>JACCDS010463394.1_pt1 | contig 10105 bp, 9 predicted proteins | sample 7446441 | NCBI WGS metagenome assembly JACCDS01 (sample SAMN15323445, study PRJNA562643) | freshwater metagenome | isolation source: river surface water | place: USA:Blue River Watershed | collected 2017-08-17 | reverse complement strand
GACGCCGCGATCGGTTCCGGGGCCGCGACCCGGGCCGGGGACGTCGCCGCAGCCGGCGCGGGCACGACCGCTCCGGCGACCGCTGCCGGCGCCAAACCCGCACCTTCCTGCCGCCACGAACCCACCGCGCGATGGATCGCGACCAAGGCGGCCTCGCTCACCGCCACGGTCTTCACCCCCGTCGCTTTCAGGCGCCGCAATTCGTCGGTCAGGGCGGAAAGGGCTTGGCGCATCGCAGGGTCAGGCGGTCCGGGTCTGCAGCAGCTTTTCGACGTGCTTGCCGAGCAAGTCGAATTCCAAATTGACGGCGTCGCCCACCGCTTTTTCCCGCAGGTTTGTCACCGCGAGCGTGTGCGGAATCAGCCAGACCGCGAACGACGTCGCGTCCGTTTCCGCGATCGTCAGCGAGATGCCGTCGATCGCGATGCTGCCCTTGTGCACAATGTAGCGCACCCCGCCGTCGGGTACCCGGATCCTGAGGAAATGGTCTTTGCCGCGCGCCTCGAACACCTCGATTTGGCCCAGCGCATCGATGTGGCCCGTCACGAAGTGCCCGCCGACTTTGCCGCCGAAACGCAGGCTGCGCTCCAAGTTGACCAACGCGCCCGTCTTAAGGTTTTGGAAATTCGTCAGCCGCCGCGTCTCCTCGAGCACGTCGAAACTCAGGATGTCCGTCCCCGCCTGCGTCGCCGTAAGGCAGCAGCCGTTGACCGCAATGCTGTCCCCCGGCGCCAAGTCGACGAGCGCCGCCCGCGCCGCCACGCGCAGCCGCCACGCTTCCGCCTGCGGCGTGAAGTCGATCACCTGCCCCGTTTCTTCCACAATGCCCGTGAACATTATGCGGCGAGCAAATCGCGAATCCGGGCCCCGCCAAGCCGCAAAGGTCCGGCGCATTTCTCCCCGCAACGGGCACGTATGGGGAAATACCCGTCAAATACCGGGTCCGCATCGGGGTTTCCCTTGCGTACCGTTGCCAACGGCCGCTTCACGGAGCCAGTTGCCGCAGATCGACCGTAACAATTTTCGTTTTCCACACTCCCAAAAAATGTCCACGACGTGATTGCCCCCACGAGTCCACGGTCGGTCCCAAGGTCCCGGTACGGGAGGACGTGGCGACGGCGGACCGGAAACTGCGGCTGTTGCAGCGGGCAGGACTGTTCGGGGACGATACCAAGGGCGCTACGATCAGGCGGGCCTGCACGGTCGAGGAACTGCGCCAAGCCTACCGTTTGGTCCACGACGTGTTTCTGGAAACCGGCTTCCTGCGGCCGCAGCCTTCCGGGTTGCGCCTGCGCATCTTCGAGACGACCTCGGAGACGGCCACGTTCATCGCGGAGAAAGACGGCGCCGTCGTGGGCGTCATCAGCGTGGTGGGCGATTCCCGCGATCTCGGACTTCCGTCCGACCCGCCTTTCCGCCCCGAGCTCGCCGCGCGGCGGGCGGCGGGTCAGCGGCTGTGCGAATTGACCAACCAAGCCGTCGCGGAAGGCTATCGGAAATCCGCGGTGCCGACGGAGCTGATGCGTTGCGCCGTCGCCCACGCCCTGCAGGCCGGTTACCACGAGGCCATCGCCACGGTGAGTCCGAGCCACCGGGGATTCTACGAACTGCTCGGCTTCCATTCGCTCGGGTCGGAACGCAGCTATTCCGACAAACTGCACGATCCGGTGGTCGCGCTGCGCCTGAATTTCGACGAACTCCGCGCGCCGGCGCCGGAATTGACCGGCGCCGCCCGCTTCATCCGCGACTTCGCCACGGAGCGCAACCGGTACCTGGCCCAGGTGGCGGATTGGGCGAAACAGGCGCGGCGGCAGTTCCTGAACGCGTTCCTGCTGGAGCAGCTCTTTGTCCACGAGCGCAACTTCGTGGCGGAATGCACGCCCGAGGAACTCGAGATTCTGCGCCGGCGTTGGGGCGAGGAAATGTTCCAGGTCGTCACGGGCATCACCGACCTCGCGGATCTCGGACCTCCCGCCGCCCCCCCCCTCGCCGGCGGGACCGACCCCGGTCGGCGCCGAATCCGCCCCCGCGGGCCCGCTCGCCCGCCTCCTGCCCTTCCAGAAACTGCGGCGGCGGCTGATCGGGCTCGCCGCCGCCGGCGTGATCGCCGCGTGGGAGTGTCCGCCTCCCGCCCGGACCGTCGCGCCGGCCCGATCCGCGTGGGGCGAGCGCGGGGACGCCTGAGTTTGGCCCCGCCCGGCCTTCCGCCTCCGTATCACGGTTCCAGATACTGGAACTTGCGTTCGTAATCCAAGGCCATGCCGCTGCCGAAGGTCGCGTACGGTTCGCAGACCACCTCGAGCGGAGCCCGAACGTAGGCGGAAATCGCGGTGTGAAACCGCTCGTCCAAGCCTGGCGCCGCGGCGACTCCCGGTTGCATCTGGATGCGGACGCGCACCCGCTCGGCGCCGGACACCAACCGGAAATTCGCGGTCGTCAGCTCCGCCAGCGCGGGCTCGCGGTAAAGTCCTTCCTTGATCGCCTCCGGATGGACCACCATCGCGCCGGCCAGCGCGTGATCTCCCCGCCCCTCGATCGCGACGATCGGGAGCGCCGCCAGGACCGGCCACGGGAGGCCCGCCGCGGTCAACGCGGGCCGGACTTCCGGCGGCAGGGCGAGCACCCGGCCGCGGTCGCCCGTCGCATAGCGGACCAAAGGCACCCGCAGGTCCTCGCCCAGCATCGTCACGAGCAAGCGCCGCTGCCGGTCGAACTCCACGTGGATCCGCCGCGGATCATAGGTGAACAACGAAGGCACCCAGTCCACGGGACCGAACAACGCGTGCCGCAAATCGGTGCGGCAGTGCAGCAGCCGTCGGAGCGGCACGAGCACGCCCGGCGGGGGCACTTCGGAAAACAGATTGAGACCGAGTTCCGCGACACCCATCGAGGAAACGACCATGCCTTCGTCGGCACGCCCGGCACCGATGCCCAGAATGCCTTCGAGGTAGGCGCGGGCATTTTCCGCCAGCGGTTCTTCGCCCGCGATCACGTGGACGCGCAGGGAGCGCCAATCGATGCCGCCGCGGCGGCCCGCTTCCAGCACGTGTTTCAGAAAGGCCGCTTCCCCCACCAGAATGATTTGCGCGAAATGCGCCGCAAAGGCCCGCACCAGCCCCACCCCCATATCGGGCCGCACACTCGTCTCCGCCAACGTGCACGCCAATGTCGGCACCTTCACGCCCATCGGCAGGCAATTGATCAGGAGGGTCCGTTGCGTGCGGACTTGAAACAGGTGGTCCAGCAGGTCGTCGATCCAGGCCGTGGTCGCCGGAACCGCTTCCGCGGCCGTCAGCCCGAAGGCAAAAATCCCCGAGTGGCCGGAACTCGTCAGGACCGCACCGAGCCGGCCCGGTTCGCCATCGACGCAGAGTTCGGCGATCGGGAATCGCCGGAAAGTGCCGCTCTTTTCCAGCACCGGCACCCGCGCAAAATCCGCCAGCGTGCGCACGGTCGCCGCCTCGACTCCCGCCTCCGCCAGCAAAGTGCGGTACGCCGGCACGCGTTCGGCGGCCCGGCGGAACGCCGCCAAAACCCGTGCTGCGTGTCCGGCCCCGCGGGCGATTCGGCATTCACGGCAAAAAAAAAACGCGGCGTCCAAGGTCGGACCCCGCGTTGAAATTCGGCTGCGGGCGGAACTCAGACGGCCGCGCTCTGGCGCGAGCGACGGCGCAGGACGACGACGCCGACCAAGGCCGCGGCGGCGGCCATCCCGTAAGTGGACGGCTCTGGCACGGGGACAAAGTTGCCGGTGACCGGATCGTTGCTGCGCACCAGCCAGTCCGAGGCCGAGGTGTTGATCACCGTGGTAAACTGCGAGAACAGATCGGCGGTGGCGCCGGGGATGAAGGTGGACGAATAGAAGTTCGTGTTGAATCTCGCGGCTTCCGTACCGCCGGTGACGCTGAGATAGGCCTGCGCCGTGCCGCCCGAGGAAGCGTTGAAGACCGAGATGAATTCCGTGGCGAGACCGCCGAGCGTGCCGGCATCGTTGATGAATCCGGCCGCGGAAACCGTGGAGAGAATCAGCGATCCGTCCGTCACCGAAGTGTAGGTGCTCGGACCGGTGCGGCCGAGGCTGCCGAGCAACGGATCGTAGGCCGTGTAGCCGGGATCGGTCTTGTCCTGCAAATAGAGATCGACCCGCAGGCCCACGCCGTGGATTTGCTGGAAGCCATTGGCCAGTTGGTTCACGTAGAAATCTTTTTCGCCGTAGAAGAACGTGGTGATCTGCTGGTTCTTGCCGGCCTCCGACCAGACAATGCCGCCATCGAGATCCGTGATCGAGATGATGCGGGCGATGCCCCACGAATCCTCCGGTCCGGAAGACCCGGGCTGGGCGACACCGTTGATCACCGTCGGCACGTTTTGCGCGCCGGTCGTGCCGATGGCCTGCGTGGCGTTGAGCGTGGAAACGCCACCGGCCACGGTTTGCGGGCCGGTGCCGTTGGCGCCGAATCCCGCGGCGGTGCCGGGAGCCCCCAGCGTCGGGTAAATGGTGCCCATGTCGAAATTCTGCAGATTGATCCGGAACTGGCCGGAGAACGCGTCTCCCGCCAGATGGGTCCCGAAGTTCTCCTCGTAGCGCAGGGTCAATTGGGCTTGGGCGGCCGGGGCCATGATCAAGCCGGCGAGGAGCGCAGCCGCTGCGGCGACTCCGTGGTTTCCGATGCGGTGTGCCATTTTCATTTTGGTTTTTTGAGTTCGATTGCCGGCCAGGAATCTTGCCCGGCCAAACGGCGGGAGATCCGAAATTGGAATCTTTGGCCGCCAGCCAAGAAGGCTCCGGGTGCGGAACGCGCACAAGCCGGCAGCGGCCTTCGAAGCACTGATGGGGCCATCGGGTTTCGCCCGATAACTCCCCGCGGTTCGCCGGCCGCCCCGGCGTTACGGCCCGAATAACCCTTCGTCGCGGCCCGTCGGAAGGCTTTACCGCCAACCCGTTCCGGACATCTTCCCTTCCCGCTCCACCGTGGCCGACGACGCCGATATCCTCACTCCCGAAGCCGAACGCGCCCTCATCGCGCGCGCCCAATCCGGCGACGAGCATGCCTTCGGCCTGCTGATGAAGTCCCACTACGAAGTCACCTTCCGCCTGGTCCAATCCGTCGTCCGCGACGAGCATGCCGCCCGCGATGTCTGCCAGGAAATCTGGGTGAGCGTCTGGAAGAATCTGGGCAAGTTCCGCGGCGAATCCAAGTTCTCGACTTGGCTGCACCCGGTGGCGGTCCGCCGCGCCATCGACCACCTGCGCAGCCGCAAACGCTGGTACACCAAGCTCGTGCCCTTCCTGTCCGAGGACGAAAAGGAAGGCGCCGGCGGCGAACGCCAATTCGGCGCCGCGGAAGCCGTCGATCCCACCGACCCGCGCCAACTTTACGACCAGGCCGAAAGCAACGCCCGCTTCGAACGCGCCATCGCGTCGATCCCGCCCAAACACCGCGGCGTCCTGGCGCTGCGCGAAATCCAGGGTCTGTCCTACGACGAAATCGCGGCCGAACTCGGCATCGCCCGCGGCACCGTCATGTCCCGTCTTTTCCACGCGCGCCGCATTTTGGCGCAAAAACTCAAGGAACCGTCATGAAAAACCTGCTTCGCCTCCTCGCCCTTGCCTTCGGCTTTTGCCTGCTCGGTCCCGCTGCCGTGTCCGCCGCCCAGCCGACTTCGATCCGCGCAATTTTGATCACCGCGTCCAACGACAAAGCCGAGTCGGACCCGCGCCTCAAGGCCTACGAAAACGAACTGCAGCGCAACCTCGTCTTCAGCTCGTTCCGCTTCGTCAACGAAGGCTCCGCCGCCATCCCGGCCAACGGCCGCTCCACCCTCCAACTCGCCGACGGCCACACCCTCGAACTCGAGGTTGAGAAAGGTGCCGGCGTCCGCGTCCGGGTCGTCTGGACCCATCGCGGCGCCGCCATGATGTCGACCTCCCTGCCGTTGAAATCCGGCTCCCCGGCCGTCCTCGTCCGCCGCGGCGGCAAGGACGACAACGTCCCCGTCATTCTCGTTTTCGCCCGCTGAAACCGCGCCCCGAAATTTTCCGGAACTCTGCCGAATAATCCGCCGGACCGCCGCGTCGCAGCCCGCACTCCCGTGCCTCTCCCGATTTTCCAACTTCAGCTTTTGCCCGCGCCGGTCCGGCCTTCCGCGTCATGAACTGCACGCGCGCCCAAACCTCGATTTGCGCCGCCCGCGATGCCGCCTTGGCTCCGGCCGAAGCCGCGGCGCTCGCGGCCCATCTCGCCGGCTGCGCCGGTTGCCGCTCCTTCCGCCTGAATTTGGAAAACGGCCTCGCCCGCTGGCGTTCGGAATCCGCGGCCGCGCCCGTGCCGGACCCGGAAATCGAATGGCGCGAGGTCCGCCGCCGGATCCACGCCGCCCCCGCCCGCGGAGTTTTCGGAATTCCCGTTTCCTGGTTCCGGCCGCTGAGCTGGGCCGCCTTGCCGATCGGCGCCGCCGCGGCCGCCGCCCTGGTCTTTTTCGCCGGTCCTGGCGCGGGCCTGCCCGGTTCCCGCGGAGCCGACCTAGCCGCGGCCCAACCGGTGACTGTCGAGGTCCCCGGCGACGCTTCCGCCATGGTCATGGTCGACGATCGCTCGGGCTGGATCTTCGTCGTCGCCTCGGATCCGAACCCGCGGAATCTTTGATCTCCGGAAGCGGCCGGCCGGCCCGCCGCGTTACTTCAACTTCACGCGCAGGACCGCCGTCTCGCCGCCGCGGCCGACCAGCAGCACGAATTCCGGCCGGTTGCCGTCCCGGTCGATCTCGGCCAAGCGCTGCACGGCGGCCGCGAAGGTCTTCACTTCGGCGCCGTCGATTTCCTTGATCCAATCGTCGAACCGCAGTCCCGCCACCGCGACCGGACTGCTCGGTTTCACGAAATGCACGACGACCCCCGCGCTGTCCGCGGTCCGCGCCCGCCGCTCCACCGCGTCGCCGTAGACGAATTCCCGCACCGTCACGCCGAGGCGGTCGAAAAACTTCCGCTCCGCCTCGCGCACGAGCTTCGGTTGCTCGCCCAGCACGACTTCAAGCTCAAGCCGTTCCGCGCCGCGCAGCACCGACATCGCCAGCGAGTCCCCGGGGGACCGCCGGTCGATTTCCCGTTCCAGATAGCGGACCACGACGCTGTCGGGTTTGAGCTGCGGCAACGGCTGGCGGTCGACCGCCAGGACGATGTCGCGCGCCCGCAGTCCCGCCTTTTCCGCCGGGCTGCCTTCGAGCACTTCGCTGACGACCGCGCCGGATTGCGTCGACAGCTTCAGGAACTTCGCCACCTCGCGATCCATCGGCTCCAGGCCATACGCGCCCAGCCAAGCCAGTGGCCGGCCATTCGGCTGCTTCGGCACGCGACCGAGATGCGGCAACACTTCCTCGGCCAGCAGAAACGCGCTGCTCTCCTCCACATTCACCAGCATCACCGCGGAACTCCGCGCCCCGCGCGAAAACTGGAGAAACGTCTGCCCGAACGACGCCAGCGCCAAACCCGCGAAACCGCCGTCGCGATCAAACACCGGCAATCCCGGCGCCGCCACTTCCTGCTGCGCGATTCCGGTGCGTTGCGGCAAGGCCTGCACCAACGCCACGTGGCTCTGGAGCAAGTACGGCGCGAAATCCTCGTCCTTGCCGCGCAATCCGATGCCCCAGACGAAATCCGCCAAACCCGCCGGCTTTTTCGTCCCGGCAAACTGCGCCACCGGCACCATGCGCGCCCGCAGCGTCGGGTCCGCCCGCACGAAATGCCAACCCGTGAAAGCATCCTGGCCGAGGTACTCGCCCGGCGCGCCGTTCGCGTCGCCCGGCAGATAAACGCGGAATTCCTTCAGTTGCCACAATGCCGCCCGCGGATCGATCGCCCCCGGCGGCAAAATCACCGTGCCCTGGGCGTCGACCACCGTACCCATCGTCACGGTCGGCCGGCGGTCGACTTCCGTTTCCGTCACGTACTCGACCGCCACCACGGCCTTGGTGCGTTCCGACCACAGCGCGGGCAAATCCGCCGCGGCCCGGACCCGCGCTCCCGCCAGCAGGAAAATTCCGATCACGAGGAAGCCGGCACGACGGAGCAAAATCATGGTTTGAGAATGTAGAGCGATACGCGGCGGTTCCGCTGGGTTTCAAGCAAGGTCGGCGCCGGGCTCGCTTCGTAGGCCGCATGCGCCGCCTTCATCACGGCCAGGGATTCGATCGGCTGCTGGTTGATTTTGATCACCACGTCGCCGCGCGTCACCCCGGCCACATCCGCCGGAAAGCCGGACTGCACCCCGATCACCACCACGCCGCCGGCGTCGTCGAGTTGGTTCTCCCGCGCGTAGGTGCGGGAAACTTTGCGCACGCTCAGGCCCCATTTTTCAAAGGCCCATTCCTCGCCGACGCGGCTCTCGAGCCGCTCGGTCACGGCGGCAAACTCGCGCGTCTCGCCGCTGCGCCGCGCCGTGAACTTCACCGTCGAGCCCACCGGCCGGCTCGCGATCAGATTTTGGATCGGCGGCAGTTGCTCGGGGAACCGGCCGTCCACCTTCGCGCCGTCGATCGCCAGCACGATGTCGCCGGCCCGCAGGCCGGCCTTGGCCGCGGGCGAGCCGGGGTCGACGCTGTTCACCAGCACGCCGCCGGAACTCAGCTGCAACGCATAGAAATTTTCCAGATCCTGCAGCGCGCCCGGCACGATCCCGACATAGCTCCGGACCAAGGTCCCGTCCTGGACGAGCGCGGCCATCACCGCCCGGGCCGTCGCCGCCGGAATCGCGAAGCCGAGATTGTTCGCGCCGAGGTAGCCGCGCGACGAGATGCCGACGACCTTGCCGTCTTCGGTCACGAGCGGACCGCCGGAATTGCCGGGATTGATCGCGGCGTCGGTCTGCAGCCAAGTATTGAACGCGCCGGTCTCGTAGCCGTTCACGCCGCGCGAATCTTCGAAATAGCGGTTGGGATTCGAGATGATCCCGCGCGTCACGGTGCGCGTCAGGCCGTGCGGCGTGCCGACGGCGTAGACTTCCTGCCCGGGAAACAATTTCGCGCTGTCGCCGAACTCCGCGTGCGCGATTTTCCAGCCGCGTTTTTTCACCTCGTCGAGATCGAGCCGCAGCACCGCGAGGTCCGTCCAGTGGTCCCAGCCCACGAGCTTGGCGCCGACGCGTTCGAGATTCGCCAACGTCACGTTCACTTCGACCGCGCGCGGACTGACGACATGCGCATTCGTGAGGATCAAACCGTCGGCCGAGAGGATCACCCCGGAACCGATGCCGGCGGTGTAGCGTCGCGTGCCGCCCTCGAAGCCGACCTCGCGCACATCGATGCGCACGACGGCATCGAGCAGCCGGTTGAAGCCCCGCGACATCGCCGCGTCGGCCTGAAAAGGCGCGCCGGCCAGCCCGGCGAGGAGCACGACAAGGGCGAAGATTGACCGGGCAGGGAAAGGTTTCACAGTGGCGGGTTTCACAAAATGGCTACCACGAGCACAGAGTACAACTTCCACGACATCGAGCCGCACTGGCAAACGTTCTGGGAGAAAAACCGTTCTTTCCGCGCCGAGAACGATTCCGCCAAGCCGAAGTACTACGTGCTCGATATGTTTCCCTACCCGTCGGGCGCGGGCCTCCACATCGGCCACCCCGAGGGCTACACCGGCACCGACATCCTCGCCCGCTACAAGCGCGCCCGCGGCTTCAACGTCCTGCATCCGATCGGCTGGGACGCCTTCGGCCTGCCCGCCGAACAGCACGCGGTCAAAACCGGCACGCACCCCGCCGCCAACACGCAGAACAACATCGTCAACTTCCGCCGGCAGATCAAAGCCCTCGGTTTTTCCTACGACTGGGAACGCGAAATCGACACGACCGACCCGAAGTACTTCCGCTGGACGCAGTGGATCTTCCTCCAGCTTTTCCGCCGCGGCCTCGCCTACGTCGACGAGCGCCCGGTCTGGTGGTGCCCGGAACTCCGCACCGTTCTCGCCAACGAAGAAGTCATCGACGGCAAATCCGAGGTCGGCGGCTTCCCCGTCGAGCGCCGCAACCTCCGCCAGTGGGTGCTGCGCATCACGGCCTATGCCGAGCAGCTGATCGACGGTCTCAAGGATGTCGACTGGCCCGACTCGACCAAG
>JACCDS010127464.1_pt1 | contig 10105 bp, 9 predicted proteins | sample 7446441 | NCBI WGS metagenome assembly JACCDS01 (sample SAMN15323445, study PRJNA562643) | freshwater metagenome | isolation source: river surface water | place: USA:Blue River Watershed | collected 2017-08-17 | reverse complement strand
GTCGAGCGGGCGATCAGGTGGCCGGCGCGCTCGAAGATATGCTCCTGCCGGTATAGCGGTAGGTGATCCATGAACTTGGCCACGAGCAAGTGCGCCAGCAGGCCAGCCGTGGGGATGCCCTTGTCGATGACGTGGGCCTGCACCGGCGCCTCCACGATCTTCTCGCAGCAGCGGCACGCCCACTTGCCGCGCACATGGCGCTCTACACTGAACACGCCGGGCTGGGAGTCCAGCCGCTCGGCCACGTCCTCGCCGAAGCGCTGCAGCGGCTGCCCGCAGCTGCAGTTTGTGTCGGTCGGCTCGTGCGGCACATCGCGGCGCGGCAGGTGCGGTGGCAGCGTGGTGCGCTTGGGCGTCTTCTTCTCGGTCTTGCCCTTGCCCTTGTCGTCCGCTTGGCCGCCCTCACGCTCGATCTCCCGTTCGAGCTCGGCCAGGTCAGCGTCCAGCGTCTCTTCCAGCAGGCTCTTCTGTTCCGGTGCCAGGGTGCTGGCGAAGCGCTCGCTGGTGGCGGCGAACTTCAGTCGCTTGAGCACCGCCATCTCGTGCGTAAGCTTGTCGATCAGCGCCTGCTTGAAGGCAGCCTCCTTGTCGCGTTGCGCGATCACGGCGTCTTTGGCTTGAATCTCAGCCATCAGCGACAGCATCGCCTGCCGCGTCTGCGGGTCCAGGTTGTCCAGTTGCTGTGCGCTGATCATTGACAGTCATGGTGCCGCGCCGAAGCGCTTCGCGCATCGGCATATCCGGCAATTGCAGCCGACCTCGCCAACTGTCTCAGATCACACGAATGATCCCTGCGTCACCCAGGCGTTGCCACGGCAGGCCCAGCACCAGTGCGTCGAACTGTGTGCGCGTCAGCTGCAAAGTGCTGGCCGCGTCGGCGGGCCAGACGAACTTGCCGGCGTTGAGCCGTCGGGCGGCCAGCCACACGCCGATGCCGTCTTGCACCAGCACCTTCATGCGGTTGGCGCGTCTGTTCGCAAAGAGGTAGGCATGGTTGGGATGCGCAGCGCCGAAGACCCCGACCACGCGGGCCAGCGCGGCTTCGGTGCCCAGACGCATGTCCAGAGGTTGCACGGCCAGCCACACCGCATCGACGCGGATCAACCCAGCACCTCGCGCAGCAAGGCCGCGCTGCGCTCATCCAGTGGCAGGCTGGCATGCACCGTGGTGCCGCCGCGGTGGATCTCCACCGCGACGCTGCAGGGCGACGACATCGGCGAGGTCTTGCACTGGGCCACAGTGGCCGGTGCAGGCCTGTCATCAGACACTGCCACCGGAACAAACGCAGGCGTCTGTACTTCCGAACCTGATCCTTGGGCAAAGGTGGCTGGCCCACTGACGGCAATCTCGGCCTCACGCACCCAGCGGCGCAGCATGTTGGCGTTCAAGCCGTTGGCCAACGCCACCGCAGCCACGGACGTATTGGGTTGATTCGCCAACTCGATCACCCTCGACTTGAACTCCGTTGGGTGTCGGCGCCAGCCCCGCTTGGCCGGTTGGGCAACGCCCGGCTTGTCGTGTGAACTGTCCATGTGTCCACACAGTTGTTCGTGGACACAAGCATCCTTGGTCGCCTACCAATGTTCAAGGTGAGTTGGCCGGACGGATACGGTGGCTGTACGTAGCTTTTGTACTTGACCTGCACTCCCGTTACATCGTGGGCTGGTCTATGTAGGAGAACATGACCTCGCAGATCGTGGAAGACGACCTGATGATGACTGTGTGGCGCCGTGACAGATCCGTGGCCTCACTCCGACCAGGGCAGCCCAGCACACCAGCGATCACTTTTAGAAGCTGCTGGACGAACAGGACATCACTTGCGGCATGAGCTGGACCAGCGAAGTCTGGGACATCTCGGCCATGCAGAGCTTCTTCAGTTCGCTCAAGACCGAACGCACGGCCGGGCAGGTGTTTAGCCGAGGTTCATGGGTACCAGCGAGGACACCTTATCGGAAGCCTGTTATCCCAGTTTTGCTGCGAGGTCTTCAGCACGCGGATGGTAGTACCGACTTAGCATCGAACTGGATTTGTGTCCGGTCACCTTCATGAGCTCGTGCATCTGGAGTTTCTCGGCGAGCCGACTGGTTGCTTCGTGGCGGAGATCATGAAAGTGAAGGTCGGCCAACGTCTGATCCATCTTTTCCAACTTTGCCAGGAGTTCAAGGGTACGAACGAGTGGTGCACGCTTCTTGAACATAAGTGCCCTAACCTCACTCGCTCCGTCGAACCCCTCTTCCGAAAGCTGCGCCGCAAGGCGCCGATACAAGTGCTGCTTCCGTGCATTTGCCACCGCCCGGTCCCAAGTCAACCGTAACGCGTTTTGTGACAACGGCAACACCCGCGGCTCTTTCTCCTGTCGAGGCAGTGACTCAAGAGTTCTGACTGCCTTGGGCGAAAGCGGAACATCCCGAAAATCATCTCCCGACTTGGTTACGCCTCCACCTGGCCCTCGAAGCCTGGCAACCCTGCGCACGAGATCGACATCCTTCCACTGCAGGGAAATGAGCTCCGATTGTCTAGCTGCGGTTTCGATCGCAAGAACCACGGCAGCCAAAGGGTAAGGTTTGCCAGCAAGCGCTTCGAGCAGCATGACTTCCTCCTCTCCAACGAGGCGCCGCTCTCTAGCGTTAGACACTCTCGGACGACGAATTTTCTGCGTGGGAATACCCTGGGGCAGAGCGATCCCCCAGTCCAACTGGCAAGCCTTCAAAACTCGCGTGATCAAGCCCAGTTCATGAGCGACTGTCTGAGGGCTCACGACACTCAACCGGGCATCTCGGTACTCTGCGAGCATTGCTGGCGAAATGCTTGCCAGCGAGTAACTACCAAAGTGCTCGCACAAGCGCGCGAGCATATAGCGCGGCTGGACTGGAGCCCGCAGACGCGGCAGAACCCTGCAACTGTACATGTCTGCAGCTTGTTGAAATGTAGTGCGCTCAGCGTCATCGCGCTTGATAAAAGTGCCTACGTCCATTTCGCGTTCAATCGCCCGCGCCCATGCTTCCGCATCCCCCTTTCTCGCGAAAGACTTGGATTGCGACGGCCAGCCTTGCCGGCGGATTCGAACCTGCCAGGCGCCATTTTCACGCTGAGTAATGACTGCCACATCCACCCCTTTTCATAATGCGGACTGTCCCCGTGATGTCCCCATTTGCAGTTTACTTGGAAATATTTCATGCAAGCCATTGTTATATATGGCTTTTTTTCTACACTTTTTTGGCCTTCTAAGCAGCAGGTCGGGGGTTCGAGTCCCTCCGGGCAGGCCATTCCCCCTTCTCCCGCAATCCCTCTTCGAATACAAGGGTTTTCACCCGTTGGTTTGAGTGTTGGCATGCAACATACTGCATGCACGCACTATCGTGCAGCAAGTTAATCGCTTCATGGCCGAATAGTTCAGGCTTCAACTACGGGAAAGCCTCTATCGCCAAGCCGGCGCACGCTGCCTACAGTGACCGTGACAACCACCACAGGAGACCACGCATGACCACCCGCCGCCTCGTTCTCACCCGCTCTGCCGCCGTGATCGGTGCCGCATCGTCGGGCCTGCTGCTGCCGCAGATCGTGCGCGCACAGTCCGACAAGATCCGCGTGGGCTTCATGCTGCCCTACACCGGCACGTTTGCCCAGCTCGGGGTGGCCATCGAGAACGGTTTCCGCATGGCCATCAACGAACAGGGTGGCAAGCTCGGCGGCCGCGAGATCGAATACTTCAAGGTGGACGACGAATCGAACCCCGCCAAGGGCATCGAAAACGCCAACCGGCTGGTGCAGCGCGACAAGGTGGACGTGCTGGTCGGCACCGTGCACTCCGGCGTGCAGATGGGCATCCACCGCGTCGCCCGCGAGTCCGGGGTGCTCAACCTGATTCCCAACGCCGGCGTGCACATCGCCACCCGTGCCCAGTGCGCGCCCAACGTCTTCCGCACCTCCTTCTCCAATTCGCAGCCTACGCTCGCGCTGGGCAAGGCCATGGTGGACCGCGGCCACAAGAAGGCGGTCTGGATCACCTGGAACTACGCGGCTGGCGACGAGGCCTTCGAAGGCTTCGAGCAGAGCTACACCGCTGCCGGTGGCACCATCGTCAAGAAACTGGGCCTGCCCTTCCCCAACGTCGAGTTCCAGGCCCTGCTGACCGAGATCGCCTCGCTCAAGCCGGACGCCGTGGCCTGCTTCTTTGCCGGTGGCGGTGCCGCCAAGTTCCTCAAGGACTATGCCGCCGCGGGCCTGAACAAGAGCATCCAGCTCTACGGCTCGGGCTTCCTGACCGAGGGCGTGCTGGAAGCAGCCGGTGACGCCGCCAACGGCGTGCTGACCACCATGCACTACAGCGACTCGCTGGACACCCCGCGCAACAAGCAGTTCCGCCTGGACTACGCCAAGACTTTCAAGCTGCAGCCGGACGTGTATGCCGTGCAGGGTTACGACACCGGTCTGCTGCTGGTCAAGGGCGCCAACGCAGTCAAGGGCGACCTGGGCAACAAGAAAGCCCTGTACGCCGCCATGGAAGGCGCGACCATCGACAGCCCGCGTGGCAAGTGGACCATGAGCAAGGCCCACAACCCGATCCAGGACATGTACCTGCGCCGCGTGGAGAACAAGGAAAACAAGGTGATAGGCATCGCGCAGAAAGCCGTGGCCGACTCCGGCGCCGGCTGCCGCATGGGCTGATCACCGCCCACCACTCCCTCATTTGCCAAACGCCAGCGCCCTCCAGGGTGCTGGCTGGGGCCTTCTTTGCCTGCTCGCATGGATTTCGCCAATTTCCTGATCCAGCTGCTCAACAGCCTGCAGTACGGGCTGCTGCTGTTCATGCTGGCCGCCGGCCTGACGCTGATCTTCGGCATCATGGGCGTGGTCAACCTTGCCCATGGCAGCTTCTACATGCTCGGCGCCTACCTGGCCTGGGCGCTGACCGCGCAGTTCAACAGTCTGACCCTGGCCATCGTGGTTGGCTGCGTGCTGGCCCTGGTGTTCGGCTGGCTGCTGGAATGGCTGCTGTTCCGGCACTTCTACAAGCGAGATCACCTCGACCAGGTGCTGCTGACATTCGGTCTGATCTACATCTTTGAAGAACTGCGCTCCATCCTCTGGGGCGACGACGTGCATTCGGTCGCCGTGCCCGAGGCGGTCAGCCAGTCGATCCAGCTCACCGAGAACCTGTCCTACCCGGTCTACCGCCTGGTGGTGTCGGGGGTGTGCATCGCGCTGGCGTTGGGCCTGTACGGCCTGATCAGCAAGACCCGCCTGGGCATGAAGATCCGCGCCGGCGCCTTCAACCGCGAGATGGCCGAGTCGCTGGGCATCAATATCCGGCTGATCCACGGCGTGGTGTTCGCTCTGGGCGTCACGCTGGCGGCCATCGCCGGCATGGTGGCCGCCCCCATCTCCAGCGTCTACCCCGGCATGGGCAGCTCTGTGCTGATCATGTGCTTCGTGGTCGTGGTCATCGGCGGCATCGGCTCGGTCCGCGGCGCCCTGGTGGCGGCACTGCTGGTCGGCCTGGTCGACACCTTTGGCAAGGTGCTGGTACCCCAGATCGCCGGCATGGCCGTCTACATGCTCATGGCTGGTGTTCTGCTCTACAAACCTGAGGGGCTGTTCAAACAATGAGTGCCGCAGGACCGCTCCAAGGCGCTCAAGCCCCCACGGGGGGCAGCGCAGTACACAACGTGACCAGCGTGGGGGTCGACATTTCATGAGTGCCGCCAAAGCCCAACTCGAACGCCTGCCCAAGTCTGTGCAGGTGGTGCTGATCGTCGGCGCACTGGCGCTCGCAGCCTTCCCCCTGGTGCCCATGGAGAGCACCGACTTCTACCTGCAGATGCTCACACAGATGATGATCCTGGCCATCTTTGCGATGAGCCTGGACCTGCTGCAGGGCGTCACCGGCCTCGTGTCGCTGGGCCATGCGGCCTATTTCGGCCTGGCCGGCTACGCACTGGCCTTCCTCACCCCGGCCGACACGCCCATCGCGCTGTGGTGGAGCCTGCCGCTGGCGGCGGCCGGTGCCGGCCTGGCCGCGCTGGTGATCGGATTCTTCGTGGTCCGCACCCACGGCATCTACTTCATCATGGTGACCATGGCCTTCGCGCAGATGGTCTTCTACCTGTTCTTCGACAACAAGGCGCTCGGCGGCTCCGACGGCATCTACGTCAACTTTCGCCCCGATGCCACGGCCGTCGGCATCGACCTGGACAACAAGACCCACTTCTACTACTTCACGCTGGTCATCCTGATCGCGGTTTACTTCTTCCTGCGCCGCGTGCTGTTCTCGCCCTTCGGCCGCGTGCTGGCCGGCATCCGCGTCAACGAACACCGCCTGCGCGCCGTGGGCTACGGCAGCTTCGGCTACAAGCTCGCCGCCTTCACGCTGGCAGGCAGTCTGGCCGGCGTGGCGGGCTATCTGTGGGCCGCGCAGACCGGTTTCGTGAACCCCGAGCTGATGGGCTTCCACATGAGCGCGCACGCCATCATGATGGTCATCCTCGGCGGCATGGGCAACTTTGCCGGCGCCATCGTCGGTGCGTTCACCTTCGAATATGTGCTGCACCTGGCCAAGGACCTGACGAAACACTGGCAGCTGCTGATGGGGAGCTTCATCGTGCTGGTGGTCATCGTCGCGCCGCGCGGCCTGCTCGGCCTGGCCGAGAAGTTCCTCAACCGAAAAGGGACTGGCCAATGAACGACGTCGCCCTGCTCGCTGCGGACAAGCTGACCAAGCGCTTTGGTGGCCTGGCGGCCGTCAACGAGGTGTCGGTCAAGCTCTACCGCGACAACATCCACGCGGTCATCGGACCCAACGGCGCCGGCAAGTCCACGCTGACCAACCTGCTGTCGGGCGATCTGCAGCCCACCTCCGGCACCATCCTGTTCGGCGGCGAGGAAACGGCGGGTCACACACCCGAATCGATTTCGCGCCTGGGCCTGGGGCGCAGCTACCAGAAGACCAACATCTTCCTGCCCTTCACCGTCTGGGACAACGTGCGCCTGGCGGCCCAGTCGCGCGAACGCCATGCGCCCTGGAACCCGCTGCGCTGGCTGCAGTCGGCCGACAAGCTTCTTGCGGTCAACGAGCGTTGTGAACGCGCCATCGAACTGGCAGGCCTCACGCACCGCGCCCGCAATGTGGCGGCCACCATCAGCCACGGCGAGCAGCGCCAGCTGGAGATCGCCATGACCCTGGCCACGGAGCCCACCGTGCTGCTGCTGGACGAGCCGCTGGCCGGCATGGGCCAGGCCGAGGCCGAGCGCATGGTCGAGCTGCTGCTCAAGCTCAAGAAGGACCACGCGATGATGCTGGTCGAACACGACATGGACGCCGTCTTCGCGCTAGCCGACCAGCTCACCGTGATGGTCAACGGCCAGGTGATCGCCAGTGGCACGCCGGCCGAGGTCCGCGCCGATCCGCAGGTCCAGGCCGCCTACCTGGGGGATGAACACTGATGACTACCCCGCTCATCCAGGCCACCGGCCTGAACACCCATTACGGCCAGAGTCACATCCTGCGCGGCATCGATTTCACCGTCGGCCAAGGCCAGACAATCGGCCTCATGGGCCGCAACGGCATGGGCAAGACCACGTTGCTCAAGTCCATCATGGGCATCGTCAAGCCCAGCGGCGGCACCGTGCAGATCAAGGGCAAGGACATGACCGGCGCCAGCCCTTACGAGGCGGCGCGGCAGGGCATCGCCTACGTGCCCGAAGGCCGCGGCATCTTCGGCAACCTGAGTGTCAAAGAGAACCTGGTGATGGCCGCGCGGCCCGGTACCCGTGGCCAGCGCGACTGGACCTACGACCGCGTGCTGGACACCTTCCCGCGCCTGGCCGAGCGCCTGGGCCACGGCGGGCAACAGCTCTCTGGCGGCGAGCAGCAGATGCTGACCATCGGCCGCGCGCTGATGACCAACCCCGACGTGCTGATCCTCGACGAGGCCACCGAAGGCCTGGCCCCGCTGATCGCGCGCGAGATCTGGCGCATCTGCGGCCTGATCCGCGAAAGCGGCATCAGCAGCATCATCGTCGACAAGGCCTGGAAGCAGGTCACGCAGATCACAGACCGCAACGTCATCCTCGTCAAGGGCGAAGTGGTGTTCGAAGGCAGTTCGGACGAACTGCTCTCGAAGCCCGAACTGCTGGAACAGTACCTGGGCGTCTGAAACCGCTCACAGCAAAGGCCGCAGCTCCCGCGCCGCATCCAGCAACAGCGGCAACAGGTCGGTCTTCATCACCGACGGCTCCAGCCTGTCCGGGGATGCCACCACGTTCAGGGCCGCCACCGTGCGGCCCTGCATGTTGCGCAGCGGCACCGCCAGCGCGTGCACGCCCAGTTCGTGTTCTTCGCTGGCCACCGCGTAGTCGTCCGCCCTCACCTGCGCCACGATGGACCGGAAGGCCTTGTGCTCGATGGTCGTGCGCGGCGTCAGGCGCGCCAGTTCTCGCCCCTTGAGCCAGGCGCTGAACGCGCCGCGTGGCATGGCCGCCAGCAGCACACGGCCAGTAGAGGTGGCGTGCACCGGCAGACGTGCCCCCAGGTGCAAGCCGTAGGCCAGCAGGCGCTGACCGCCCAGTGAGGCGCTGCGCGCCACGATCACGACCTCGTCACCGTCGAGCACCACCGCGGAAAACGATTCCCGGGTCTGCGCAGCCAGGCGGTTGAGGGTGGGCTGCAGCAGACGCGGCAACCGGGCCGAGGCCAGGTAACTGCCGGAAAAGCGCAGCACCTTCGCCGAGAGCCAGTAGTGGGTGCCATCCGTGTCCAGATAGCCGAGGTAGGCCAGCGTCAGCAGGTGGCGCCGTGCGGCCGCCCGCGTGAGGCCGGCGCGCTCGGCCGCCTGGGTGGCGTTCAGGCGCTGGCGCTCGGTGTCGAAGCTCTCCAGCACGGCCATGCCCTTGGCCATGCCCTCGATGAAATCGGCTTTGGCAATCTGTCGCGGGTCCATGCTCATAGTGCGCGATCATCGCACAGGCAAGCTGTTCATCGTGCAAGAGCCTTCGTGCGGGATTGAGCGCCGCTGTTGTGCTGCCTACAGTCGGCACACCCCATTCACAGGAGACTCATCCCATGCGCACCCAGGTCGCCATCATCGGTGCAGGCCCCTCCGGCCTGCTGCTCGGTCAGTTGCTGCACAAGGCCGGCATCGACGCCGTCATCCTTGAACGCCAGACCGGCGACTATGTGCTCTCGCGCATCCGTGCCGGCGTGCTGGAGCAGGTCTGCATCGACCTGCTCGACGAGGCCGGCGTCGGCCAGCGCATGCACCGGGAGGGCCTGGTGCACGAGGGCTTCGACCTGCTGGTCGACGGCCTGCGCCACCGCATCGACATGACACGCCTGACCGGCGGCAAGAAGGTGATGGTCTACGGCCAGACCGACGTGACCCGGGACCTCATGGAGGCCCGCCAGGCCGCCGGCCTGACGACGATCTACGAGGCGCAGAACGTGCGCGTGCACGACTTCGACACCCAGCATCCACGCGTGACCTACGAGAAAGACGGCCAGAGCCACACCATCGATTGCGACTTCATCGCCGGCTGCGACGGTTTCCACGGCGTCTGCCGTGCCAGCGTGCCGCGCCACGCGATCAAGGAATACGAGAAGGTCTACCCCTTCGGCTGGCTGGGCCTGCTGTCGGACACACCGCCAGTCCATCACGAACTGATCTATGTGAACAGCCCGCGCGGCTTCGCGCTGTGCTCGCAGCGCAGCACCACGCGCAGCCGCTATTACCTGCAGGTGCCGCTGACCGACAAGATCGACGAGTGGACAGACGACGCCTTCTGGCAGGAACTGCGCCTGCGCCTGGACGACGAAGCCAACGAGAAGCTGGTCACCGGCCCGAGCATCGAAAAGAGCATCGCCCCGCTGCGCAGCTTCGTCACCGAGCCGCTGCGTTTCGGCCGGATGTTCCTCGCCGGTGCCGCCGGCCACCTCGTGCCGCCGACCGGTGCCAAGGGCCTGAACCTGGCCGCCACCGACGTGAAGTACCTGTTCAATGGCATCCGCGAGTACTACGAAGAACGGTCCGAGGCCGGCATCGACCGCTACTCCGAACTGGCCCTCAAGCGCATCTGGCGCGCCGAGCGCTTCAGCTGGTGGTTCACCACG
>JACCDS010551018.1_pt1 | contig 10106 bp, 8 predicted proteins | sample 7446441 | NCBI WGS metagenome assembly JACCDS01 (sample SAMN15323445, study PRJNA562643) | freshwater metagenome | isolation source: river surface water | place: USA:Blue River Watershed | collected 2017-08-17 | reverse complement strand
TTTTTCCCTGGTATGGGAAGATGCGCCGATTCGGTCGGTCGATTGGTCGGTAAAAGGAGACTTTGCGGACGCGTGGCGCACGGTTGATATTCCGCAATTGTCGTATTGTGATGAATCGGGCAATGTTGCTGCTTGCGAATTTCATGACGATGGCAGGTGGCGCGGGCTATTACCTAGCCAGTCGCAGGGTAATACCAAGGCAGAACATGCCGCGTTTTATGCGCTACAGCAACAGGTGACGGGGCTGTGTGAGCAGGTACAATGGATTAGCGGTGTGCGGGTGCCGCCAGAGCGCTTTATGACATATGAACGGGGTGTTGCAGGTGCCCTTGCCGCAGATGGTGGTAATGCTGCCATGCATTTAATTGCGGCCCGCATTCGCAGCAGCGAAGACCCATTGTTGGTGCTGCCGCAAAGTTTCTTCCGGGCTTTGGGTGAAACACTGTTGTTGGATAACCCATTTAGCCAATTATGGCGGTTGATGGTTGCGCCGATTGGGCGGGAGGCAATCGCGGTTAATTTATGTGATACCGGCGAGGGTTATACCCAAGTGCTACCGGTGCTGGTGGCACTGGCTCGCGCCTGCACAGGAGGGCCACGATTATTGTGTTTGGAACAGCCGGAATTGTACTTGCACACCCATGCCCAAGCCGAACTGGCCAATGCGCTAGTGGCGACGGCCAATGATCCGGCACAACCGCAGTTACTGGTTGAAACCCATTCCGAGGTGTTGCTGACCAGTGTTCAACTTGCGATTGCCGAGGGACGAATCACGCCTGACATGGTTCGAGTGTATTGGGTTGCGGCTAGAGGTGATGGAACCAGTGAAGCCATGCCAGTTGATTTTGACGAGCAGGGCAGTCCAACTAGTGCCAAATTGATGCATGCGTTTGATGATGCGGTGCGTTTGGGGCATGAGTTAATGCGAGTCCAAATGGCAAAATTGGCGCATGTGGCGCAGGGATTAAGGTAATGATTGAAGCGGCGCTGCGGGCCAACGACCTAGCCACTTTTTTGCAACGCAGGTTTGACGCCATCAATGCATGGGACAAAGCCGAATTCGAACGCACCAAAGCCGCAGCCGGGATATAGCCGCTCATTTCTCATCCAGCGTCTCAATCGCATCCCAATCCGGGTCCGGTGGATGCTTCAAAAACCGCGCGCAGCGACCGCGGTACAATTCCGTTACCGCATCTTGCGGCAGGGCGATGAACGCGGCCTGTGCCGCCTCAAATTTTGCCGCGCGGTACAGTGCCAGTGCCGCTTCATATTCCCCCAGCCACGCGGTTTGTTCCTCCGTCAATTGCGCGTGGTAAGCCAGCGCCTGATACACGCCCACCGCCTGTCGCTTGCCCTTGACTCGTACCCGATCCAGTTCACGAAACGCGATGTGCGGGCAGCGCGCCACCGTGGCATCGCTGGCGACGATACCGACCAGATATTTTTTGCACAGACCCTCCAGCCGTGCCGCCAAATTCACATTGTCACCGAGCACCGTATAGTTTAGACGGGCGGTCGAACCGACATTTCCCGCCACCACATTGCCGGTATGAACGCCTATTCCAATCGACAATTCCGGCCAGCCACTGGCGGCAAATTGCTGATTCAGTTTCGGCAGGGCGGCGACCATCGCCAGCGCGCAGGCCATGGCGCGCATCGGGTCATTGGGTGCGCTGATCGGGGCACCGAACAAGGCCATGACTGCGTCGCCGATGTATTTATCGACCACCCCTTGCTGCTCGTCAATCAATTCACTCATCTGGCTCAAATAGGTATTGAGCAAGGCCAAAACGGTGGATGGCGAGCGGCCTTCGGCCAGTCCGGTAAAGCCGCGAATGTCAGAAAACAGGATCGTCACTTCGCGCTCTTCACCACCGAGTTCAATCCGGCGTGACAGCAGTTCTTCGGCCACCGCAGAGGAAACCACCTTGCCCAGCAGCGAGCGTACCTGGTCACGCTCCATCAGGCCGCGCACCATATTGTCGAAGGTTTGCGCCAGTTCGCCAAATTCATCGTTTTGGCCAATGTCGCCAATCATTTGATATTGGCCATTGCGGATTTGTTCGGCCCCTTGTGCCAGTCGCTCGACTGGTCGGGTGACGCGGCGCGCAATCAGCATTCCAGCCAGTGCTGCCAGCAGTGTGGAGAGCAGGAAAATGCCCAATAATTGCCAGCGTAGCGCTCGAAAACCGGCCAGCGCATCGTCGAGCGAGCGCTGCAATACGGCCAGCAGCACTTGATTGCCGGTGCGGTTGAGTGGCAGAACCAGTGACATGTAGGGGTGGCCTTGCAACATGAATGAAAACGAGGTTTTGGTTTGTGGCATTGGGTGAGCGAGTAGGCTGCCGCGCTGGCTTGAACTTAGGGTCGATGCCAACACCACTGGGTGCCGTGGGTCAAGCACCATCAGGCTGACATGGGTATGGGTTTGTTGTTCCAATTCACCGGTCAAGCGGTCGCTGATGGCAAAGCCTATGCCGAGCCAGGCGATTGGGGTCGGGGCTTTGAGTGGCACCAGCACCATTTGGTAGGCGCGCTGGCCCAATACCAGAATCCCCGAGCTTTCCTGGGCCGGGTCAGTGCGGGCGGCACCAATCAGGGCCGAATAATCGGTTTTTTGCGGCTGGCTATCGGCTTGAATCTGGCCTTCCATGTCGAGCAAAACCATGGTGTCGGCACCGAGCCGGGCCTGATAGCTCTGGAACGCCGACAAGATGGTGTCGGCATCACCTTCACTGACCAAGGTTTTGAGCGCGTGATCGTTGCTCAGCAGCCGGGCGTTCTTGCGTAGCGTTGATTCGCGCGTGAGCATGATCGCTTGCAGTGAACGGGCCGTCAGTTGTAGCGCTTCTTGTGAGGCTTGCACCGCATTGCGGTTGGCGGCGTTGCTGATGGTGAAAAAAACCCCGGCTTGCAGTGCCACGACCAGCAGCACGATGATGGCCATCAACCGGCTCTGAAAATGGGTGAACCATACGCGCCGGGCAGGGCGCACGGCGAGCGCAGGGGCACTGCCCGGCAGGTTGGCGGGTGTCGGGTGGTTATGGTTCATGTTTGGCAACAAGGTGGGCAATCATGGCTGTTGCCATGCTACCATGGCTGCTGGCGGCGCGCCAGCGCAATTGCCGACGCGTATGAGGCGGCGCATCCGCATCGGCAATTGCGCCGTACCGAAAAACAGTCGATGCAGCAGATGCTAAGAGGCAAGAATCCACGCCACCGGGACGATGCATGAAGCATGCCCCCGGTTTACCTCAGCTCAATAGCGCGTAATACGATTTGAAATGGCTGGTCCGGTCGTCCAGACCGATGGTGCCGCCATTGACTTTTTTGGTAATGGCGGTAATCACATCGGTGCCCGCGCCGCCATCGGCCAATTGGTTCAAATTGCGTGAGTTCCAAAACCAGGCTGCCGACAGCAAGGCAAATTCACTGGCCACCCGATCCGGCTGGCTTAGCAGGTCTGTGCCGATGGCGCTGCCAAACTGGGTATAGTTGGATTTGCCAGTCAGTTGAATGTAGCCACGACCCCGATAGATATAACCCTCACCACTGGCTTCATCCCCATTGCCCATTCGGTTGGCATACACGCGTGCGCCAATTTTGGCCGGTTGGCGCGCATAGCTATCGGCCAAATCGCCGGGAAAATACTTGCCAAAAATCTTTTTCAAGCCATCGGCTGAGTAATTCAGGTTTTCCGAGGTGGCTTTGAAACCGGCACTTTCGTGACCACACTGGGCCAAAAAATGGGCTAGCCGCAAGGCGCTGTTGATATCAAATTTTTGTACCACTTCCGGGATTTGCGCAATCACCGCATCCGGTACTTTGCCTTTAAGTTTGTCCAGTGCCAGACCCGTGGTGCTGGTAACGGCGGGCGCGGCAGTCTCGTCGGCATCCACACCATCATCTGCCGATGGCAAATCAATCGGATTGCCGTCATCATCGACAAAATCACCATTTTCATCACGGGCGGCAATTTCTGCCGAGATTTTGCTCCAGGTGGCCGGGCCAACAATGCCATCTGCCGTCAGATTGTGGGCACCTTGCCAAGCCTTGACTGCTGTTTCGGTATTCGGGCCGAAAGCCCCATCGACGGTTAAGCCGAGTTTGGCTTGCAGGGTTTTAACATCATCACCTTGTGATCCAAGTTTGAGTAACAGCATGGGTTTGACCTTTCGTTAGGCAAAGCCGGGTATCTGGCATTTGGGGGGGCGCAGTGTTTCAAGATAGTCCACGCTCCGGTTTTATGCAACCGAAGTTTGCGCAAAGGCGGCTGCCTGTTGTTCAAAACCACACCTGATACGCTTACATTTGCCGGAACAGATCGACATAGTTGCGGCTAACCACCAATTGTTCTGGTCGGCCCTTCAAATGCACCAACAGTCTGGCCCGAAAATCGCGCTTGGTTCCCGCTATATGCCGCACCGCAACCACGGTGCTACGATGAATTTGCCAGAATTGGTCGGGGTCGAGTTGGGCGTGCAATTCGCGCAGCGGGGTACGGATCAGGCTTTCGCCCTCTTGGGTAAAGACGCTGGTGTATTTGTCATTGCTTTGGAAGTAAATCACTTCGTCAACGGCAATCAGGCGGGTTTCATCGCCGTGGGCGGTGCGGATCCATTGCAACCGGGCGGCAGGTAAGGCGAGCGCGGGAATGAGGGCGCTGGCTATGGCCGGGCTTGGGCTACTGCCTTGGGCCGGAGCCAATTGCTGCGTGAGTTGGGCCAGCAAGCTGACCAGTTTCGAGTCGATGGCTGGCCCGGTTGTCCCGGCGACCGGGCTGGCCGCCTCTGCGGCGCTTTGGCTCAGGGCAGCTTTCAGTTTGGCCACGGTTTTTTCTAGCCGTGCCATCTCGACCGGTTTTAGCAAATAATCCTGCGCCGACTGATCAAAGGCATCGACCGCATATTGATTGTAGGCGGTGATAAACACGATGTGTGGCGGCTTGCCGCCCTCTACCAGTTGCCGGGCCACATCGAGCCCGCTTTGGCCGGGCATGCGGATATCCAAAAAGGCGATATCGGGTGCCAGTTCGTCAATCAGGCGTAGTGCATCGGGGCCATTGGCGGCTTTGGCGACGATCTGTAGTTCTGGCCATAGTTGGTGCAACTGTCGTTGCAGGTAATCGAGCAAGTGGGCTTCGTCATCGGCAAGCAAGGCGCGTGGCATGGTTAGTCTCCCTCTTTGGTTGGGGGGGTAGAAGCGGGCGAGTCGGAAAGTTTGAGTGGCAGGCGCAGGGTGGCGCACAGGCCGCACGGTGTATTCTCGCTCAGGGTCAGGCTGGCCGTCTGGCCATACATTTGTTGCAGGCGCTCCCGCAGGTTGGACAGGCCGATCCCGCCGTCGGGTTTATTGGTGCGTGGCGTGGTGTGGGTGGCAATGCCAACCCCGGTATCGCGAATCTGGATCTGTAGGGTGCGGCCATCGTGCGCAAAGTCAAGCTCAAGACTTCCACCTTCGACTTTCGGTTCCAGCCCGTGGCTGATGGCGTTTTCGACCAGCGGCTGGAGCAGCATCGGTGGCAGCGCCAAGCTGCGCAGTGGGTCGGGTAGGTCGATATGCCAGGACAGGCGCGGCCCCATGCGCAAGGCCATCAGTGCCAGATAGTCGGCAATCAGGTCGGTCTCACTGCCAAGCGTGCTGTGTTCGGCTCGACTGGCGGCCAAATTGGCGCGCAAAAAGCGAATCAAGTGTTCCAGCATGCGGCCAGCCAGTTCCGGCTGGCAATGGATCAGGCCCATGACATTGGCCAGGGTGTTGTACAGAAAGTGCGGTTCGATCTGGGCTTGCAGCGCTTGTAACTGGGCTTTGAGCAACAGGGTGGCCTGTTCGGCATTGCGCTGGGCGGCTTGGGCGATCAGGGCTTCTGCGCGATTTCGGTGCTGATTGTTAAGCATGACCAAATACAGCAGGAACCAGATCAAGAGGCCGAATCCCAGGGTTTGATGAAGTATGGTTTGCCCTTGAAAATAAAAGAGTGGGTTTTTGCCCATCAGCAAGGCATTGCCCAGTATCGAACCGATGGCGATACACAGCAGTACCATGAAAAAATAGTAAATCCGGAACACCCAGGGCGCGGTTCGGGTCGGCCAGTAACCGGTCAAAAGATTGCCTGCCATCGAACCGGCATGAATCAAATAGCCAATCAGGTTGGCCACCACGAAATTACCCCACAACACATTGAGTAGTGTGTCGGTCGGATCGCCAAAAAAGTATAGGGCGGCGGTCAAGCCGAGCGCAATCAAGGTGTTCCAGAGCAGGGTATAAAACAGGTCGCGCGGCAGCGAGGGTGGCCAGCGGCGCAGCCACGGCACCATGGCCATCGGGTGCCAGTCGGCAGACCGAGGGTTAGGTTCGTTTTGAGTCCTCACTTCCATGTGCGCTCCTGTGTCGTGGCCATATCTGGTTTAAGGCAGTTGGCCATTGGCGTTGGTGTCATGATACACCGCAACGGCATTATGACCGGGTAACAATGAGATCAAATGCTGCCGATGCAGGCAAAATACATGGGCATGGCATGCAAGGCCGGCGGGCTGATAGCTTGTCATGGCGTGTCGTTATCTGTCGTTTTATGTCGCTTTATGTCGTTTTCTGTCGTTGCCTGTGCTCGATCGAACCTCGGCTACAATGAGGCTTTCCGACCGTGTACCACAGGGAGTAGCCATGGTGTCAATTGACCGTGCGCAGTGGCAGAAATTTGGCTTGCTGACCAGTCTGTATATCGCGCAGGGGTTGCCGTTTGGCTTTTTCACCCAGGCGCTGCCCGCATTGCTGCGCGAGCAGGGGCTTGGTCTGGAACTGATCGGGCTGACCGGTTTGCTGGCCTTGCCGTGGGCTGCCAAGTGGCTGTATGCGCCGCTGGTTGATCGCGGGCACCGGCATCGGCGCTGGATTATCGTGGCCAATCTGTGTGCGATAGCGATGTGCCTGCTGTTGGCCAGTTTCCCGCTGGCCCATTTGGTGCAGCACAAACTGTGGTTGCTGTATGGCGGCTTTTTTTTCTTGAATCTGGCCGCTGCGACGCAAGATATTGCCACTGATGCACTGGCCGTGATTCAGTTGAGCGAATCCGAGCGTGGCATTGGCAACGGGATTCAGGTGGCCGGGTATCGGGTTGGCATGATTTTGAGCGGCGGTGCGCTGTTGGCCTGGTTTAGTTTGCTCGGCTGGCAAAGTTCGGTATTGATTTTGGCGGCACTGCTCGGCTTGGCGACGCTGCCGATTGTGTTGCTGTCACCCACTTTGCCGAAAACGGCAGCCAGTGATGCCATGGTTGGTGAAAAGTTTGGTGGCAAAGCGGCATTTTGGCTATTGCTTAGTCCGCAAAACCGGACATGGCTGGCGATTTTGTGCCTGTACAAATCGGGCGAGGCACTGGCTATGCCGATGTTGCGCCCAATGTTGGTTGATGCCGGGCATAAACTCGATCAACTGGCGTGGCTGATTGGCACGATTGGCTTTGGTGCCGGTTTGCTCGGGGCGCTGGTCTCGGGCCTGTTGATCAACTGGTTGGGTACGGCACGTGCCCTGCGCTGGTTTTTGGCCGCCAATGGGCTGAGCCTGTTCACATGGGCCGCTATTGCGCAGTATCATCCGGGCGGCATATGGCTGCCATTGGCCTGCGGCATCGAGCATTTTACCGGTGGCATGGCAACGGTGGCCCTGTTTTCTGAAATGATGGCGCATTGTCGGCCCCGGCACGAGGCGACCGATTACACATTGCAGGCGTCTCTGGTGGTGCTGGTCAATATTCTGGGGGCTGGCATCAGCGGGTTTTTGGCGCAGGCATTCGGATATAAGCATTTGTTTTTGCTGTGTGGTTTGCTCTGTTTGATGGTATTGCCGCTGTTATTGCGCTATCAGCGGCAGCGCCACTTGCCAGGCTCGGCCTGATTTTGCGCTGCGGCCCCTTTTTGCGGTGAGTCTGTGCCACGGCTTGTGATCTGATCCTATAATACGAATTTAGTCCCGAGAAATATTGTCAATCGACAATTTGGCTGGGCAATGCTGGTCGGGCAATTCGGCGAGCCAGCGGATAAGCGGAGGGGGAAGCATGGGTGAATTTTTCAGCAATGTGATTCATAGCCAACTGTGGGATGAACAGGCCGAACCGGATAATCCATTTGCCGCCGCCGCCTGTTATTGCCGGGGCTATGATGTGTACGGCCAAATATTGGGCAAGGCGGGTTACTTTGAATATTTGTTCTTGTTGTTTCAGGGCGAGCGCCCGAGTCGCGCTTGTGCCCGTGCGCTGGAAATACTGGGACTGGCACTGGCGAACCCCGGCCCGCGTGACCCATCGGTGCATGCGGCAATGGCCGGTGGTGTGGCCGGTTCCCCGGCTTCGGCACTGCTGACAGCGGCAATCGCGGTTGGTGCCGGTTCGTATGGCGGGGCACGCGAAGTATTTTTGGCGATGCAAAATTGGCAGGCGTGCGGGCAGGATTTGGCACAATGGCAGACCTGTCTGAGTAATCCACCTGCTGCCACGCCACCCCTGATTTGGCCAACCATCGAACATGCTCCCGGATTTGACCCACACGGCGCCAGTTGTGCCACGCCGGTGCGGCAGGTACTGCAACAGTTGCTGCTGGTGTTGCCAAACGGAACGCTGGCTTGGCTGGCCGGACAGCGTGAGGCGATGGAGCAGGCTGCAGGACGGCCCTTGGCCATGAGTGGACTGGCGGCCTGTGCCTTGTTTGAGCTTGGCTTTAGTCCGGCGCAGGGCGAAATGCTGACACTGTTGCTGCGCCTGCCCGGTGCTGCGGCGCATGCGCTGGAACAGGCGCAGGCTGGTTTCAAGCAATTTCCGTTTTTTGAAATGGACTTGCAAAACGATCCCGGCCCACGCAAGGAGATGCCATGAATCCGCCTGATACCCTGAAGCAATATGAAGGCCCGTTTCGTTCCCGGATGGGGGCGGTGTTCCTGGGCGAGCGTGCGGTATTTCGTGGCCTTGATCCGCATCTGGCCTTCAAGGACGCAAACTGGATGGATTTGTATGTGTATGGGATTACCGGCAAGCGGCTGCAAGCAAATCAATTACGGGTATTGGAAGGGCTATGGACCCGTTCCAGTTACCCCGATTCCCGATTATGGAATAACCGGGTCGCAGCTTTGGCTGGGAGTGCCCGATCTACCGGGGCGGCAGCCCTGAGTGCCGCGCTGGCGGTGACCGATGCCCGGATTATTGGCGGACAAACCATTTTGGCCGCCGCCGATTTTTTGGCTCGCGCCCTTGTGCAGCATCAGGCAGGTCAAGATCTAGAGCAGATCGTGCGCCATGAGCGGGCGCAGAAAAAGCAGATCAATGGCTATGGCCGAACCATGCGCTCGGAAAAAATGGATGAACGCCTGCCACCGACGCTCGATTTGCTCAAGCGCGAAGGGATCAGCATCGGGCCACATTTTGCGCTGGCCTTTGAAATTGAGCGGATATTGGCGAAATTACTGGGACGCAATTTACCGATGACGTATGCGACCATCATGGCGGGAGTGGGGCTCGATTTTGGCTTGACGCCCTATGAAAACTATCTGTACGGCTATGCCGTTACCTTTGCCGGTATGGCGCCATGCTTTGTGGAGGCGCTGGAGAAACCTGAGGGGGCGAGTTTTGTCTTGCGTTGTGAGCGGCTCGAATACAATGGCCCGGTGCGCCGCAATTGGGATTGAGGGGACTAAGGAGTTGCCATGAATCCGTCAGATGCTCTGAAGCAATACGAAGGCCCGTTTCGTTCCCGGATGGGGGCGGTGTTCATTGGTGAGCGTGCGGTGTTTCGTGGTCTCGATCCACATCTGGCATTCAAGGACGCAAGCTGGATGGATTTGTATGTGTATGGCATTACCGGCAAGCGTCTGGCGGCGAATCAGTTGCGGGTATTGGAGGGGTTGTGGACTTGCTCCAGCTATCCGGATGGCCGCTTATGGAACAACCGGGTTGCGGCCCTGGCTGGCAGCGCCCGCAGCTACGGTGGCGCGGGCATCAGCGCCGCCTTGATGGTGTCGGATGCGGCGATCATTGGGCGGCAGGTGGATTTGTATATTGCTGATTTATTGGCGCGCACCTTGCCGCAAGTTCGGGCCGGGGCTGATCTGGTGCAATTGAT
>JACCDS010308010.1_pt1 | contig 10106 bp, 5 predicted proteins | sample 7446441 | NCBI WGS metagenome assembly JACCDS01 (sample SAMN15323445, study PRJNA562643) | freshwater metagenome | isolation source: river surface water | place: USA:Blue River Watershed | collected 2017-08-17 | reverse complement strand
TACTGGACCCCGGCCGCTGCTGCTGCCGACAAGGCCGGTTGCGAGTGCGACAAGGACCTGCTGCCGGCTTCCGCCTGCGCCCCGGCTGCCGCTACCCCGGCTGGTGCGGGTGCCGCTGCTGCTGGCGTGAAGCCGTCCGGTGAGAAGATCACTGTCGCTGCCGACGCCCTGTTCGACTTCAACAAGGCTGTCCTGCGTCCGGCTGGCAAGCAGAAGCTCGACGAGCTGGTCTCCAAGGCCAAGGCCATCAAGCTGGAAGTGATCCTGGCCGTTGGCCACACCGACCGCATCGGTGGCGACGCCTACAACCAGAAGCTGTCCGAGAAGCGCGCTGCCGCCGTCAAGGAATACCTGGTTGCCAAGGGCATCGAAGCCAACCGCGTCTACACCGAAGGCAAGGGTGAGAAGCAGCCGGTTACCGGCGACAAGTGCAAGGGCAATGCCAAGACCAAGGCCCTGATCGACTGCCTGCAGCCGGATCGTCGCGTCGACATCGAAGTCATCGGCACCAAGTAAGCCGACTACGCTTCACCGAAAAGCCCTGCCTTGGCAGGGCTTTTTTACGTTTGGAACAAACATGCCCCATCCTTCTCGCATCTTTTCGCGTGTTGCCCGGCCGCTGATCATCGCCCTGCTTGCCGCGTCGACGGTGACGCTGGCCGCCGAAAATGCCCGGCCCCGCATCGGCCTGGTCCTTGGCGGTGGCGGCGCGCGCGGGGCAGCGCATATCGGCATTCTGGAAGTGCTGGAGAAGAACCGTGTGCCGGTCGATTGCGTGGCCGGTACCAGCATGGGCGCCCTGATCGCCGGGGCCTGGGCGGCCGGCATGTCGCCGGTGACGATGCGCGAGGCGCTGGCAGCCGTCGACTGGAGCGAAATGTTCATCGACAACCCGGATTATTCCGAACTCAGCCAGCGCAACAAGCTGATGGCACGGCGCTATCTGCCCGGCTCGGAAAGTGGCGTGATGACCGACGGGGTGAAGTACCAGACCGGCGTTGTCACCGGGCAAAAAATCAAACTCTTCCTCAACCAGTTGGTACGGGCCAATCAGGGGGAGCGCAACATCGAGGATTTGCCTCTACCGCTCTCCATTGTCGCTACTGACATCGGGAATGGCGAGCGCGTGGTCTTCCGCGATGGGCCGCTGACCCAGGCCATGCGGGCGAGCATGTCGGTGCCCGGCCTGCTGGCGCCCGTCGATCACCTGGGGCGCAAGCTGGTCGATGGCGGCCTGGTCGATAACCTGCCTATCACCGAGGTGCGCGAGCGCTGCCAGGCCGATGTGGTGATCGCTGTCAACGTCGGCACGCCGCTGCTCAAGGCCGAGGAAGTTGGCTCGCTGATCACCGTGTCGGCCCAGATGATTGCCATCCTGACCGAGCAGAACGTCAGTCGCTCGCTGGCTCAATTGGGGGCCGGCGATATCCTGATCAAACCGGAGCTGAACGGCATCACCGCCGGCGATTTTTCGCGCCATGGCGAAGCGGCGGACCGTGGGCTGGTCGCCGCTGAAGCGGCCAGCGACCGTCTGTCCCGGCTGTCCTTGTCGCCGGAAAACTATGCTGCGTGGTGGCAGGGTATCGAGGTAAAGCGCCGTATCTCGCCGCGCATCGATGAAGTGCAGATCGTCGGCCTGAACAAGGTCAATCCGGCCGCCGTCGAGCGCCATCTGCACGTCGAGCCGGGGCAGACCATCCGGCCGGCCGAAATCAACCGCGATCTGCTGCGCATGTACGGCGACGGCTGGTACGAGAGTGTCGATTACACCGTGCTCAGCCAGCGCGACAAGAACATCCTGCGCGTCACGCCGGTCGAGAAGCGCTGGGGCCCGGATTACCTGCGCTTCGGCATCAACCTGCAGGCTGACAACAGCCAGGGCACCTCGTTCGGCCTGCGCGCCGCCTACCATTCGACCTGGCTGAACCGCCTGGGCGGCGAACTCCTGGTGACCGGCGACATCGGTTCGACCAACCGGCTGGGTGCCAATTTCTACCAGCCGCTCGACTCGGCGCAGCGTTTCTTCGTCGAGGCGACGACCGGCGTTGAACAGAGCCGCCTGAACATCTACCAGAACGACGCCCGTATCGCCCAATACAAGGTGACCGAGAGCGGCTACGGCGCCTTTGCCGGGCTCAACGTCGGTGTCCTCGGCCCGGTGCGCCTGGGCTGGGTGCAGCGCCATCGCTATTACGATCTCGATATCGGTTCGCCATCGTTGCCCAATGCCGATGCGGCCTTCGGCGGCTGGAAGGCGAGCCTCGATTTCGACCAGTTCGACCGCATGCATTTCCCGACGCGCGGCTGGGCGGCCCAACTGGGTTATTTCGACTCGCCGGAAACCGGCTATTCGCGGGCCGACGCAAACCTGCAAGGCGCCTTCTCGCTGGGCGGCACGGTATTCAACGCCCGCCTTCGCTACACCGGTTCGCCACGCGGCGTACTGCCGGTCTATGACGCCGGCTACCTGGGCGGCTTCCTGAACATGACCGCCTTCGCGCCCAACCAGGTGATCGGCGACGACATCCGCTATGTCGGCCTGCGTACCGAGCGCATCATCGGCCACCTGCCGCTCGGCCTGCGCGGCGACATGCGCCTCGGCTTCGCGCTGGAGGCGGCCAAGGTCGGCACGCGCTATACCGAAACGAAGCGTGATGGCCTGGTCGATTCCGCCGCCATCTACCTCGGCGGCCAGACGCCGCTCGGCCAGGCTTATCTGGGCTTCGGCTACTCGACGAGCGGTGTTTCCAACCTGTTCCTGTTCATCGGTACGCCCTGACCCGGTAGGCGGTGGCATACTGGGCAACCAAATCCCGGGAGAGAGAGCATGCAAGCACGTTTCCTGTCGTTCGCAGCGGCCACACTGTTGTGGGTCGGCCTGGCGGTAGCCCAGGTCAATATCAATACGGCCACGGTCGACGAACTCGATGGCCTGAAAGGCATCGGCCCGACCAAGGCGAAAGCCATTGTCGATTACCGCAAGAAAAACGGCCCGTTCAAGTCCGTCGATGACCTGGAAAACGTTCCCGGTATCGGCCCCTCCACCTTGAAAGACCTGCGGCGCGATGTCGTGGTCAGCGGTGGATCGCGTGCCGCGCCAGCAGCACGGCCGATCGTCGAGTCGCCCAAGGCATCTGCGCCGGCTGCACCGGCCAAGGTTGCACCCGCCGCTCCGGCCAAGCCGGTCGCGGCCAGTCAGCCGCCGGCCCGTCCGGCCGTTGCCACCGAGAAGCCCGCGGGTCCGGCAGTTCCGGCCAGCCCGGCCAAACCGTCGTTCGAAGGGAAGCCGGCCGCACCCGCCACCAGCGCACCGGCCAAGCCTGCGGCTCCAGCCATGCCCGGCGTTCCGGCCAAACCGGCAGCGCCTGCAGCCAAACCAGAAGCCCATGCCACGGAGCCTGTCGCTGGCCCGAGCGGCAAGCCGGCCGCTCCTGCTGCACCGGCCAGACCCGCCACCCCGGCTCGCCCGGCGGCGCCGCCGTCTTATTGACCTGCCTGACGGTCCGCGGGAGTTTGTTTGAGCGCTAGCCTGACCCTGTGCGCCACGACGCGCCTGGCCCAGACCCTGCGCGGCGAGGTGCCGGCCGGCCAGCGGGTATGGCCGACGCGGCAGGCGCTGACACTCGGCCAATGGCTGGCCAGCCTGGCCGAAGAGGCGCAGTTGAGTGGCGTGGCCGATCTGCCCAGCGTGCTCGATCCCTTTGCCGAGCGCCTGCTCTGGGAAAAGGTCATCGCCGGTTCGCTGACCGAAGCGGCGCCGCTGTTCGATATTCAGGGCATGGCGGCATCGGCGGCCGAGGCACAGGCCTTGTGCCGCGTCTGGAAACTGTCGCCGGGCGGTACCCAGCTATCCGACGAGGCCCGTCTGTTCGCCGGCTGGCAGGCCGATTTCGACAAGCGTTGCCGAACCAGCGGCTGGATCGATGCGGCCGGGCTGCACCGGCAACTGATCGGCCTGATCGCGGCCGGCCATTTCGCCCTGCCGGAAACGGTCGTGTTTGCGGGATTCGACCGTTTCACGCCGCTCGAGCGCGACCTGATGGCTGCGTTGGCCGAGCGGGGTGTCGGTGTCGAGCAGGTGCCGGCCGCCTTCCATCCCGATAGCCGGCAAGCGGTGCTCGCCTGTGCCGACAGCGAAGCCGAATGTGCAGCCGTTGTCGCCTGGGCACGGCAACGGCTGGCTGACGATCCTTCTGCCCGCCTCGGCATCGTGGCGCCCGACCTGGCCGGAGTGCGCGACCGGCTGGAGTTCCTGCTCGACGATGTCCTGCATCCGGCGCTGATCCGTCCGGATGCGGCCGAGCATCCGCGCTGCTTCAACTTTTCGCTGGGCCGGGCGCTGGCCGACCTGCCCTTGATCCGTATCGCCCTTGAATTGCTGGCGCTGGGCGCTAGCCGGGCCAAGATCGAGCAGGGGCGGCTGTCGGCGCTGCTGCTGGCGGGGGGCTGGTCGGCGGCGGAAGCCGAGGCCGACGGCCGGGCGCGCCTGGATGCCGCAGTGCGCCGCGACTTGCCGTATTTCACGACGCTGCGCGCCGTATTGGGGCTGGCCGAGCGCCTGGCGGCTGCAGCGCAGCCGCTCTGCCCGCAAAGCGTCGCTGCCCTGCTTGCCTTTGTCGAGGCGACGGAACGCGCCCCGCGCAAGCTGTCGCCCGGTGGCTGGGCGGCCGTCTTTCGCTCAGTGCTGGCCGCCGCGGGCTGGCCGGGCGATCGCCCCTTGTCCAGTCACGAATTCCAGGCCCGGCGGGCCTTCGGTGAAGTGCTCGACGGCTTTGGCCGCTTCGACGCCCTGCTCGGGCCGCTCGGTTTTTCCGAAGCGGTGCGCCGCCTGTCGCAGTTGTGTCGGCAGCGTCTGTTCCAGCCGGAAACGCGCGGCCAGCCGGCGATCCAGGTGCTCGGCGTGCTGGAAAGTGCCGGTCTGCATTTTGACGGCCTGTGGGTGATGGGCATGAACGACGACCTGTGGCCGCCGCCGCCGCGCCCGAATCCATTGCTGCCGGCCGAGCTGCTGCGGTCGGTCGGGGCCAGCCACGCCAGCGCCGAGGTCGAGCTCGATTTCGCCCGCCGCGTTCATCAGCGCCTGGCACAGGCGGCGCCGGAGGTCAATTTTTCCCATGCCCTGGCCGATGGCAACCGCCTGCTGCGGCCGAGTCCCTTGCTCAAGGGCTTGTCGACCGCCGCCGCATCGGTGCCCGAGATCATTACCGTCGCCCGGCAACTGGCCGCCGAGTCGGCCAGCGCCATCGAGGCAATAGCCGATGCCGCAGCGCCGCCGGTCGCGGCCGGCGAAAAAGTCTCTGGCGGCAGCTGGTTGCTGCGCGCCCAGGCGATCTGCCCGGCCTGGGCCTACTACCAGTTCCGGCTCGGTGGCGAGGCGATGGACGAGCCGGTCGAAGGCCTCGATCCGGCGGCACGCGGCACGCTGGTGCATGAAGCCCTGGAGGCCTTCTGGAGCGAAGTTCATTCCTCCGATGCTCTGGCTGCCTTGTCCGAGAGCGCCCGCCAGCAGGCGATCGGCGAAGCGGTCGCGCGAGCCCTGCAAAGCTTCGAGATGGATCGCCGGATGACCTTGCCGGCTCGCTTTCGCGAGCTGGAGGCGGGGCGCCTGCACAAGCTGCTCGACCTGTGGCTGGGGGTCGAGGGCAAGCGTGGCCTGCCTTTCGAGGTCGTCGCCTGCGAGCAGCCGGCCGAGGTCGAGATCGAGGGCATCAAGGTGAAGATGGTGGTCGATCGCATCGACTGCCTGGCCGATGGCCGGCAGGTCATCATCGACTACAAGACCGGGGCCGGTATCGACACCAGGAACTGGGCCGAGCAGCGGATTACCGAGCCGCAACTGCCGATCTACGCAGCCTTGGTCAATGACGAGGTGGCGGCCGTGGTCTTCGCCAAGGTCCTGCTCGACAAGCCGGCCTTTGCCGGTGTCGCCGACGAGAAGGACATCCTGCCCGGCGTGCAGGGCGTGGGCGACGACAAACAAAAGATTTTCGATCCGGCCGAATTTCCCGACTGGATCGCGGTCATCACTCACTGGCGGGAACGTCTGCATGCCGTGGCCAGCGAAGTGAAGGCCGGGGTGGCCGGCGTCAGTTTCGCCGATGAAAAGGGGCTGCAGTATTGCGAAGTGCTGCCGCTGTTGCGTTTGCCGGAACGCCGTCGCCTGCTGGCGGCGGCTGTCGAGCAGGTAGCCGGGGTGGAAGTGGATTCCGGCGAGATTGTTCATTGAACGGGAGAACGTCATGCGTGAATTGAAATTGCTGGGCATCTGCGGCAGTCTGCGCCGCCAATCGACCAATGCCGGCCTGCTGCGGGCGGCCATGGCCGAACTGCCGGACGGGGTGACAATGGAAATCGCCGACCTGTCCGCCGTGCCTTTCTATAATGCGGACCTGACTGAAAAGCCGGCCGCCGTCCAGCAATTGCTGGCCCAGATGGCAGCGGCCGATGCGCTGGTCCTGGCCTGTCCGGAATATAACTACTCGCTCGCCCCGGCCCTGAAGAACGCCCTCGACTGGGCTTCGCGCGAACCGAACAACGCGCTGCTCGCCGGCAAGGCCGCGGCCATCCTCGGTGCCGGCGGCGGCATGGGCACCTCGCGCTCGCAGTACCATCTGCGCCAGGTCTGCGTTTTTCTCGACCTGCACCCGCTCAACAAGCCGGAAGTCTTCGCCAACGCCTTTGTCGGTGCCTTCGATGCCGACGGCAACCTGACCGACGCCAAGCTTATCCAGCAAGTTGCCGCCCAGATGCAGGCACTGGCAGCCTGGGCGCGTAAACTCGCCTGATCGACCTATAACAAAACCGGAACAGCAATGGATATCCAGACAACCGTCTATGACGGCAAAGCCACCCTGCGCCTGAAGGGGCGCTTCCAGTTCGACTCGCATCGCGAATTCCGCAGCGCCTACGATCCCTATATCGCCGATCCGGCCGTGCGCGTCGTCGTCCTCGATTTCGCCGGGGTCGCCTACCTCGACAGCTCGGCACTGGGCATGTTGCTCCTGCTGCGCGAGAAACTGGCTGCTGTGCGCAAGGAAGTGGAAATCGTCGGCGCACAAGGGGCGGTCAAGCAGGTCTTCGATATCGCCAACTTCGCCCGCCTGTTCCGGATTTCCTGAGGCGATGTCCCGGCCCGACCGTCTGAGCGAAGACCGCCTCGCCCGCGAACGGGCGCTGGCGGTTGCCTCGTTCATCGTCGAGGCCCCGGCCGGGGCGGGCAAGACGGAACTGCTCACCCAGCGCTACCTGCGGCTGCTGGCCGTGGTCGAGCATCCGGAGGAAGTGCTGGCGCTGACCTTCACCAACAAGGCGGCCACCGAGATGCGCGATCGCATCCTGCACAGCCTGGAAACGGCCGCCAGCGGCGTGCTGCCCGCCGAGCCGCACAAGCAGTTGACCTTCCGGCTGGCCGGGCAGGCCCTGGCGCAGGATGCCGAACGTGCCTGGGGCCTGCTCGAACACCCCGGTCGCCTGCGCATCACCACCCTCGATGCGCTGTGTGCCAGCCTGGCCCGGCAGATGCCTTACCTCAGCCGTTTCGGCAGCCAGCCCGGCGTCGCCGAAGATGCCGAGGCGCATTACGCCACGGCGGCCCGCCGCACGCTGGAAATGGTCGAAGCTGGCGGCAGCGATGCCGACGTGGTGGCCGGTGCGCTGGCTTTCATGGACAACAACGCCGGGCGTCTGGAAAACCTGCTCGTTGCGATGCTCGGCAAGCGCGACCAGTGGCTGCACCATGCCTCGCGTATCGAAAGCGGCGAGATGAAGGCCGAGGTCGAGGCCGGCTTTGCAGCGTTGATTGCGCGCGATCTGGCCACGGTCGGCACGCTCTTCAATGGCCGCATGCAGTCGCTGCTCATGCCGCTGGCCCGGTTTGCGGCATCGAATGCGCCCGGCGCTTTCGATGCCGTGTCCGATTGGAACCCACCGTTGACTGCCGGAATCGAAGACCTGGCTCGCTGGCAGGCCGTCGCCGGCCTGTTGCTGACCGGCACCGGCACCGTGCGCAAGACGGTCGACAAGCGCTGCGGTTTTCCGGCCGACAAGGAGTTTGCCGACCAGAAGAAGGCCATGCTCGAATTGCTGGCCGATGTGCGTGCGACCAGCGGCCTCGAAGAGGCGCTCGGCGTCTTGCCCTCCCTGCCGCAGCCGCAACTGAGCGATGCCGAATGGGCGACGGTCGAATGTTTCTCCCGTTTGCTCCGTCTGGCTGCCGGGCAATTGTGGCTGGCTTTCCAGGAGGCCGGCGAGGTCGATTTCATCGAGATCGCCGCCCGGGCCAGCCTGGCGCTGGGCGATGACGGGGCGCCAACCGATCTGGCGCAGGCTCTCGATTACCGCATTCACCACCTGCTGGTCGACGAATTCCAGGACACCAGCCCGACCCAGGTCGGCCTGCTCGAGAAGCTGACGCGGGGCTGGATGCCGGATGACGGCCGGACGCTGTTCGTGGTCGGCGACCCGATGCAGTCGATCTATCGCTTTCGCAAGGCTGACGTCGGGCTGTTCTTGCGCGTCCGTGAGCGTGGCATCGGCGACATCCGCCTCGAACACCTGCGCCTGTTCCGCAACAACCGTTCCTATCCGGGCATCGTCGATTGGGTCAATGCCGCCTTCCCAGGTATCTTCCCGGCCGAGGACTGGCCGGAAACCGGCGCCGTGCGCTATGCCGAATCGGCCGCCACCAAGGCGGCTCGGGACGATAGCGGCGTGCTCATGCACCCGGTCATCGAACGGGAGGGGAGTGACAGCGTCGGAGACGAGGCGCGCCAGGTCCTGGCGCTGATCCGGCAGGCACGCCAGGAAGCGCCGGACAAGAGCGTCGCCGTGCTGGTCCGGGCGCGCCGCCATCTCGATGCGCTGGTCGCCGAAATCCGCCGCAGCGCGCCCGACCTGCGTTTCCAGGCGGTCGATATCGAAGGCCTGGACGGCCGCCAGCATGTGCAGGACCTGCTCACCCTGTTCCGGGCGCTGCACCATCGCGCCGACCGCGTGCATTGGCTGGCCCTGCTGCGTGCGCCGTGGTGCGGCCTGAAACTGGCCGACCTGCATGCCCTGGCCGGCGATGACCGGCAGCAGACGATCTGGCAACTGATGCAGGAGGAAGGACGCCTGCAGCGCCTGTCGGACGACGGCCAACAGCGTCTGCGGCAGGTGCGCAGCGTGCTGGAATGTGCGTTTTCGGCCAGCCACCGGCAGCATCCGCGCCGCTGGCTGGAAGGTGTCTGGCTGATGCTGGGCGGGCCGCGCTGCCTGGAGGCGCCGGAAGCGCTCGACGATGTAGCCGCCTTTTTCGCCTTGGTCGATCGCCTGGTTGCCGCCCGCAACCTGAGCCCGGAAACGCTGGCTGCGCATGCTGCCGAACTGTTCGCCCCGGCCGACCCGCAGGGCGAGGCGGTGCAGATGATGACCATCCACAAGTCCAAGGGCCTGGAGTTCGATACGGTCATCCTGCCCGGACTGCATCGCGAAACCGGCGGCGGCGAGAGCAACCTGTTGCTGTGGGACGAAGTGGCAGGCGCTGACGGTGCGGAACATCTGCTGGTCGCCCCGATGCGCCAGAAGGGCAGCGACAAGGCCGAGCCGACGGCCTACGACACCTTGCGCCGTCTGGAAACCGAGCGCACCGCCCATGAAACCGAACGGCTGCTCTACGTTGCGGCGACCCGGGCGATACGCCGCCTGCACATGGTCGGTGTGGCCCAGGCCGATGAGCGCAAGGATGATGGCCTGAAGCCGCCGGCGACCGGTACCCTGCTCAAGCTGCTCTGGCCGGGCACGGCCCAGCCGGTGTTTGCCGCCGCATTGACTGAGGCGCCCTCGCTGCCCAAGGCCTGCGGCATCGATGCGGCGACCTTCGTGCCGCCTTTGCTCCGCCTGCGCCAGGCTATGATTCCCGATGCCCTGCGCACGCTGCCTGCCGGCGTGCCGGCCGCCGACAATCCGCTCGCCTTCGATGTCGCCGAGAGTGGCCTGGCGCTCGAAGCCTCGGTCGGCACGCTGGTCCATCGTTGCCTGGAACTCATTGCCGGGCAGGGTCTGGAACGTTGGTCGGTCGAGCAGGTGATGACCGCTCTTCCGGCCTATCGTCGCTGGCTGGAAAACCG
>JACCDS012051572.1_pt1 | contig 10108 bp, 9 predicted proteins | sample 7446441 | NCBI WGS metagenome assembly JACCDS01 (sample SAMN15323445, study PRJNA562643) | freshwater metagenome | isolation source: river surface water | place: USA:Blue River Watershed | collected 2017-08-17 | reverse complement strand
GACAGGGGCCTTTCGTGCACTGTTGTCTGCGGCGCGCATTCTGCCAAAATTCGCACTGAACCAGCCCATTTGTTTAACCTGCAATAGCTTGGGATAATTCGACTAAATCAGCGCGGGACGTAACAGCAGTTTGCTTCCCCCTCCTGCAAGGTGAAAGCGGTGGGCCTACCACCATCTCTGTTACAGCATGGCGACAGCTTGTTCCGTCGTCGCCTTCACGGCACGGAACATCCACCCAAGTTAAGGAGCGCGGGACAGCCAGCGGAGAGCAGGACAAGAAGCAGCGGACGCCAAGACATCCAGAAGAGGGCAGAGGAGCAGAGAGGAGGACGGCCAAGGAGCCAGCCAGGAGCCACGATCTTGGGTGTCCAGGTCACGTTGGATGTCCAGGTCACGTCAGCCAGGAGCCACGATCTTGGGTGTCCAGGTCACGCCATTACGGTGGCACAAGATGTTGACACCTAAGCTATCGATTCCAGGGTTCTTCACTGTAAAGTATCGGAAAATAATTCATCGTACTCATCCCATAGTATGATGGCAAAGTCGATCATGCCAGCTTAAGGAGATCCCGTGCCATCATCAGTACCACCCGTGTCAGATGCCCCCACACGCCAACGGCGGCCATTCGGCGCCAAACGCGAAGGCTTGGCCCGAATTGTTTTGCTGCTGTTATTGCTAGGATTACCGTTGTCGGTTTGGTTCGACGTTCAAAACATTGCCGTCGCCAGCATGGAACGGCAGGCGACCGACTTAAATTCGATTATCAGCAACATCGTCCGGTTTTATGCGACCGAGGTGGTGGGCCGGGTTCAAGCCAATCAGGGTGATCCACACATAAAGACCACCGTTACTCACAATTATAAAGCCATACCAGGCGCCATCCCGCTTCCGTCCACGCTGGCCCTGGAATTGGGGCGCGTTACCAAAGACAGGCAAACCAATATTGATTACCGCTTCGTTTCCGACATTCCGTTTCGCAACCGTCCACAGCATACTCTGGACGCCTTTGAATTGAACGCGCTGGCCTCCTTGCGCGGGCGCTCCCGGCCGCCACTGGTCGTTGACCGATCCAGCACAGGGTTTATCAGCAAGGTACGCGTGATTTTCCCTGTGCTGATGGGGGAGCCTTGTGTTGCATGCCACAACCGACATCCTGATAGCATGAAGACGGATTGGAAAGTGGACGATGTTCGCGGTTTTCATGAAATTTCGATCAGTCAAGCGACCGGCAACAGTTTGCTGTCTTTCAAATTCAGCCTCGCCTATTTCCTGTTCATGGTCTTTGCCAGCTTGCTTTTCATTACTTTACAGCGCCAACAAAACCGCGCCATACGGCGGGCCAACGCTCAGCTTGAAAAAGCCAACAACTTTCTGGCATCGGTTTCAACCAAAATTTCCCATTATCTCTCACCGCATATTTATAACAATATTTTTAAAGGTGAGATGGATGCCGTGCTGCACACACAGCGCAAAAATTTAACGATTTTCTTTTCTGATATTAAAGACTTTACCCAACTGACCGAATTTTTGCAGCCGGAGGTACTGACCATCATCATTAACCAATATTTCACCGCGATGGCTGAAATTGCGTTAAAACATGGTGGAACGATAGATAAATTCATTGGGGATGCGATATTGATATTTTTCGGCGACCCGGAATCACATGGCACCGCAGAAGACGCAAAGGCCTGCGTTCGAATGGCCGTGGAAATGCAGCATAGTCTGGCCAAACTCAATGTGCAATGGAGCAAACTCGGGCTGGAACGACCGTTCCGGGTGCGCATGGGGATCAACACCGGTTATTGCAACGTCGGTAATTTCGGCAGTACACACCGGATGGACTATACCATCATGGGGGCAGAAGCAAACTTGGCGGCGCGTCTGGAGTCGATCGCCGCACCGGGGGGGATTGTCGTCAGTTCAGAAACGTATGCGCTAGTCCGGGATTTTGTCACGGCGCATGCTTTGCCCGAAACGCAAGTCAAAGGTATCTCGCGTCAGGTGGTGCCATACGCAATTGATGGCTTGCGCGACGAGGCAGGCACCGCCGTGCAGGTGTTTATTGAGCATGGTGAAGGGCTGGATTTGTACCTGGATTTAGGGCGGATTGACAGCGAGCGCTCGAAGGCCGTGCGCGTGGTTCTGTATAAGGCCATTGCTGCGCTGGATAAGCAGGAGGAATTGAATGGGTCGTAATTTTGGGCGGGAATTCAGTTCTGTTCGCGTGCTTGGCGGCTGTACTCTGCGCTGGCACTGGATTCCCGCCTGCGCGGGAATGACGGGGCGATGGAGCAGGCAGGACATCTTGGAGTGGAGCAGACACAGGAGCAGACAAGACATCCAGTGCGGCTGCACAAAAACGGCTGTGGTCTAATTTGACCAAACACCGCAATAGCTGCAAATACACCTATTGCGGGGCCACAATTTGGGGGGCCAATCAAGGCACCAATGGCCGTTTCGCCTGTTGCTTTTGCCGAATCTCGCGAATCGTTTTTTCCATACTCGCCACACGGGCTGCGCTTGGCGGGTGCAACGCGCTATGGCTGTTCAACACCCCGGGCGGGTATTGGCTGGCCAGCCGCTGCCAAAAGCCGATTACCTGTCCAAGGGGAAAACCGGCCCGTGCCACCATGTACAGTGACAGGTTATCGGCGGCCAGATCAAGTTCGGGCGGCATCGGTTTGATGCCGGCATTGCTGATCAGCATGGTGGTATCCGGGTTGAGCCGGATCAGGTTGTCGATTTGTGCCCCGACGATGCTGCTGTTGCGCATTTTGGCCGCATGCGAGAGGGTATTGTGTGCCATTTCGCGGGCGATCAGGTAGGCAATCTCGGCATCAGACTGGGTAAATTCGAGCATGCCGCGCGTAACCATGATGCGCCGCCCATCGGCATAGGTGTTGACATTGTCGGCATTGCCAAGATCAACCCGGAAGGCACAGGCCCGGGTGAGCGGAATGACCAGATCGGAACTGACACCATCGCGCATGATCGAGAGCCGGATACTGGCCCGGGTATTGGCCAGCGGTGCCAGAATCTCGGCAGCGGCGCGCTCGGCATTCGGGCCAACCGGCAGGTTCTTGCCTTCGGCACTGTGCAACTGGTCACCCCGCCGCAAACCGGCACGTGCCGCACCGCTGCCGGGCAACACACCAATTACCTGTAAGCGGTCGGTCAGGCCAAACAAGATTTGCGCCGCCTGGGTCATTTGAGAAGAGTACGAATGCTGATTTTTGGCAGTAAAACCGAGCAGATTGCGCGCCTGGGTTTTGCACAGGTCTGGATTGTTCAACAACAGCGGTGCCGCCACTTTATCCAGTTGCTCTTGTTGCGCTGCCAGAGTGCGCAGCAAGGCCAATTGGGGTTCTTCGGCTACGGGAGCGGTCAGTGTGGTGACCGGTTCCGATTTGATGGGATTGGGGATAACCTCTTTTGGCGCAGGCGGTGCTTGGGTGGCGCAGCCGACCAAAATGGTTAGGGCAGACAGCATCGCCCAGATGGCCGGGTTGCCGCAACGCTTGTGGCTGGGCCAGTCGGTCAGGGAAGGGGCGCGCTTACTCATTGTTGCCCCGTACTGCCAAAGCCGCCACTGCCGCGCGCACTGTCGGCAAAGTCGTCCACCACCTGAAAACTGGCCTGCATCACCGGCACAATCACCATTTGCGCCAGTCGATCCATTGGTTGCAGGGTAAATTCGCTCTGACCACGGTTCCAGGTCGATACCATCAATTGGCCCTGATAATCGGAATCGATCAACCCCACCAGATTGCCGAGCACGATGCCATGCTTGTGCCCCAGCCCGCTGCGCGGCAAAATCATCGCGCAATAGCCCGGGTCGGCCAGATGGATCGCCAGCCCGGTTGGAATCAGGGCGGTGGCACCCGGTTGCAAGGTCAGTGGACTATCGAGCGCGGCCCGCAAATCGAGCCCGGCACTGCCTGGGGTGGCATAGGTGGGCAACAGCTCGCGCATGCGCGGATCGAGAATCTTGACAGAGATCGGTTTCATGTTTTGTTCCAGGTCGACAGGCGTTGTGCCAAGTGATGAACCAGTTGCCGCGCCAGTACTTGTTTGCTTGCTTGCGGCATGGTGGTGTGGCCCTGTTCATCGAACAAGACCAGTGCATTGTGATCCTTGCCAAAGGTTTGCTGGCCGATATTGCCGATCAGCAGCGGCACACCCTTTCTGATGCGTTTCTCGGCCCCGTTTTGCAGCAGGTTTTCCGATTCGGCGGCAAAGCCGACACAGTATGGTGCATGCGGCAGGGCGGCCACGCTGGCCAGAATGTCCGGGTTGGCGACAAATTCGAGCTGGGGCGTATTGCCACTGGCATCTTTCTTGATTTTTTGGCTTTGTGCGTTGGCCACGCGCCAGTCGGCAACGGCGGCGACTGCAATGAACAAGTCCTGCCCGGCCACTTCGGCCATTACCGCATCATGCATTTGCTGTGCGCTTTGGACTGCAATGCAGCTAACGCCATACGGCACTGGCAGGGCGGTCGGGCCGGATACCAGCGTCACCTGCGCCCCGGCGGCATGGGCGGCACGGGCCAGTGCGTAACCCATTTTGCCCGATGACAAATTGGTTATGCCGCGCACCGGATCAATCGCTTCATAGGTCGGCCCGGCCGTGAGCAACACCCGGCGTCCGTGCAATAGTTTCGGTTCAAATGCGGCAACGATTTGTTGGTGCAACTGTTCCGGCTCCAGCATCCGGCCCAGCCCGGTTTCACCGCAAGCCTGATCGCCGCTACCGGGGCCCATCAGCAGCATGCCATCTTGCTGGCATTGCGCGGCGTTGCGCAAGGTGGCCGGGTTTTGCCACATTTCCACATTCATGGCCGGAGCCAGTAACAACGGCAGATTAGCCGGTCGGGCCAGACACAGGGTGGAGAGCAAATCGTCGGCCGCGCCATGGGCCAGTTTAAACAGGAAGTCTGCCGAGCAGGGCGCGATGACGATTGCGTCGGCATGGCGCGTCAAATCAATGTGCGCCATATTGTTGCCGATACGGGCATCCCATTGCTCGCCATACACCGGGCGACCGGACAGGGCCTGCATCGTTATCGGGGTGATGAAATGGCAGGCAGCATCGGTCATGACCACCTGCACCGTTGCGCCAGCTTTGGTCAGGCTGCGCGTCAGTTCGGCTGCCTTGTAACAGGCAACGCCACCGGATAAACCGAGCACAATATGCTTGCCATCCAAATCCATTTGCACTCCTTTGTCGCTGATACCGTGCCAAACGGCAGCGTGTGCGCTATTGCCGGTTGACCCGGCGAAATTCATCCAAAATAAACAGCACTGCCCCAATGCAGATCGCACTGTCGGCGATATTAAATGCAGGCCAGTGGATATTTTTATAGTAAAAGTCGAGAAAATCGATCACATAGCCAAACCGTACCCGATCAATCACATTGCCAATGGCACCGCCCAAAATCAGTGCCAATGCCGTGCAAAACATGGTTTTGCTAGAATGGCGGAGCAATTGCCAGATGATGACGACTGCTGCGATCAAACCAACAACAGTAAAGAAATAGCGCTGCCAGCCCGATTCATTGGCCAAAAAACTGAAAGCGGCCCCCCGGTTGTGTGCTACTACCAGGTTGAAAAACGAGGTCACAGGGTGTGATTCGCCATAACTATACAGTCTGGTAATGGTAATTTTGCTCAACTGATCAAGCAATAAAATAATCGTTGCCAAGCCCAGCCAGGGGGCGATTGAGTTCGATGCTGCCGGTTTTTTCGATGCCATGTTGAAATGAAAATAATAGAGCCGCCACATGCGGCGGCTCCATGATAAAGGATTTTTGGATTACAGGTTGGCGGGACGGTCGTTGCGCTCGTGGTGTTGGCTAAAATAGTTGCGTGCCTGTTGCACATCTTGTGCAATCGCCCCGGATAATTGGTTCAAATCGTCAAATTTGGTGATGTCGCGCAGCTTTTGCAGAAATTCAACCCGTACCAGTTTGCCATAACAGACTTCTTCATAATCAAACAGGTGGACTTCGAGCAGGCTGCGGCCATCGTTTTCCACGGTTGGCCGCATACCAAGGCTGGCGACGCCGGGCAATGGGTTTAAGGCCAAGCCATGAACCCGTACCACAAAAATGCCGCTCAGAGCCGGGCGTTGGTGGGTAATGCGCAAATTGGCGGTGGGAAAACCGATGGTACGACCAAGTTTTTGGCCATGCACCACATGGCCGGACATGGCATACGGATGGCCCAGCAAGCGCTCGGTTTCGGTAAAGTCACCCTCTTTCAATGCACGGCGTACGGCAGATGAGGAAATCCGGGTGCCGGTCGATAACACGGCAGGCAGAGCTTCGAACTCGAAGCCGTAATGTTCTGCAGCTTGCCTGAGCATGGTGACGTTGCCAGCCCGTTTCGAGCCATAGCAAAAATCTTCGCCAACCATCAGCCACTTGACGTGCAGGCCGTCGACCAAAATATCCTTGGTAAAGGCTTCGGGGGTGAGCGAGGCAAATTGCTTGTTGAAATGTTCGACAATGACGCGCTTGATGCCGCAGGCCGCCAATGCCGCCAATTTGTCGCGCAAATTGGCGATACGGTTGGGCGCACGCGAATAATCACCGGATAACTGGGCCAGAAATTCGCGCGGATGGGGTTCAAATGTCATTACCGCCGGTTCGACGCCGAGCCGCTCGGCGGCTTGACACACCTGCGCCAGCAGAGCCTGATGGCCGCGATGAACACCATCAAAATTGCCAATCGTCAGGGCGCATGGTGCGCGTGAGGCGGCATTGGGGAGTCCGTGAAAAACCTTCATCATAGAATGTCTGTCGCAGGCCGTTTTCGGGCCAGCCCTCGCTAGGATTAGAATGATAATTGAACCGGCACGACTTAAGAATGCCGTAAAACCGGATTCAGCCAGTTTGCCCTTCCATGATACTCCAGTATCGGATGATGGACTTTGTTAATCGTAACAAAAAAATTTGTCGGGAAAATGAATTTCTCGGAACCATGCGGCAATTTTTACCCGATTGCGTGGTGTCGCGGGCGTTGGCGTCACGCTGGTGTCACGTCAGCGTCACGTTTTGACCACATTTATTGCCACGGTTATCATTCATTATCGGGGCGGTCAATATGAAAACGTCAGGGCAGGAGGGGGAGGGGAGGCACTGCACCGTGTATTCAATGCAGTGCCTAAGATCACCAATTAACCGTTAAACGGGCGGTTAATCTGGGAAATCCAGTAGCGCGCCAGATCGCTGGTGCCATCGGTGCCTTCTACTGTCTTCAGGGTCTTCAGAGCATCGGCTTTCTTGCCAGCCTGATGGTAAGCCAGCGCCAAGTGCAATTTGGCTTCATCCGGGCGCTTGACCTTGCCAGCGATGGCCTGTTGCATCAGAGCGAAGCCCTTGTCACCCTTGCCAGCCTGGGCCAGGGCAAAGCCTACTGAAAACAGTGCATCCATATCCTTGGCTTTGATCGCTTCGGCTTCGGCAGCAGGCAGGCGCTTCTCGTCATCTGCCAGGGTTTTGGTTGCCAGATCGCGCAGCCGCTTGTGGCGTTCGGCTTCGGCACCGGTACCCAGCGCGCCGGATTTATAACCAGCGTCGATAATGCGCATCGCTTCGGCAGGCGCACCAGCTTGCAGCGACAATTGCCCCATTTCCATAAAGTCTTTGGTACTACTGATTTGTCCAATGGATAATTTTAGGCGTAACACGTCCAGTTGTAGGCGGCTCGAAAATCCTGGTTTGCCCTGTACCCGGTTCAGCAGGTCAGCCCAGTAATCTTTCTTTGGATACGAGGCGACCAACTTTTCAATCGCGGTCACATACGTTGCTTTGTCATTTTGTTTGTTGGCACAGTTGGCCAAAAACTGAAGCTGGGTTTCAGGCAATGCCCGCCCGCTGCGGTCTGCCGCTTTCAACTCACCCTGAATATCTTTGACGATTTGAGCACAGTTTCCTGATTGAAATTGAATTTGTTGCAGCAAAGCGCGCATCTGTGAGTCGTTTCCGCCTTCTTTCAGATAGCGGTTAATCCACAGTGTCGCTTTTGGATAATCTTTTTGAGTGAAATACATCCCGGCAATCGCCTTGACCATATCGCTTTGCTGGCTGGCTGGCAACTTGCCTGAACCCAATTGGGTTTCGTAGGAACGCAGTGCCGTTGCGTTATCCCCCATTTGCCGAGCAATGTAGCCGCGCATCTGTTCGATGGTAAACGCATCGCCAGCATTTTTACCGCCAGCACGATCAGCATCATTCACCTGCGCCATTGCTTCCTTGTATTTGCCCTTCTTCATCAGTTCCTGAGCCGCACCCAAGTGCTTGCCCACTTCCTGACTAACGGCTGCATGTGCCGCCTGGCCAAGGGCCAATGTGAAACCAAGCGCGGCAATCAATAGGCCTGCGCGAGCAAGACGAAATTGGAACATAATCAGTCTCTCAATCAAAATCTCAATCTATACGATGAAAAAATGGCAGGGAACACCTGCCAAATTAAAATTTGCCGTTTTTAACCGATCAGTTGTCGGCTAAATGAATTGCTCGTTGCCAACCATGCCAATTTTGTTGACCCCCAGCCTTTGGGCAGCGGCCATGACTGCTGCCACATGCTTGTATTTGGCCAGTTTGTTGGCACGTAAATGCACCTCCGGTTGATCCGCTTCGGCGGCGACCTGAGTCAGCCGATTTTCCAGCGTTGCCATATCCACCACCACATTGTTCCAGTAAATGGTGCCATCAAAGTCGATCACCAAATCAACTACCTTGGGTTCTTTGGTTGGCGGCGGCGGATTGCCGATCGGTAAATTCAGGTTGACGGCGTGGTTTTGCACCGGAATGGTAATAATGAACATAATGATCAACACCAACATCACGTCGATCAACGGCGTCATGTTCATTTCCATCATTGGTTCCGGATCTGCCGCTGCTTTGCTGCCACCCATATTCATACCCATACTGCTTCTCCTTCTTGTCCTGTTACGTGTTTAGCGGCCAGTTGCCTGGCCGCGAACCCGATGATTAGCCGCCTTTGGCAGGCGGTTCCAGCACAAATCCAACCTTTTGGATGGCGGAGCGCTGGGCGGTGTAAATCACTCGGCCAATGGCTTCATAGTTCGCTTGCTGATCGCCCCGGATATGGACTTCAGGCTGCGGCACCTTGACCGCTTCCTTCTTCAGCTTGTCGAGCAATTCATCATTGGACGCCACCAGTTTTTGATTCCAGTACACCTCACCGTCTTTGGTGACGGTGATACTAATGTTTTCCGGATTGGTTTTGTACACCTGATTTGTTTCTGCTGGCAATTCAACCGTAATCGTTTTCAACACGATTGGACTGGTCAACAGAAAAATAATCAGCAGCACCAGCATGATGTCTACCAGTGGTGTCGTATTAATTTCCGACATCACTGCATCTTCATCTCCGCTATCGGAGCCGATAGACATTGACATGGCTTACCCGTTTTTCTTGGCACCAGCAGCACGACCAGCTTCGCTGGTGGACATGGCACCGGAAATCAACACCGAGTGTACGTCGGCCGAGAAGGAGCGCACTTCTTCCATCACGGTCTTGTTGCGGCGTACCAGCCAGTTGTAACCCAACACGGCAGGAACCGCGACGAACAGACCAAACGCGGTCATCACAAGCGCTTCACCCACTGGGCCTGCTACTTTGTCGATCGACGCTTGACCCGAGGCCGAGATACCGATCAGTGCGTTGTAAATCCCCCAAACCGTACCGAACAGACCAATAAACGGTGCGGTCGAACCGGTGGTTGCCAAGAACGACAGGCCATCTTGCAGGCGGCTTTGTACTTTTTCTACAGCGCGCTGGATTGACATCGAAACCCAGGTGGTCAGATCGATTTGCTCAAGCAAGGCACCATCATGGTGCTGAATGGCCTTGGTGCCGGTTTCGGCAATGAAGCGGTATGGGCTGCCTTCAGTCAGGGTCGCGCTGCCTGCGGCAATCGAAGGCGACTTCCAGAACGAGGCGCGGGTTTCTTTGGTTTGGGTGTTGATCTTGGATTGATCAATCAGCTTGACGATGATGATGTACCACGAACCGATCGACATCAACAGCAAGATGATGAAGGTCGATTTACCCACGAAGTCACTCTGTTCCCACAT
>JACCDS011764099.1_pt1 | contig 10109 bp, 10 predicted proteins | sample 7446441 | NCBI WGS metagenome assembly JACCDS01 (sample SAMN15323445, study PRJNA562643) | freshwater metagenome | isolation source: river surface water | place: USA:Blue River Watershed | collected 2017-08-17 | reverse complement strand
GCCCTGCGCCGCTGCCATCACCTGCGCGATCACCTCATAGCGGGTGCTCTTGTCGGCGCGCAGCTGCAGCTCCGGCATCGGCTTCTTGCCGGACGCGGTCACGAAGCGCGCCGGCAGCTCGTCGAGCGCGACCGGCGCGTTGTTCCAGAACAGCTGGCCTTCCGCATTGATCGCCAGCGTGATCGTTTCCGGTTTCTCCGGCGCCGGCGCCGACGTCGCGCTCGGCAGCTCCAGCTTGATCGCGTGCGTGAACAGCGGCGCGGTGATGATGAAGATCACCAGCAGCACCAGCATCACGTCGACCATCGGGGTCACGTTGATGTCGGCCATCGGTGCCTGCTGGCCGTTGTCGTTGAAGCTGCCGAATGCCATCGCGTTCTCCTGTTCAGGGCTTCTTGACGCGCGCGCTGACGATCCGCGAGCCGGTCGTCAGGAAGGCGTGCAGGTCGTGCGCGAACGCGTCGAGCTCGCCCAGCGTGAGCCGGTTGACCCGCGTGAACGCGTTGTAACCCAGTACCGCGGGAATCGCGACGACCAGGCCGATCGCGGTCATGATCAGCGCCTCGCCGACCGGGCCGGCGACCTTGTCGATCTGGATGGTGCCGGACGACGACACCGCCGCCAGCGCGTGATAGATGCCCCAGACCGTGCCGAACAGGCCGATGAAGGGTGCCGTCGAGCCGACCGACGCCAGCAGCGTCAGGCCGCTCTCGAGCCGCGACGACACGCGGTTGATCTGCTGGCGCAGCGTGCGCGTGACCAGCTCGCCCGGATCGACGTTGGCGTTCAGCGAGCTGCTGTTGGCCTTCACGTTGACTGCCTCGACCGCATGCGTGGCCAGCGGTGAGTACACCTGCTCGCTGTCGGCATGGCTGAGCAGCGTGACCGCGTCGTCCATGGTCGGCGCGTCCCAGAAACGCTCCACCGCGCTGGCGCTCTTGCGGATGCGCCAGGAGCTCCAGGCCTTGGACAGGATGTAGTACCAGCTGGCGATCGACATCAGCAGCAGTACATAGGCGACGCTGTGGGTCACGGCATCGCCCTGTGCCCAATAGTGGGCGAAGCCGAGGTTCTGGGTCAGGGTGTCGTTCATGCTTATGTTCGCTCAGTTCAGTTTGAAGGGTATCGGAACGATGTACCACTCGTCGATCGGCTTGCCGTCCATGGTCGCCGGGTTGAAGCGCCAGGTCTTCACGGCGTCGACCGCGGCCTGGTCCAGCCGCGGGTAGCCACTGGGGGATTTTACTTCGACTGTGCCGGCGGTACCGTCACGCTTGACCAGCACGCGGATCGTGACCGTACCCTGTTCACCAAGCCGCTGCGACATGCGCGGATAAACCGGCTTCATGTTGGTCACGCTGTAGCTTGCCGAAATACTGACTTCGGTGCGCGGTGCCGGCGGGGCAGGGGGCGCCGGCGGTGCGGGCGGCGTCGGCGCAGGCTTGACCGGTGCGGGCTCGTGTTGTACTGGCGGCGCGGGCTTGGGCGGCGGTGGTTGCACCGGCTCCGGTTTCGGCTCCGGTTTCGGCTCCGGTTTGGGTTCCGCCTTCGGCTCCGGTTTGGGCTCGGGGCGCGGCTCGGGTTTCGGTTCCGGCTTCGGCTCGGGACGCGGTTCGGGCTTGGGTTCCGGCTTGGGCTCCGGCTTGGGCTCCGGTTTGGGCGGCTCGGGTCTGGGCGGTTGCGGCTTGGGTGGTACCGGTTTCGGCGGCTCGGGCTTCGGCGGCATGGGCGTGGCCAGCGGTGGCGGCGGCAGCAACTGCACGATCACGGTCGGCGGCTCGATCACCGGCTTTTTTGCATGCTCCAGCGCGCCCGTGACCACCAGCATCACCATGGCGACGTGCAGGCCGACCGCCAGCGCGGCGGCCATTGCGGATTGCCTCGACATCTGCAGAACGCTTCTTTCCGAGCCTGGTCGCTGCGCGCTCAGCGCAGGCCGAGCACGTCCTGCATGTCGTACAGGCCGCTGTCGCGGTCCTGCAGGAAACGGGCCGCGCGCAGGCTGCCGTGCGCGTAGGTGACGCGGCTGGACGACTTGTGGGTGATCTCGATGCGCTCGCCAATGCCGGCAAACAGCACCGTGTGGTCACCCACGATGTCACCGCCACGGATGGTCGCGAAACCGATCGATGACGGATCGCGTGGACCGGTGACGCCCTCGCGCGCGAAAACGCCGACTTTTTTCAGATCGCGCCCGAGCGCATCGGCGATCACTTCGCCCATTTGCAGCGCGGTGCCGGACGGCGCGTCGACCTTGTGGCGGTGGTGCGCCTCGATGATCTCGATGTCGTAGCCATGCGAGAAGCGCTTCGCCGCCAGTTCCAGCAGCTTCATGGTGACATTGACGCCGATGCTCATGTTCGGCGCAAAGACGATCGCGGTCTTTTTTGCTGCTTCCGCGATGGCGGCTTTGCCGGCGTCATCGAAGCCAGTAGTGCCGATGATCATCTTGATGCCGTGTGCTGCGCAGTAGTCGAGATGCTTGAGCGTGCCTTCAGGACGGGTGAAGTCGATCAGGAAGCGCGCGCCGGCCAGTCCCTTTGCGAGGTCGGATTCGATCATGACGCCGGCCGGTTGTCCGAGGAATGCAGCGGCGTCGGTGCCGATCAAGGGCGCACCGGCGATATCGAGCGCGCCGGCGAGCTGCGCGTCTGCATCGGCCACGATGGCTTCGATCAGCATGCGGCCCATGCGGCCGGACGCGCCGGCCACGGCGATTTTCATTGCATTCATGAAATGGGTGTCCCGGTTATTTTTTTTCTGGCGCTGCGATCAGCTTCAGGTACTGCTTTTCTTCCGGCACCTGTCCGCCATCGAAGCTCGCGACGCGGCCTTCCTTGAAGCGGACGACCACATGGCTGCTGGTCACCGTGCCGTCACCGCGCTTCATCAGGAACGGGTAATCCCAGCGCTCACCGTGGAAAACATCGACGATCAGCGGCGTGCCGAGGACAAAGCGCACCTGGTCCGGCGTCATGCCGACTTTTAGCTGATCGACCATTTCGCGGGAAACGAAATTTCCCTGTTGCACGTTCGCACGGTAGATCGGCAGCAGGCCGAACGTCTTGGCTTCTTCGACCGTTTGCCTAACCCCGGTCGGCGCCGGCTGTTCACGGTCGTCGCGCTTCGCGAACAGGTTCGTGGCCCCGCAGCCGGATAACAGGAAACTGGCGGCAAGTGCCAGTGCGGCGGCGGAACGGGTGGACGTGCAATCTGACAGCAGGAACATGATGACGAAGGTAGAATACCCGCTTGCTCGAAACCCCATATGATAAAGCACTTCCCGTCTCTTCAAGCGAAATCATGCCGCCGAATCATACTGACCTGAAATCCAGCGGGTTAAAGGCCACGCTGCCACGCCTGAAGATCCTCGAGATCTTCCAGAACAGCCAGGTGCGTCATCTGTCAGCCGAAGATGTCTACAAGCTCCTGCTGGCCGAGAATCTGGATGTTGGACTGGCAACGGTCTACCGCGTGCTGACGCAGTTCGAGCAGGCCGGTCTGCTGTCGCGTAATCATTTCGAGTCCGGCAAGGCGGTCTTCGAGCTTGACCAGGGCGCTCACCACGATCACCTGGTCTGTCTGGATTGCGGTCGGGTCGAGGAGTTCTTCGACGAGGAGATCGAGAAGCGGCAGCAGTCGATCGCTTCAGAGCGCGGCTTCAGGCTGGCCGAGCACGCGCTGGCCCTGTACGGCAACTGCACGAAGCCGGATTGCCCTCACCGCTACCGCTAGCGATAGCCGCCGCGGCAGCGCGCGGGGCTTAACTGTGAGAGAGCGCGTTCGACAGCAGGCGCGCCGTGAGGTCAACAATCGGTATCACCCGCTCGTAGGCCATGCGCGTCGGTCCGATCACGCCGAGCGTCCCGATAATGCGCCCGTTCGATCCGTACGGCGCCGTCACCACGCTCATCTCTTCCAGCGGCACCAGCTGCGATTCGCCGCCGATGAAGATCTGTACGCCGCTGGCCCTGTTTGAGCTGTCGAGCAGCGCGGCCAGGCTGGTCTTTTGCTCGAACAGGTCGAACATTTTGCGCAGCGAACCCATGTTGGAGGCCAGCTCCGTCACTGACAGCAGGTTGCGCTCGCCCGAAATGACGACTTCCTCCTCGCCCTCGTGCATCGCGTCACTGCCGGCCTCGACGGCCGCCTGCATCAGCTGCGTGATGTTGTCGCGCAGCTGGCGCACTTCCTCGGTCAGTTTGAAGCGCACCTCGTCCAGCGGCAGCCCGGCGAAATGCTGGTTGATGTAGTTCGCCGCCTGTACCAGTTGGGACGGCGTGTAGTCCGTCTCGGTCAGCAGCAGGCGGTTCTGCACATCGCCATTCGGGGTGACAATCACCAGCAGGATGCGCTTCTCCGACAGCCGCAGGAACTCGATCTGCTGGAAAGTACTGTCGCGGCGCGGCGCCAGCACGACGCCGGCGAAATGTGACAGCTGGGACAGTACCTGGGCGGCGCTGGCGATGATCTTGTGCGACGACGTACCCGAATGCAGCCGCGATTCGACCGCACTCTCGTCGATCGACTGCACGGTCAGCAGGCTGTCGACGAACAGCCGGTAGCCTCGCGCCGTCGGTATACGGCCGGCGGACGTGTGCGGGCTGGCGACCAGTCCCAGTTCTTCCAGGTCGGCCATGATATTGCGTATCGTGGCGGGGGAAAGGTCCAGCCCGGAAATTTTGGCGAGCGCCCGCGAACCGACCGGCTGGCCGTCGGCAATGTAACGCTCAATGAGTGCCTTGAGCAGGGTTTGTGCGCGGTTATCGAGTTGCATGTGCTTTATTCTAGCCCCCGACTGGCCGTGATTCCAGCCAGCAGCCCAATTATGGTCTAATCCCCGGCATGGCCCATCCCTCCGCGTTCCCGACCGTTGCCATCATCGGCAAGCACGGCGACACCACCGCCACTGAAGACCTGAAACAGCTCGCCGCTTTCCTGCAAGAGCGCGGGCACGCGGTGGTATTCGATTGCGCGACCGCAGGCGAGCTTGGACGACCGCTGGCCGAGGCCATGACGCCGGAGCAGATCGGCGCGCATGCGCAGCTGGCGATCGTAGTCGGTGGCGACGGGACGATGCTGGGCATTGCGCGGCAGCTGGCACCCTGTCGGGTTCCGCTGATCGGCGTGAACCAGGGGCGGCTGGGTTTCATGACGGATATCCCATCTGACCGGATGTTGCCGGTGCTGGGCGACATGCTGGACGGCAAGCGCGAATCCGAGCAGCGTAGTTTGCTTGAAGGTACCGTGCTGCGCGAAGGCCGTGCGATTTTCCATGGCGTCGCCTTCAATGACGTAGTGGTCGCGCGCGGTGCCGGCGGCGGCATGGTCGAGCTGTGCGTAAACGTCGACGGCCACTTCATGTACAACCAGCGCTCGGACGGCCTGATCGTTGCCACGCCGACCGGATCGACCGCGTACGCGCTGTCGGCCGGCGGGCCGATCCTGCAGCCCCAGCTCGGCGGCATCGTGATGGTCCCGATCGCGCCGCATGCGTTGTCGAACCGGCCCATCGTGCTGTCCGACAGCCGTGTCATCGAGATCGAGCTGGCCAGTGGGCGCGACTGCAGCGTGAATTTTGACATGCAGTCGCTGACCACGGTGCATGTGCACGACCGGGTAGTGGTCAAGCGTTCGGTGCATACGGTTACTTTCCTGCATCCGCAAGGATGGAGCTACTTCGACACGCTGCGTGAGAAGCTGCACTGGAACGAATACCCGTCGGCAGTCGGTCAACTAAAATAAGCATTTTTCAATCCCGCCCCGTCCCATGCTGCGCACGCTGGCCATTCGTGACTTCGTGATCGTTGACGCGATCGAGCTCGACCTGTCGTCCGGTTTTACGGTATTTACCGGCGAGACCGGCGCCGGCAAGTCGATCCTGATCGATGCGCTGACGCTGGCGCTCGGCGGGCGGGCGGACGCCAGCGTGGTACGCGACGGTGCGGCCAAGGCCGACATCTGCGCCGAGTTCACCGGTGAAACGGCACCCGCGCTGCAAGCGTGGCTGGCCGAACATGCATTCGACAGCGACCAAGGCAGCGTACTGCTGCGACGCGTGATCGACAACGGTGGCCGCTCGAAGGCCTTCGTTAATGGTGTCACCGCGACTGTCGCGCAATTGCGCGAGGTCGGCGAGATGCTGGTCGACATCCATGGCCAGCACGCGCATCAGTCGCTGCTGAAGGCCGATGCGCAGCGCTTGCTGCTCGATGCGCAGGCCGGCCTGCAGGAGGACGCGAAGGCGGTCGCCGCTGCGTACCGGCAGTGGCGCGCGCTGGCGCGCCAGCGTGAGGAATTCGAGCGCGACGCGAAGAACGTGCTGCTCGAGCGCGAGCGCCTCGAATGGCAGGTCGGCGAACTGGACAAGCTGGCGCCACGTCCCGGCGAATGGTCCGAAATCAGCAATGAGCACAGCCGGCTGTCGCATGCGGCCAGCCTGATCGAGGGCGCGCAGCAGGCGCTCAACCTGCTGTCCGAGGACGAGTCGGCGCCAATGCTGTCGCAATTGGTTGCGATCGAGCAGAAGCTGGGCAAGCTGGCCGACATCGATGACAAGCTCAGGCCGGTGCTCGAGACGCTCGAGCCGGCGCGGATACAGCTGCAGGAAGCCGTCTACGCGCTCAATGATTACCTGGGACGTATCGAGCTCGATCCGGAGCGCTTGCGCACGGTCGAGGCTCGGCTCGACGCGCTGCACTCGAGCGCTCGCAAGTTCCATGTTGCGCCGGACGACCTGCCGCAGGAATTCCTGAATTTGTCTGACCAGCTGCGCCAGCTGGCCGACGCAAGCGACCTTGATGCGCTGCGCGCCGAGGAGCAGAAACTTGCCGACGCCTACCACGTGCTGGCCGCCGGATTGTCAAAGGCACGCGCGCGGGCCGCCAGCACACTGTCCGCTGCGGTGACCGCGGCGATGCAGGAGCTGTCGATGGCGGGTGGCAGTTTCGAGATCGCACTGCCCGCCTGCGCGCCGGCGGCGCACGGCGTCGAGCAGGTCGAGTTCCTGGTTGCCGGCCATGCAGGCACCGTGCCGAAGCCGCTGGCCAAGGTCGCCTCCGGCGGCGAACTGGCACGTATTTCGCTGGCGATCTCGGTGATCGCCTCGAGCGCGACCGTGACGCCAACGCTGATCTTCGACGAAGTCGACAGCGGCATTGGTGGCGGCGTCGCCGAGGTGGTCGGTCGCCTGCTGAAGAAGCTCGGGCAGCAGCGCCAGGTGCTATGCGTGACCCACCTGCCGCAGGTGGCGAGCCAGGCGGTGCATCATTTCCAAGTCAGCAAAGGGCAGGTGGCCGATGGTCGTACCGTATCGCGCATCGAGTCGCTGGCCGGTTCCGAGCGCATCGAAGAGATTGCGCGTATGCTCGGCGGCCTCGAGATTACGGCGACCACGCGCAAGCATGCGCGCGAGCTGCTCGCTTCGTAGCCCGGCCGGGCTGCGCTCGCGCTCAACCGCACCCACATCAACAGAATCAAACAGAAGCAGAAAGGCAGTCAACCATGGGATTCAACCCGGAACCCACGTATCGACACGGTACGCCCGGCCAGGTCGGCGTGATCCTCGCCAATCTCGGCACGCCGGACGCGCCGACGCCCGGTGCCGTCCGCACTTACCTGAAGGAGTTCCTGTCCGATTCGCGCGTGGTCGAGATTCCTCGCGCGGTCTGGTGGTTCATCCTGAACGGCATCATCCTGCCGCTGCGCTCGCGGCAGTCGGCGCATAAGTACGCATCGATCTGGACCGATGCCGGCTCGCCGCTGAAGCTGCATACCGAGCGCCAGGCGCAGCTATTGCAGCAGCAGCTGGCCGCGCGTGGTCTCGCCGTGCGCGTCGCCTGGGGCATGCGTTACGGCAGCCCGTCGCTGCCGTCCGTGATCGACCAGTTGAAGGCCGAGGGCTGCGACCGCCTGCTGGTCTTGCCGGCCTACCCGCAATATTCGGGTACCACCACCGCGTCGGTGTTCGATGCGCTGTTTGCGCACCTGTCCGGCGTGCGCAATGTTCCCGAGCTGCGCCTGATCAAGCATTACCATGACGATGACGCGTACATCGATGCGCTGGCGGCCAGCGTGCGTGCGCACTGGGAGCAGCATGGCCGGCCTGACAAGCTGGTGATGAGTTTCCATGGCGTGCCCAAGCGCACGCTGCTGCTGGGCGATCCCTACCATTGCGAGTGCTACAAGACCGCGCGCCTGCTGGCGCAAAAGCTTGGCCTGGCGAAGGATGACTACCTGGTGACCTTCCAGTCGCGCTTTGGCAAGGCCGAGTGGCTGCAGCCGTATACCGCGCCGACGCTGGAGCTGCTGGCCAAGCAGGGCGTCGGCCGGGTCGATGTCATGTGCCCCGGCTTCACCAGCGACTGCCTGGAGACACTCGAGGAGATCGCGATGGAGGCGAGGCAGGATTTCCTCGCGGCCGGCGGCAAGGCATTCCACTACATCCCTTGCCTGAACGAAGATCCGCGCTGGATCGATGCGATGGCTACGCTGGTCCAAGCACACATGGGTGGCTGGCCGGTGTCGGCCGCAGCCGACGTGCAGGCGGTGCGGCGTGCTGACGCCGAGGTCGGCCGTGCACAGGCACTGGCGCTCGGGGCCTCCGACTGACACCGTCCGCAGCGCAGACGGTGACGGGGGCCGCAGGCCCCCGAATTTTTTCCCCGATCGTGCATTTCCCGCCTTGAAAAGCCGGCGGGTATCCCCATATTTCGGCTAGTGTTTTTTAAGCCATTGAATTCCTTGGAGATTTTATGACGCAAGGCGAACAGAACCCGACGCCGGAAGATACGCAAGCGACCTCGGAGGCTGCGGGCAACCCAGCGGCTGCCGAGCAGCCCGAGGGTGCCGATACCGCTGCTGCAGGCCCCGACCTGGCCGCGCAACTGGCCGAGGCTCAGGCCCGGATGGCCGACATGCAGGACGCGTTCCTGCGGGCCAAGGCCGAGGGTGACAACATCCGTCGGCGCGCGCAGGAAGACATCGCTAAGGCGCATAAATTTGCAGTCGAATCCTTTGCCGAGGCCTTGCTGTCGGTAAAGGACAGTCTCGAGATGGCCCTGAAAGTGGATACGCCGTCGATCGAGTCGTTAAAAGAGGGCGTGGAGATGACCCTCAAGCAGCTCAATGCCGCATTCGACAAGCATCGGCTGGTCGAGGTCAATCCGCGGCAGGGCGAGAAGCTCGACCCGATGAAGCACCAGGCCATCTCGATCGTGCCGGCCGAGCAGGAAGCCAACACCATCGTCAGCGTGCTGCAGAAGGGTTACATGATCTCGGACCGGCTGCTGCGGCCCGCGCTGGTCACCGTATCGCAATCCTGAGGCGCACCGACTTGAATTCCGCCGCGGCTGCCGCATATCTACGGCATACCCGCATCTAACCAGTTTCAGAATCAGAAGGGACATCATCATGGGCAAAATCATTGGCATCGACCTCGGGACGACCAACTCCTGCGTCGCCATCATGGAAGGCGGCCAGCCGAAGGTCATCGAGAATTCCGAGGGTGCACGCACCACCCCGTCGATCATTGCATATCAGGAAGACGGCGAAATCCTGGTCGGTGCGCCGGCCAAGCGCCAGGCGGTGACCAACCCGAGGAACACCTTGTTCGCGGTCAAGCGCCTGATCGGCCGCAAGTTCGATGAAAAGGAAGTCCAAAAGGACATCGGCCTGATGCCGTATGAAATCATGAAGGCCGATAACAGCGACGCCTGGGTGAAGGTGCGTGACAAGAAGCTCGCACCGCCGCAGATCTCGGCCGAAGTGCTGCGCAAGATGAAGAAGACTGCCGAGGACTATCTCGGTGAGGAAGTGACCGAGGCCGTGATTACGGTGCCGGCCTACTTCAACGACGCGCAGCGCCAGGCCACCAAGGATGCCGGCCGCATCGCTGGCCTGGACGTCAAGCGCATCATCAACGAGCCGACGGCCGCGGCGCTGGCGTTCGGTCTGGACAAGGCGGGCAAGGGCGACCGCAAGATTGCCGTTTATGACCTCGGCGGCGGTACGTTCGACGTATCCATCATCGAGATCGCCGACGTCGATGGCGAGATGCAGTTCGAAGTGCTGTCGACCAACGGCGACACCTTCCTCGGCGGTGAAGACTT
>JACCDS010426700.1_pt1 | contig 10109 bp, 8 predicted proteins | sample 7446441 | NCBI WGS metagenome assembly JACCDS01 (sample SAMN15323445, study PRJNA562643) | freshwater metagenome | isolation source: river surface water | place: USA:Blue River Watershed | collected 2017-08-17 | reverse complement strand
GCCTTCCCGAAGAACCAGAACGGCCGCGACCTGATGGCCGACTGCCCGAGCCCCGTCACGCCCAAGCAGCTCCGCGACCTGCGCATCCGCACGGTCGAGGAAGAAGCCAAGCCGAAGGCGTAAGGGAGACAGGAAAGACAGGGGTTGGGGGTTGGGGTGCGCTGCGCGCCTAGGGGACCCATTGACCAGGGGACAAGGTGACTAGCTGTCGTGCGGCGGCTGCCCCGCCCATGCCTCTGGGGTAGGGACAGCACCACGTGCTGTCCTAACTGCCACGACCCCCGCAGCTGACGGATAGGCCAAGGCAACCACAAGGACAGCACGTGGTGCTGTCCCTACCCGATGCATCCCTCGACTCTGCCCTCGACTCTTCCCTCGATTCCGTCCCCTACCACACTTCTTCCGTCATGTGTTCGGAGCTGCAGTTGACGCAGCGGTACTTCTTCCCGGCTTCGCGCGAGACGGTGTAAAGTCCACCGACGAAGGGATTCACGAGCCAGGTGCAGACTTCCATGACGAAGTTGCCGGGCTTCTCCTCCTTCACGGTGTTCGACTTGTGGCCGCACCGCAGGCACTCGTACCGCAAGCGACGCATCGGACGAGGCACAGGCTTGGAAGCCGGCTGGGGCGCGGACTGGGGAGCGGGCGTAGCCGCGGGCGCGGGCGGATCGAAGGTCCGGCCGACGACCAACCAGCCGCGCATGCCGTGCTTCCAGTAATGGTCGGTCCGGCGGACGGTGCCGGCCCCGAGCAGGACAGGCAGATCGGCCTCCGGGTATCGTCCGAGGACGACGCCTTCGCGCGCGATGTGGATCAGCCCCAAGGCCATGGGCGTACTCTGCCCCCGGCCACCCGCGCCTCAAGACCGACCCTGCCCAAATAGTTACAAAGACGGCCGGGTTTTACCGTCCGACGCTTCTTTTAGACTGCACGCGACGGCAGGGACGCTCATCCTATGCCCATCCCCATGCTTCGCCCCTCCTGCCTCCTGCTCGCAGCGTCGCTCCTCGGCCTGCGCGCCGCCGAACTTCCCACCACCGGCGCCAAGATCTCGTCGGTCACGGTCTACGGCGACCGCGCCGAGGTCGTCCGCCACCTCGCCGTCGACGTCGTCGCCGGCGAGCACACCCTGGCCTTCGAGAACCTGCCCGGTTCCGCCGACCTGTCGTCCGTCCGCGCCGACGGCCAAGGCGCGTTCACGCTCCTCGACATCCGCGCCGAACGCATCCAGACGAAGGAAGTCGCCGACGAGCGCGTGCTCAAGCTGACGAAGGAGCTCGAAGCCCTCCGCGCGCAGCTCGCCGACCTGACCCTCGCCGACAACCGCGCGACGGCCCGCAAGGGCGCGCTCGACAAGGTCCTCACCCGCCTCACGAGCGTCGGCAAGGAATCCGCCAACGCCGAGATGGACCCCGCGAAGTGGGCCGCCTACCTGCAGTACCACGTCGACGCCCTCGCCAAGCTCGACAAGGAGATCCTCGCCAACGGCGTCGCCCGCACCGGCCTCAACCTCGAGGTCGACCGCGCGCAGCGCGCGCTCAACGAGCTCAACGCCCAGCGCCACCGCTACCGCAACGTCGCCCGCGTGCGCATCGAGGCCAAGCAGGCCGGCCACATCGAGCTCGACCTCGCCTACGTCGTCCACGGGCCCAGCTGGAACCCGCTCTACGACATCCGCGCCGACACCAAGGCCAAGACCGTCCAGGTCAACTACCACGCCGAGGTCCGCCAGTCGACCGGCGAGGACTGGAAGGGCGTCGCGCTCAAGCTCTCCACGGCCCAGCCGAACCTCGTCGGCCGCGAGCCGCAGATGTCGCCTTGGTTCATCCATCGTTTCGTCCCCCCGCCCGTCGTCGTGGCCGGCGTGGCGCTGGCGGACGGCGCCGTCCAGGAATCGACCAAGCGCATGAAGAGTTCGGCCTCCACCGCGACGGCGAGGGGCTTCGGCGGCGGCCTGGCCGGCGCCGCCGCGACCGCGCCGATGGCGCCAGCCGCGGCCATGGCCTTCGACTACAGCGAAGTGCGGACCGGCGGCACCGCCGCGACGTTCGTGATCCCCCGTCCCTACGACGTGCCCGCCGACAACAAGCCGGCCAAGGTGGCCATCGCGTCCGAGACCTTCCCCAGCGAGTTCCGCCACACGTGCGTGCCCAAGCTCGCGCCGCACGTCTACCTGAAGACCAAGGCCGTCAACAAGTCCGACTACCCGTTCATCGCCGGCCCCACCGCGGTCTTCCTCGATGGCGCGTTCGTCGCCAACGCCAGCCTCGACCTCGTCGCGCCCGGCCAGGAGTTCTGGACCTACCTCGGCGTCGACCAATCGGTGAAGGTCGACCTGAAGGACCTCGGCAAGGTCGAGGAGCTCTCCGGCGTGTTCGGCAAGAAGACCGCGCGCACCGTCGCCAGCAAGGTGTTCAAGGTCACCAACGGCAAGCCCACCGAGATCGCGCTCTCGATCAAGGACCAGATCCCGTCGTCCAACCACGAGGAGATCAAGGTCGTCCTCGAGGAACCCAAGTACGAGAAGGACTCCGCCGACTTCAAGGTCGACGAATCCAAGTTCGTCGAGTGGAGCCTCACCCTCGCGCCCGGCGCCAAGCGCGACGTGCCCTTCCGTTTCGCGGTCGAACGCCCCGAGGGCTTCCCGATGGCCGGCCAATAAGCGCCCCACCACCCTCCCACCTTAAAACCAGATTCCGATGAAGTTCCTGCCTTTCCTCTGCCTCGCCGCGACGCTCGGCGCCGCCGAAGTCAAGACCCCCGACGCCAAGCCTCGCGAGGTGACCGTCTTCGCCGACCGCGCCGAAGTGGTCCGCGTGTTCAAGGGCGATCTCGCCGCCGGTGAACAGTCGCTGCTCTTCGAGGACCTGCCCGCCAACGTCGATTTCTCGTCCATCCGCGTCGAGGGCGCCGGCGCCTTCACCCTCGTCGACATCCGCCCCGAGACCGTGCAGGTCAAGGAGATCGCCAACGAGCAGATTCGCGCCCTGCAGGCCAAGGTCCAGTCCGAGGAGCTCGTCCAGAAGGAGCTCGCCCAAGCCGAAGCGCGCGTGACGTTCCGCCGCGGGGCCCTCGACAAGGTCCTGGGTAGACTGACTTCCGTGGGCAAGGAATCCGCCAACCCCGAGATGGATCCGCTCAAGTGGGCGGCCTACCTCGACTTCCAGGCCGAGCAGCTCGCCGGGCTCGACAAGGAGGCCACCGACCTCGCCAAGCGCGTGAAGGCCTCGCGCCAGCAGGTCGACGCCCTCAACCGCGAGATCGCCGCCCTGAACGGCAACCAGAACCGCTCCCGCAACCTCGCCCACGTCAACCTCGACGTGAAGACCGCCGGCCCGGCCGAAGTCCGCCTCAGCTACGTCGTGCACGGCCCCAGCTGGCGCCCGGCCTACGACCTCCGCGCCGACACCAAGGCCAAGTCCCTCGAGATCACCTACCACGCGGAGCTCCGCCAATCGACCGGCGAGGACTGGACGGGCGTGGCGCTCAAGCTCTCCACGGCCGAACCCAGCGTCGGCGGCCGCGAACCGGAGATGTCGCCGTGGTTCGTCGCCAAGGCCGAGGTCGTCGCGCTCGAAGGGCTCGCTTCCCTCGGCGACCGCCAGGACGCCCGCGCCTTGCAGGGCCGCCTGCGCGTCGCCGGCGAGAAGCAGAACTTCGGGGTCGTCGCCGCCGGCAACGGCTTCAACGCCATGCGCGCGGACAACGAGTTCGCCGCGACCAAGGCCGAACAGAAGCCCCAGGCCGCCGGCGTGAGCGTGGCCGCCGTCGTCGCCGGCGGCACGGCCGCGACCTACGTCATCGAACGCGCGACGGACATCAAGTCCGACAACAAGCTGGCGAAGGTCACGGTGGCCCGCCTCAAGCTGCCGTCCACGTTCCGCCACAGCTGCGTGCCCAAGCTCTCCTCGTTCGTCTACCTGAAGACGCACGCCACCAACAAGACCGACTTCACCCTGCTGCCTGGCCGCACCTCGGTCTTCCTCGACGGCGCCTTCGTCGCCAACGCGAGCATGGACCTCGTCCCCGCCGGCCAGGAGTTCTGGACGTTCCTCGGCGTCGACCAGTCGGTCAGCGTCGAGCGCAAGGAGCTGGCGCGCCGCGACGAGACGTCGGGCGTGTTCGGCAAGAAGACGCTGCGCACGGTCTTCGACCAGGTGTTCAAAGTGAAGAACGGCAAGGCCACCGACATCGACCTCGTCATCTGGGACCAGCTGCCGATGGGCGACCACGAGGACATCAAGGTCGTCCTCGAGGAGCCCAAGTACGAGAAGGATTCCGAATCCTTCAAGATCACCGAGTCCAAGCTCGTCGAGTGGCGCCACGGCCTCAAGGCCGGCGAGAAGCGCGACGTCCCGTTCCGCTTCGCCATCGAGCGCCCCGAGGACATGCAGGTCATCGGCTTCTGAGCCGCCCGCCTCTATCCTTCCCATCGGCCGTCCTTTGCCCTAAGCCAAGCGCATGTACCCATTCACCGCGTACCTGCGCCTGGTCTTCCACCCGACCGCCCAGGCCGAAGAGGTCAGCCTCAACCGGCTCGCCGGGATCTTCGACCACTGGTTCCGGAAGTCGCTCCCGCGCGAACCGCACGTGACCAAGGTGACCCCGCTCCGTCGCCGACCTGGCCAGCACAAGCAGGAGGTCGCGTACGACCTGATGATCGCCGGCGAGACGCCCACCGCCGACGATCCGTCCTTCGCCGACGACCTGCGCGCGCTCTTCATCGCCGCGGGTTCGCCGGAGAAGTTCGACCGCCTCGACCCCGACAAGCACCCCGACCTGCTGGCGCTCCGCCTCCAGGAGGTGCTGACGCTGACCGGCCAGCGCACCCAGCTGCAGGTGACCTTCCGCGCCGAAGAAGGCGCGCTCAAGCGTCTCCCGTCCCCCAGCGACCTGCTCAAGGCCGGCCACCTGCAGGACACCAACGGCTTCTGGCTCTGGGACGTCTGCTTCGACCGCACGACCTGGCAGGAAGAGTGCACCGAGGCCGCCTACGTGCTCACGCTCAGCGAACTTTCCGACGACGCCGGGGACCGCTCCGCCGAGGTCAACCCTTGGGCCGAAACGCTCCTCGCGCGCCTAAGCACGGCCGAAGCCGCGCACACCCTCTCCGCCCACTCCGGCCAAGCCATGCGCTGCGTCGGCGTGGAGAGGATCGGGTAGAGTCGAGTGCAGAGTCGAGGGCAGCGTCGAGGGCTGAGTCGAGGGCTGCATCGAGAGAGGCATGAATCGATTCAATGTTAGACCCTGTCCTCGACGCTTCCCTCGACTATGTGCTCTATACTCGATCCTGCGATCGACCCAGCACTCGACTCCGCACTCTATCCTCGACTCTTCCCTCTCACTTATCGCTGCGCCAAGGGCCGGCGGGGAGAGCGTCGGAACCGGCGGAGAAGACGGAGACTTCCGGGAAGTTGGCCCAGGCGTAACGGGCGGCCTTCGGGGCCTTCACGTCCGCGGCGGACACGCTGACCTTCGCGCCTTCGGCCTTCGCGGTCGCATAGGCCCAGGTGCCGTCGGCCTTCTGCACCGCCCAACCCTTGGCTTCGCCCTTGAGGACGACGTCGCGGTCGTAGGTGACGACCCAAGCGTCGCCGACGAGTTCGGCCTTCTGCACGCGGGGCGCCTCGCCGACGACGCGGGTCTTGTACACGCGTTTCAAGGCCACGGCCGCGAGGCGGTCGCCTACCTGGAACTTGTCCTTGGGATGGATATCCTTCTGGTCGCCGAGGTCGATGTTGACGGACATCATCGCGCCCGGGACATGGTCGGCGATCCATTCCATGGATTCGCGGATGTCAGGCCAGCCGCCGTTCTCGACGGCCACGGGCTTCTGCGCCATGAAGCGCGGGAGCTGGACGATGATGAAGGGGAACTCGCGGCCCCAGGCCTTGTGCCAAGCCTTGATCATGTCGCCGAGGATCCACTTGTAGGCCGCGGCCTGACCGGCGTTCGATTCGCCCTGGTACCAGATGACGCCCTTGAAGCTGTAGCCGATGAGGGGATGGACCATGCCGTTCCAGTTCATGTGCGGGCCGTTGGACCAGACCGTCTGGGTCTTGGGGTCGGTCTTCGCCTTGGCGACGCGCGCGGCGACGGCGGCGTCTTCCTTCTCCTGCCAACCCTTGGCCTCAGGCTGGGCGTCATACATGCCGCGCGGGCCCCAGGCTTCGGCGCGGGTGCCGCCGATAGAGGTCACGATCATGCCGACGGGCTGCTTGAGCTCGGCGCGCACGGTGGAGGCGAAATAATAGGCGGCGGCGGAGAAGCCGGCGACGGTGTCCGGACCGGCGATCTTCCACGAGCCCTTCACGTCCTCGACGGGCGCGGCGGCAGGGATGCGCTGGACAAAGAAGATGCGGAGGCCGTTGTCGCGCGGGCGGGCGATGGTCTCCTTGGCGGTGAAGGAACCACCGACGGACATATCCATGTTGGACTGGCCGGAGCCGACCCAGACTTCGCCGACAAGGACGTCGTGCGCGACATGGGTATCGTCGCCGGACTTGATGACGAGGTCCTTGCCTTCCGCGGAGGCCGGGCTGGCCAGGGTCGCCTTGAAGACGCCGTCGGCGCCGGCGGTGACGGCGACCTTGGCGGAACCGAAGACGACCTCGACGGCGGCGCCAGGCTTGGCCTTGCCGTAGACGTTGGCCTCGCCGGCCTGGAGGACGGCATGGTCCGAGAAGATGGAGGACAGCTTAAGGTCGCCGGCTTGGGCCAGCGTAGCGACGAGCAGGAAGAACAGGGTGAGGCGGGACATGCCCCCAAGACAAGCCGCCGACCGCCAAGTTCCCAGTAAAAACCCACTGTAACTGTCGACCGATCGGAGCGGGCCGGCATTGCAACCGAACCCCCATCCCCCGACGCCTATCCCCTATCCTCAAGCCTTCTTGACGTAACAGGCCTTCAGACCGACCGCCATGCCGTCGACCTTGCAGTCGATCTCATGGTCCCCGTCGACCAAGCGGATGTTCTTGGCCTTGGTCCCGCCTTTGAGCGTGCCGGCCGAACCGCGCAGCTTCAGGTCCTTGATGAGCACGACGGTGTCGCCGTCCGCCAGGACCGTGCCGTTGGCGTCCTTGACCACGCGCGGACCATCCTCCGCGGCGGCGACCGCCGGCTTCTCCCATTCGAACCCGCAGGTCTCGCACTCCCACTTCGTAGGATGGCTCAGGACGGCTTTCATGCCGCACTCGGGACACTCGGGATCGGTCATGCCGCACGCTCGCACCTTTTGCGCCCGTTGACAAGGCTGGCGTCCGGACAACAAAAAACCCGCCGGGTCGCGGCGGGTTCGTTGGTCGGAGGAATCCGAAGGCTTAGGCCTTCTTTTCCTTCTTCTTCTTTTCCTTCTTGGGCTCTTCGGCCGGGGCGGCGGCGCCGGCTTCGACCGCGAGGGCCTTGGTCTTCTCGTGGACGGAGACTTCGACCTTCACGGCCTTGCCGACGAGGTCCTTGACGGCGTCAGCGCCCTTGGTGTCGGGGCTGAGGGTGATGGAGCTGTCCTTGCCGGCCTTGTCGGTGACGACGAGGACCTTCTTTTCGGCGTCGAAAGAGGCGAGCTTGCCTTCGACGTTGGCGGTCTTGCCGCAACCGGCCTGGGCGGCGGCAGCGAAGGCGAGAGCAGTGAGGATGCTGAGGATGTTCTTCATGGTTTTATATTATTGGGGTTCGATAAGGGTTATCAGGGCCTTCCCGCCGGTTGGCAAACCCGAATCGGGGGTTGAGTCCCCCCTGCCCCTTTCCATCGTCCGCTCCATGAAACCGCCCTATTTCCGCCTCCGGAACCTGCTTCTGGCGGTGTTTTGCCTAGGTTTCAGCACCCTCTTCGGCCACTCGATCCCGGAAACGGCCGTCCGCGGCAGTTTCCGCTCCGATGGCGCCGCCGAGATTTCCATCGAGGTCAACCCACGCATCTGGGAAGCCAACCCCAGCGAGGCGCCGTCCACCGAGTTCTCCGCCTTCCTCAAGATGGGCGAAGCCGAGAAGGCCGAACTCGTCCGCAAGACGAAGGAGGCCATCGCGAAGTCGGTCGAGTTCACCTTCGAGCCGCTGGGCCGGATCCAGCCGGACTTCGAGTTCACGTTCGGCGCCGAAGGCGGCAAGTTCCTGAAGTCGCCGACCGACGCCGTGGTGCTCGTCGGCCGCTGGCGCACGCAGGTGCCCGCCGGCATCTCGGGCTGGAAGATCCGTTCCCTGCCAGGCCACAAGATCTCGGTGCTGCTCAACAACAAGGTCAACGACCAGGACCACCCGCGCTTCTGCGTCCTCTTCCCCGGCGAGACCAGCTTCACGCTGGACCTCACCGCGCTGCACGCGACGACGCCCACGCAAGCCACGGCCGGCACCGTCTCCGCGCACGGCGACGCGGACAGCGGCGGCCATGTCTTCCGCAACTTCCTCGACCACGGCTACCAGCATGTCTTGCCGCTCCGTGAGATGCGGATGGATTGGACGAAGATCGCCATCGGGCTGGACCACATCCTTTTCGTGCTCGGCATCTTCCTGCTGAGCCACTCCTGGAAACCGGTCATCACGCAGGTGACGGCCTTCACCCTCGCCCACTCGCTCACGCTGGGCCTCGCCGCCGCCGGCTGGATCAAGGTCCCCGCCGCGGTCGTCGAGCCGATCATCGCGCTCAGCATCGCCGCGGTGGCGCTCGAGAACATCTTCCGGCCCGACTACAGCCGCTGGCGCCTCGTCATCGTGGCGGTCTTCGGGGCCTTCCACGGCCTGGGCTTCGCGTCCGGCCTCAGCGAACACGGCATCCCGCAGCAAGGTTTCTTCATCGCGCTGACGGGCTTCAACCTTGGCGTCGAGGGCGCGCAGCTCACGGTCATCGCGGTGGCCTTCGCGCTGACGCTCTGGATCCGCGACGAGGAACGCTACCGGCGCTGGCTGGTCATCCCGGCTTCGGCCGCGATCGCCGTGACGGGGCTCTACTGGGCGGTCACGCGCCTGCTGGGTTAACGCAGGGCCGGCTCCACCGCCGGCGAGGCCAACACATAGAGCGCGTACTTGGCCCGGCTCATCCCGACGTACGCCTTGCGGCGGTCCCGTTCGGTCGCCAGCGAGTCGAGGTCCGTCAGCACGACGGCATGGCTTTCCATGCCCTTGAACTTGAAGACGGTCGAGGTGCGCAGCGTCCCTGGTTCATAGGGACGCGAAGGGTCATACGGGACCAACCGGAGCCCGCAGACCTCGGACCGCCCGGCATAGCATTCCTTGCCGGTGCCGCGCGCCGAGAGGACGACGATGTCCTCGGGGCCTTGCTGCGGCAGCACGACGTGCTTGAGCAGCGCCTCCAACGTGGCGAACTCCTGGCCGGGCTGGTAGGCGGCGGTCGTGACCGCCGGACCGCTGATGCCGGAGGCCTCGTGCGACGGGCGTCCCATGACCTTGGCCGCGGCGCGCGCGATCTGCTCGGTGTTGCGCCAGTTGCGTTCCACGACGGCCTCGGGCGCCCCATCCAAGGCGGCGAAGAGCGCCTGGCCCGCGGGCGACGGCGCCACCGGGGCCTCCGGGGTCAGGATCTGGTCGAGGTCCTCGAACCACCACCAGCGGCCCTGCGCCAGACCGCCCTTGAGCACGGCATCCATGAACTCGAGCTTGGCCGCGTCGTCGCGGAAGTCCTGGCCTTCGTCGACGACGAGGAGGTCGAACCGGCGATCTTCCGGCCAGTTGCGCGCCAGCTCGGTCGCCCGCTGCACACGGGCGCGGAAATACGCGGGGTCGGTCGCCGCGGGGTCGGAGACGTCGCCGAGCACCTGATCGATGTGCGCGTAGAACGAGCCGGCCTTGACGGTCGCGAGACCTTCCCGGGCGGCGACGTCCGCGAGGTGCGCGCCAAGATGGCGGTTGAAGCACAGCAGCCCGATGCGGGCGGCCGGCGCCGCGGAACGTTCGCGCCGGCAGGTCTCCACCGCGAGCAAGGTCTTGCCGGAACCCGGGCCGCCGGTGATGCGCAGGCGCTTGTTCTTCTTCACGAGGTCCAAGGCGTTCAGCTGCGAGGCAGAGAGCCGGATCAGTTCCAGGTCCATGTCCGTCGCCGATAGGTTGGAGGTCAGGCGCAGGTCCGGCCGCAGCAGGTGCGCCACGCCGAGCAGCTG
>JACCDS010624756.1_pt1 | contig 10112 bp, 9 predicted proteins | sample 7446441 | NCBI WGS metagenome assembly JACCDS01 (sample SAMN15323445, study PRJNA562643) | freshwater metagenome | isolation source: river surface water | place: USA:Blue River Watershed | collected 2017-08-17 | reverse complement strand
GGCGCGGCGCTCGGCCAGATGTTCGGCTGGCGTGGGCACTTCGGCGGCCATTTCCAGACGCAACAGGGACAGACCTGCCTCGGGCTGCGCGGGCTGAGCCAGCGCTTGCGCCCAGGCCTGACGGGTTGCGGCCGGCACGGCTTTGCCCAGCGCCTGCGCCGAGGGCAGCGCCTCGGCCTGGCGATCTTTCCAGGCCGACAGCAGCTGAGTCAGCGTTTCGCCGTGGGCCTGCGCAGCCAGCTTGCGCAGCGCCAGCTCGGCGCGCTCACGGGCTTCGCGCTGGGCGCGAAAGGCGGCATCGCCCAGACGCGGGCCACGGTCTTCGCGGGGTTCGAAACGGCCACCTCGGTCGCCACGGTCAAAGCCCCGTTCGCCGCCGCGATCACCCGGACGGCCTTCGCGGCGGCCGGGTTTGGCGGCCTGCGGTTCGGTCTTCTTCTGGCCAGGGCGGTCATCACCGCGCACGGCCACCACCGGGCGGGCGGGTTTGGGTGCGACGGGCGCAGGCGCGGCCTCGGGCGTTTCGGCGGCGGCTTCGGCGCCTTCTGCGGACGAAACTGGAGACGCCGCATCCGGCGCCGCCTCAGGCACGGCTGCCTCAGGGGCAGCAACCTGAGCGGGCGCGGCCGGTGCAGCTTGTGCCTTGAGGGCCGCGTCCAGCGCAGCCATGGCCGCACGGATCTGCGCGGCATCGCCCGAGGCGTTGGCGGTATCGAGCGCCTTGGACGCGTCCAGCACGGCCTTGTCACGAGCACTGAGCTGCGCGTCGGCCTGTGTGCGAGCGCTGCCTTTGCGTTCGAAGGCTTCGTCGATCGGCTTGCGGAACACTTCCCAGAGCTTTTGCTCGGTCTTGCGGTCCAGGGGCACGGCCTGGGCTTCCTGCTGCCAGCGCTGCTGCAAGGCTTTGACGGCGTCGATGCGCAGCTGCGGTGCGGCGCCCAGCGCCTTGGCTTCCTCGATCAAGGCGTGGCGGCGCTGGGTGCTTTCTTTCTGAGCGGTCTCCAGTCGGCCAGCAGCAGCATGGATGGCCGCTTTCCACTGGGGCTGCAGCTCGGCATACGCCTTCTCGCTCAGGTGTCCCGCATTGCGCCAGCGCTCAGAGAACTGGTGGATCTCGCGCGCCTGGGCACGCCAGTCATTGCCTTCGGCATGGGCCAAAGTCCAGGCCTTGACCTCTTCAATGAGTTGCAGGCGTTGCGATTTCTGTGCGGCAGTTTCCTGCTTGAGCTGATCCAGCCAGGCTTGCACGGTCTTGTAGGCCTCGGTGCAGGCAGCGTCGAATTTTTTCCAGAGCGCGTGGTTGGGCAAGCCGCCCTGGTCGGTCTGCTTCCAGGCCTCGCGCAGCTGACGCAGGGCCTCCTGCATTTTTCGACCCCCCATGGTCGGCTGCTTGTCGGGTCCCAGCAAGGCTTGTGCCTTGCCCAGCAACTCCTGACGCAGCTGATCGGCACGCCAGCGCTGCCAGCCTTCGAGCTCACCGGCTGCGGTCAGGGCCTCGTGGACTCGGGTATCCAGTGCCGGATCAAGATGGCGTCCGTGCGTCTTGAGCACATCGCGCAAGGCCGTTGCTGCACCTGCACTGGCTTTGCCATGGCCTTCGGCCACTTCCTTCTCAAGTGCTTCAAGCTCCTTGAGTACGGCCTGTGTCGCCTGCTCACGCAAGGCCTGGCGTTCAGCGGGATCCATCTTGGGCTTGGCACTGCGGGCCGGCGCAACCGCCTCGGCCGGTGTTTCACCACGCAAAGCCCGGATTTCGTCCGCCCACACCGGCACGCTGGGCAGCGGCGCATCGGCTTGGGCCAAAGCCGCGTCGGCCTGCTGCAGCGCTGCGTCGAAACCCTCCCACACCGCCTGCAGCTGGTTGCGCGAGGCCTCCAGCTGGGGAGCAAATTTCAGGTCTACGCTGGCCCATGCGCTGTCTTGCATCAGCTGCCCGGCCTGCACAGCCCAGGCCTGCACATCGGCCTGCAGGGCTTCACGGCTGGTGCGCGCTTCCTGCAATGGCTTGGTGGAAAGCACCTCCACCCGTTGGGCCAGCAGCACAGCCGCTTCCCGCTGGACCATCACCTGGTGCTGCAAATCCTCGACCCGGCGCACCACATCGGCCAGGCGACTCTTGAGTCCGGCCAGCGGTTCACGGGACAGGGGTGCACCGGCCTTGGCCGCATCGCGCTGCCAGGCCAGAGCGTCAGCAATGTTGAGCCGATGGCCAGCGAGCAGCTGCTCGGCCTTGGCAGCCCATTGCTCGATCAGGGCATCCTGCTCGCGGGCACGCTTGAGCTCATCCAGACGCTCCTTGAGCACCTTGGCGGCCCCTTTGTCACGGGCAGTCATCTCGCGGTAAACCTCCTGCAAGGGTTCGAGCGCCGGTTCGGTGGTCAGCCAGTCACGCAGGCGGTTCGCCCGGTCGCCCGAAGTGGCTGCAGCAAATGCCCCACCGGTCAATTGGTCCAAGGAAGAAATATCGGCAGAAGAATGGCTGGAAGTCACTGTGTTACACCCTGTCGGCCCGGCCAAAATGGCCAGCCCATTGCAAATCAATCGCCTATTGTCCCCCGGAATGCCCACCTTCTCGGTGACCGGGGTGGCGCAGGTGCATCAGCACCCAGGCGTGGCCCCATCTTTTTAACACCAGGTTATATAAGGTCAATTCTTTAGTATTGACTGAATATTAGAAGGCTTCCTAGAATCCATCCACCCAAATCAGGGATAACCCTGCTGATGCTCTCCTGGCCCCTTTGCAACGGCGCCAGACCGCTGTTTCAGACAGCTTTCGCCCAGTCATCTTCCATCAGGACATGACTGGCCCATCAGAGGAATGCAATGTCTGCCCTTCTATCCTCCTTACGGCGATGGCAATCGCCCACCAGCCTGATCCTGGACATCCGGGAAGGCTTTGTTGAAATCACCCGCCACAGCCTGGCCTTGGTCGGCTTGAGCGTGCTCGCGGTCGTTCTGACCTTTGCCGCACGCCCCGGCCTGCAGACTTCGGCCAGCGAATGGCTGATGGGCTGGCTCACCAGCCGTCAAGACGAAAGCCTGGCCCAGGCCGTTCAGGATCTCCTGCCCGAGCAGACCAAAGTCACCCACTGGCTCAGCCGCAAGTACCGGGTCGCCCCTCAACCTCTGAGCAACCTGGTCGCCGAAGCCTGGCAGCTGGGCCAACTCAGCCAGCTGCCCCCTACCCTGATCCTGGCCGTCATGGCCGTGGAGTCCGGCTTCAACCCCTTTGCCCGGGGCACCCAGGGTGCCATGGGACTGATGCAGATCGAACCCGTGGCCCACGAAGACACACTCAATCAGTTTGGCGGCAAGCTGGCAGCTTTTGACCCCCAGACCAACCTGCGCATCGGTGCACGGCTGTTGCAGTCGAACATCCAGCAAGCCGGCTCCGTCGCAGAGGGCTTGCGCCTGTACGGCCGATCGTCAGGCCAAAGCAACGATACCCTCTATGTAGAACGGGTGATGGCCGAGCACAAACAGCTCGAACGGATCGTTCAAACCTACGCCCACACCGCGCAGACAAGAGCCACCTCGCCCAGGCTTTGAGGTCCGGCCTCGGCTACACTTGTGTCTGTGCGCAACTGGCGATAGGAAGCCCTTTCAGACGGCTTCTGACGTGGAAAGCGGTGGCAAGCCCCACCCGAGACCACTGGGGAGCGCGCAACGGAACATCCGTTTTCAGCCGTTCGCCTGGGCAGCCCTTGCCAGCGCTTGTCTCCAAGTCCTGCCAAGGTTTCTTCTTTTAAAAGACTGCCATGTACAACCGCAACATCCTGATTGAACAGACCGACCCCGAACTGTTTGCCGCCATCCAGGCCGAAAACGCCCGCCAGGAGCACCATATTGAATTGATCGCGAGCGAGAACTACGCCTCGCCCGCCGTCATGGCCGCCCAGGGCAGCCAGCTGACCAACAAATACGCCGAGGGCTATCCCGGCAAGCGCTACTACGGCGGCTGCGAATACGTGGACATCGCCGAGCAGCTGGCCATTGACCGCATCAAGCAGATTTTTGGCGCCGACGCCGCCAACGTGCAGCCGCACTGCGGCGCATCGGCCAACGAGGCCGTGTTCCTGGCCTTCCTGAAACCCGGCGACACCATCATGGGCATGAGCCTGGCCGAAGGCGGCCACCTGACCCACGGCATGCCGCTGAACATGTCGGGCAAGTGGTTCAACGTCGTGTCCTACGGTCTGGACAAGAACGAAGCCATCGACTATGACGCGATGGAAGCCAAGGCCCGCGAACACAAGCCCAAGCTGATCGTGGCCGGTGCCTCCGCTTACTCCCTGCACATCGACTGGGCCCGCTTTGCCAAAGTCGCCAAGGAAGTCGGCGCGATTTTCATGGTCGACATGGCCCACTACGCCGGCCTGATCGCCGCGGGCGTGTACCCCAACCCCGTGCCCCACGCCGACGTGGTGACCTCGACCACCCACAAGAGCCTTCGCGGCCCGCGCGGCGGCATCATCCTGATGAAGGCCGAACACGAAAAAGCCATCAACAGCGCCATCTTCCCCGGCCTGCAAGGCGGCCCGCTGATGCATGTCATCGCGGCCAAGGCCGTGGCCTTCAAGGAAGCGCTGCAACCCGAATTCAAGGCTTACCAGCAACAGGTCGTCAAGAATGCCCAGATCGTGGCCGAGGTGCTGACCCAGCGCGGCCTGCGCATCGTGAGCGGCGGCACCCAGAGCCACGTCATGCTGGTGGACCTGCGCGCCAAGGGCATCACTGGCAAGGAAGCCGAAGCCGCCCTGGGCGCCGCCCACATGACGATCAACAAGAACGCCATCCCGAACGACCCTGAAAAGCCGTTCGTGACCAGCGGCGTGCGCATCGGTACACCCGCCATGACCACCCGGGGCTTCAAGGACGAGGAAGCCCGCATCACCGCCCACCTGATCGCCGACGTGCTCGACAACCCGCGTGACGAAGCCAACATCGCGGCGGTGCGCGCCAAGGTCAACGCCCTGACCGCCCGCTTCCCGGTCTACAAGTGACCAGGATCTGAAAGATGAAATGCCCCTTCTGCGGTCACCTTGAAACCCAGGTTGTCGAGACCCGGCTGGCCGAAGACGGGACATTCATCCGCAGGCGCCGCCAGTGCGGCGCCTGTGAAAAGCGCTTCACCACCTACGAAAAGCCCGAGGTCACCTTCCCGGCCATCGTCAAGAAAGACGGCCGCCGCATCGACTACCAGCGCGAAAAACTGCGAGCCAGCCTGAACCTGGCCCTGCGCAAGCGTCCGGTGAGCACCGAACAGGTGGATGCAGCCATCGAGCGCATCGAGGAAAACCTGCTCAACCAGCCCCATCGCGAAGTCGCCTCCAACCGCATTGGCGAACTGGTCATGCGCGAACTCAAGAAGCTCGACAAGGTGGCCTATGTGCGCTTTGCCAGTGTCTACCGCAGCTTCGAAGACATTGACGAATTCAAGACCCTGGTCGACGAAGTCCGCTGAGCTCAGGGACAGGTTTGCATCTCGGCTTTTTCCAGCCGCGGACGTCCGACCGCGTTGATCACCACCTGCCACCCTTGTGCCTGCCCTGAAGCACACACGCTGACCGTGCCGGCCTGAAACGCCCCTGTCAGGCTCTCGCTGCGGCCTTCGGCGCCGTAGCCGATGACACGGTTGACGCTGCTGTTGCCGGTGATCCGGATCGCCGTGGGCGTCGCGCCCCGTTGCTGCACCATGTGCTCATCCGTTTCGCGCTGCCCGTTGCGGTTGGCATCCACAAACACGAGCCAACCCGAATGCCAGCCTGCCGCCGGGTCGCACACGCCATGGGACGCCGAACACACCGTCACATGCTGCTGGTGCAGCAGCGCCTGGGCACGCGCCAGCATGAGGCTGCTCCAGAAATCTTCGGCCTGGGCTTGCAGCTGCTGACGTTCGCGCTGGCCAGTCAGACCCGGCACCGCCAGCGCCAGCAGAACCGACAGCAGAGCCACCACCACCAGCGCTTCCAGCAAAGTGAACCCGCCGTCCTGCACCACACCGGCCCGTCTGGCTGCTTTGGCCATCTTGCACACCTCCCTGCGCGCCAGCCTATGCCAAAACAGTGCCGCTGCCAAGGGCTGTACAGCCAGCACGAGCCTCATCACAATGGTGACCACAAGAACGATTCAGGGAGACTTTCATGCACACATGCATCGGTGGCCGCAAGCCATTTTCTGGCTCGGCCTGCGGCTGGACCCTCACCGAGTTGCTGGTGGTCATGGCCATCCTGGGCATCCTCAGCGCGCTGGCCATACCTGCTTACCAGCAACAACAACGTCAGGTGCGTCGCGGCGATGCGCGGGCCGCATTGCAACAACTGCAGTTTGACCAGGCTCGGTACCGAAGCACCCACCAGAGCTTCGCCAGCTCGCCCGCTGAACTGGGATGGACCGGCGATCAATCGCCTCAACAGTTCTACCGTCTTCATGTGACCGAGGCCAGCACCGACGCTTACGTGGTTGAAGCCATGCCCATCGGTCCTCAGGCGACCGATACCGCCTGCACCCCGATGCGGCTGGCCTGGCGTGACGCGGCCACCGTCGTCTACAGCAGCGGGCAAAGCATCGACAGTGACCCGGCCCAGTGCTGGCGATGAATTTTCCGGCCGATTCCAATCAACGCGGAGAGACGCTGGTGGGCCTGCTGGTCGGGCTCTCGCTCGGTCTGCTGGTACTGACGGGCGGAGCCCACATGCTGGCGCAACTGCTGCGTGGCCACCGTCTTGCCCTGCAGGACAGCCATCTGCAACAAGACCTGCATTTCGCCATGGATCTGATGGCCAGCGAATTGCAGGATGCCCAATACAGCGCCAAATCCTGGAACACGCGCAGCCCGGACACATGCACCGATGCCTTTTGCGATGGCCCCGAAGATTTCGGCCTCGGCAACGGCCGCATCGACTGGACACTGGACCGCAACCACAACGGTGCACAGGACAACGACGAATGCACCGGATTTAGGCTCAAGGCAGGCGCACTGCAGGTGCGCACCGCGTGCTCGCCCGAGGTCTGGACCGCCCTGACCGACACGGCCAGTCTGCGCATGACCCGGCTGGAGGCCTCCTTGCGCTGCCAACGGCGCGAGCAGTGGTTGCAACGCCATGTCCTGCTGCAACTCGAAGCCCAATGGCCACAGGAACCTGCGCGCACCCTGCTTCTTGAGCGCACCGTGGTTTTACGCAACGACCTTCCGCCTGTCGCTCAGGCCCTCTACTGCCCATGAGTTTGCACACGACATCCGCAACGCGAGAAGAGCGAGGCGCCGCCACCTTGCTCCTGGTGCTGGGCCTGGTGCTGCTGGCCACCCTGGCCAGTGCATGGAGTAGCCGCGCCGTGCTGATGGACCTGCGGACCAGCCAGACACGCGGCCAGGCACAGCAAGCGCGCAACGCCGCCCAGGCCGCATTGGCCACCGCACAGGCCGATGTGCTTCGAGCGTTTGCGCAGCCTGGCGCTGAGGACCTTTTTGCTGACAAGACAATGAGCCTGGCGTGCCCTGCCGATCTCCAAGGACCCCGCTGGCAGTGCGCGCGGCTGCCCATGGCGGCAGGCGCCGAAATGGGCGGTTGGCAACTCGGCGCCATCGCGGCACGCGACCTGGTGGCGTCACCGCATGTCTGGCAGCTGCGCGCCAGCAGCCGTGCCACCTCAGGCCACGGACAGGCTTTCGTGCGCGAGAGCGTGTTCGCCCCGGTCATGGCGCCAGCCCCTGCAGAAACGCCCGGTGGTGGCACGTTGGTTAACCCTGCCCCAAGCGTGAATCGTCCCTTGTGCCAACGCACCACCTGGCGCAGCGTGTTTGGAGACATGACTGCGACACAGCTCAAAGCCTGGTCGGACGCGCAGGCCCGCAACGGCCTGCACAGCCTCAGCCAGCCAGCGCGCAGCGTTTACTGGATCGACAGCCCGGTCGACTGGACGCAAAGCCTGGGGACCCCGCAGGCACCAGTGTTGCTGGTATTTTCCAGCCAGGCGTGTGCCGTGCGTTGTCCCCGCATCGCGCCAGGCGTGCAGATCCACGGCACCGTGTTCGTGGACGCCGACTGCAAGGACGACAAACTCCAAGGCTGGCAAGCCGGCACCATCGACGGCCTGCTGGCCATTGAAGGCGGACTGACGGCCCTCACTGGCAACAGTCTCGTCCGGGCGCGGCCCTACGCGCGCCAGGCCTTCCGTCTGCATTGGCCCGAAGGCATGGACCCGAGCCAGCTGCAGCGCGTGGCCGGCAGCCACCGCGAAGGGCCACCATGAAACAGTCGGGCATGGCCATGGTCGAAGCGCTGGTGGCGGCAGGACTGCTGGCTCTGGGTCTGCTGGGCGCCAGTCGGCTGACGTTGCGTGCACTGGATGCGGCGCTGCAAACGCGCCATCAGGAACAGGCCCAGTCGCTCGCCCGCGAGGCCCTGGACTGCGCAGTGGGCCAGACCCAGCCTTGCCCGGCGGCAGAGAACGTCACCCGGCAAGGCATGGCTTACACGGTACAAGTGCAGCAACGCCCGCTGGCCCCAGGCCTGGCCGACATCGCGGTGCAGATCACATGGCGCAGCAATTCCGGCCCACAGCAACTGACCTGGCACACCCGCCGCTCGGAACTGCCTGGCTGGCATGGCGTATCCTCGCCGTGATGGCTGATCAACCTACCCCCATGCAACGCGCGCTCGACCTGGCCCGCCAGGCCCTGTGGCTGACTTCGCCCAACCCCCGTGTGGGTTGCGTCATCACGGCCCTGGATGGCACCGTGCTGGGCGAAGGCCACACCCAGCGCGCCGGCGGCCCGCACGCCGAAATCATGGCGCTGCGCGATGCCACCCAGCGCGGCCATGACGTGCGCGGCGCCACCGCCTGGGTCACGCTGGAGCCCTGCGCCCACCAGGGCCGCACCGGGCCCTGCTGCGACGCACTGGCTGCGGCAGGCATCGGACGTGTCGTGTCGGCGATGACCGATCCCAACCCCAAAGTGGCCGGTCAAGGCCTGGCACGCCTGCGGGCGGCTGGCGTCCAGGTGCAGGTTTTGTCCATAGAGGACCCGCAAGCCATCGAGGCCCGCGAACTGAACATCGGCTTTTTCAGGCGCATGGAGCGTGGTCTGCCCTGGGTGCGCATGAAGATCGCTGCGTCCATCGACGGGCAGACCGCGCTGGTCAACGGCCAGAGCCAGTGGATCACCGGCCCCGAAGCCCGCATGGATGGACACGCCTGGCGCGCCCGCGCCTGCGCCGTCCTGACAGGCATCGGCACCGTGCTCGAAGACGATCCGCAACTCAATGTGCGCGGTCTGGATGTGCCACGCCAGCCGCACCTGGTGGTGGTGGACAGCCGCCTGGACCTGCCCTTGAACGCCAAACTGCTGGACACCCTGGGCAGTGGCGACCAGGCCCGCCAGATCTGGATCTACACCGCCACCACCGAACAGCAGGACAAACGTGCGGCGCTCACCGCCCGCGGTGTGCAGGTGATCGACTGCCCAGGCCAGAACGGTCAAACAAAAGGCAAAGTCGATCTGGCCGCCATGCTGCGCGACCTGGCCCGGCGCGAGATCAACGAGCTGCATGTGGAGGCAGGCTTCAAGCTCAACGGCAGCTTCATGCGCGAAGGGCTGGTGGATGAATGGCTGCTCTACATGGCGCCGCAGTGGCTGGGGCCCGGTCAGGGCATGGCCAACCTGCCGGCGCTGACCCAGCTGAGCGAGGCATTGCACCTGCGCTACCACGCGGTCGATCGAGTCGGACAGGACTTGCGTCTGTTGCTGCGTCGCTGAACCTGCACCATCGGCCGCAGGGGCGGCCTCAAACACAGGCACTGTAGGAGCGCGCCCCTGCGCGCGAACCCCCTCAAGCCAGCTCGTGGGCAATGTCCTGCAGCGGCCAGCGCGGCTTCACATCGAAGCTGTAGCGCGGCTCTGCCACCTGCATGCCCGACTGCAGGCGCATGGCAGCGGCCATGGCGATCATGGCGCCATTGTCGGTGCACAAATGCAGCTCGGGGTAGTGCACCCGCACGCGGTCCTTATCGCACAGGGCGTTGAGCTGGCGACGCAGTTCGCGGTTGGCACCCACGCCACCGGCCACCACCAGGCGTTTCAGGCCCGTTTCTTTCAGGGCGGTCATGGC
>JACCDS011086530.1_pt1 | contig 10113 bp, 5 predicted proteins | sample 7446441 | NCBI WGS metagenome assembly JACCDS01 (sample SAMN15323445, study PRJNA562643) | freshwater metagenome | isolation source: river surface water | place: USA:Blue River Watershed | collected 2017-08-17 | reverse complement strand
TGGCGCAATGGCTGGTGCGCGAGTTCACTCCCCTCGAACACATCAGCCGCCTGACAGCCACAGATGTGTTGGCCTTGATGCAACGCAGCGATGCGTTTCGCAGAGCTGAGCGTTTCAGCGAGGCCCTGTGGGCGCTGGAGATTGTCCACCCACGAAGTCGCGCGCGCGCCCTGGGAGCGCAATGGTTGACTGCCGCCATAACGGTATCCACCGCCGATGTGTCGCGTGTATCCATGGCCGAAGGCATAAAGGGGCCAGCGATTGGTGAGCGAATTGACGCTGCGCGTTTGGCCGCGTTGGCTCAGGTCATGCCGTTACAGACTTGAAAGTTATCCACAGATCCTGGTCAAAACTCAAGACCTGACCCCATGAGTTTGTTGTGGGCCAGCCAGCGGCGGGTTTGCACATCAAGCAGGGTGCGTTGGGCGCTGAGGGCGGTGGTTTGGGCTTGGACGAGGTTGAGGGCGCTGAGAGTGCCGGCCTGGTATTGGGCTTGGGTGATGGCGAGGTTTTTCTGGGCGGCGCTCAGGGCTTCTTGTTGGGCTTGGGCCTGGTCTTTGAGCTGGACGGCGGCGACCAGGTTGTCTTCGATGTCCTGGAAGCTGGTCAACACGGTTTGGCGGTAGTTGGCCACGGTCTGGTCGAGCACGGCTTCGGCCTGGGCGCGGGCGGCGCGGCGTTGGCCGCCATCGAACAGTGACAAAGCCAGCGTGGGCCCGATGGACCAGAACTGGTTGGAGGCATTGATCAAGCTCGACAAGTCGGTGTTGCGGTAGCCGGCGCTGGCCGCGAAGCTCACGTTGGGGAAAAAGGCGGCACGCGCCACACCGATTTGCGCGTTGGCGGCTTCCACACGGCGTTTGGCAGCCTGAATGTCCGGGCGTTTTTCCAACACGGTGGCGGGGATCAAGGCGGGCAGTTCGGGCACGGCGGGCGGCCAGGCGGCCAGGGCGGGGTCATTCAGTGAAGGAATGCGCAAGCCCGAAGGCGATTGGCCCACCAGCACGGCCACAGCGTGGTCCAGTTGGGCGCGCTGCGTGCCCACTTCGATGCGCTGGGCTTGGGTGGTTTTGTACTGCGTCTGCGCTTGCGCCACATCCGAGGCCGACACCACGCCAGCCTCGTAACGGTATTGGGTGAGCGTCAAGAAGCGTTGGTAAGCCGTCTCGGCCTCGCGCAGCACCGCCTCCTGGCGTTCTGCCGTGCGCAGGCTCAAGTAGGTTTGCACCAAGGTGGTCTGCAACGACAAACGCGCGGCGGCCAGGTCTTCCTGGCTGGCTTGCAAGCCTGCTTGCGCGGCCGAGGCTTGGGCATCGAGTCGGCCCCACACATCCAGCTCCCATGTCAGGGGAGCGGACACGCTGTAGCTGGTGCCGCGGGGTGCCGTCAATTGGTTGGCACTGCGACCCACTCCGGCATTCAGGTTCAGGCTGGGCCACAGGCTGGCTTGGGCAGCGGCCAGCGCGGCGCGGGCTTGCCGATTTTGGGCTGAGAGGGCTTGCAAGTTCTGGTTGCCTTGCAACAACTGGGTCTGCAAGTCGTTCAGCACCGGATCATTGAGCACGGTCCACCAAGCCACACCGCGGGTGTGGGCGGGCGCGACCACCGCCCCCTTGGGCGCCTCTTTGAATTTCTCCGGCGCCTGTGCTTGAAACGGCTTGAGGTTCGGGACCAGGGAGCACCCGGTCAACAGCAACAACAACAGCCAGGGCGTGAAACGCAATCGACTCATCATGATGGGCTCGCGTGAGAGAGGGGCACCGCGCGCGGTGCTGTTGAAGGGGCAAAGCGTTGGCGCAAGCGCTCCAAGGCCACAAAGACCACCGGCGTGGTGTACAGGGTCAGCAATTGGCTCAACACCAAACCACCCACCACCGACAAGCCCAGGGGCCGGCGCAACTCGGCACCATCGCCTTCCCCCAGCGCCAGAGGAATGGCGCCGAGCATGGCGGCCAACGTGGTCATCAAAATGGGGCGTGCACGCAATTGGCAGGCGCGGTAAATGGCTTGGGGCGCGGTCATGCCGGCGCGTTGTCGCACCAGGGCAAAGTCAATCATCAGGATGGCGTTCTTCTTCACGATGCCCACCAACAAGATCACGCCGATCAAGGCGATGATGGAAAACTCGGTGCCAGTGAGCATCAGCGCCAGCAAGGCGCCCACACCGGCCGAGGGCAAGGTCGACAAAATCGTCAGCGGGTGCAGCAAGCTTTCGTACAACACGCCCAGCACCAGGTACAGCGTGAGCAGCGCCGCCAGAATCAGCAAGGGCTGGGTGTCCAGCGACTTTTGAAACGCATTGGCCGTGCCGGCAAAACTGCCGCGCACCGACACCGGCATCTTCAATTCGGCCATGGCCTGGCGAACCGCTTCGGTGGCCTGCGACAAAGACACGCCGGGCGCCAAGTTGAAGCTGAAGGTGTCCGAAGGCACGCCGCCCTCATGGCTGACCGACAAGGCGGTGTTGGTCAGCTCGAGCCTGGCGAAGGCCGACAGGGGCACAGGCTGGCCCTGGTTGTTGATGAACATGAGTTTGCGCAACGAGCTGTCGTCGTTCAAGTGTTGGGGCGCCAACTCCAGCACCACGCGGTATTGGTTCAAGGGGTTGTAGATCACGCCCACCTGGCGTTGGCCGTAGGCGTTTTGCAAAGTGGTGTCGATGTCGCGCATGGTCAAACCCAAGCGGGCGGCAGCATCCCGGTCCACCACCAGCGAGGTTTGCAAGCCGCGGTCCTCGTAATCGGTGTTGATGTCTTCCAGCTCCGACAGTCGCATCATGGCGCGCCGAATTTTGGGCTCCCACTCGCGCAGGTCTTGCAAGTCATCGGCCTTGACGCTGTACTCGTACTGCGAGCTGGAGGTGCGCGCGCCAATGCGAATGTCTTGTCCCGGCACCAAAAACAAGCGCGCGCCCGACTCGCGCGCGAGCTTGCCGCGCAAGCGCGCGACCACTTGGTCGGCGCTCACATCGCGCTCGCTGCGCGGCTTGAGGGACACGAACATTTGCGCGGCATTGCGCTGCCCGCCGCCGGTGAAGCCGGTCACATGCTCCACGGCTGGATCGGCCCGCACAATCGCCATGAACTGGTCCAGGCGCTGCTGCATGGACTGAAAGGAACTGCTTTGGTCGGCGCGGATCGAGCCAAAAATGCGGCCCGTGTCCTGCTGCGGGAAAAAGCCTTTGGGAATGCTTTGGTAGAGGCTGACGTTCAAAGCCACCGTGGCCGCCAAGATCAGCCACAGCACGGGCTGATGGCGCAGCGACCAAGCCAGTGAGCGCCGGTACAGCCGCCCCCAGAAAGCACGCCTGCGCCCCCGCCGGGGGGCAGGGGGCTGCAACAAGGCGGCACACATCATGGGCGTGGTGGTCAAGGACACCAGCATGGAGATGAGGATTGCCGCCGACAGCACGATGGCGAATTCCTGGAACAAGCGGCCCAACACGCCACCCATCAGCAAAATCGGAATGAACACCGCGATCAGCGACAAGCTGATGGACACCACGGTGAAGCCAATCTCGCGCGAGCCCGCCAGCGCCGCCTGCCATGGGGTCTTGCCGCGCTCCAGATGGCGCGTCACGTTCTCCAGCACCACGATGGCATCGTCCACCACAAAGCCGGTGGCGATGGTCAGCGCCATCAGCGACAGGTTGTTCAGGCTGTAGCCCATCCAGTACATCACCGCAAAGGCACCGGCCAGCGACACCGGCACCGCCACGCTGGGAATGACTGCCGCGCGCAAGCGCCGCAAAAACAAGCCCACCACCACAATCACCAAGCCAATGGAAATCACCAAAGACTTTTGAATTTCATGAATCGAGGCGCGCAAGTTGGGCGTGCGATCCGACACCACCTCCATCTGCACGCTGTCCGGCAACGTGGCCAGCAACTGCGGCATCAAGGCGCGCACCCGCTCCACGGCTTGAATCACATTGGCGCCGGGCTGCTTGTTCAGAATCAACAAAATCGCGGGCTTGCCATTGGCGGCGCCGTAATTGCGCAGGTCTTGCACCGAGTCGACCACCTCGGCCACATCGCCCAGACGCACCACCCGGCCTTCGCGGTAACGCACGATCAGGGGCGCATAGTCTGCGGCGGTGCGTGCCTGGTCATTGGCCTCGATTTGCCAGGCACGGTCGCCGGCTTCCACCAAGCCTTTGGGGCGGTTGGCGTTGCTGCCCACCACCGCCTGGCGGACCGCTTCCAATGACAGGCCATGGCTGCTCAAGCGGTCGGGGTCCAACTCGATGCGCACCGCGGGCAAGGCGCCACCGCCAATGGTCACCTGGCCAATGCCTTCCACTTGCGCCAGCCGCTGGGACAGCACGGTGGAGGCCAGGTCGTACAAGGCGCCGCGTGTCAGGGTGTCGGAGGTCAAGGCCAAAATCAGGATGGGGCCATCGGACAGGTTGACCTTGCGGTAGGTCGGGTTGTTGGGCATGCCCGTGGGCAGCAAGGCACGCGCGGCGTTGATGGCGGCTTGCACATCGCGCGCGGCGCCATCGATGTTGCGATCCAGCTCAAACTGCAAGGTGACGCGGGTGTTGCCTTGCGATGAGAACGAGGTCATTTCTGTCACGCCCGCAATCGCGCCGAGCGCGCGCTCCAGCGGCGTGGCCACCGTGGCCGCCATGGTCTCGGGGCTGGCCCCCGGCAACGAGGCCTGGACCGAGATGGTGGGAAATTCCACTTGCGGCAACGGGGCCACCGGCAACTGAAAATAGGCCAGCAAACCCGCCAGCGCCACGCCCAAGGTCATCAAGGTGGTGGCCACCGGGCGGGCGATGAACGGCCAGGAGAAATTCATCTCAAGCCTCGGTCTCGCTCAAGGCATGCGGACCGCGCGAGCGCACCCAGCCCGAAAACAGCAGGTAAATCACCGGCGTGGTGAACAAGGTCAGCAGCTGGCTCACGATCAAGCCGCCCACCATGGTCACGCCCAGGGGTTGGCGCAGCTCGCTGCCCACGCCAGAACCCAGCATCAAAGGCAAGGCCCCCAGCAAGGCACACAGCGTGGTCATCAAGATCGGGCGAAAGCGCAGCAAGCAGGCTTGGTAAATTGCTTCCCTTGGGGCCAGGCCTTGCTGACGCTCGGCGTCCAGCGCAAAGTCGATCATCATGATGGCGTTCTTTTTCACGATGCCAATCAGCAAGATGATGCCGATCACCGCAATCACGCCCAACTCCAGCCGGGTGGCCAGCAAGGCCAGCAGCGCGCCCACGCCAGCCGAGGGCAAGGTCGACAAAATCGTCACCGGGTGGATGTAGCTTTCGTACAGGATGCCCAGCACGATGTACATGGTGACCACCGCTGCCAGGATCAACCACAGCGTGTTGGTCAAAGACGCCTGAAAGGCCAGCGCGGCCCCCTGGAAACTGGACTCGATGCTCAGGGGCATGCCCTCGTCTTGCAAGGCTCGCCAGGTGGCCTGAATGGCCAGCACCGCATCGCCCAGTGCCACGCCGGGGGCGGGATTGAACGACAAGGTCACAGCCGGGTACTGGCCCGCGTGCATGATGCCCAGCAGCGCGGGCTTCTCCAACACTTTGGCCAGGGCGCTCAAGGGCACTTGCACGCCGGCCGTGCCCGGCACGTACAAACGCTCCAGCGCCTTGGGTCCGAGCTTGTCTTGCTCGCCCACTTCCAACACCACGCGGTACTGGTTACTCTGGGTGAAGATGGTCGACACCAGCCGTTGGCCAAACGCGTTGTACAAGGCGTTGTCGATGGCGGCCACCGACACGCCCAGTCGACCGGCGGCCTCGCGGTCGATCTGCACATAGGCTTGCAAGCCCTGGTCCTGGTAATCGCTGGCCACTTCAGACAACTCGGGGCGATCGCGCAAGGCGGTCAGCAGTTTGTGCGACCAGGTGCCCAGTGCCTGCAAATCGGGGCCACTGAGCATGTAAGCGTACTGGGTGCGCGACACCCGGTCCTCCAAGGTGAGGTCTTGCACCGGTTGCACATAGACCTTCATGCCGCTCACGCCCTGGCCCACTTGCGACAAGCGCTGCAGCAAGTCGTGGTGCGACACATCGCGCTCGTCCTTGGGCACCAGCGTGAGCATCATGCGGCCATTGTTCAGGCTGGTGTTTTGCCCGTCCACGCCAATGAACGAGGTCAAACCCTTGACGGCCGGGTCTTTCAAAAACGCTTGCGCCAGGGCTTGCTGCCGCTCGGCCATGGCCGCAAACGAGGTGGACTGTGTGGCTTCGGTGATCACTTGAATCGCGCCCGTGTCTTGCAGCGGAAAAAAGCCTTTGGGCACCCACAGGTAGAGCAGCACGGTCAGACCCAAGGTGGCCATGAAGGTCCACAGCGTCGCGCCCGGCCGGTCCAACACCCAACGCAGCGCCGTGCCATAGCTTTGAATCATGGCCTCGATGAATGCACCGATGCGTTGCGAGGTGGCCGATTCTTTTTTCTCTTGCACGGGTCGCAGCAAGCGTGCGCACATCATGGGCGTCAGGGTGAGCGACACCACGGCCGAAATCAAAATGGCCACGGCCAGGGTGATGGCGAACTCATGAAACAAGCGGCCCACCACGTCGCCCATGAACAGCAAAGGAATCAGCACCGCAATCAGCGAGAAGGTCAGCGAGATGATGGTGAAGCCAATTTGTTGCGCGCCATCCAAAGCGGCTTTCATGGGCGCCACGCCCTCCTCGACATGGCGCGCGATGTTCTCGATCATCACGATCGCGTCATCCACCACAAAGCCCGTGGCAATGGTCATGGCCATCAAGGTCAGGTTGTTGATGGAAAAACCAATCAGGTACATCACGCCAAAGGTGCCGACCAAAGACAGCGGCACGGCCACGCTGGGAATCAGGGTGGCGGAGGCGCTTCGCAAAAACACAAAAATCACCATCACCACCAAGGCCACGGCCAGCATCAGTTCAAACTGCACATCGCGCACCGAGGCGCGAATGGTCACCGTGCGGTCGTTCATCACCTGCACATCCAAGGACTCGGGCAAGGTGCTGCGCAACTGGGGCAGCAAGGCCTGGATGCGGTCAACAGTTTCAATCACATTGGCGCCGGGTTGGCGCTGGATGTTCACGATGATGGCCGGGCTCTCGTTGGCCCAGGCGGCGAGGCGCAAATTCTCGGGCGCGTCCACCAAGGTGGCCACTTCCTTCAGGCGCAAGGGGTTGCCGTTTTTGTAGGCCAAGACCAGGTTGCCGTAATCGTTGGCCGAACGCAATTGGTCATTGGCATCCAAGGTGGAAGCACGTTTGGGGCCGTCAAAGCTGCCCTTGGCCATGTTCACATTGGCTTGGGTGATGGCGGTGCGCACATCTTCGGTGGAGAAACCCGCCGCGGCCAAGGCCGTCGGGTTGATTTGCACGCGCACCGCCGGCCGACGCCCGCCGGCCAAGCTGACCAGGCCCACGCCATTGACTTGCGACAAGCGTTGCGCCAGGCGGTTCTCCACCATGTCGTGCACCCGCGTGATGGGCAAGGTAGGCGAGCTGATGGCCAGCGTCAGAATGGGCGCATCCGCCGGGTTCACCTTGCTGTAGGTCGGCGGCATGGGCAAATCGTTGGGCAACAAATTGGCGCCCGCATTGATGGCCGCTTGCACTTGTTGCTCGGCAATGTCCAGGGTCAGGTCCAGCGAGAAACGCAGGGTGATCATGGACGCACCGCCGGCGCTGATGGAGCTCATTTGGTCAAGGCCGGGCATTTGGCCCAGCTGCCGCTCCAAGGGGGCGGTGATGGACGAGGTCACCACTTCGGGGCTGGCACCGGGGTACATCGTGGTCACCTGGATGGTGGGGTAATCCACTTGCGGCAGGGAGGCAATGGGCAGCAAGCGGTAGGCCAGCGCGCCCGTGATCAGGATGGCCACCATCAACAACGAGGTGGCCACCGGCCGCAGAATGAAAAGACGCGACAGGTTCATGCGATGCCGTGCTTATTGGCCCTGGGCCTCGCGACGCTCGCGCATGCGCTGGAAGAAAGCCTTGCGCTCTTCCGGGCTCATGTTTTTGACTTTTTCGGCGATTTCAGGGGGGAGGGTGCGGCGGGGTTCGCCGGAATTATGGGGGGGCTGTGCGGACTGCTCTGGGGTTTGGGGTTGCCGCGCCCCTTCGGGGCTCGCAGTGACGGGTTGGGCGGATTTGGTGCCAGACGTGGCGGGCTGGGATGGCCGCGCCCCGTTGGGGCTCGCCCCGACGGGGGTGTTGGATTTGACGATTTCGACGCGGCTGCCATCGCGCAGGCGGTCGGCGCCGTCGGTCACCACACGGGCGCCGGGCTTCAACTCGCCTTGAAGGGGTTGCACGGCTTGCCAATCGCCGTCCACAGCATCGAGTTGCACGCGTTGGGTTTTCACGGTGTTGTCGGGCTGAACCACCACCACAAAGGTACCGATCGAGCCGCGCTGCACCGCCGAGGTGGGCACCACCAAGCGGTTCTTCAGCACATCCAATTGCAAGCGCATGTTGGCGAATTGGTTGGGAAACAAAGCGCCGTCGCGGTTATCCAGCAAGGCCTTGAGCTTCAGGGTGCCGGTGGCAGTGTCGATGGTGTTGTCGGTGGTGCTCACCTGGCCTTCGGCCAGCTTCTCTTTCATGTCGCGGTCCCAGGCTTGCACCGCGAGCTTCTCGCCCTGTCGCAGCTTGCGCTGAATCAGCGGCACATGGGTCTCAGGCACGGCAAACACCACGGCCATGGGTTGGGTCTGGGTGATCGTGACGATGCCGGCAGCGTCGCCTGCACGCACCAGGCTGCCCAGCTCCACTTGCTTCAAGCCCAAGCGGCCGGCAATGGGCGCGGTGACCCGGGTGTAAGAGAGCTGCAGCTTGGCGCTGTCCACCTGGGCCTGGTCCGATTGCACCGTGCCCTGCAGTTGGCGCACCAGCGCTTCTTGGGTTTCCACTTGCTGTCGGGCAATGGCGTCTTTGGCCAACAAGTCGCGGTAGCGTTGCAAATCCAGTTGGGCGTTGCGCAATTGCGCCTGGTCGCGCATCAACTGGCCCTCGGCCTGCTGCAACAGCACTTCGGTGGCACGCGCGTCAATTTCTGCCAGCAGGGCGCCGGCTTGCACTTGCTGGCCTTCGGTGAAGCGAAGCGCCTTCAACTCGCCATCCACTTTGGCGCGCACCACGGCCGTGTTGAGCGCTGTCAAGGTGCCCAAGGCACTGACGGTCAGGCGCACGTCCATTTGCTGCACTTCGCCCACGCTCACCGGCTGCCCGCGCCCGCCACCGCCACCAAAACGCCAGGCGGCGCCGGGGCCACCGGCACCCGCTGGCTTGGCCGCTGGGGTCAACCAGGTGTCGCGTGCTGTCGGGTACCACCACACGGCAGAGACCACCGCGGCCACGATCAACATCCAAATCAAAGGATGCGACGCCGCCCGCCCCCGCTGCGCTTTCAAGCGATCGGATGTTCCAACAGAAGTACGAAAAAAGTCCATGCGCAAACCACTTTCATGACGCTGCTTGCATGTTAACCCGGGCTCGAAAAACTTGAGAATTTGGGGTCAGGAAATTGGGGTCAGATACCGATTACGGCGTAATCGGTATCTGACCCCAATTTCCGTATCTGACCGCAGTTCCCTAAATCAGCTTGGCGATCAAAGCGCAAAGCAGGCTGAGGAGAATCGTCGTTGTCAGCGGAATGAACCATTCGCGACCGAACAGACGGAAGCGGAAGTCGCCGGGGAGTTTGCCAAAGCCGAGTTTTTGCAGCCAGGGCGCCAGGCCGTTGATGAGCAGCAAGGCCAGGAAGACGACGAGCAGCCAGCGAAGCATGGCTTAGAGCGCGTGGCTTCGGTCACCCTGGACGAAGCCCATGGGCTCCCAAGGCTCGCCCACGCCGAGGGCGATGACTTTGAACAGTTCGCCCATCTCGTGCTCGGTGATCAGCTTTTGCGCCATTGCACGCTCAGCCAGCGAGGCTTCAGCTAACGGCGGCAACAAACCGCTGTTGATCAAGAAGTGCGCTTGGCTGGTGTAGCCCAACACCTGCATGCCCGCATCCTGGGCGGCCATCGCAATGCCGGTGAAGTTCACATGCGCGGTGATGTCCTTGGCGCCCACATGCACCAAGGGGTTGCCATCGGCTCGGTGCAGGTGATGGCACATCACCGTGCCCATGTGG
>JACCDS010515876.1_pt1 | contig 10114 bp, 7 predicted proteins | sample 7446441 | NCBI WGS metagenome assembly JACCDS01 (sample SAMN15323445, study PRJNA562643) | freshwater metagenome | isolation source: river surface water | place: USA:Blue River Watershed | collected 2017-08-17 | reverse complement strand
CATTCTTTCCCGGATGACCAGTATTTGCTTTTGTGATAAACCCCGTGTACTCGCCTCTATTTCAAATCGGGCAGGTGTTAAACCTAATAATTGTTGTTGGGCGAGTAAGGTCACTAATTGCTCATCACTCATTTTTTCAACGGGCAGTTTACTCAACTGTGCCTCTACGCCCACTGAAAAAACAAGCGCAAACAAAAAAGTTAATCCAATACGGATAATCCTATTCATGCCAATTATTTAAATGCTTTGTTATCAAAAAACCATACCAAAGAGGCATATAGCTGTTTGTTTCGGCGATCTGATAATTCAGAGCGGCCGGAGAACCCTCCATCTAATTTAGTCCACTTATAATTAAACAACCAAGTGGAAGAAGCACCCACACTTAACAAAAAGGATTTTATATCCCACTGTGCTTGCAAACTAGCACTCACATCTGCCCAGTATTTAGATGGGTTTTGACGGAACGGATCCAGGTAAGGCGTGAGGAAAAAATAATAATAGAAATCATTATTATGCTGCACTCTTTCTCCGGTAAACATAATTTTTTTATAGCCCTTTACCCAGCCTAATTGCAAGGTTTGACTATTGCTACCCGGTCCAATCCAAGCACCCATCACTTGCCCATAGTTAGTATACCCCTGTCTAACCACTGGATGGATGTACCAGCTATTGTAATTTGGAGGTCCATACGGATTGCCATTACGAAGGATCAATCTTGGATCTGGAACCTGCAAACGAGTAATTTCTAAACCAAATTGTAAATGGGAACGTCCATTTCGTAATGGCATATACTTTCTAACTCCTGCTGTATACCCCATTGGAATACTGTCTTGTAAAAGATTGGTTGGATAGGCCGCTTTATCTGCTCGACCAAACTCGACATAAAATTCTGCATGATCCTTAGGCATCACATACCGCATAAAAAACGAACCTAACCGTTGACGAGTTTCGCCTTCCACTTGCGCAAACGGGAACACCAATAAGCGGCTATATTCATTATTGCGGTACTTAACCATGGATCCAGCAATACCCAAGAAAAAGTTTCTTGTCCATTTAGGCTCCCAACTTATAATGTAGCCAGAGAATACACGCTGAAATGTATCCTTAGGTGGAATCCAGTACCAAGGAAACTCTCGGCGCATTCGCGCATCCTCTGGATTTGCGAAAGGCATTTTATCTAAATATCCAATTACAAACTGAGCTTCCAAATGACCAAAACTGGTTTTTAGTGGCTTAACCGAGTTTAAGGTGAGATGCGGAAACGATTTTGCATGGTTGGACATCACCAAAGAGTTACGAATACCAGGCCCCCACCAAAGATTTTCAGTAGATAGTCCTACTGATACATGCGACGACTGAAATCGAATACTTGACTGACCAGGAAGGTACTTATTAGTAGGCTCTGTTCCAATCCGGTCGTAGAGATCCATATTATTATTAACCAGATTGTAGTAAAAAGGGAGCAAATTGGCGTAAACGGGATCTAATTTGTAAGTAGTGGGAGGAAGATTTTGTGCCTTTAAAAACTCGGGTGCTAATTGAATGTATAGTTTTTTCCAGCGAGCTGCAACACTTATTTGTACTCGTTGTTGCATCCCAACATTTGGGAGAAATGAACCGTCATTAGACCCTAATCCTAATGAATCATTTTGCTGCAATGTAACCCCAACATTTCTTAATTGAACTGCTAACTTTTTTGAAAAAAAGGAGGAACCAGGCTGGTAATCCTGAAAATATAGCGTACTGCTACGTAACATATAAGAGCGATGGTCTGCTGAATCGTTGCGAGTTAGCTGCTTGATTCGAAGTAAATCGGTTGCGGCAATTTCACTGTACACATCAATTTGTGCATGCAGCTTTGAAATTGGAAATGCCAATAACAAAAAAGATATGGTAACTAGAAATTTCACCAGTTATATAAAAAATTAAGAGATCCAAAAATATTATGCATAGAAAGATTTTGCTCCCAACCATAGTTGTTAGAACGTACATACAAACACTCCCCTTTTACAGCCAACTTACCAAAACGCCATTGTCCAAATACGCCAGTTGCGAGATCATTCCAATGAATAGGTCCTAAAAATGCTGTATTAATTGAGCCAACTAAACGACGAGGGTCATTTTGGATTCGTTGTAAACGAACCCCCACTCTATTTCCTTTCATCACTTTTTCCAATTGTAGCGTTTGGATATTATTTCCTAGCCCACTCCCCACTCCCAATATTTGGTTCATGTGCGTAAATCCTTGAGACATCACACTATGCAAATACCAGTTACCTGCATTTCTAGTGATAAAGTCAGGAGACTGTGCCAACTGTATTGCTTCTAGAGAAACTCCGATATATTGATTTTTTTTAGGAAGCGGGATCATTTTTTTAATCCCAGCTAAATAAGCAGCTGAGTGCTGTGCATCAATAGTCAAATCGCGCAGATTGTCTTTGTAATCGTTATACCCATATTCAAAATAAACTTCGAAGTGATCTTTCGGCATCACAAATCGAAAAAATACACTGGCTTGTTGATCTCGCCCGTCATTAAAATTATTGTCAACTGTTTGTGGGTTAAGAGGGCCAAAAAAAGCAGTTACAGCCGGCAAGTACTTTTGTAGAAATGAAATTTTATCTGGCATTTGGGAAAGCTGCCATCTATAAAATTGCATGGCTCGCGTTAAGCCCAAGTATAAACCAGGGATAGGTTTAGGTTGAAACACAATGGCAAACCCATTCATATAGCGCCACTGACGCGTAAAAGGTGCTCCACGTAGAAAAGTAATTTCTGAGTTAAGTGTTGAATCCTGATCAAAACCCGCCGCAATAAATTGAAATTCGATATCCATTACTGGATTACGAATTGGTCTTCGGGTGCTTAGATGTAAATGACCAAATCCAGGTGCGTTATTACTTAGAATGAGTGCGCCAAATTGGCCTGGCCCCCACCAAACATTTTCATTTGAAAAACCGAGCGTGATGGGGCCCATATTGAAACGTGCATAGGAATTACCATAGAAAAGTTTATGGTAATTATTACGCATGGTGTCACCAAAGTTGGGTGTGATACGATAAGGTGCATTATCTGCTAAAATGAATTCTGGTGCAAAGGCTGCCTCAAAAGCATCCGATTTATAGAGTAAGCCCGTACTAAATCGTAGTTGAGCACCTCTTGCCTGAATCATACTACCATTGTTCCAGCCGAAAGGTCTTTTTGAGTTGAACTGAGATTCTACCCGTAGAGGAATTGCATACAACTCGTCACGCATAAAATCCTGCTCTAATTTTTTAGGTGCAAAGAGATTAAAAACAGAATCTCTGCTTAAACTATCTGAGGCTTTACGACCCATAAAGGGGCGAATCGTCAACGAGTTTTTAGGAACCAACTTATTAAGTAACTGATATTCTCTAATCAATACATCCTGCTCGTAGTGGACAGCAGGATTTTGTGCAGCTACATCTATTGTCCGCAAAGTTAAAAGACCAAAAAACAGTATATATGAATAGCGAATATTCATTTAAATCAATTAGATAAAATAGACTTCCACCATCTACGCGCCAATAAAAAGCCGACAGTTAAAAAGCCAGCCAAGATTCCCCCCAACAATAGTCCTTTTAATTTACTTTCTTTTTCCTTTTGCAAAGGGAGATAAGAGCGATCGACCACTTGAATAACCGGCGTTTCTTGTTGCAATGTAAACTTTGCTAACTCGAGATTTTTTACCACTTCAGCAAAAATGGTGGCAATCATCATTTTTTCGCGTGACGTAATTTCAGCAGATACAGGCGCAGTACGCAAAGCTGGATTTATATCAACAAGAGATTGCTGTGCTGCGGCTGCACTGTACGTATTACGATTTAACAATGCTCCCAAACTATCTGCTCTTTTTTGTAAAAGGGCCACGTTAGCAGCTTTGATCTTTATTTTAGACTGCACATAACGCTCAGTTCCTTTTTGTACTAAACGTTCCGTAAATAATTTACTGAGCAGTTCATTGCGCGTGGAAGTTTTTACTTCTACAAAAGTTGCTTTCTTTTCAGGACGCGTAACTGATAATTCTTTGCTGATGGCCCCTACTAAAACTTGTAAGAGACTATCCTCTTTGCGAGGGAATTCACCTGTAGTGAATTTTGAAAAATCAACATTACCTATCAGTTTGTTTTCGCTCCACCCCTTTTTAAATTCATTGATCTCCGCATAACGGTCTGCAAGTGTAGACTTACTAACTGAATCTATTGGAGTCAATAAGGTTTCGCGAATCAATCCCTCACTTTTTAAAAAAATCAATAAGTTTTCACCAGCAAAAATTCCTCCCCCTGAAGAACCGCCCACATCAAATCCAAATTGACCTGCCAAGGAAGCTAACCCACTGGCACTGGAGCGTCCTTCTTCTGCTACAAAACTTATTTTTGCGGTATACTTTACAGGCTTGGACCATGCAAAATAAAAACCGGCTAGTCCACCAATAATACCAGTCAATAAAATAACCAGCCATTTACTGATCAAATAGTTGAAAAGTTCGCGGCCTTTTTCAATTAATTCCTTGAGGGATATTTCGTCGTCGAGTTGTTGTTCCATTATAGCCCTTTTAAAATTGCAATAGTTGAGACTAAAGCAGACAATGCAGAAATCAAGATACCTGCTTTTGCTGGGTCAAACTTTCCCTCTCTCTCTGGTTTAACAGGAACTACAACCGTTGCCCCAGGCGTTATTTTAGGATAGGATTTAAAAAGTCCTAGCAAATGGGTCGTTTTCTTTGATCTCCCATTGGTATAAATAACGAAGGATTTACCTTTTCTTGCCTTGTTTGCAAAGCCGCCTGCTGAGGATATATAATATCTTACTCCTTTGCCAGGGGTAAACTGCACAGCTACTGGCTTTAAAACCTCCCCTGTTACCGTAACAACATTTTTAATTTGCGGGATTACCACCTCATCTCCATCCTCTAAAATAATATCATCTGCAGTGCCAGGCCCCTTTAGCAAGGCTTTTAAATTAACAGCAATTTCAGTCACTTCAAAATTGGACTTATCTAATTGCTTGTCAGTTGAGTCCTTACGACTTTTTATTTGCTTTTGCGTTGCCTCTTTTACTGCACTTGTATCCTGTATTAAATTTCTTCGTATCACTTTTACACCATTCTGGTCGGCAATTTTTAATAACCCACCCGCACGCTGTAGTATCCCACTAAGTCGGTCTTCTCTGCTTTGCAATACGTAAGTACCAGGGTAAAGTACCTTACCAGATAATAAAACTTTTGATTGCGGAATTTTTAAGGGGTCAGATTTGATTGTTACAATATCTCCTGGCTTTAATTGAAAATCGGCACCTGTTTTATTTAAATCTGAATTAACTGATACTTTAATTATTTCTACTTGCACCTCTGCGTTACTAACGTTTGCTTCTTTCTTATTTCTTCCAATTTCAATGGAGGTTGGGATGGCTTTATCTGTAAAACCTCCGGCCAATAAAATTAATTGCTGCAGTGTAATAGAATCAGCATAGGGAAAACTACCCGGATTACGTACAGGGCCGTTAATGCTCAAGTTGAATCTGTCTTTTAAATCATAGGAAGAGAAGACAGTCACTACATCTTCGTTTAATAATGCAAACGATTGCTGTCCTTTTAAAATAGGTCGTAAATCGACAGCAATGTTTTGTTTTTCTAAGTTTTCAAACGTTCGTAATACGTTGACTGAACCTAAAAAGGCTTCTTCTTTGAGCCCTTCCGCTTTTTGTATCAAGTCTGTGATTTGTTGTCCTCTTTCCCAGGCATAGGCTCCAGGCTTGTATACGGCCCCAGCAATAGTAACCCTATTTACAAACTTGTCAATTAATGAGTCGACATGTAAACTATCCCCATGTCGAAGTGAAAAGTCAGAAAAATTATTAGCCGGAATATCAATTACTTCTTTTGTTAGATACCCATTGCGCGTTCCCCTTACTCTACCTTGGTATGCTAAAGGCTTAAATCCGCCTGCGAACTCAAATAAATCAGAAAGGTTTTCTGTTGACTTTACTTCAAAGATTCCTGTTCTATTCAATAATCCCGTTAACTGTACTTGCTGTTTTGCAAACGGAACTCTAATTAGGTCGTTATCCTGTAAAAATATATTTGCAGACTGATCTCCTTTCAAAAGAAAATTGTATAAATCAGCCTCTAAAACCTTTTTATTACCCCTGATTACTTCTATACTTCGCAATGAACCGTTTTCCGAGGGCCCGCCTGTGGCATATAAAACATTAAATAAAGTAGCCAAAGAGGGAACTGTTATGGTACCAGGCTTTTTAACAGCTCCGACTACATTTACACTAATGCTTCTTATTGAACCTAAACTGAGGTTTAATTTTGAACCGCCACCAGCTAATGAGGGGATGAAACGAGCTAATTTATTTTTTATGATAATGGAAAGTTCTTGTATCGTACTACCATTTACATTTACTAATCCAGCATACTTTACATTCACGAACCCCTCTCTTGAAACGAGCAATTTTTGCGTAAAAACGTTGTTCCCGTAAAGTTCAAGTAACAATTCATCGCCTGGGCCCACTTTATAATTATCAGGAGTAGCAATATTCAAATTGGGCATAAACATAGGTGAAGCACCGCTAAAGAGCTCCGCACCAAAAACTTTTGAGGTAGCAGTTGGGGGAGTTATTTGCTTTTCACCAAATGAAGGGGAGGTTCTATTGCGACTTGATGCTGTATTACTAGATGGTACAGCTGTATTCTCGTTGCTACCCAGTAAACTCGCTACCCGTTCAGATAAAGCTGTCAATTCTGAATCTGGGAGGCCTCTTTGTTTGAATTCAGCCAGAATTGCATCCTGAGACTGGCCACTGGATAGGGCTTTTTGGACAAACTGAAATAGTTGGTCGTCAGTAATTTGAGCAGATTTGACTTTAGAGAGGTCAGATGGTAATTGCGCATGAGCGGTTACCGCGATCAAACTGATGAGGACAATAAAAAAAAGCCGATTGATTTTCATTCCGTTAGGTTTCAACTCCGCTAAATTAAAGCTTAGTAACCGCATAGAAAAATTGAAATCAACCGGCCTCAAAAAATCTTAGTACTAACCTTTAAAAGTCAATAATCATAGAATCGGAAGCTATATGCACATATTTAGCTTTTCTGGAGACAGTTACTTTTACCCCATTTACGATTAAATGATATTGCTCCATATTAGCTGATGTAGTCACTTTTTGAATATGTGATTCTACTTTTGTATTATCTAAGTCTAATTTTTCTGCTTTTGATTTGCGACCTCTTTTTTTGGGTTCAATTTTTATTTGTTGATGTTTTGCTTTAGGCTTACGACCCCTTTTAATAGGAGGAATCACTGTACCAGTACGTTGTAAACGGGTACGGAAATTGTAAATAGTTGCAACTGAAACATTATAAGTACTGGATAATTCTTTTGCATCTTTTCCTTCACCTAGTTGCTTTACAATTTGAATAACATCCTCATTTGACAATCTTTTTTTACGCATACTTCTATTTTAATAGAAAACACTTATTGATTAAAATCAAAATTAGAGGAATTGAAATTAGAATATGGATTTATTTTCTTAATATTAGACTAGCTTAATGTAGGACTTCTAAATGGCCGTTCTTCGGGAAAGCTGACAGAACCATATTAGGGCAAAAATCAATAGTAAATCTTTGATAATTAATAGGGTTTAGATATTTTAGCAGCTGTATAAAAAAACAAACTATTTTATAATGAGAAAAATCTCTAACGATTACGCACACCTAAATCTAGAACTTTCCAAAGATTTTTACTCTAGCTATCAGACTTCACAATTTATTGGTAAGCTGCTGGGTAGCACTTCTGCTACAAGATTTGGTTTAAGGATATTGGCAAAAGTACTCCCGTTTAAAATATTCATCAAAGCAAGAGATATTTCTGGAAACTATGCAAGTACGCTCTCAAAAATTAAGTCAATCCAACAAAAGCAAGATGAAAACCCTTTAAGTTTTGATTCCGAATTTGGTTATAAAGATGAAATGCACGAACTGGCAATTGCCAAATATTATAGGCACCAATTGCTTCTAAATGATTTGCACGAAAAGTCAGAGTCACTTGAATTATATAATAAGGTTATTTCTGAAGTTAGCAAACTTTTAACTGATAATCCATCAATCAAAAAAGTGATAAATTTTGGTGTTTCATATGCCCATATTGATTCGGAATTAGCTAAATTATTTCCAAATGTTTCATTTGTCGGAATCGATAGAAGTAAAATGACGCAACAATTCAATCAAGAGCTATTTGGTAATATTAAAAATCTTTCATTTGAAGCAGGGGATATTTTCGAATACCTAGACTCTTCAGATATGCAAGATTCAGTTTTGTTACATATAAGAACTTGTGTCTTACTACCAAAAGCATTCATGGAAAAGCTATATAAGAAGTCCTATGATCTTAGAGTCAAATTCATAGTAGGATTCGAACAGATTGGTCTAAGTAGACAAACGAACACCCCTTATTCTTTCTCAGACGCAGATCAAGAAAGTGTAGTTTTTAGAATTTTTATGCAAATCCATAACTATCCAGGAATCTTAAAAAAACAGGGATATGAAATGGAAAGATCAGAGTTATTAAAAACTCGTCATGCAGATGAGGATTTTAGAATCTTACATTTTACAGGTCGTTTAACCGCCAAATTATAAACGAAATATAGGGTCTCCAAGTTGAAAAGACCGCATATCTAAATCTGGGGCTTCAAATGGTTCAGTAATGCCTGTACGTCTTCCAACCAAATTGTAAAATTGCTAAGAGTGTATGTAGTTATGGGGGGGGGTAAATAGAGGAAGGTAACTTACATACCTAGAAATTCTTAGGGAGAAAATAGGATATTTTCTTAGACTTCGCATAAAATTTCAACCTAATAGGGTATGTTAATTAATAAGTCTTGAGCGCTTAATAGATTCCACAGTACTGCATTTTCACATAATAATGGCAACAAGTAAAATTGCAAGCATCCCTAAAAAGCAAATGATTAAGAAACAACCGAAATAGGAATTAGAGAATTTATTGGTGGGCTAGTCTATTTAATTAAAGTTTAATGACTAACACCTTTACTGAATATAACATTCATGAAAGTTTTTATGATTATATTTAGATCAAAGAGGAATGATTTTTTATTTAAATATTCTTTTTCGAGCTGCACTTTCTTTTCAATTGAAATGATATCTCTTCCATTAATTTGAGCCCAACCTGTAATACCTGGCTTTAATTTATCTACTCCATTAGCTACTCTTAAAGACATTAAATCAACTTGATTATATAAGGCAGGTCTCGGTCCAACAAATACCATATCACCTTTTATAATATTAATAAGATTAGGCAATTCATCCAAACTCGTTTTTCGAATGAAATTACCAAATTTTAATAAATACTGCTCAGGATTTATAAGAAGGTGTGTAGCAACATTAGGTGTATTTTTCTTCATACTACGAAATTTGTAGATTCGAAAAAATCTATAATTAATGCCAACACGATTTTGAGTAAAGAAAACTGGAAATCCGTCTTCAATTATTATTCCAAAACCTAAAATAATAAATAACGGAGAAAAAAAAAGGAAAAGGATTAGAGCAAATAATCTACTAATCATCTATTTGTAATTTAAAATCTTCTAAAACCGGAGTTGGCTTCCATCCAAATGCTAATCTTGCTTTTGAATCATCAAACGTTAAAGTTGAAGTTATTTTTGATAATTTATTAGAATTTATTGGCAAAGTATCGCCAAATATATCGCCAATTTTTGCTAAAATAATAGCAGCTAAATAAGGCAAATCGGGCAAAAATGATTTTCCAAGTCTTGTAGAAATAGTATTACTTAACTCTTTAAATGTTGGATGAGTTCCATCTGTCAAATTATACGTACCTCCAACCTCTGCTGCTTTCAAAATAAATTTAGCAACATCGGATGCTAAAACCATACTCTTTTTTGCTTTTCCACCAGCTATATTAAAGTAATACCCTTTTTCAATTGCACGAATCATCGAAGCCAAATTACCAGGAGGATTGATTCCTACTACAAGAGGTAATCTAAGAATAGTACAAACCACATTGTGATTTTTACACCATAGTTTAACAATCTCTTCCGCTTCAACCTTACT
>JACCDS010934587.1_pt1 | contig 10115 bp, 8 predicted proteins | sample 7446441 | NCBI WGS metagenome assembly JACCDS01 (sample SAMN15323445, study PRJNA562643) | freshwater metagenome | isolation source: river surface water | place: USA:Blue River Watershed | collected 2017-08-17 | reverse complement strand
GTGCCCAGTAACAGGCCAAGCAATGCAGCGATCAGAATTTGGGTATTTAAACTGGGCATGGTGGAATCCATCGGGAATGTCCACCCATTAAAGCGGAAAATGGCTGATTGCTCAAACGCCCTCAGCCATCAGCAGCGAATTGCTGCTTATTTGGGCTAGTTATGAACCGATAACCGCTAAGGGCGCATCCGGTTTGGCATAGGAAAGCCGCGCAATTTTTTGCGTGTGATGGTAAGAATCCAGACCGGACAAGGTCAGTGTGCCTGCCGCTTCCAAATCCACAAAACCATCGCTGCCGACAATGGCGTCCGGCAGATAGACATCGAGAATTTTACCGATCAACAAAATTGTATCGTTCACTTGCAGGTCGATGCGCTGCGCTAATTGCACCGCCATTTTGACACGACTCTCGCGCACAAAGGGGGCAAAAAAACCATCCAGCCATTCTTCACCTAAACCGGTCGCTGCAAATTCCGATTGTGCTACCGCATAACTGGCGGAGGTTTGGTGTGCTTGTTGGTAAATTGCTTCGTGCACATGATTAATGGTGTACAAATCTGTCGCCATAATATTGTTGAGCGTATGACGATTGCCGTTGTCGGGGCGCACAATTAATCCGCAAAGCGCCGGGTTTGCTCCCAAGTGAAAAAACGAGCTGAATATGGCAAGGTTGGTATGCCCCTGCAGGCTTTGGGTGCCCAGCATCACCACACTTTTAAAACCGCCGAGGGAATTAATAAAGTGCGCGCGATAACGCTGTTCCAGCTGCGCCATTTCATCCAGATTGACATGCATAAAACCTGCTCCTTTAGGATTTAATCGCCGACATACCGCCATCCATCCCAATAATCTGGCCCGTCATCCAGCGTGCGTGGGGCGACAATAAAAATGCGGCCATGGCTGCAATATCGGCAGGTTCCCCCAAATCTTGTAGGGGATGGCGTTTAGCTGCAGCATCGCGTTTTTCCGGTGAATTAATTAATTTTTCTGCTAATGAAGTATTGGTAAGCGAAGGCGCAATGCCATTGACGCGAATCGCCGGTGCCCACTCGGCGGCCACACTTTTTACCAGCCCTTCCACCGCACCTTTGCTCGCAGCGATGCTCGCGTGAAATGGCATACCCATATCAACAGCAACGGTGCTGAATAACACCACACTGGCGTTGGATGATTTTTTTAACAGCGGCGCTACCGCCTGCAAGGTGCGCACGGCGCCAAGCAGGTTGATGTGAAAATCCTGCACAAAATCATCGGCTGACAGACGCGCAAACGGCTTGAGATTAATCGACCCAGGGCAATAGACAACACCGTCCAACACCTCGGGTAATCCGCTGGTATCCGGCACTTGCACAGATGGGTCATTGATCACCAGACTTGCACCAGCCACATCAACTGCTGTGCGCGCCCACAGGGTCACGCTGTGCCCTTGCGCCAACAATTGTTCTACCAGGGCGCGGCCAATGCCACGGGTGCCTCCCACAATTAAATAGTTACTCACGCTCGCTACCTCTCCGACTGTACCAATCATTGAAACTCGTGAGGCTATACGCGATTAACAGCAAACTGGATCTGCCACAGGGCGATGAAGGGCGGTGATTATTGATCGCTCTTGCCAACAACACGAAACCGACGCTGCAGGCGGTAGCCTTGCTGATCCACAATCACCAACTGATGCAAACCCGGCTCGAGCGCCACTTCGCGTTCGTGAAAAATCCTGGTCTCGCCAATAAAGGCATCGTCCAGATGCCAATACAAGGTTGCTGTAGGGTCGCGGTGTACGGCTTTTAATACAGCGCGGCTGCGCTTGCCATCCAAATCCATGGGGATATAAATACGGCTTTGGGTTTGCGGATAAAGCAATTCAATAGGCTGATCGTCATCCAATTGATTGAGGTTGGCGACGCAATCGCGCCGCCAGGGCGGTAGAGGTTTGTAATGGCTGTGATGTTGGCGCCAATAAAATTCCTGCGCCGGTGGCAATACAAACCAATTTTTGGATTGCATATTACTCACCGCTTCGCACTGGCTGTGTACGCGAAATTGTTCGTTGGCATCCAGGTGAATGCGCCGATGATAGGGCGTGACCTGAGCAAAATGACTGGTGCGCGGCACTTCAGTGTCCACGGCGGTGCACTGCCCTCCCGCGAGATATCCGTCATCATCGCAGACGGAAATGGTTTTCAGCGCATGTTGCGGTTTGGCAAACCAATTAATTTTAGGCAACGCATCAAACACATCAAATAACACCGGCGCAGCACTGCTCTGCCCACTTAAAAATGTAGCCGGTTCACCATCGGCATTGCCTACCCACACACCCAGGGTATAACGGCCATTGCTGCCAATCGCCCAGGCATCGCGCAAGCCGTAACTGGTGCCGGTTTTCCAGGCGATGGTTTGACTGCCGGAAAAATCGCGCCAGTAATTATCGTAACCAGGGCGCGCCACATCGATCAGCGCCTGCAAGGTCAACCAGGCCGCGCCCTGTTTAATCACCGGTGGAATGGAAGCTAATGCGAGGGTTTTAGCCGATGCCGTTTTCACCAGAGTTACTGGCGTTTGGGGAATATCGCCATCGCGTGCGCTGGCCGCGAGCCGTGCATAAATTCCGGTGAGATCCCACAGGGTGCCTTCTGCACCGCCCAGAATTAATGTCAGTCCATAATCGTCCGCGGGGCGAAATAAGGTACTCATGCCCATGGCCTGCAATTGTTTTTGCAAACGCCCGATGCCGTAATCGCGCAACATATACACCGCCGGAATGTTCAGCGAATGCGCCAAGGCAAATTGCGCCGGCACTGCGCCGCGAAATTGGCGATCGTAATTGCGTGGACTGTAACCGCCAAACTGGCTGGGAATATCTGGAATTAAACGCGTGGGCGTTAGCTCGCCGGATTGCAGCATCAACCCGTAGAGCAAGGGTTTTAAAATGCTGCCGGTAGAACGCGGACGCTGGATTAAATCCAGATCCGGTGCAAAACGCGCCGTATTATTCCACGGCTGGTTGCCCACATAAGCGAGGGTTTCCATAGTGCTGTGATCAATCAATAACAGCGCGAGATTATGTGCGCCCTCATTCGCCAAGCGCGCACTGTGCCGCGCCGCAATTTGATTTAATAAACGCTGCAAAGTGGCGTCGATAGTGGATTCAAGCAGTGCAGAAGAATGGTGTTGTTTTTTTAAGGTCGCCAATAAATGGGGTGCACTATTGGGCAATGCTGCCGGTCGCTCGGGCAAGGGTTCCAGCAGCGCGAGTTGCAAATCCAGCGCGGAAAAATGCCCTTGTTGATGCAAGCGCGTTAACAGGCGGTTGCGTTTGTGCAATAGCTTATCGCGCTGGCGACCGGGGTGAATTAACGCGGGACTATTAGGCAGTACCGCCAGCAGTGCCGACTCCGCCCAGGAAAGATTTTCCGGCGCACGCCCAAAGTAGCGCCAGGCCGCCGCGCGCAAGCCCACAATATTGCCGCCAAAGGGCGCATGGCTCGCGTAGTGAATTAATAATTCGTCTTTGGTGAAATGCCATTCCAATTGCAGCGCACGCGCCGCTTCAATGGCTTTACTCGGCACATTGCGCACTGGCAAGGGTAAATCATGCTGTTGATAATCCGCCTGCCGCAGCAAACGCGCCAACTGCATGCTGAGTGTACTGCCGCCACTGGTCACTTTTCCTGCGGCATAATTCCCCTTCAACGCACGCAACAATGCAAACGGATTAATGCCCGGGTGTTGGTAAAAATATTGGTCTTCAAATAACAGCAGTGATGTTTTGTATTTGTCCGGCAAGTTTTCGACCGGAGCAAAACGCCACTGCTGGTCAGTGGCGATACTGGCACCCAGCAAACTCTTGTCGCGTGCGAGCAACATGGTTGCATAGGGTGTTTGGGTGAGGGATTGGGGGAGCGGCCAATAGTGCAATGCCAACACGCCAAGCACTAGCGCGCCTACCAGAGAACTGAAAACCATACGCGCGCGATGCAAAGTCCAACTCCTTTAAATACAGGATCACAGCACGCCGGTCTTTTTTAGCGTGCTATGGATTGCGTCGCAGCCTGTTGGTAATCAGCTTGCTGCGGAAATTATTTTTTCTGTTCGGCTAACAGCAAACCTTGTTGGTATAAATCCGAACTCTTTTTATGGTCGCCCATTTTTTCCATCAGCCGCGCCATTTCCATGGCTGTTTCAACACAGGCCTGTAAATTCATGCTGCGCTGGAAATAATCGCGGGCCAGATCCCACTGCTGGTTGCGCAACATTACGCGCCCCATGCTGCGCAGGAGCGTGGCATCCTGAGGTCTGTGTTTAAGCCAGGTTTCCAAGGTGCGAACTTGGCTGTGAATTTCTTTCACCTGCAAGCGACCATAGAGATTGACCAGCGGATCGTACCACTGGTTATTGAGTGCTTTGCGCACCAATACCTCGGCTTCCTGATCCTGATAGTGTGTGGCCAAGGCTTCCGCATAGGCATTAATCACCGCTGAATTTTTTTGCAAGCTACGCGCGTAGGATTTCCACAGCGCTTGCAATGCTGGCAAGCGCTCAGCGACCAACAAGGATTTAACCTGTTCGCTCAAGGCGTTCATTTTTTCGCAGGCCAGCAGTTGTTCCAAGGCTTCAAACTCAATATTGGATAGCACCTTGGCTTTGCGCATCGCCGGGAACATATCTTCCAAGGCACGCCAATTTTTTTGCGCAATATAAATGTGATGCATTAAATCCAGCACCGCCGCCTGACGCGGCATTTTTATATCGATTGGTTTGAGAATATTGATTGCTTCTTCGTAACGCTGCGCCTGTACGTGCAAACGTGCGCGAGTGAGTGCCACGGGCAATTCACTGTTGCTAATCGTGAGGGCTTTATCCAGGATATTATCGGCTTCCGCTTCATCGCCCATTTCAAAACTGCTGCGCGCGGCGGCAATATAATTCGCCAGCGGGTATTCCACTTTATCGAGGGTGCGTAATAATTTTTTGCGCGCTTCCAACCAATCGCCGGTGAGGTAATCCACCATACCGGTAGCGGCACGTTTTTGGGCTCGCTCCACACTGCCGAACAAAAATATTTCGCGGAAACGGCGTACCATTTCTGCACTGCCGAGCAATACTTTACGCGCGAACCACAACACGGCATAGAGTGCGACTACCGCCAGGGCCGCTACCCAGAGCGTCATTTCAATGGTTTTGGTGCCGTAGGCAATAAGCAGATAACCATCGCCACGCCAGAGTAAAAATAACAGTCCGGCCGCCAGTAATAGAAAGACAAGGGCTTTAAGCAGACGCAATCTCATTAGCGCACCCCGCGACGAGCAGCAGCCATTTTTTCGCGCTTGGCAATATATTCTGTCAGCGCTGCAGACGAGTTACTGAAATTCGTCAGTTCAGGGGCAATCACTTCTGTTTCCAATGCGCTTAATTCTTGTAAAACAGCCGATGCTTTTTCATTAAGGGTGTAATACTGGTTAATCCAATTTTGCGCCTTCACCAAACTCTCTTGATAGATGCCCGCTTCATTGCGCAACAGTGCGACTTGCGCCTGCTCCAACATCAAACGCAAATTTTGCTGCAAATATTTTTGCTCCGCAGGTGGCAATACTGCGTTGATGGTTTTGCCGTGATCGCGCACGCGCACATAGGAACCCAGCTTATGCAACAGGTCATAAAACCCGCGAGTGATGCGCTGTTTAACCGTTTCATTCTCTGGCACTACATCATCCTCAAACACATCCGCCTGAGTACCCAGAGGTTCAATGAAAGGGATGGCTTCAATTTGATTGGCCAGTGCGGACAAGCGTAAGTAAATGCCTTCGCGATCAATAATGCCCGCAACTTTTAATACAGCAATTTCCTCGGCTAATAATTTGCGTACGCCCACCAAATCGGCCTGGTCTATATCGCGCAGTACATCGTCCGCTGAAATGGCCAGTGCCAGGGCATTTTGGCTGTCTTGTTCGAGCAGGATACGTTGGTCGGCCAAGCGCAATAAATATTGCGCTTCCTGCAACTTCCATTCATCGCGATTGGCACTGGACAGCGCCAGCACACGCGCATTATTGCTATCTACTTGTTCCGCCAATTCATTCAGATTTGCCTGAATGGCGGATTGCTGCTCGATAAATTCTTTATTCAGCGAATCTTCCAGCGCTTGCTGACGATCATCAAATAACTTCACCTGCTCTTCCAACTGCACGCGCAAACTGTCCACCAACTGCTGTTGATTTTTCCCCTGTTGCAATAATTGCCAGGCGCCTGCGCAGAGCGCAGCCACAATCAACAACACAAATAACCACAGGAAGGCAAAATTGACCGTATGCTTTTTGGCTGGCACTGGTGCCGGGTTAAGGGGCGCGGCATTGACAGGTGCGGCTGGGCTTGGGGTTTCGATATCAGTCACTGGATTAATCCTGTAATAAATTACACGTTTGAGTGAAGCAACAGCGGTGAGTTCAACGGCGAACCATTCATCCTTTACGGCAAGGGCTTAGCGCCATCAGGAACACCACAATAGTTAAGTAATGCCGCGCTCATGGCGTGATCGGTTGCGTTTTCTGCGGTGATCACTGTGTGAAAACCAGCGGCGCTGGCAGCCTGGGCAATACGCGCACTGGGCACCAACACTGGCAGTGTTTGCAACTGTGCCAACGCATTGGCTTCTGCGGCCAAGGTTAATAGGTTTTGCAAACTTTCGCCGCTGTGCAGCGCCAGTATTGCGGAATGATTTGCTCCTACATCCGCCACTAATTGCTGTAAGTCTGCGCTTGCGGCGGCGGGAATCAAGCGTTCATAAAGCTCGCAATATTCCACCCAGGCACCGCGCTCACGCAAGGCTTCAGCGAGATGGCCGCGCCCGCCCATACCGCGAAAAATCAGTATTTTATCGCCGTTTACTGCCTGTAACTGCGGTGCGCGCAATAAGTCCTCGCTGGTCATGCCCCCCTGTTCGCTCACCGCCAGATCGGTAACAGCGATACCGTAACTCGCGAGCTTTTTGGCCGTTGTTGCACCCACAGCAAAATAGTCGATGCCGATAGGCAATTGGGGCCAGTAATCATCCAGCCACGCCATGCCATACTCCACCGCGTTTTGGCTGACAAAAATGACTTTCTGGTACAAATCGAAATCCAGAATGTGGTTTTTAATCGCGCGCTGCTGCGTCTCGCCCTGCACCGGACGCAACTCCAGCAACGGCAAACGGCGGCTGCTAAAACCCAGGGCCTGCAGCTCGGCCGCCCAAACATCCGCTTGCGCTTGCAGGCGGGTAATCACAACGCAGGGGGCAGATGGTAACAGCATAGATTATTCAGCGTCGGCGTAGACGGCAGCGAGGATTTTATCGGCACCGGCGGCGAGCAGTCGGTCGGCAAGGGCAATGCCCATTTGCTCGGCGTCGGCTACCGGGCCACTGATCTCGTCAAATAACATCTGGCTGCCATCGGGTGCGCCCACCAAACCGCGCAGCCACAATTGGTCAGCGCGATGCAGTGCATAACAGGCTATAGGCACCTGACAGCCGCCCTGCAGTCGACGATTCATGGCGCGCTCGGCACTGACCTGCTCTGCGGTAGTGTGATGGTGCAAGGGTTTGAGCAATTCAATAACCGCCAGATCATCCATACGGCATTCGATCCCCACCGCCCCTTGCCCACCGGCGGGCAAGCTGAGTTCAGGCTCAATATAACTGCGGATGCGCTCGCCCAATGCAAGCCGGATCAAGCCAGCGGCAGCGAGGATAATCGCATCGTATTCACCATCATCCAGTTTTTGCAGGCGCGTCTGCACATTGCCGCGCAGGAATTTGATCTGTAAATCGGGGCGAGCCGCGAGCAGTTGGCATTGGCGACGCAAGCTGGATGTTCCCACCACCGCACCTTGCGGCAGCGCATCAAGCGAGGCAAACCGATTGGAGACAAAGGCATCGCGCGCATCTTCGCGGGGGCAGATCACCGGCAAGCCCAAGCCCGCCGGGAACTCCATAGGCACATCTTTCATGGAGTGCACGGCAATATCGGCATCGCCTTCCAGCAGCGCGGTTTCCAGCTCTTTGACAAACAAGCCCTTGCCGCCCACTTTAGCGAGGGGAACGTCGAGAATTTTGTCACCCCGACTGGTAAGGGGCACCAACTCAACCACAAGGCCCGGATGGTGTTTTTCCAATTCGGCTTTGACATATTCAGCCTGCCAAAGCGCCAGCAGGCTTTTACGGGTAGCAATGCGCAATGGGCGCGATAAAGAATAAGACATGGCAAATCACGCGGTAAAAAAAGTAGCCGCAATCATACCACTATGAAAACCGCTCGGGGTTTGGCGATCTTGCCTTGGGCTATATCTGCCGTAAAAAAAACGCCAGCACAAGGCTGGCGTTTGCAGGGTTGGGTTGGAAACCGCCTGTTATTGGCCGGCTTTCAACAGTTCCCAGTATTTTTCGTAGATCAATACCGTGTCGCCCAGATCTTGGTGGAAACTGCCTTTGGCAATATCTTCCGCGGCGGGGAATACGGTTTTGTTGTTGCGCAAATCTTCATCCAGCAGTGCAATACCCGCCGTGTTCGGTGCGGCATAGCCCAATTCTTCGATAGCGGCTTTGGCACTTTCCGCGCGCAGCATGAAATCGATGAACTTGTGCGCATTTTCCAAGTTGGCAGCGCCTTTTGGAATAACAAAGCTATCTACCCACAATACCGCACCCTCTTCAGGATAGATGTACTGGAGGTTGTCCATTTCTTGCTGAGCCATATAGGCTTCGCCGTTCCAGATGGCGCCAATGCTTACGTTGCCTTGGATCAATGGCGTTTTGGGCGAGTCAGAGTTAATCACCTTGATGCTTGGCCACAGGGCTTTTAACTTCTCGTAAGCCGCTTTGATTTCCTCTTCATTGGTGCTGTTGTTTTGGAAACCGGCAACGCGCAGACCCACATAGAAGTTGTCGCGCACGTCATCCATGATCATCAATTTGCCAGCGTATTCCGGCTTCCACAAATCGGCCCACTTGGTGATTTGGCTGGCATCAACATCGTTGCCATTAACTGCAATGGACGTAGCACCCCAGAGGTAAGGAACGCTGAAGTCATTGTTGGGATCGTAAGGCTTGTTCATCATGTTGGCGTCGAGGTTGCCGTAATTGGACAACAAGTCTTTTTTGATCGGCTGGATCAGACCTTCTTTGCGCATTTTCTCTACATAGAAGGTGGATGGTACGGCGATATCGTAACCCTTGCCGTCCATCAATTTGATTTTGGCGTACATCGCCTCGTTACTTTCGTAAGTGGCGTATTCCACCTGAATACCGGTTTCTTTGGTGAAGGCGTCTAACACTTCTGCCGGGATATATTCAGTCCAGTTGTAAATCACCACTTTTTGCGGGCCGGCCGGTGCGGCGGCGGCAGTATCGGCAGTTGCCGGGGTGTCGGATTTTTCTGAACATCCAGTGATTACTAGGGCTGCGGCCAAGGCCAACCATTTTTTCATCTTATTTATCCTCACGTAAAAGAAGTTGGGAAACAATAACCAGAACCAGAGATACCACAAGCAAGATTGTTGATATCGCATTCACTTCCGGGGATACACCCACACGCACCATGGAGTAAACCTTGAGCGGTAATATTTCATAACCGGGCCCGGTGACAAATGCGCTGACAATCACGTCATCCAATGACAGGGTAAAACTCAACAGCCAACCTGCTGCTACTGCCGGTAATGCCAAGGGCAGGATAATCTTCCAGAAAATCCTGCTTTCACTGGCACCCAAATCGCGCGCGGCTTCCAGCATTTTCATGTCAAAGCCTTTGAGGCGCGAATAAACCGCCACTATGACAAACGGCAAACAAAAGGTGATGTGCCCGATGACCAGGGAGACAAAACCCAGCTTGATGCCCAGCGCCATAAAAACAATCAGCAGTGAAATCGCCATGACTATCTCGGGCGTCAACATGCTCACGAACACCATCGACGACAGCAACGCCTTGCCTTTGAACTGATAGCGATGTAATGCCACAGCAGCAAGCGTGCCAATAATTGTCGCAACTGTTGCCGCCACAATGGAAACGGTCAGCGAATTCAATGCAGCGGTCATTAAACCATCGTTATTCCAGAACTTCTCATACCATTTGAAGGTAAAGCCGCCC
>JACCDS011735022.1_pt1 | contig 10116 bp, 10 predicted proteins | sample 7446441 | NCBI WGS metagenome assembly JACCDS01 (sample SAMN15323445, study PRJNA562643) | freshwater metagenome | isolation source: river surface water | place: USA:Blue River Watershed | collected 2017-08-17 | reverse complement strand
TGTTAACCAGAATCAATGAAATGGAACTTTGTATAAAAATCCCTCATGTCTCCTCAACTCAACGGGCTTCCAATTCAGGTGCCGCACCCTGAACGGATTGCTAATATTTCCATAACGAGCCCCTCGTTTAAACACCGCACACACATTCCTAGAGAATTTACACGCGATGGAAAAAATTACAACCCTGGTTTTACAATCGGTCCGTTGCCTATTGGCACCATTAGCATGGTTCTAATCATGGAAGATACCGACGCACCTAAACATCCATGGGCGCATTGGGTTGTCTACAACATCCCCGCCGTGTCGCACATTCGCGCGCACAGCATTCCGGGTGAAGAGGCCTTGAACGATTTTCGATTAGCACACTACTGCGGACCTTGTCCACCCAACGGCACCCACCGCTACCACTTTCGCTTTTATGCCTTAAGCGATTTGGTTTGTCCCGGCGATAAACCTACCAAGGCCGAAGTCATCGATCTCATGACACCACACATTCTCGGCTATGGCGAAATGATTGGCTTGTATAAACAATCTGATCCGATAGAAAATTAGATCAAGCATTCAGCCTCTACTACTACGTTCCAATGCTTCACCGGTTGTAGTGCACCTGCGTTAGTAAAACAACAAGGGGTTCACTTGGAATTGTAACACGGTTCGTGACTTACGCAACTGTTGACCTGGCAACCACAAGTAGGGATGCCCTTCACGGTCTACCATCGGAAGGTGGCAATTGGGATTGTGCCATCGACGGGGTAAGAACACCATGTCGTGCATGAATTTATTTTGTACAACCTGCCGCACTTGCTCTGCATCAACGCCTGCGTCTACTTGCACGTAATTGCCCAAAGGCGCGACATACCCGGCAAAAGCCGTTAGCCAACCAACAGAATACCGGGTGTGCTTTCCATTTAAGGTATCTTGATAACACCCTGCTCGCACCGATGGATGCTCAATGGGCTTGCGCCAACCGTACTTGCCTGTCCATAATACACAGTTCACACCGGCTACCCAGTTGGCATCGGCTTGCCAGCGGAGTTGAAGGGCCGCTGTGCGAAATCGATCCATGGCGGGCTTGCCCAATAAATCGTTTTCACTCATCACCTGAAACCTCCCAACGCTAAAGCCTAATACCCCCGTGGGTTGCGACGTGCCAATCTTATCGATGTACCACTGGTAAGCGTATCCGGCTGAATAATAATAACCGGTATAATTCGCTAAGGGGTAATTGATTGGCACCACTGAAAAAGAAGTTGACGGACCCCATCCCACGGTAAGGCCCTGCGAGACCTGTATTTCTGGGGTGCGCAGGCCAGTGCCCAATTGCCGCCAGGCATAATAACAGGTTACCGACGAATTGCTTTGTAACTGTTTATAGCGGTATTGTAAGCCCACTTTTATTCCGATGCGTATTTTGTGTGTGCCAATAGCGCCCGATAATCCAGCAAACACGCGGGTGCCAGTTGTTACTTCGTACTCCTGCGCTTGCACAGGCGTGTAACTCGTGCATACGATGAGCAGTATGCTAAGAAAGTGTTTCAATGATGGTTCGAACAATGGCAGATGTTTCACCCTCACTAACAACGCGGTAAGCGGCGCGTTCGTACCACGTGCGGCGGGCAAGCATCGTGCGTTGTATGTAAGCTTCCAATTCGTCATCACCAAGCGCTGCCACCAAGGGGCGTTCGCTGCTGTCGTGTTTCAAACGGTGTGCCAGTGTGGCTGCAGAAGCATCAAGAAAAATTACTTTAGCATCTTTTAAAAGTTCTTGCGCCGCTTCGTTACAAAAGGCGCCGCCGCCAAGAGCAATCACCAAGTTGGTGTGGGTATGAATTTCCTTAAGTGCTTCTAGTTCCATTACACGGAAGGTTAACTCGCCTTGCTCTGCAAATATTTCGGGAATAGTAGTGCCGTGTTTTTGTTCAATGTAATTATCAAGGTCAATAAACTCGGCGCCTAATTCGTGCGCCAGCAATTTACCGGTCGACGTTTTACCGCTGGCCATAAAGCCTGTTAAATAAAGGTTGGCCGTTATCGGCATGAATTAGTTGAGGGCTATGGTATAGTTCACGTTAAACAGGTGACTGTCACCAATGTTCTTAAAAGAGCAACCACAAGCGCCATCACGCAAAACAATGTCTACCAATCCCGGATTTTTAATCATCGGGTCTGAATGGTTGCCGTCGCGTGCTTTCACCAAGTGCAAGTCAGCTACTTCGCGGGTGCGCAAGTAATCCAATTGGTCGTTTATCGCGCCCTTTTGGAAATCATTAATCACATTCACACAATCAATTTTGTAAGCATCATCGGTGCGCGACACGGCTAACAATGATTTGTAATGGGTGCGGGTATCGTCAGGATACAAATTATGCATCGTGCTGTGTTCAACACATTCCATGATAGCATCGCGAACGTGGCTGATGGTGGTAGACGATTCTTTGTTAGCTGCCATGCGGCTTTCAGTGATTTCAAGTACCCTGGTTAGGACACTGTCATCAATAAAACCGTAATAACTAAACACTACATTGTTTTGGTACAGATTTTCGATGAGTGAGTCGAGACTGTTCATAATGAGTGGCTTAAAAATTAATAACCCGCTTATTTACGTAAAGGTAATTATTTCTTCGACAATGCAAATTCCTTGGCAAAATAGGTAAGTATTACCGAAGCGCCGGCGCGTTTCATGCTTAACAAGATTTCGTCGCGCACCCGGTCGCCATCAATCCACCCTTTAGCGGCGGCGGCTTTTACCATGGCGTATTCGCCGCTCACGTTGTAGGCGGCAATGGGCAAGGCGCTAAAATCGCGCAACGAAGCAATCACATCGAGGTAACTCAAGGCGGGTTTTACCATCAAGAAATCGGCCCCTTCTTGTTCGTCAAGGGCGGCTTCTATCAAGGCTTCGCGACCATTGGCCGGATCCATTTGGTACGTCTTTTTATCCCCGTGCTTGGGGGCGCTGGACAACGCATCACGAAACGGACCATAAAATGCACTCGCGTACTTGGCCGTGTAGCTCATAATGCTCACGTTGGTAAAGCCTGCTTCATCTAAGGCAGCGCGTATGGCCCCCACGCGACCGTCCATCATGTCACTCGGACCAATAATATCGGCCCCCGCTTCGGCCTGAAGCACCGCCATTTTCGCCAGCAGTTCCACCGTTTCATCGTTGATGATTTCATCGTTGCGCACCAGCCCATCGTGCCCTTCGCTGCTGTAAGGGTCCAGCGCCACATCGGTCATAATAACCGCCTCCGGAAAACGCTGTTTTATCGCCCGCAAAGCCGATGGGTACAGGCCATCCGGACGAAGTCCTTCCGTGGCCGTCGCATCTTTTTGGTCCTCAGGAATATTCGGAAAAATATCGAAGGCCTTAATGCCCAGGTTCATGCAAGACTCCACCTCTTTCAGCATCAAATCGAGGCTAAGGCGGTAAATACCCGGCATCGACGCCACTTCCGAGGCATTGTTATGTCCAGGATTCAGAAACATCGGAAAAATAAGATCATTCACCGTAACCTGATTTTCGCGCACCATCGAGCGAATCACTTCGTTTTTGCGGTTACGCCGCGGACGTTGAGAAAGGTGTAAAGCCATGGTGCAAAGGTAGTAAAAAGTATTTGGGCGCCCCCCGTGAGTCACGCCACAACTCTCCGCGGGTCGGGCTTTTCACTGCAATTTTACATGTGGCCAGCCCAATTTGTAAGCCTGCGGGGGCTCATTCCAATCGCCTCCTCGTCCAACAAATTGTGGCCGGCCACTTTGTAAAATTTCCGTTTCAATCCCTGGCGCGCATCTCGGCCACCACTTCCTTGCAATTATCTTATCCATTATCGCCAGGCACACGTAATTCAATTGAAAAGAGTAACCAGTAATATCAGACTTCTCACAGGCAAGAAACGGTAAGGGGTTGAATAAAAACCAATTATAACTCCCACCTACCAATTAAAAATCCTCACCAAGAGGCAAGGATTCAAAGAGTGTTTCCACTTGGGCTTCCCGCAACTTCGTGCGGGACCCAAGTAATTCACTTGTATGTGCTCCCACTTGGGCTCGAACCAAGGACCCTCAGATTATGAGTCTGATGCTCTAACCGGCTGAGCTATAGGAGCAGCGGTTATTGGATGGCGAAGGTAATGAAATCTCTAGTTGTTGCAAAGGAAAAATGGTTGAATTAATCGAACAGTAATTTATAAAGCGATGGAATGGTGAATCCAATTTGCTTACTTAATCAGGGTATTCGGAGAATTTTTTCGAACCAAGGACCCTCAGCCCCGATTGTCCCGATAGTTATCGGGAGGGGAGTCTGATGCTCTAATCTGCTGATTTCGAGGAGAAGTGGTTAATGATTAGCAGAGGCCATAAATACTCTATTTGTGGAAAAAACAAAAAGAATCAGGCTAAACATTTCAATTCTTGACAAACTCATCAAGTTAAGATTAAACCCTTTCGATTTCGATAGTTAAGCTACAATCAATTTTGAAAGTAATAGAAATTAAATATCTTTACGATACTCTTGTATATACATCAAATAACTTGTGATGATGGAATCCAAAAAATACTTTATCTATATTGGAAATAAAGAAGAAGGGCCTTTTGAAATAGATGAGTTAAAGAAGATAGGGTTGACTAATTCGACTCCTATATGGCATGTTGGACTTTCCACATGGACTACTGCAGATCAAATTGAAGAATTAAAAGCAATTCTCCTAATACAGCCCCCTCCATTTAGCACCGCTGTCACACCACCGCCATACGAAAGCAAAAAAGAAGAAGCATCATTTAGCAATACTATTCATGCTAAATCTGAGAAAAAAATAAAAACAAGAATTATAATAGTGGTCGCTATTATTGCAGCGATGATCTTAACAGTATTATTCTATTTTCAACGTGGAAACCAAAAGCCTGCACCAAGCATTGCATCAAATGTCACAGCAGAACAGCCCAACTCAATAAGAGCAATTGAAGAGACTACCCCTTTACTCTATCTAAATCTCAAAGGTAAATTTCAGCCCTCAATTAATAACGAGAATTTTATCATAAATGGCGAAATAAAAAACAGCGCAACCATAACCTATTATAAAGATATCAAAATTGTAATTGAACAGCTGAGTAACACAAACACAATACTTGAAAAAGCAGAATACACACTGGATGAAATCATTAAACCCAATTCATCAAAATCTTTTTATATTAAGTTAAAAAGGAACAGGAGATCCAAAAATCTGAGTTGTGATATAATTAATGCTACTGCATTAAGGGAACTATAAACAATGTGATTCATTTTTATGTCATTCCCATAAAATGATAAGACACACTATTAATTAGACACTTCAAATCATAAAATCCCCTTCCTTTTTTAATTCAAAAGACTTTATATTTACAATTAAGTCGTAACACATGAAAAAATACTTTTTACATACTGGCAAAACACAAAGCGGCCCCTTTACACTAGATGAACTAAAGCAACAGGGGTTGAGAGGCACTACAATGGTTTGGTTCGATGGAATTGAGAATTGGACAGAGGCTCAAAAAATCGACGAACTTAAATCATTTGTTGTAGCGACCCCTCCTCCCTTCGAAACAACTAACCCCCTAAATCAAACCTTTGACAAGGCCAAAAAAGTTCTGGATAAAGATTACGTCAATGAAATCGAAAAGAAAATACCAAATAGCACTGGAAAGAAAATTTTCAAACTCTCATTGATAGTTCTAGCACTCATTGGCCTATTTTTTGTTTTTGACTTCATCCGACCAACTCAAGAAAGTAAAGAGAGGAAACATCCTGTTGACTTCCTGGCGATTTCAGAAGCAAGTCTTTCCTATTCTAGATATAGCATGGATCCAAATAAGCGGTGGTATATATCAGGTTATCTTAAAAACAATGCACGAATTACAACATATAAAGATGTAAAAGTTGAAATGGAATTTTTCACCCGATCCAACACATCTTTAGGCAAGACAACAATTGTGGTCTATAAACTTTTCCCACCGAACAAAATAGAAGATAGATTTGATAATAAAACATCGTTTGATGCTTATTTAGATATAGAACCACCAGAGAATACAGACATAAACCAAACTAAATTCAAATTAATTGATGCTGAAATACAAGAACTTACCACTCAAAATTAGTGAGGTCTTGCCAATAACATCGAATTATTAGTCCCAATTGAACTTAGCTATCAAACACTTATGGCCAAAACAAAAAAAGAAAGTGTGGAAGAAGCACTAGAAAAAAAATTATGGAAAGCAGCCGATAAACTCCGCAAAAACATGGATGCGGCTGAATATAAGCACGTAGCCCTTGGATTAATCTTTTTAAAGTATATCTCAGATGCTTTCGAGGAACTCTACAGCAAATTAAAAGCAGGAAAAGGCGAATATGAAGGTGCCAACCCCGAAGACAAAAACGAATACATAGCCGAGAAAGTATTTTATGTGCCGCCTACTGCCCGTTGGGATTGGTTACAAGGCAGAGCAAAGTTACCAACCATTGGCAAGGACATTGATGATGCCATGGATGCTATTGAAAAAGATAATCCATCGCTTAAAGGGGTTTTACCAAAGGTGTTTGCTCAAGAAAAATTAGACAAAGCTAGTCTTGGGGGATTAGTGGACTTAGTGAGCACAGCGACACTCGGCACCAAGGAAGCACAAAGCAAGGATATACTTGGCCAAGTGTTCGAATACTTCTTGGGTGAATTTGCCCTAGCTGAAGGTAAAAAGGGAGGTCAATTCTACACGCCTGCTTGTGTTGTAAAATTATTAGTGGAAATGCTTGAGCCTTATGAAGGCCGTGTTTTTGACCCTTGTTGTGGAAGCGGTGGTATGTTTGTGCAAAGTGAAAAATTTATCAAACACCATCAAGATTATTATAAAAAGAAAGGTAATGGTAAAAAACTGTCTTTAGCAGCAGCCGATCATATAAGTATTTACGGTCCAGAAAGCAACCAAACTACTTGGCGGTTGGCGAAAATGAATTTGGCAATACGGGGTATTGACAGCTCCAATGTTAAATGGAACAATGAAGGGAGTTTTTTAAATGACGCGCATAAAGATTTAAAAGCTGATTATATTATTGCGAATCCACCATTTAACGACAGTGATTGGAGCGGCGAACTTCTTCAAAAAGACGCTCGTTGGACCTATGGGGTCCCCCCTGCGGGCAACGCCAACTATGCTTGGATACAACACTTTTTATACCACATGTCAGCCGATGGACATGCAGGTTTCGTTTTATCAAAAGGATCACTCACCACCAAAACAAGTAACGAAGGCGATATACGCAAAGCCTTAATCGAAAATGATTTAATTGATTGCATTGTTAACTTGCCATCGAAATTATTTCTGAATACCCAAATTCCTGCTTGCCTCTGGTTTATCCGCCGCAACAAAAAGAAACGCAAGGGCGAAATCTTATTTATTGATGCACGCAACCTGGGTTATTTAAAGACGAGGAAAAATTTAGATTTTACCGATGAAGACATTGAAAAGGTAACCAGTGTTTATCATAATTGGTTGGGAACGGAGAGTGCAACTGGTAAATACGAAGATGTGCAGGGCTATTGTAAAAGTGTTAACCTGAAGGAAGTAGCAGCATTAAATTACGTGGTCACTCCAGGTAGATATGTGGGTTTACCGGACGATGAGGATGATTTTAATTTTGAAGAACGATTTAATTCTTTGAAAGCAGAATTGGAAAAACAAATGGCAGAAGAGAAACATTTGAATGATAGAATTGCCAAAAATCTTGCCAAGATAACGTTAAATGAGCCAGTTAAAGCTTAACTATATACACACGCTTAATGCTTTAAAGAAAACCATCAGGCAAGCCCGCTTAAGAGCTGCATTGGTGGTTAACGCTGAATTATTAATACTATATTGGGAAATTGGTTCAACGATTCTTGACCAACAGGCACAAGAGGGATGGGGAAGTAAAACCATTGATCGTTTAGCCGCAGACCTTAAAATTGAATTTCCTGATATGGAGGGACTTTCTGTGCGTAATCTTAAGTACATGAGGGCCTTCGCAGAGGCTTATCCTGAATTTTCAATTGTGCAAGCGCCACTTGCACAATTAGACAAAAAAAGGAAAGGCAAAAAAACAATTACTCCTCAACAAAAACCTGTGCAAGCACCACTTGCACAAATTACTTGGTACCATCATATCACGCTTTTACAAAAAGTAAAAGACCAAACAGAGCGGTTGTTCTACATTCAAAAGACCATAGAGAACGGGTGGAGCCGTAATGTGATGCTACAGCAAATTGAGAGTAACCTCTATAAAAGACTTGGCAAGGCTATTACCAATTTTAAAGAAACGCTCCCTACACCGGATTCTGATCTGGCACAAGAAACCATGAAGAATCCCTATGTGTTTGAATTCCTTGCTCTAACTGAAGAAATGAAGGAAAGGGAATTGGAAAAAGGACTTATCTCACACCTAAAAGAGTTCATGCTTGAATTAGGCAAGGGTTTTTCCTATGTAGGTAACCAAAAAAATGTTGTCGTAGATGGAGATGATTACTTCCTCGACCTCTTATTTTATAACTACCATCTACATTGCTTTGTAGTATTTGAATTAAAAGTAGGCGAGTTTAAACCGGAGTATGCTGGCAAACTAAACTTTTATGTGAATACTATCGACGCACAACTTAAAGGCAAAAACGACAATCCCACCATTGGCGTATTGTTGTGCAAAACCCCTAATGAAACCGTTGTAAAATATGCTCTGCAAGGAATTAATTCTCCAATAGGCGTTGCTGAATATAAATTAATGCCTAAAGCGTTATTGAAAGAAATGCCAAGTTTAAAAGAACTTGAAACAGAGATTGAGAAAGAAACAAAAGAAATCAGCGAACCCTTAAGAGAAGGCCTTGATAAAATAAAAAGCTTACTGGCTGATTTAAACAGTGATAAGGTTTCCAAGAGCCGTAACCAAGAGTCAATCTTATTTGTGTTTGACAATGTATTCTTTCCATTATACAACGCCATTAAATCACTATTGGAAAGCAGCCTGGGCAACTATTTCGAACGTTTCGAATTTCCTGTTCATCCAAACAATGGTAAGAATACCCTCGATAGCATGCGGCAAAATTTACATGGCAACGCGCATGCGCAAAAACTTACACTATTTGTGCAACTAAAAGGATTTAAACACGCAGGCACCGATGTATTCAGCCTTGAAAACAGGGTAGACATTTATCTTGACGAATACAAATACACCTGTAGTTTTTCACAAAATAGCAACTACAAGATTACAAAACTCTATCACCAAACCCTGAGTAACAACGAGCTCAATGAAATGGCCAATGAGCTTTGTAAAACCTTCTTAGAAGAGACGGCTAATAAAATTGAAGCGATTAAAAAGGAAAGAGGGATAAATTAATAAGAGAAAAACAGAATGGCAGACAAATGTGAAGCATATTTCAACGGTAAATGGAATGAAATAGATATTCATACCGCATTGGGGTACCCAGAGCTTATTAAACGTTGTGTTGAATGCAAAGGAGAAGTGCGTATACATAAACAAGGAGGAAATACACCGGCTCATGCCGAACATAAAAAGCGCTATGACAACTGTTCATTATCAAATTGGTTTAATGGTGTTCACAAAGTGAATCCTGTGCAACCTAACCCTGTGAACTATAAAATTAACATCTTAACAGCTATACTTCCAGAAGAAATTGTTGACTCCAAAGAATTTAGCGAGGGCAAATCAGTTAGCATTCTGGTTAATAAATATGAAAGAGATGCCAAGGCACGTCGCGAATGCCTGAAAATATTTGGTTACACATGTGTCGTTTGTGACACAAATCTTGAAGAAAAATATGGCCCTGTGGCTAATAAATTTATTCACGTTCATCACCTAAAACCATTGGCAAAAATAAAGAAACAGTATAAGGTGAATCCAAAGACTGATTTAAGACCTGTGTGCCCCAATTGCCACGCAATAATGCATTTAAGAAAAGTGCCATATACTATTGTGGAGGTAAAACAATTTATGAAAGGAAAGAGAAAATGAGTGAGTGGAAGGAATATAAAATTTCCGAATTATGTGAGCTGATTGGGGGAGGCACTCCAAAAACGACGAATCCAGAGTATTGGAATGGTAAT
>JACCDS011331932.1_pt1 | contig 10118 bp, 14 predicted proteins | sample 7446441 | NCBI WGS metagenome assembly JACCDS01 (sample SAMN15323445, study PRJNA562643) | freshwater metagenome | isolation source: river surface water | place: USA:Blue River Watershed | collected 2017-08-17 | reverse complement strand
TACCGCTTCGACCCCGAGCAGCGCAAGCGCTTCTGGGAAACGGCCTGGGCCGACTACCAGACCCAGTTCGACGGCGCCGTGCGCGCCACCTGGAACGTCTGCCAGGCGGTGCTGCCGCACATGCGCCAGCGCGCGCAGGGCAGCATCGTCAACCTGGCCAGCGACCTGGTCGAGCGGCCCGTGGTGGCCTACCACGACTACAGCACGGCCAAGTCGGCGCTGGTGGGCTTCAGCCGCAACCTCGCGGCCGAACTGGGGCCGCTGGGCATCCGCGTCAACTGCGTGGCGCCGGGCCTGGTCTACCCGACCGACGCCAGCCGCGCGACCAAAGAGGATGTGAAAGAAACCATCGTGGCGCAGACGCCCCTGCGGCGCATCGCGCGGCCAGAAGACGTGGCGGGGCCGGTGCTCTTCCTGGCTTCGGACTGGAGCCGGTTCATGACCGGGCAAGTATTGGTGGTGGATGGCGGCCTGGTGATGAAGTGATGGCCTAAACTTGCCGGATATGTCCGACACCGCGCCCCTGATCCTGGGCATCGAATCCTCCTGCGACGAAACCGGCGTGGCCCTTGTCCAAACCGATGGCGGCCCGGTGCCGCGCCTGCTCTCGCACGCGCTCTACAGCCAGATCGAGATGCACCAGGCCTATGGCGGTGTGGTGCCTGAACTGGCCAGTCGTGACCATATCCGCCGTGTGCTGCCCTTGACAGCACAGGTCATGCAAGAGGCAGGCAAGACACTCAAGGACATCGATGTCGTGGCCTACACCCGCGGCCCCGGCCTGGCTGGCGCCTTGCTGGTGGGCGCCGGAGTGGCCTGCGCCCTGGGCGCGGCCCTGGGCAAGCCGGTGCTGGGTGTGCACCATCTCGAAGGCCATCTGCTCTCGCCCTTCCTGAGCGCCGACCCGCCCGAGTTCCCCTTCGTGGCCCTGCTGGTCTCCGGCGGCCACACGCAGCTCATGCGGGTGGACGGGGTGGGGCGCTACGAGATCCTGGGCGAAACCATTGACGACGCGGCGGGTGAAGCCTTCGATAAATCGGCCAAGCTCATGGGCCTGGGCTACCCCGGTGGCCCGGCGCTGGCGAAGCTGGCCGAGCAGGGCGACGGCGCGGCCTTCAAGCTGCCGCGGCCGCTGCTGCACAGCGGCAATCTGGACTTCTCTTTTGCAGGGCTGAAGACCGCGGTGCTGACGCAGGCGCAGAAAATCTCCGCCGTTCGGGCTGAGCCTGTCGAAGCCTGGCCCGTGAACGTCCGTGCCGATCTGGCCGCCTCCACGCAGGCTGCCATCGTCGAAGTGCTCGTGAAGAAATCACTGGCCGCGCTGAAGGAAACGGGCATGAAGCGCCTGGTGGTCGCGGGCGGTGTGGGCGCCAACCGCCTGCTGCGCGAGCAACTCAACGCCCAGTGCCAGAAACTCAAGGTGCGTGTGCACTACCCCGAGCTGCACCTGTGCACCGACAACGGCGCCATGATCGCCATGGCCGCCGCCATGCGCCTGCAGGCCGGCCAGCAGGAGGCAACCCGCGCCTACACCTTCGAGGTCAAGCCGCGCTGGCCGCTGGATGCGATCAGTCAGTCGGTATGAGTTTCATGCCGACCAAGCATGCATCAGCTTAAGAATCTGGCGTAGGGCATGCAGATCGGAAAGGGGAGGCAAAGAATGGAAATTGGCGGAGTTGGCGCAGTGCTAGTGGTCGTGGGGCTTGGCATCGCGCTGATGGCGGTTGTCACGGCGCTGATGGATAGTCTGCCGCCGCGTTCCGATCGACTAGCGGAAATCGCACGAAAGCAAGCTGCAGGCGAGGGACTCACCACCAATGAAAGCCGTGAGGTCACCCAGAAAAAGTTCGACGGTGTGATGCCCTGGCTGGGTGGCGGATGCTTACTTATTGGACTGATCCTTGTTGCGGTTGAAGGAAATTGAATTTCCTCGTGGAAGGCATTCACCTATCACGTCGGGCGTCCTAACAGCGCGAAAAGGACGCGAATTTCGCGGCCTTTTATCTTTGGGATTGCGGTCTCAGTTGATCGCCAGCTTCACAGCCTTGCTCTGCGGCAGCACTTTGACCAGCTTGAGCGTGAGGACGCCGCTCCGCAGCCTGGCGTCGGGCAGGGTTTCGATGCGGATCTCGGGTCGATGACCTGCTGATCGTTCCACTATCCCAGGGCGCTCATTCGCACAACACCGTGGCGAGAACATGAAATAATGAACGGCGGTTTCCTGACCACGGTGTCGGGCTGTAGCAAATCACCATGAAAAAAGATTCGGCGATGCCGACCCTCGCGCAGTTCAAGGACGCTTGCCGCCGGGAGTTCTCATTCCTGTCAGAGCTAGGCTACTCGGAGCTGCTGCACGCCGATGACGCTGACCATTTCATCGTGCGCTACTCCAACGGCGAGCTGGTGCTGTCCATTCGCGGCGAAAACTGGGGGCAGCACGCTGGCGTGAGGGTTGTTCACGTGGATGGACGGGAAGCCCCTGTCGGGTGGTTCATTCCCGTCTCGGAGCGCAAGAACCGGCCCTCCTTCGAGTCGACTGGGTTCTCTCAGCTTGACGATATCCGCGCTGCCGCCCTCATGGTGGCCCGCCACTGCCGGGACGCGCTCGCGGGCGACGCTGCAAAATTCGACGCGGTGGCCGAGGAGTGGCGAAGGGTCAGGGACCCGGACTATCGGCAATCCCTTCAGAAGCGGAAACTGCCTTAGCGATGAGGCCCTCGTTTGCACTGCCTGTCGGCGCAGGGTGGCCTGACACCTTGCGCTTGCGATGCTGTGCGTGCGGCGTGGTGAAACTCGGAAGCTGGGTCTGGAGAGGGGCTTGATCGTCGGTTCGTCTGAGCGGGCCATAGACAAAGACCACGCTCGGACCGAAAACGACGTTGCCATTTCATTTGCCATCGTCGATGATCGTTGCTTGGGGTCATTTTCATGCGTACTTCCAAATTCATCAGCGCGGTGCTTGTCGCTCTGCCGAGTGCTATGGCGCTGGCCCAAGGCTCGCCTTCGTACCTGGATCGACACTGCGCCCAGCAGCCCGTCGAATCCCGTGCCCGCGCGGAACTGACGCGTCGGCTGATGGTTCAGCTTCAATCCGGCACGCCGGATGAACGATCCATGGCCGCCGACACACTGAGTTGCTTTGGTGCGTCCAGCCGGGAGGCCGTGCCTGCCATGATCCGTCTTTTTGCGGATCCGATCGGCGAGATTCAGGCCAATGCGGTTGCTGCCGTGGCCAACCTTGGCGCCATCGCCGTGCCGGAGCTGATCACGGCCCTTGATGCGTCCAGCTTGAGCCTGCGCAACAACGCCGCCGCCGCATTGGCCCGCATCGGCCCGCCGGCGCAGGCCGCGCTGCCTCGGCTCAGGCAATTGGCTGCCGAGGCCCATCCCGACTACTCGCTGTCCGCGGAGCGCGCGGTACGGCGCATAGAAGCGGTCGAGCGCAAATGAGCCACCGTGCGACCTCGCCAATGAGGGCCTGTGGCAGACATGCCGAACGCGCCTTGGCCTGTCTGCGTGAGAGCACGGGTCTGGCGACAGTGAGCGTCGGTCGCGGATGGGCCGCCTTCTTGCCCACGCTTTTCAAGCCATAGCCCTCATGAGCGCCACCATCCGGTCCTTGCTGGCCGTTGCGCCCCTGCTGCTGACCCTGCTCTTCGGCTGGCTGATGATGGAAGGGCATCTGAACTTTGGCAGTGGCGAGAAGGATGTGTTCCTGGTGCTGCCGCTGTTGCTCTGGTCCCTGGTCTATCTTTGCTCCTGTCTCGTCATGTGTGTGCGTCGATCGCCGCTGGTCCGTTCGCTGGTGCTGTCGGCTAGCGTCGCCACCGGCGGGGTGGTCGTGGCCTGGTTGCTCCTGCTGGGGCTGGTGTTGTTGGGTGCACGTTGAGTGCAGGCGGAAGGCGGCGCATGCAGCACCTCGGTTTCTTCGTTGGCAGGGTCTGGTTTGGCGGGTCAACCGTGCCTGCGCCCGTGGACGGAGCGTGCAACAGCTGCCGTGGAAAGATCGTGGTGCTGAGGCCATGCGCATGACACTTCGCCTGTTGATCGCTTATGCCCTGGGCGCCGTGCTGCTTTCCAGCGTGGATGTCACCTACGAGTGGATCGAGCCTCTGATCAGCGAGGCGGGGGAGTCCGTGGACTGGTGCTTGCAGCTTGGCCTGCGGTCCGGTGCCATCGGCGTGGTGCATCACGATGGGGGCTTGGCCAGCGGTCTGGTCATGAGCCTTCATGCGCCTCAGTTTCTTCCCCTGCCCTTCTTCGCTGCAGCAGGTCCTGGCAGCGGCGGTGTGGCGATCGCCGTGTGGTTCCTCGCTGCTGGCGCGTGGATGATCCATGTCCTGCTGCGCCTGCGGCCACCCCGCCGCCCAGACGCGCAGGGCGAACCGAAAGCTCAGACATGAACGCTGCGGCCGATGGCGCGAGATTTTGGACGTCGCCGCGTCGGGCGAGGAAGGGGGCTGGGCCATGCAGCTGATGCGCCTGGCCGACGTGCCCCTGAGTCCGGCGCAGCGCGTCTTTCGCCATTCGCCCGCGCGGGCGGTCGTTGCTGTGCTTGTCATCGCCGCAACCATCGCGGGTCTGCTGATGTTGGGTTGGCAGCAGAAGTCTGGCCTGGCTTATTACCTCGCGGGCGTGCTGTTCCTCGGCGCACTGATCCTGCGCAGATTGGCGCTGGCGCGCTTGCGCCCGTCAAACTGGTTGGTGCGCATGGACGAGCAGGGGCTGTTCCTGCAGTTTCGCTCCTATCTCAATCATCGTTTTTCCGAAGCCGACCTGACGGTGGTGTACATCCCTCACCACGACATCCGGTCGCTTGCGCTGGTGGAGGACCGCATCGAGGTCCCCTATCGGGAGGCGGACAGGCCGCTGGTGGAAAAATCGGCGGAGCGACATCGCCGTCTGGTGGAGATGGAACTCTCGGGCGCGACGGAGCAGCTGGCGCGGGCGATTTCCGACGAGCGCGCCAGGCGCCCCGCCGGTCTCACTTTGTACAAGGACTATCCCGTCCGGATGTCCTCACCCACGTGCATCCAGCTGGATTGGGATGTGCGGCCACGTGCCGAGGTGTTTCTGGACGCCATGCGTCCGCATGCCCAGATCGGCGCAGCACTGGACCAGCGTCGCGATGCCAGCCTGCAGCAAGGAAAGAGTCGCGAGGAGCGGGATGCGTTCCTGTTGGAACTCATCGATGCGGGGCAGACCATCGACGCCATTTACCTGGCTAGAAAGCTCTATGCTTTTGACTTGTCGCAGGCGCGTGACCATATTGAAACATTGCGCAGGGGCAGTGTACGCAGATGACGGGAAAGTATCCCACCGCTTTTCTGTTCGGACTGGGCGTCGCCTTGGGCCTTGCCATTTGGATCTTCTCCCCTCAGCTCACCGGCAAAGGGGAGCCCTGGGACGCCGACGCGCCCATTTGGCAGGCCTCGTGGGCTGTGCTTGCAGTCTGTGGGGGCCTGACGGGCCGGTTGCGGGGCATCTGCCTGCCGCTGGGCTACGCGGCCGGTCAGATGCTGTGGGTCGCCGGTTCCGTTGTCGCTGGGCAGTTCGGGGCCCTGGCCTGGATGTTCATCGGGGGGTACGCGGTGGTCGCAACGGCAGTAACGCTTACGGTCGCAGGGGCCACTGCATGGCTCCTGCCGTGCGTGGACAAATGGCTGCGAAGCCTGCGGTCTTGACACGCGCTGGCAGCGCAAACGCCGAACGGGCGGGCCAACAGCCCGTCTGGCATGGGGGAGGCAGCTGGCGCGTCGAGGGATTCCGTTCCGAAGGAGAGTAGAGATGACGCCATCCGCCAAGAACACGACTTGTCTCTGGTACGACGGCGATGCCGAAGACGCGGCACGCTTCTACGCTGCTACCATCCCTGACTCTTCGGTTGACGCCGTGTACAGGGCGCCGGCTGACTTTCCTGCAGGGAAGCAGGGGGACGTGTTGACCGTGGCCTTCACGGTCATGGGCCTGCCATGCCTCGGTCTCAACAACGGTGGGCCGGTGTTCACGCAGAGCGAGGCGTTTTCCTTCCAGGTGGCCACTGTGGACCAGGCCGAGACGGACCGTTACTGGAACGCCATCGTCGGCCATGGCGGCTGGTGCAAGGACAAATGGGGGGTGTCCTGGCAGATCACCCCGGTGGTGCTGACCCGTGCCATTGTCGATCTCGACCCGGCGGCCGCCAAGCGGGCCTTCGACGCGATGATGACCATGACAAAAATCGATGTCAGCCTCATCGAGGCGGCGCTGCGCGGCTGATGAGCACATCATTTCCCAGCTTGATTTCGCCTGTTACCGCATGGGTGATGATTTGCCAAGGGCGCAAGTGGGCTTGATGAGTGGTTCCATTATTGGTGCCATTTTGGCATGGCCAAGCACCCCAAAATATTCTGGAGCAAATGCGCGGCGAGCCGGCCACTGTGAGCTTCCATGATTTAAAGAAGGTTTGCGTAGCGTATTTCGGCAAACCGCGCCAATCGGGTAGCAGCCACGCGATCTTCAAGACACCCTGGCCTGGCGATCCGCGCGTGAACATCCAGAACGCCAAGGGCAAGGCCAAGCCCTATCAAGTCAGACAGGTGCTGCTGGCCATCGAGAAATTGGAGAGCAAGACATGAAGAAAGCCGATCATTACACCTACCGTGTGAGCTGGTCGCCGGAGGATGGCGAGTACCTGGGCACGTGCGCCGAGTTTCCATCCCTGAGCTGGCTGGCCAAGACGCCTTCAGCGGCACTGGCCGGTATCGGCCGTGTGGTTGGCGAGGTGGTTGTGGACCTACGCGCCAGCGGCGAGCCGGTGCCCACGCCGCTGGCCGAGAAGAGCTACAGCGGCGAGTTTCGTGTTCGTATTCCGCCCCAGCTGCACCGCACGTTGGCGCTGGAGGCCGCCGAACAGGGTGTCAGCCTGAACCGGCTGGCCAGCGCCAAGCTGGCGGCTTGATTCGTTTCCTCAAGAAAAAGGCCGCGAACTTCGCGGCCTTTGTTTTTTCGGAGGGCGAGTGAGCGCTCAGTTGATCGCCAGCTTCACCGCCTTGCTCTGCGGCAGCACCTTGACCAGCTTGAGCGTGAGCACGCCGTTTTCCAGCCTGGCTTCGCTGGCCGAGACGTCGATGTCCTGCGGCAGCTCGTAGGCCGCCTTGTACTGGCGCTTGGCTTCGGGCAGGGTTTCGATGCGGATCACATGGCCCTCGATGCCGATGGACAGCTGCTCGCGGCTGAAGCCGGGCACGTCGAAAATGGTGTCTTTGTGCGGGTCGGGATTGGCACGGACGCTTCCTGCTTGTACGACCGCCCGTCATCCGGTCAGTAGAATTGAGCGGCGCTCTGGGTCGATTTCTGAATTGACAAACCCATCGGGTTTCAATAATTTGTGCTGAGGATCGAAGTGAAGGCGACAGATCGCGTTGGTGGCGATGGTCGCTGGAATCCCAGAGTTCCAAAAGCCAACCATGTTCAAGCTCATGCAATCCTTCAACAAGCTCGACGTGGGCACCAAACTGGCTGCCCTGTCCCTGGCGCTGAACGCGACCTGCCTCGTTTTGTTTGAGGCGGTGAGCGACCTGCTGCCCTCCCGCGCTGCCGCGGTGGGGGTGGGGCTGCTGGCCTTGCTGCTGGTGGCGGGGGGGCAATACCTGCTGTTTCGCTGGGTGATCAGCGCGCCCTTGACCGCGGCCCGGCATGCGGCCAGCCGGTTGGCCACGGGCGACCTGACGACCCGCATCGAGACCTCGCGTCAGGACGAGATCGGCAAGCTGCTGGCGGCTATCAACAGCATCGGCCATGGTCTGGCCAATGTCATCTGGAACATCCGCAACGGCACCGAAAACCTGGCGTCGGCCACCGACCACATCGCCGCGGGCAACCACGATCTGGCCCTGCGCACCGAGCAGCAGGCAGCCGCGCTGGATAAGACGGCTGCATCGATGAACGAGATGACCTCTACGGTTCGGGGCTATGCGGACCATGCCAGTCAGGCGGTCCAGCTCGCACGCGCAGCGTCTGACGTGGCGGCCGAGGGTGGCACGGCGGTGTCCCATGTCGTGCACACCATGGACTCCATCAACCAGTCGTCCAGGGAGATCGTGGAGATCATCAGTGTCATCGACGGCATCGCTTTCCAGACCAATATCCTCGCGCTCAATGCCGCGGTCGAAGCGGCGCGTGCCGGTGAGCAGGGACGCGGATTCGCCGTCGTTGCGGCCGAGGTTCGCAGCCTGGCGCAGCGCAGTTCAACCGCGGCGCGCGAGATCAAGACGCTGATCGAGACCTCGGTCAAGAATGTGCGGGACGGCAGTCAACAGGTGGCCCAGGCGGGCGCCACGATGCAGGAGGTCGTCAAGAGCATTGAGCGCGTCAATGAAATCATCGGGGAGATCACCGCCGCCAGCCAGGGGCAGAGGACCGGGATCGAACAGGTGAATCAGGCGATCGCGCAGATGGAGCGGGGCACCCAGCAGAACGCTACCCTGGTCAAGCAGGCGGCCGGTGCCGCGGATTCCCTCAAGGTGCAGACCGCCGAATTGAACAGCGTCGTCGGTGTCTTCAAGATCAAGACCACGCGTAACGGCTCCAGGGAAGAGGCGGTCGAGATGGTCAGGCGGGCGGTGGATGCGCTGGAGGAGTTCGGTCACGAGCAGACGTTCTCCGACATCTGCAACAAGCTGGGGCCTTTCTGCGATCGTGATCTTTATGTGGTGGTTTACGACATGGGCGGCAAGAACCTCGCTCACGGTGCCAACGCGGGCAATGTCGGCAAGGAGATGATCGACGCCAAGGATGGCGCGGGCAATCTGTTTGTGCGCGAGCGCATCGAGATCATCCGCAACCATGGCAAGGGCTGGCAGGACTACATGTTCCTCAACCCAATCTCCAAGCAGGTGGAGGCCAAGTCCATGTACCTGGAGCGTTACGGGGACCTGATCGTCGGCTGCGGCGTCTACCGCAGCTAGTTGCCCCTTTGCCCGGGTGACGCATGGGCCCGCCATGGCGTCATGGAGACGCCATGGCGGCCTGAACCATCAGTTGATGGCGAGTTTGACGGCCTTGCTCTCGGGCAGCACCTTGACCAGCCTGAGCGTGAGCACGCCGTTGTCCAGCTTGGCTTCGCTCTTGGCGACGTCGATGTCCTGCGGCAGTTCGTAGGCCGCCTTGTACTGGCGCTTGGCTTCGGGCAGGGTTTCGATGCGGATCACATTGCCTTCGATGCCGATGGACAGCTGCTCGCGGCTGACGCCGGGCACGTCGAAGCTCAGCTCATAGGCCTTGTCTTCGGCAGCGCTGGCCGGCTGCTCGGCAGGTGCGGACTCGCTGAAGAAGCGGTCGAAAGCGCGCAGCGAGGGGGAGAAGGCGGAACGGCGGATGACGGGAACAAACAGCATGGTTGAACTCCTGTGGTGTAAGCGGTGGACTCGGTGTGCGGGGGCACTGCCGGCCGCAGGGCATAACTGGGAACGGGCGGAGAAGTTTTCAAGGCCTGGGGTGGGCGGCAAATTTTTAGGGGCCGGGTCTTGAAAATATTTGGGCTGCCTCTATGCCCGGACGCTGTGCTCTTGCAGGCCAGGCGGCACAATCGCTCCCTTGCGATGGAGAAAACATGCGCCAGGTGATCCGTGACCTCGAAGAATCCAAAATCCGCGAAGTGGCCAATGCCGGCCTGGGCCGCAGTGACGTGCTGGCCTTCTGGTTCGGCGAGGGCGATGAGGTCACGCCCGACTTCATCCGCCAGGCCGCCATCGACTCCCTGCAGAAAGGCGAGACTTTCTACAGCCACAACCTGGGCCTGCCCGAGCTGCGCGCGGCCATTGCCCAGCACCTGAGCCGCCTGCACGGCACGGTGGCGCCGGACCGCATTGCCGTGACCTCGGGGGGCGTGAACGCGCTGATGATCGCCATGCAGGCCCTGCTGGAGGCGGGCGACGAGGTGGCCATCGTGACCCCGGTCTGGCCCAACCTGACGGCGCAGCCGCTCATCCTGGGCGCGCGGCTCAAGCCCATCCCCCTCCAGCCCGTGGCGGGCGCCTGGACGCTGGACCTGGAGGCCCTGCTGGCCGCGGTGACCTCGGCCACTAAAGTGCTCATCCTCAATGCGCCCAGCAACCCGACGGGCTGGACGCTCACAC
>JACCDS010619725.1_pt1 | contig 10118 bp, 4 predicted proteins | sample 7446441 | NCBI WGS metagenome assembly JACCDS01 (sample SAMN15323445, study PRJNA562643) | freshwater metagenome | isolation source: river surface water | place: USA:Blue River Watershed | collected 2017-08-17 | reverse complement strand
TGGCGCCCGGCGAGGTCCGGGTCTGGGATCCGTTCGTGCGGATCTTCCACTGGGGCCTGGTGGCCTGCATCGCGTTCAACGAGTTCATCGTCGATGACGGCGAGCGGGTGCACCAGTGGATCGGCTATGCGGCCAGCGCCCTGGTGCTGGCGCGCGTCGTCTGGGGCTTCGTCGGCACGCGGCATGCGCGCTTCGCCGACTTCTGGCCGACGCCGACGCGGCTGCTCATCCATCTGGCCGATCTGTGCGCCGGCCGTCATGGCCACCACGCGGGCCACAACCCGCTGGGCGCGCTGATGATGCTGGCACTGCTGGCGGTGGTGCTGGCGCTGGGCGCCACCGGCTGGCTGCAGACCACCGACGCCTTCTGGGGCGAGGAGTGGCTGCAGGAGCTGCACGAGGAGCTGGCCGAGGCCCTGCTGGGCCTGGCCGGCGTGCATGTGGCCGCGGCGCTGCTGATGAGCGCGGTCGAGCGCACCAACCTGGTGGGCGCGATGGTCAGCGGCATCAAGCGCCGCCGGCCGCATTGAGCGGCCCGGGCCGGGGCGGACCGCCCGCCCGCGTCAGCGGGTGTTGTGCTCCAGCACGAAGCTGGCGCCGTCGTGCTGGGCCAGCTCGCGCTTGAGCACCGGCAGCGATTCGGCCAGCATCTGCTGCAGCACGAAGGGCGGGTTGATCACGAACATGCCCGAGCCCAGCATGCCGAAGCCGTCGCTGGTCGGCGCGGCCACCGTCAGGCTGGCGTGCAGCCAGCCACGGCGCGCGCCCTGGTTGGCCGCGGCCTTGAGCCGGTTGACCATTTCCCGGGGCTCCAGGCGCTGCAGCTGCGGGTACCAGACCAGGATCACCGCATCCTCGAAGCGCTCCAGGCCCTCACGCACCGCGGTGACCACCTTGGCGTAGTCGGTCTTGATCTCGTAGGACGGGTCGATCAGCACCACCGCGCGGCGCGAGGGCGGCGGCAGGTCGGCCTTGAGCGCGCCGAAGCCGTCGCGGTTCATCACCGCGGTCTCGCGCCGCTCGGCCATCGTTTCCTGCAGCAGCGGGAAGTCGGTCGAGTGCAGCTCGTACAGGCGCATGCGGTCGTCGGCGCGCAGCAGCATCTTGGCCAGCGTCGGCGAGCCGGGATAACGCATCAGCCGTGAGGCGTCCGGGTTGAAGGCCTTCACCAGGCTCACATAGTCGGCCAGACCTGCGGGCAGGTCGGCGCGGCTCCAGAGCCGGCCGATGCCATCGTCGTACTCGGCGTGCTTGCGCGCGTGGTTGCTGTCGAGGCCGTAGCCGCCGGCGCCGGCGTGGGTGTCGATCAGGGTCAGGGGCTTGTCCTTCTGCGTCATGTAGCGCAGCACCTGCGTCAGGACGAGGTGCTTGAGGACGTCGGCGTGGTTGCCGGCATGAAAGGCGTGGCGATAGGCGAGCATGGCGCGATTGTCGCCGTTATCCCGGCATGAAACACCGATGTAACCGGTGACGCCAGGGTGACTTCCCCGCTCCCCCGGAAGGGCGGGCGATTTCTAGAATGCGTCGTTTCCCCGGTTTTTGCACTCAGGACACAACGACATGAGCCGAGCCCCGTCCCAGGTTTCTCCCCAGCAGCTCTACCAGGACCGGCTCGGCCGGGCTGACGAGGTGATCGCCGCGCGGGTGCGCGACGGTGACACCGTGCTGGCGGCGTCCGCCGTCGGCGAGCCGCCCGAGCTGCTGCGCGCGCTGTCGGCGCGGCGCGACCAGCTCTCCGACGTGACGATCAGCCAGCTGCTGCCGCTGGCGCCGCAGGGCTACATGCAGGATCCCGATCCGTCGCGGCTGCGTGCGCGCTCGCTGTTCCTGAGCGCGTCGATCCGCGCCGGCTTTCCCGCCGGCTGGGTCGATCAGGTGCCCTGCCATTTCTCCGAGATCCCGCGCCTGATCCGCCGCGGCGAGCAGCGCTGCGAGGTGGTGATGACGCTGGCCTCGCCGATGGACGAGCACGGCTTCTTCTCGATCAGCCTGAGCCCGGACTTCACGATGGCGGCGATCGAGCGCGCCCGCGAGGTGGTGCTGGAGGTCAATCCGAACGTGCCCTTCGCCTTCGGCGCCTGCCATGTGCACGTCTCGCAGGTCAGCGCCATCGTCGAGAGCGGCGCGCCGCTGCGCGAGGTCGGCCTGCCGCAGATCGACGAGGTGCAGCGCACCATCGGCGCGCATGTGGCCGGCCTGGTGCGCGACGGCGACACGCTGCAGCTGGGCTACGGCAGCATTCCCGACGCGGTGGTGACCCAGCTGCACGACAAGCGCGACCTGGGCATCCACACCGAGATGATGGGCGATGGCCTGTGGTCGCTGGTCGAGAGCGGCGCGGTCACCTGCCGACGCAAGAACTTCATGCCCGGACGCATCGTCGCCACCTTCGGCATGGGCACGGCGAAGCTCTACCGCGCGATGCACCGCAACCCGATGCTGGAAATGCATCCGGTCGACTTCACCAACGATCCGGCGATCGCCGGGCGCAACGACAACCTGGTGGCGATCAACGCCTCGCTGCAGATCGACCTGGCCGGGCAGTGCTGCTCGGAAAGCTTCGGGCCGACGCCGTTCTCGGGCACCGGCGGGCAGGGCGACTTCATGCGTGCGGCCAACCGTTCGGAGGGCGGGCGCGGCATCATCGTGCTGCCGTCGACCGCGCGCTCGGGCACCGTCTCGCGCATCGTGCCGGTGCTGTCGCCGGGCAGCTTCGTCTCCACCGGCAAGAACGACGTGAACTATGTCGTCACCGAGCACGGCGTGGCGCAGCTGCGCGGGCGCTCGCTGCGCGAGCGTGCCGCCGCGCTGATCGCCATCGCGCATCCGGACTTCCGCGGCGAATTGCGCGATGCGGCACGACGCATGGCGCTGATTTGACATTGCCTGCCTGACTGGGGGAAGAACCGGCGGTTGATCCACCGATCGGGGGTGTCGCGGGCTGCAAAGAATGCCCGTGCCCTCGAACGACTCCGCCCCGCCGATGAACACCTCCACCCTCACCGAAGCCAGCTTCGCCGCGATCGATGCCCACCTGATGCGGGTCGAGATCGACTTGGACGGCATGATCCGCAGCGTCAACGACTGCTTTCTCGCACATTTCGAGGGCCGTCGCGACGATGTGCTGGGCCAGCCCTATCACCATTTCTGCGCGAGCATCCGCGCCGATGCGGCCGGGGGCGACGGCGTGCTGGCCCGGCTGGCCGCCGGCGAGCCGGTGATGCGGACCTTCGAGCATGTCGGGCCTCAGGCCCGCACCACCTGGATGGCGTTGTCGATGCTGCCGGTGAAGGACGCGTTCGGGCAGGTCAGCCATGCGCTGATCCTGGCGCGCGACGTGACCGAGGCCAAGGCCCAGTCGGTCGAGAACCAGTGCAAGCTGGACGCCATCTCGCGCTCCCACGGCATCATCGAGTTCGATCTCTCGGGCAACATTCTCGATGCCAACGAGATCTTCCTGAAGCTGACCGGCTACCGGCTCGACGAGATCCGGGGCCAGCACCACCGCCTCTTCGTCGACGGCGATGAGCAGCGTTCGCCCGAGTACCGACAGTTCTGGCAGCGCCTGGGACGGGGCGAGACCGCCTCGGGCGAGTACCTGAGGTTTGGCCGCAATGGCCGCCGTCTCTGGATCCAGGCCAGCTACAACCCGATCCTGGACAGCCATGGCCATCCGGTCAAGGTCATCAAGTACTGCAGCGACATCACCGAGGCCAAGCAGCTCAGCATCGAGAACCAGGCGATGATGGAGGCGGTGTCAGCCACCAGCGGAATGATGGTGCTTGACCGCGACGGTGTGATCCTGTCGATCAACGATCGTTTCGTGAAGGCGCTGGGCTATTCGCGCGATGAGCTCATCGGACGCACCGAGGCGTCCCTGCTGTTCGACGAGGATGCGGCTTCCCAGGAGTACGAGGCGATCTGGCACGGACTGCGTGCGGGGCGCGCCTGCACCGGCGCCTTCCGGCGAAAGGCCGCGGGGGGGCGCGAAGCTTGGTTCTCGTCGACACGCAGCCCGGTCATGAGCCTGGATGGCACCTTGAGCAAGGTGCTGATCGTGGCTCAGGACATCACCGAGGAGCAACTGCTTCGGCTCGACGCCGCAGGCAAGATGGGCGCGATCGACCGCGCTCAAGCCGTGATCGAGTTTGACCTGAGTGGTCGAGTCCTCAAGGCCAACGACAACTTCCTGCGCCTGTTGGGCTACAAGATCGAGGACATCATCGGCCGACATCACCGCATGTTCGTGGCTCCGGCCGAGATCAGTTCGAGCGAGTACCAGACGTTCTGGGAGCGCCTGTCGCGTGGCGAATACTTCACCGGCGAATACAAGCGTATCGGCCGAGAGGGCCAGGAAATCTGGATCCAGGCCACCTACAACCCGATCCTCGATCGGCGCGGCCATCCGGTGAAGGTGGTCAAGTTCGCCACCGACGTGACCGAGGCCAAGCTGCGCAATGCCGAGTTCGTCGCCAAGGTGCAGGCTATCGACCTGGGCCAGGCGGTGATCGAGTTCGACCTCGACGGCCGGGTGCTGAGCGCCAACCGCAATTTCCTCGCTGCGATGGGCTATACGCTGCGCGAGATCCAGGGCATGCACCACAGCATGTTCTGCACGCCCGAATACACCCATGGCGAGGAATACCGCGACTTCTGGCTGCGCCTGGGCGAGGGCAAGTTCCTCAGCGGCCGCTTCCACCGGGTGGGCAAATACAACCGCGACGTCTGGATCCAGGCGACCTACAACCCGATTCTCGACCTCAACGGCCGGGTGGTGAAGATCGTCAAGTACGCCTTCGACGTGACCAAGGAGGTGCAGCTGGAGAAGCGCATCGCCGCCAAGTCGTCCGAGATGAGCGAGAGCGTGGTCAGCCTGGCCGCCAGCATCACCGAGATCGCGCGCAACTCCGGCGTGGCTGCCGCGATGGCGGGCGACGCTGCCTGTGCGGCTCAGGCGGGCTTCACGGCACTGCAGAAGTCGATCGAGACCATTGGCAGCATCCAGGCCAGCTCGGTGCGGGTCTCCGAGATCGTGCGGGTCATCGGCGAGATCGCCAGCCAGACCAATCTGCTGGCCTTCAACGCTGCGATCGAGGCGGCGCGCGCCGGCCAGCATGGCGTGGGCTTCTCGGTGGTGGCCGGCGAGGTGCGCAAGCTCGCCGAGCGCAGCTCGGTGGCCGCCCGCGAGATCGCCAAGCTGATCGAGGAGTCGGTCATGCAGGTCGGTCAGGGTGCGGAGGTCAGCAAGGAGGCCGCGCGCAGCTTCGAGGGCATCATGACCAGCGTGGGTCGCACCCGCACCAGCGTGTCCGAGATCGCCCAGGCCACGGACGGCCAGCGGCGTCTGGCCGACGAGGTCTCCGGGCTGATCGTCTCGCTGACCGGTTCGGTGAAGTCGTGAGCGGGATCGATCCGGCCGGCGACTTCGGCGGGCTGCGGGTCGGCGGGCTGCAGCTGGCGCTGCCGATGGGCGCGCTGCGCGAGGTCGTGCCTTGTGGTCAGATCGAGCGCCTGCCGGCGCGGGCCGAGGGGCTGCTGGGGGCGATCGACCTGCGTGGCGTGCTGGTGCCGGTGGTGGATCTGCGGCCGCTGATCGGACTGGGCGCGGATCCGATCGACTGGCCCTGTGTCGTGCTGGTGATCCATGACGGCCTGATCCTGGGCCTGCTGTGCGAGGGCGTGACGGGCGTGTTCCGCAGCGAGGGGCACCGCTTGAGCCGCGTGGCGCAGGACGGGCTGATGGCCGGCAGCCTGCGCCGCGCCGACGATGGCAGCCTGATCAGCGTGCTGTCGCCGGCGGCGCTGCTGGCGCTGCCCGGTCTGCCGCGCGTCGAGGATCCGGAGCCGCAGCGCCAGAGGGTGCATGACGGCAGCGTCAGCGACGAGCCGTTGGCCTCGGGCCTGCCGATGCTGCTGCTGCTGTGCGGCCGCGTGCCGCTGGCGCTGCCGGCGATGGCGGTGCATGCGACGCTGCCGTCGCCGCAGGTGCGGGCCTCGGTGCTGGGCCTGTCTGGCACGTGCGTCGGCGTGCTCGAGCATGCGGGCGAGGAAGTGCCGGTGGTCGATCTGCCGGCGCTGTGCGGGCTCGGCCGGCTGGAGCGCCCGGAGGGTGCCGTGCAGCAGGCTTTCCTGATGCGGCTCGAGGCGGGCCTGGTGGCTTTCCTGATCGACCGGGTGCTTGACGTGGTGCGTGTCGATGACGATGCGGTGATGCCGGTGCCGGCGTTCGCGCTGCCGCAGCGCGAGCTGTTCGAGGGCGGACTGTCCATTCAGGCGCTGACCGATGAGGTGCGCACGCTGCTGCCGTCTTCGGTGCAGCAGTTCCTGGTGCTGAGTCCGCAGGGACTGCAGGGCCATGCCGGTCTGCAGGCGCTGGCCGCCAGTGCTCGGCCGGTGGCGGCGCTGCGCGGCGCCGAGGCCTTGCTGGCTTCGGATTCCGCGGTGGCCGCCGGTCTGCTGGCCACCGGCCAGCGCGCGATGGTGACCTATCAGCTCGGGCGCGAGGTGGCCACCCCGATCGGCCAGATCCGCGAGATCCTGCCTTTCGGCTGCGAGATCGCGGTGCTCGAGGTGGGCGGCGCGATGCTCGGGCTGGTCGCGCACCGTGGGCGCTCGATTCCGGTGATGTGCCTGAGCCGGCTGCACGGCCTGCCGCCGCCCGAGGTCAGTCCGGCGGTCAGCGTGCTGGTGGTCGAGGCCGATGCGGGCGAGCAGCTGGGCTTCGCGGTGCCGATGCTGCGCAGCATCGAGCCCGCCGACTGGGAGCCCGCGCTGCCGGCGCTGGGCGACAGCCGCGACCCGCTGACGCAGGCGATCCACTCGCGCCAGCTGGTGCAGGTCGGGCAAGGCGATTCACGCCGCATGCTGCAGGTGGTCGACCTGCAGCGCATTGCCCGCGCGCTGCAGCAGCGCACGGTCTGAACAGCCTCACTGGGGATCCTCGCCGCGCATCAGCGCCAGCAGCTCCTGCGGCGCCAGCGGGGCCTGGGCCGGACCGTCGCCGCCGTCGAGCACCTGCGCGGCCAGCTCGCGCTTGTCGTGGTGCAGCGCGACGATGCGCTCCTCCAGCGTTCCCTGGCGCACCAGCCGGTAGACGGTGACCGGGCGCTGCTGGCCGATGCGGTGCGCGCGGCCCGAGGCCTGGTCCTCGGCGGCCGGGTTCCACCACGGGTCGGCGATCACCACATAGTCGGCCGCGGTCAGGTTCAGGCCGAAGCCGCCGGCCTTCAGGCTGATCAGGAAGAAGTCGCCCTCGCCGTCCTGGAAGGCGGCGACGCGGCGGCTGCGCTCTGCGGCCGGTGTCGCGCCGTCGAGGTACTGGTGGCTGAAGCCCGCCTCGTCCAGCGCGGCGCGCAGCAGCTGCAGGAAGTCGACGAACTGGCTGAAGACCAGCGTGCGGTGGCCGTTGGCGACGAGCTCGCGCGCCAGCTCGCCGAAGGCGCGCACCTTGGCGCCGGCCAGCGACAGCTCCGGCGTGACCAGGCGCGGATCGCAGGCGGCGCGGCGCAGCCGGGTCAGCTGCGCCAGCAGGTGGAGCTGGGCGCTGCCGCTGCCGGCCTCGCTCTGCAGGGCTTCTTCGGCCTCCTTCAGCGCCTGGCGGCGCAGCGCCTCGTAGTGCGCCTGCTCGGCCGGCTCGGCCTCGACGGTCAGGATCCGCTCGGTGCGCGGCGGCAGGTCCTCGAGCACCTGCGACTTGGTGCGGCGCAGGATGAAGGGCCCGACCAGCCGGCGCAGCGTGCGCTGGCGGCCGCGGTGGCGGTCGCGCTCGATCGGCACCGCGAAGCGCTCCGAGAACTGCGCCTGTGTGCCCAGCAGACCGGGATTGCAGACCTGCATGATCGACCACAGCTCGGCCAGCCGGTTCTCGATCGGCGTGCCCGACAGCGCCAGCCGGAAGTCCGCGCGCAGCGCATGCACCGCCTGGCTGCGCCGCGCCGCGGCGTTCTTGACCGCCTGCGCCTCGTCGAGCACCAGCGTGTGCCAGTCGCGGCCGGCGAAGCCCTCGGCGTCGAGCTGCAGCAGCGTGTACGACACCAGCAGCACCTCGTTCGGGCCGGCGGCCGCACGCAGCGCCTCGCGCTCGGCCGGCGGCGTCGCGCCGAAGTCGGTCAGGCGCAGCGCCGGCGCGAAGCGGTGCGCCTCGGCCAGCCAGTTGCCGATCAGCGAGGTCGGCGCCACCACCAGCGCCGCGCCGCCGCGCCCGCGCGCCAGCAGCACCGCCAGCGCCTGCAGCGTCTTGCCCAGGCCCATGTCGTCGGCCAGGATCGCGCCCAGCCCGGCGCCGGCGCGGCGCATCGCCCACTCGAAGCCTTCCTGCTGATAGGGCCGCAGCGTGGCCTGCAGCGTGCCGGGCAGGCGCGGCACCTGGCGCTCGAGCTGCGCCAGCCGCTCGACGCGCTCGCGAAAGCGCGCATCGGTCTCGAGCCGGCTGCCTTCGAGCGTCTGTTCCAGCCACGGCGCGGCCAGCGGCGTCAGCCGTGCGGCGTCCTGGCGGATCTCGGCCACGCCGGCCATGTCCTCGAGCCGGCCGCGCAGCTCCTCGGTCAGCGCCAGGTAGCGGCCGTCGCCCATCGGCACGAAGCGGCTGCGCCGCGTGCGGCTCCAGTCGAGCAGCCGCCCGAGGCTGAAGACCAGCTGCTCGTCGATCTCGACGCCGCCGTCGAGCGCCAGCCAGTCCTGGCCGCTGCGCACCCGCACCTTGAGCTGCTTCAGGCCGGCGCTGTCGACCTGGATCGGGCGGCCGCGCGGCCAGTCCAGCGCCTCGACCGCCTGCAGCGTGTGCAGCCGCTCGAGCAACGCCAGCGCCAGCTCGGGCTCGGCCACCGACCAGCGCGCCGGGGCCCCGTCGGGCAGCGGCTCGAGCATCGGGCAGGCCTCCTGCACCCGCTCCAGATGATCGCGCTCGCGGGCCAGATCGCGCCGGGTCGCGCGCGGCGTGCCGCCGCTGGAGGTGGCGATCAGCCGCACCCGGCCCTGGCCGGGCTCCAGCCGCGGGCCCTCGGCGCCCAGCGGCGCCACCGCAAGCCGCAGCGCCAGCCCGTCGCCCTCGGGCGTGAGTTCGGCGCGCAGCCGGGTCTCGGCCTCGACTTCCTGCGCAGGCGCGGCGCCGTCCGCACCGGCCGTGCCGGTGCCTGCGCTGTCGCTGTGGATGCGGAAATGCGCGCCCAGCCCGCGCAGCACCTCGTCGAGTTGCGCCATCGCCTCGTGCGGCACCTCCAGGCCGGCGCCGATCAGCTGCGCGGCGCGTTTCTGCGCGGCGCTCAAGCGCACCACGCGGGCCTGGTCCGGCCCGTCGCGCAGCACGGTGGTCAGCAGCAGCTGGTCGGCCTCGCGCTGATCGGCGGCGTTGTCGATCGGCAGCTGCGGCTCGCTGCGGTCGGCCTGCGGATCGCACCAGCGCGGCGGCGGCAGCAGCGTGACCCGCAGCCGCCCGCCCAGGTCGGTCACGTCGATCTCGGCGGGCGCCTCGGTCAGGCTCACGTTCACGCCGGGTGCATCGTCGAACTCGAGGAGCGGATGGCCGACCAGCGCGACGATGGCCTGGGCCAGATCGAGGCGCTGGCCGCCGCGCTCGTGCACGCTGGCGCGGATGCAGCGCACCAGCCGCAGGTCCTGCGGCGGCAGGCTGTCGTCGCGCAGCAGCCGCGACAGCGGCAGCTCGCGTGGCTTGCCCCAGCCGCGCGTGCCCTGGCGCTGCTCCATCGGCTGGATCGCCTCCAGCGCGCCGTGCGGGTTGACCGACAGCACCCACACCAGGCGGGTGGCCTGGCTGGCGCCTTCCGGGCGCGCCGCGCTGTCCTGGCCGAGCCGGGCCAGCTCGTCGAGTGCCCGCTGCCAGGCGGGCTGGTGCAGGTGCTCGCCGGTGATGAAGGGCCGCGCCGGTGCGCGGCCTTCGAGCACCGCCAGCGCCGACGCCATCAGCCCGGCCAGCAGCGTCAGGCCGCACTGGTGCAGGCGGGTGATCGTCTCCAGCGCGATCGTGCGCTCGCTCGGGGTGAGGGCGGGGTCGCTGGCCGGGTCATGCAGCCAGGCCCGGCCGATCCAGCTGGCCAGATCGTCCGGATGCAGATGGGGCGGGCGGCTGCGGATCGGCAGCGCCCGCGGATCGCGCCGCTCCT
>JACCDS011632816.1_pt1 | contig 10119 bp, 5 predicted proteins | sample 7446441 | NCBI WGS metagenome assembly JACCDS01 (sample SAMN15323445, study PRJNA562643) | freshwater metagenome | isolation source: river surface water | place: USA:Blue River Watershed | collected 2017-08-17 | reverse complement strand
ATTGTGGGTAAAACTGTGTGGAAAATAAAAAAAGCCCGCTAGAAACGGGCTTTTTTCTTGATTTCTTGGCGGAAGCGGTGAGATTCGAACTCACGGAGGGGTTACCCCCTCGTCGGTTTTCAAGACCCAGAGCCTGAAGCAGCAAATTCAAACGAAGGTCTTTATTTATCAACAGGTTGCATCGCCCCCATGCCCGGTTGCGATACCTGCAAAACACGACACGAAATAACTTTGGTCTGCTTTCGCCTGCATTTGTGATGACACAAATTCGCCGCAGTTACAAAACAGGGGAAGGAAGTGGCAAACAGCAAGAAACCGCGCAAGGTGTACCGCCCCAAGTCAGTCGTCCCTGATCCGGTCAAACACGTCCTACGCGGCTGCCAAACCACGCAAAATCGAGCCACCTCTCACCAGCATCTTTGAGTTCTTTGAGCGGACGCTTTAAATACCTGAAGCCTTCGATCAAATTACGAAAGAACCAGACTCGGTCATATCGGTCAGACTTTAGAGTGGTCTGCAAAATCTGAAATCGAACATCAAAACATGCTTCACTTCTGCGCCCTTACTGATAAGGTACTTCAATGACCTCTGCAAAGAAACAGTCCGAACAACACGTCATCGACCGCGAGGGAGAGAAACTTTTACGTACGAAGCTGCCGCCGCATTGGCTGTTACGGAATTACCGGCCGGACTATGGTCTCGACTTCACAATTGAGACTTTCAAGGCCGGGGTTCTAATGGGCGGGAAGTTGAAAACATACGAAACTCTGGGGGAACACGTTTTTGTCCAGCTTAAGAGCGTAGCTGAGCCAGTACCAGCCCCGCTCACGCTTTATCGCCGTGGCAACGTGGAAAAGGCCCCCGAGCAGCTAGACCGTGAGGACAAGGTGGGGACCGTCGAGACCTACCGTTTCCCGTTGGAAACCTCCGAACTGGTCACGGTCGAACGGATGGGTATTGGTGTGCCTGTGCTACTCGTCATCGCCGACCTCACCAACGAACGTTGCTCGTTCGTGTGCTTGAACGATTACATAGACAAGATCCTGATTCCGCGCCACCAAGATTACCGAGAGAAGGCGAGCCGCACGATACATGTTCCTGTGCGCAACGAAATCGGCAGCGACATAGGCCAAGTTGCCTTGCGATGGTATGCCAAGCGGCCCAAGCTCCTAGCCGCATTCCAGCGTTTTACTTACCAGTTTTCTGAACTGCAGTGGGCTCAGGACGGCGACTGGCGCGGTCTGGCCAGCTATTTCGCCCGCCGGATCGCCGCATATGACTTCTGGGACGACATCGAGATGTGTGTCCCCATTGCCTACCACGGCGCTGGTCTTCGGCGTTTCCTTGAGGTCGGAAAGCCCGGCTTCTTCAATCGACCGACTGAAATTCCTGACGGGGTAGACGAGGAATTTCTGGCGGAGCACTTCGAGAAACTCGATGTCTTCGAGCTTTGGCGCCAGCTATCGCTGCTCCCAAAAACCTATGAAGATGTTTGGCGCGAATGGTTCCTGCCAACATCTCTAGGGGAGCTAACATCGGCTCTTTAGGTTGCATGGCCTCATTCCCTCAGTATCGGTGTGACGAAACCACGTGTGCATGGTTAACTCAGTTCAAACTCGAATTGTGGGAACGCACCCGCCATCGCGCTGCCCTCTGATTCCAGCCACCGCTTCATCGGGCAGTGCTGCAAACGCGCTGCAAGCTGCGCTTCGCGACCGAGCGCACATTCAGTATTTTGCAAGCTTGTAGCGGGGTGAAAAGTGAGACGTAAACCTGCTTAGAAATGCATTCAGCGGCATATCTGATGACACAATTTCATTACATTAACCGCACAGGAGCCTAATGCTCCACCAGTAGTTGACAAGTCACCCGCTACCAGTGGATCGTAGACTGGTTTCCCGTTACCAGCTACTGAAATCCGTCACTTGGCCCTCTCGGATCAAGCGGTTCAGCTAAAGGGGGCGTCACATTTGATTCTGTGAGGAGAACCTTTCAAGTGTTCGATTGAATGCCGTCGGCCCGTCTAACCAACTTACGCCTACTTCGATCAACTTTAGAAATCTAGCCACCCTACATTTGCACAATTTTTGAGCATTCTGGCATCCCTTAACGAGGAAGAACAACCTCCCAGTAGGTCGGTCGGTGGTGAGCAGAAAGAACTGAAGTAACCACAGGTCAAGGAAAATGGATGCCTGACGTCAATTCAGCTATTTGCGGTCGCAACTCTTGCCAGATCGCAATATTCCGCTGGAACTCTGCATCAATCGTCTCTAAAGTCTTGTTTTGTGCGACCCAACTTGTGTAGTAGCCCGTGGCAATTGAATGCTTGCGCCAATGAATCGAGGCAAGCGCATTAGCTTGCTCGTCGACCGAGAAGCCCTTCGGAATATGCTCTGGGGCGGGTATTGCCATCCGCTCACCTAAGAACACCTCGTCCGGTATAACTCTTCCTTTGCGTCCCAATTTCCGCTCGAACTCCTCAGCCATCAAATTGACAAGCCTTTCGATGATCCCATGTCGAACCAAGAAACTGTCATGAATAGGAAGACAAACTTCGTTTTCATCCGCCAAACGAAGCATCACTTGTTCTGCGATTTCCGATTCGAGAAATTGAAGCCGAAGGCCGATCCCTGTATGAAAATGGTGGGCAATTGGCTCGTGACGTGTCGTTATACGGGTCCGTAGCTCTTTGGCATTGATACCAAGGATCCGCTGTTCCTCATGAGGTAATCTGTATGTCCCCTTTTCGTCATTTAAAACCGCATTTACATACCGCTTGACGATCTTTCTACGCGGATCACTTGACGATGCATACGACAGCCCGACATCGTAGAGATCTTCGTTACCGACATCTTTGCCTTCGATAGCATAAAGGCATCTCAACGCCATGGCCGAAAAGTCTGCCTCTGTGGCAAGTTCACCATCAATTGCGATGTATTTTCTGTATCTGCTTGGGACTGATTGCCACCAACCACCATAGAACCGCCCACCTCGATCTAGCCGACCACGTGCAAAAATCCGGCGCAATGTGACTTGCGAAAAATTGAGTGGTGTTGGTCCAAACACTCTCCCTTGACTTACGTGCGCTGACCTACTCACCCCAACGTCGAGAATGACATCGTTCGAACCATCAAGGCAGATGCAGTGAGACAGCAACAGTTCATTGATTCTTTGGATGTTGCTTCGCCACTGGGAGACTTGGGGTGCCTCATCGTTTCTGATTTCACGACGCACCTTCTGTTCTGAGTCTTCGGCAAGCAAAATCAGCCGATCAGGCAGAGGCGCATCCAGAAGCCGCCACTCGTATGAATCTTGCTCGAACTGTGTGGCAAGTTCGCCTGACGCTTCGACAGTAGTAACTCTTCCACGTTTTCCTTCAGGATCGTGTGACCCTACATCTACTTTCAGCCAACCCAATGATTCAGCGGCAGCAAGGATTTTCTTCACAGCGCCAAATGGATGCGGAACAGGTGTCCTGTACGAGGCGTTGTAGAACCGTTCAGACATTGGAAGCGCCAGCATTGCGCGTGGCTGACTAAAATACGCTTGATACAGCCCCTCAAGCAGCCAGATTGCGGCAAACCGCTCTCCATCCAAAACACGTCGGTCAACCCCCTTCCTCGAAGTACGCTGGCGGTCTACCATAGCTTTAAGTTCAGTCAGGCGCTCAGGATGGCGTGGATACGGAGAATTCAACACCGACGCATACCAGAGCACAGGTCGAGAAGTTTGGATATTCAAATTACGCGCCCTTTATCAAGCGGATTGTCTTGGTGATCAGTGTAAATATGAAAAATCGCACGAGGGCATTCGTCGACCTTGATCTCTGTGGCTTTGCGCTTCGGGAACAAATAGCCCGCTAGTTCTGCAAACATTCGCCCACGAAGTTCTGCAGGGTTGGATTGATCCATCGCGATCTGTACCATCCCCTCAATCGGGTTGCAGTTCAACGCCGACAACAATTCAGCGATCTCAGCAGTCCGCTTGTTCGGCGTCCCCTTTTGCCGCCCGCCCGTCTTGCGACCGAGTGCCATAAATTCCCTTTTACAGTAGGTGACTTTTCGGCAACATATTTCGTTGCTGCAGGTGGGTATACAAGGTCATGTGGCAAAGTCGCAAGTAGGATTTGCGGGTATTCTCACCTAAAAATTCGTCATTACAGATATAAGGTTTACATTTTGCTAACTGGAGAACTTCGCAGTCAAATCGACTCCGTCTGGAACGCCTTTTGGGCGGGCGGAATCGCCAACCCACTAGAGGTGATGGAGCAAATCACCTACTTGCTCTTCATCCGGCGGCTTGATGACATTCATACACTTGCGGAGAGCAAAGCGATGCTCCTCAAGCGAGATGTTACTAACCGCATATTTCCCGACGGACGTGACCCCAAAGGCCGTGACTATAACGACTTGCGCTGGTCGCGATTCAAGCATTTTTCGCCGGTAGAGATGTTCGAGACCGTCAGCGAGCACGCTTTCCCTTTCATCAAAAACATGGGTGGAGATGGCTCGACCTATATTCACCACATGAAAGATGCCCGCTTCACTATTCCAACGCCGTCCTTGCTGTGCAAGGTGGTGGATATGCTCGATCACATCCCGATGGAAGACCGAGACACAAAGGGAGATCTTTACGAATATATGCTGAGCAAGATCGCCAGCGCTGGTCAGAATGGCCAATTCCGTACGCCTAGACACATCATCAAACTGATGGTCGAATTGGCCGCGCCAACAGCGAAGGATGTCATCTGCGATCCGGCCTGTGGCACCGCTGGCTTCTTGGTAGCCGCCGGCGAATACCTGCGGGAAAAGCACCCGGAACTGTTCAACGACGCCGAAGCACGAGCGCACTTCAATGCCGGCATGTTCCATGGCTACGACTTCGACAACACCATGCTGCGCATTGGCAGCATGAACATGGCGTTACATGGCGTCGACAATCCGGAGATCCGTAACAAAAACTCACTGGCTCAAGACCATGCCGGGGACGAAGAAAAGTACTCGCTCATCCTAGCGAATCCCCCCTTTGCTGGAGCGCTAGACTACGAGAACACCGCCAAAGATCTGCTTGCACTGGTCAAGACGAAGAAGACCGAGCTGCTTTTCCTTGCTCTGTTCCTTCGCCTGCTCAAGCCCGGTGGCAGGGCTGCGGTCATCGTACCCGACGGTGTACTGTTCGGATCGTCCAAGGCGCACAAGGAACTTCGCCGAAAGATCGTCGAAGACCAAAAACTGGATGCAGTCATCTCCCTGCCCTCTGGCTGCTTCAAACCTTATGCCGGTGTCTCAACAGCGATCCTGATTTTTACAAAGACCAATTCCGGCGGCACAGATCACGTCTGGTTTTATGACATGCAGGCCGATGGCTGGAGCCTCGACGACAAGCGTCAACCGCTACTCGCTGAAGACAAACTCGGCGTTGCTCCAACAACAGCATTGGCTGAGGGTGACCACGCCAAGAACAACTTACCCGATGTCCTGCACCGCTGGCAGCAACGAGATACTGAAGAACGCCAGCGTTCACGCACCGAGCAGAGTTTCTGCATACCTAAGGCCGACATCGCGGCGGAAGGCTACGACCTCTCCATCAACCGCTACAAGGAAGTAGTGCATCAGGCGATCGAGTATCTTCCACCGAAGGAGATACTCGCAAAGCTGGCAAAACTGGAGGAAGAGATTCAGTTAGGGATGAAGACGCTCGAGGGGATGCTCAAGTGAAGGAAACAAGTTCATCATGGCCTGTCGTCAGCCTCGGTGACATCTGCACCTTGAAATACGGTAAGGCTCTCCCAGAGGGCGCCAGAGCAGGTGGGCACCTACCTGTTTATGGCTCAAACGGTGTAGTTGGTTATCACAATGCTGCCATCACTTCTGGACAAACTATCATCATTGGTCGGAAGGGTTCTTTTGGTGAAGTCAACTATTCGGAATCAGCGTGTTGGCCAATCGATACTGCCTACTTTATCGATGAGGGCGCAACGACGGCGGATATTCGATGGCTATCGTATCGATTGGCTGCACTAGGTCTCAACAGATTAAACAAAGCAGCCGCAGTTCCGGGATTGAACCGAGAAGACGCATACAGGCAGCAGCTTCTTCTACCTCCAGTTCACGAACAACGCCGCATCGCCGCCATCCTCGACCAAGCCGATACACTTCGGGCCAAGCGCCGGGAAGCTTTGGCACAACTTGATAACCTCACGCAGTCCATTTTCATTGAAATGTTTGGGGATGTGGAAAAAAACTCCCTATGCTGGCCAACAAAACCGTTAAAAGAACTTGGGCGCATCGTCACTGGTCGCACACCCCCAAGTTCAAAGAAAGGTATGTTCGGCGGGAAAATTCCCTTTGTTACTCCCGGCGACCTTGATTCCCATGAGCCTGCAAAACGCACACTTACACAAGCTGGTGCCAACGAGGTAGAGCTCGTTAGAGCAGGTTCAACTCTGGTTTGCTGTATCGGAACAATTGGGAAAATGAGACAGGTGAATTTCGTATCAGCATTCAATCAACAAATAAATGCCATCGAATGGGGAAGTGAAATTGATGATGACTTCGGCATCACTCTTCTCGGTTTTTTTAAGAAAGTCCTCGCATCAAAAGCAACATTAACAACCGTTCCCATTCTCAATAAATCGAATTTTGAAAAGCTAGAAATACCGGTTCCCCCAAGGCGTTTGCAGAATGTATTTGCCTCAAGACTTACAAAAATCGGATCTAGTAAAGAATTTCTCAGAAATTCAGCAGTACAGCTTGACGACCTTTTCTCATCAATCCAGCACCGCGCGTTTCGAGGAGAACTGTAAGTGAGCAATTTCGCTTTCCTCCGCATCCTCGACTGGGCCGCTCTCTTCGAGTCTGCAAAGAAGGCGGAGGAACTGGCGAAATCCGACGCCCGAGGCTCCTGCTTCTACGCCCGGCGTACGTTGGAACTGGCGGTGGCATGGCTGTACAAACATGAGCGCTCGCTGCGCCTGCCGTATCAGGACAACCTCAGCGCGCTGATCCACGAGCCCACCTTCCGACAAGTGGTGGGTGATGCGCTTTTTACCAAAGCCCGCCTCATCAAAGATCTCGGAAATATGGCAGTGCACAGCACCAAAAAGATGGTGCCGTCGGACGCCATAAACGCCACGCGCGAACTTTTTCACTTCAGCTATTGGCTGGCACGAACCTACGGCCGAACATCTCGTCCTGACCCCAGCCTGACCTTCAACCTCGGCCTGCTGCCAGAAACTTCGGCTATCTCCCCCCAGACGTTGGAGCAACTTCAAAAGCTTGAGGCAGACCTGCAGGTAAAAGATGAGCATCTCTCATTTCTGCTAGCCGACAAAGCCGCTCTGAACGAGGAACTCAAGAAGCTCCGTGAGGAAGTCGCGGCGACCAAGAAGGCCAACACTGAGCAGCCCGACACCCACGACTATTCTGAAGCCGAAACCCGAAAAGCCTTCATTGATGTTTTGCTGAAGGAAGCAGGATGGCATCTCGACTCTGCCAAAAACTTCGAGGTCGAGGTCACTGGCATGCCGAACAATCAGGGAATTGGCTATGTCGATTATGTCTTGTGGGGCGATGACAGCAAACCGCTAGCGTTGATCGAGGCCAAGCGCACCACCAAAAATCCGAATGTCGGTCAGCAGCAGGCAAAGCTGTACGCCGACTGCCTTGAACAGATGTTTGGCCAGCGCCCGGTCATCTTTTATTCGAACGGCTACGATCATTGGATGTGGGACGACTTGTCGTATCCGCCCCGTCCGGTGCAAGGTTTTTACAAGAAGCCCGAACTCGAACTTGCCATTCAGCGACGCAGTAGCCGCAAGAAACTGGCGAATGCCTCGATCAACAAAGGCATCATCGAGCGGTACTACCAAATCCGAGCGGTTCGCAGGGTGAGCGAAACCTTCGAGGTTGATAACCAACGCAAGTCGCTGCTTGTCATGGCGACCGGTGCAGGCAAGACACGCACCGTCATCGCCTTGGCTGATGTGCTAATGCGATCTAATTGGGCCAAGCGCGTTCTGTTCCTTGCCGACCGAGTGGCACTGGTTAATCAGGCGGTGAATGCCTTCAAGGCTCACCTGCCGGATTCCTCTCCAGTCAATTTGGTCACCGACAAAGCTACCGAAGGCCGGGTATATGTATCGACCTATCCGACCATGATGGGATTGATTGATGACGCAACCGATGGGCAACGGCGCTTTGGTGTTGGCCACTTCGACCTGATCATCATTGATGAAGCGCATCGCTCGGTCTATCAGAAGTACCGTGCCATCTTCGACTACTTCGATTCCTTGCTGGTCGGCCTGACAGCCACTCCTAAGGACGAAATCGACCACAACACCTATGGCTTGTTCGACCTCGAAACCGGGGTGCCGACCGATGCTTACGGCCTCGATGAGGCGGTCGCCGATGGCCATCTAGTGCCTCCGATAGCGATTTCCGTCCCGCTCAAATTCCAGCGGGAAGGCATCAAGTACGACGACCTGACCGAGGAAGAAAAAGAAGAATGGGATGCTAAGGAGTGGAGCGAGGATGGCTCCACCCCGGACGAGGTCGGCGCAGAAGCCCTCAACAAATGGCTGTTCAATACCGACACCGTGGATAAGGTGCTGGAAACTCTGATGACCAAGGGCGAGAAGGTGGCAGGTGGCGACCGGCTAGGCAAGACCATCATCTTTGCGAAGAATAACGATCACGCCGACTTCATTGCCAAACAATTTGACGCTAACTACCCCCATTACAAGGGTCATTTCGCCCGGGTGGTGACCTACAAAACCGAATACGCCCAGAGCCTGATCGACGACTTTTCCAAAAAGGAGAAGATGCCCCACATTGCAATCTCCGTGGACATGCTCGACACCGGCATCGATGTGCCTGAGGTCGTCAATCTTGTCTTCTTCAAGGTGGTGCGTTCGAAGACCAAGTTCTGGCAGATGGTTGGCCGAGGCACCCGGTTGTGTAAAGACCTATTCGGGCCGGGTGAAGACAAGAAAAATTTCTTCATATTCGACTTCTGCCAAAACCTTGAATTCTTCAGCCAGAATCCGAACCCGTCCGATGGATCCAGCGCCGAGCCGCTTGGCACACGGTTGTTCAAGGCACGGCTTGAAATCGTCGCAGAACTTGACAGCAAACTTGCGAAGATTGAACCCGGTGGCACACCTTTACCGTCTTACCAAGAAGGTTACCTGACCGAGGAGCAGCTACGGATCGAGACAGCGACGATGTTGCATCAGACTGTGGCCGCAATGAAGGTTGATAACTTTGTCGTACGGCCGCACCGTCGATACGTTGACAAATTCGCCAACGTAAACGCATGGCAAGTGCTTACCCCCGAAGACCATTTAGAACTCCGCTCTCACGTTGCCGGACTCCCGTCCGAACTGACTGATGAAGATGAAGAGGCAAAGCGGTTCGACATGCTGGTATTACGCGCCCAACTTGCCATTCTGCAGGCCAAACCAGACTTCAGCAGCCTCAGAGACAAGATTCAAGCTATTGCCAGCGCCTTGGAGGAACAAGCCAATATCCCGGCCATCAAGGCGGAGATCGTGTTCATACAATCGATCACCAGCGACGAATGGTGGGAGGATGTGACCGTTCCCATGCTCGAAGCGGTACGCAGAAAACTCCGCTCGCTCATCAAGCTTATTGAGAAAGGCAAGAAAAACATCGTCTATACGAACTTCGAAGACGAGATCCGCGACGGCGTGGAGATCGATCTTCCGCAGGTCACTGCTGGCCTTAACATGGCGAAGTTCAAAGAGAAAGCACGAGTTTTCCTGCGCGAGCATGAATCACACCTATCCCTCCAGCGCCTACGCCGTAACCAGCCATTAACCGCGACCGACTTGGTCGAACTAGAGAAAATGCTGATGCAAGCAGGCGGCTCTGCCGAACTCATCAATCAGGCCAAGCAGAAGAGCCACGGTCTGGGCATTTTCATCCGTTCACTGGTCGGTCTCGACCGCGAAGCAGCGATGCAGGCATTCAGTGATTTCATCACCGGCACGACAGCCACGTCCAATCAGATCGAGTTCATCAATCTTATCGTGCAGGAACTGACCCAAAACGGCTTAATAGAGCCAGACCGACTCTGGGAGCAGCCTTATACCGGCCT
>JACCDS010131371.1_pt1 | contig 10119 bp, 7 predicted proteins | sample 7446441 | NCBI WGS metagenome assembly JACCDS01 (sample SAMN15323445, study PRJNA562643) | freshwater metagenome | isolation source: river surface water | place: USA:Blue River Watershed | collected 2017-08-17 | reverse complement strand
GTTAGGTGCGCTGTGCTGTACCTGCGGGGCGCTCCAGCCTGCCGCCGGTGCCACCACCTGACCTACGCCAGCCAGATGCAGGATGTCGCCTCACGGCGGCTATTGAAATGGGCCAGATCACCGTTGGCTTGAGAGTGAGCGTGCTACGGCGCTCAAGGCGTTTGGGGGCTACCGGTTAGAAGGTATCCCGAATTCGGTTTCAAATGAATGTGCTTGCCACATGGCGCAGTGGCTCCGCCATACGAGCTTTAATTTCTTGCTCAACCTACCCTGTCGAGTAGTCACGCTCGGAATCATCCACCCACTGCTTCTTACACTCTCGCTCTTACCCTAGGTAGGCAAAAGCGATGCGCACATCATCGACGACATTGGTCAGCCATCAGAACATATCGATACTTGATGATTGACTAAACGGTGGAATCATTCCGATCCAACCCCTCATACCGTATGTGTGTGCCATAACCCCGATACAGTGGAATGACATTCGCCCCGCTTGGATCGAAAGGGTCGTGGGTGCTGGCAAAAGCAACTGAAGCGAAGTGGCCGATCTGGCTCATGTGGGCGCACCCTGCGGTAATCGCATCCCAATTGGCAGGTCGGACAGCATCCTTTTCAGGGTATCGAACGGCCCGAACCACAACCCACTCCGGCTTTTTGCTGTCGCCAATGAACCAGATGGCAGGATCGACGTCCGGGTTGCCCTGCCATGACATCAGTTGGTAGCCGTCCTTTTCCAGTTGGTCACGGACAATCTGGACGGCGAAATCTTGAAATTCTCACCGGGTCATCTCGATCTTCTCGGCCGTCGCCAAATCAATAGGGTTGATTGGCTTTCCTGTGTTGGCATCCAGAAGACCCCAACCCGGCGTGTCAGCGACCCAAGAACCGCCAAAGAATTTTTTCTTCATCGGCATCCGACAGGGGTGACCCAGGCATCCTTCGGCGATTGAGTTAAGCCCCCGCAAGGTACCTAGCCCCTCAATTTTTTCATCTGAATCTTCAATGCGGACGAAAAATAGCTGGTTGCCAAGGCGAAAAGACAGATGCTCCAGAAACGGAGGATAGGGATGCGCCCGAAGCCACGTCTTGATACCGCCTTGTACCTGCTTGTCCAAGTGCATTCCGGCAGCCTGCCAGCACTTGAGAAACTCTGGGGACATCTCCTGCATTTCGATGTTGTGCATAACTGCCACTCTGCCTTCCACTTTGCGGAATCCTACCGCAGCCCGTGACCCACATGACACTGTCACAATCCACCTTTGTCCGGCAAAGTCTTTCCAGTAGAGTAACGGTTTGGCAATACCAACTCAAAGCGCCCTAGCCCATGTTTGAACAAGCCTTCAAGAATATCGACGCCGACCTGCGCAACGAGGCCGGATGCACCACCGAACTTGACTACACCGAACAGACCTCCTGGCTGCTGTTTCTCAAGTATCTTGATGGACTGGAGCAGGACAAGGCAATGGAGGCGGAACTAGAGGGGAAGAAATACGCCTTCATTCTCGACGAAGCCTACCGCTGGTCATTCTGGGCCGCACCCAAGGATAAGGATGGCAAGCTCGATCACAACAAGGCCAAAACGGGCGACGACCTGCGCGAATTTGTTGATCGCAAGCTGTTCCCCTACCTGCACGGCTTCAAGCAGAAGGCCACTGGCCCAAACACCATCGAATACAAGATCGGCGAAATTTTCGGCGAGATCAAGAACAAGATTCAGAGCGGCTACACCCTACGCGAGATCATCGACCACATCGATGAACTGCGGTTTCGCTCGCAGGCCGAGAAGCATGAACTCTCGCACCTGTACGAAGCCAAGATCAAAAACATGGGCAATGCCGGACGCAACGGCGGTGAGTACTACACCCCGCGCCCACTCATCAGGGCAATGGTGAAGGTGATTCAGCCAAAGGTCGGCGAACGCATCTACGACGGTGCCTGTGGCTCGGCAGGCTTTCTCTGCGAATCCTTCGACTACCTGCGCCAGCAGCCCAAGCTGACCGCCGACAACCTTAAGACGCTGCAAGAGCGTACCTTCTACGGCAAGGAAAAAAAGCCGCTAGCCTATGTGATTGCGATCATGAACATGATCCTACACGGCATCGAAGCGCCGAACATCATCCACACCAACACGCTGACCGAGAACCTCGCCGACATTCAGGACAAGGATCGGATGGACGTGATCCTTGCAAATCCGCCCTTCGGCAGCGGTGAGCGCAAGGAAGTGCAGCAGAACTTCCCGATCCGAAGCAGCGAGACCGCCTATCTGTTTTTGCAACATTTCATCAAGATGCTCAAGGCTGGCGGCCGGGCGGCGGTGGTTATCAAGAACACATTCCTGTCGAACAGCGACAACGCTTCGGTCAGCCTGCGTAAGCTATTGCTCGAATCCTGCAACCTACACACCATCCTCGACTGCCCCGGCGGCACGTTTCAGGGCGCTGGCGTCAAGACCGTGGTGCTGTTCTTCGAGAAAGGAACGCCGACGCGAAAGGTCTGGTTCTATCAACTCGAACCCGGCCGTAACTTGGGCAAGACCAACCCTCTCAACGACGATGATCTGGCCGAGTTTGTCGAACTGCAGAAGACCAAGGCGGATACCGCGAAAAGCTGGAGCGTCGAAGTCGGCACTGTCGATACGGCGACCTATGACTTGTCGGTGAAAAATCCAAACAGCGGCGAGAAGGTCATCCACCGCAGCCCGCAGGACATCATGGACGAGATCGCCGCGCTGGATGCCGAGAGCGCGGAGGTGATGGCGAATATCAGGGCGCTGCTGTGAAGCGGGGGTGGCAAATCAGAACTCTAGGGGACGCCTGCCAAATTGCACGTGGCGGCTCTCCACGGCCAATTCAACAGTTCTTAACCGATGACCCTGATGGTGTGAATTGGGTAAAGATTAGCGATGCCACTGCTAGCGACAAGTTCATTTACGAGACTAAGGAAAAGATCAAGCCTGCTGGGGTATCTCGATCAAGGCTTGTAAAACCCGGCGACTTCTTGCTCTCAAACTCAATGAGCTTCGGGCGACCATACATCATGCAGACAAGCGGGTGCATACATGACGGATGGCTTGTATTGTCTGGCTATGAGCAAATCTTTGATCAGAGCTTTCTTTATTATTTGTTAGGCTCGCCTCTAGTTTTCGAGCAGTTCGATAGGTTGGCGGCAGGTTCAACTGTCCGAAATCTGAACATCGAACTGGCGAGCCGTGTGTTACTTCCCGTCCCTCCGCTCCCCGAACAGCACCGCATCGTCGCCATCCTCGACGAAGCCTTCGAAGGCATCGCCATCGCCAAAGCTAACGCGGAAAAGAACCTCCAGAACGCCCGCGCCCTGTTTGAAAGCCACCTACAATCGGTTTTCACGGAGCGGGGCGAGGGGTGGGTGGAGAAGCCCTTAAGCGAAGTTTGCGCAATTACATCAATGCTCGTCGATCCGCGCAAAGTCGATTACCTCGATTTAATCCATGTCGGTGCCGGAAACATTGAGTCGAAGTCCGGAGCTTTCGTTGAACTCAGAACAGCACGCGAAGAAGGTCTAATTTCGGGGAAGTTTATCTTTGACGAATCAATGGTGCTTTACAGCAAGATTCGCCCGTATCTGATGAAGGTGGCACGTCCTGATTTCAAAGGCTTGTGTAGTGCTGATATGTACCCACTTTCGCCGCTGCCAAACCAGATTACGCGGGATTACCTTTTTCACTTGTTGTTGAGCAAAGGCTTCACAGACTATGCGATTCAAGGTTCAGCCCGTGCAGGAATGCCGAAGGTGAATCGGGAGCATCTATTCGCTTACCGGGTGTGGCTGCCCACTGTGGAGACCCAAGAAGAATTGGCGAGAAGACTTGATGACCTACACGCTGAAACTCAACGCCTCGAATTCCTCTGTCAGCAAAAACTCGCAGCCCTCGACGACCTGAAAAAATCCCTCCTGCACCAAGCTTTTTCCGGCCAACTCTAGCGAGACCCACGATGTCCACTCAACGCTATTCCGTCACGCCGCACCCCATCGAGACCATCCTGACCTGGGTCAAGTCGGGTGAGATCGCCATCCCCGAAATTCAGCGTCCATTCGTCTGGGAAGCGACCAAGGTGCGCAACCTGCTGGATTCGCTCTATCAGGGTTATCCGGTCGGTTATTTGATCGCGTGGCGCAACCACACGGTGAAGCTCAAGGACGGCACCACGTCGGCCGGCAAACGCATCCTGATCGATGGCCAGCAGCGGGTGACGGCCTTGATGGCCTCCTTGCTCGGCATCGAGGTGCTGAACGACGACTACGAAGTCGTGCAAATCCGCATTGCTTTTAACCCGCAGGAAGAGATCTTCGAGGTTGCCAACCCTGCGATTCAGAAGAACGCGGCCTGGCTGCCCGATGTGGCCCGGGTGTTCGACCCGTCGGCAAGGGTATTCCAGTTGGTGAGCGACTATTGCGCCGCTAATGCGGGCTGCTCTCAGGACAAGGTGTTCAAGGTTATCGAGAAGCTGCGCGGGATTGTCCATAATCACGTCGGCATCATCGAGCTGGCAGAAGACCTCGACATCGAGACGGTGACGGAAATCTTCATTCGCGTGAATTCGGCTGGCTCGCCGCTCTCGCAGGCGGACTTTGCCATGTCGAAGATTGCGGTCAATGAGTCCCTTGGTGGCAACATGCTGCGCAAGGCCATCGACTATTTCTGCCATTTGGCCGTGGCACCAGACTTTCTGGCGAAGATCAGGAAGAGCGACAAGGCGTTCGTCGAGTCAGAGTTCTTTGACAAGATGAAGTGGATCGCCGATGTGAATGACGACATCTACGACCCGAGCTACACCGACATGCTGCGCGTGGCTTTCACGTCGGAATTCGGGCGCGGCAAGTTGCAGGACTTGGTTGCCCTGCTGTCGGGCCGCAACTTCGAGACCAAGCAATACGAGGAGGCGATTGCCGAGGAGTCGTTCAGCAAGCTGAAAAACGGCATTCTGGCCTTCGTCAGCAAGACTCACTTTGACCGCATCACGATGATCCTGCGTTCGGCGGGATTCATCACTAGCAAGTTGATCACCAGCCAGAACGCGGTTAACTTCGCCTACATCATTTATCTGCGTGGCCGAGCCGAGGGCGTTCCAGCCGCCGACTTGGAGCGGGCGGTGCGCCGCTGGTACGCGATGTCGGTGCTGCGCGGGCGCTACAGTGGCTCGCCGGAATCGACTTTTGATTTCGACATCCGCCAGATAAGCAGCCGGGGCGTGCTGGCCTATGTGGATTCGGTCATCCCTAATGAGTTGCCCGATAGTTTCTGGACCGGGATGCTGCCGCAGTTCATGGATACCTCGTCGATCAACAGCCCGTATTTCATCTGCTATCAAGCGGCACAGGCCAAGCTCGGCGACCGGGGTTTCCTGTCCCGCGACATCACGGTGACCGACCTGCTGCTCAACCGCGCCGACGTTCATCACGTCTATCCCCGGCAGTTCCTGAAAGACCAGAAGCTCACCAAGGGGACATACAACCAGATCGCCAACTATGTGGTGGCGCAGAGCGAGATCAACATCGCCATCGGCGCAAAGCCACCCGCGGATTACTTCAAGGAACTGGCCGAGCAGTGCAATGGCGGGACGAAGAAGTACGGCGGGATCACCGACAAGGCGGAGATGGCGGCCAATCTTGCGATGAACTCCATTCCGGCGGCGATGCTGGATGGTGAAATCAAGGATTTCAGCGATTTTCTGGAGGAACGGCGTAAGTTGATGGCGTTGAAGATTAAGGCGTGGTTTGAGGTGTTGTGATGAGCGAGGAACGTGACATTGCCTTGATCGAGGAATTGCGCGCTTTGCCGGAGGAAACCTCGTGGCTGGAGTTCAAACACAACAACACCGATTCAGACGCCATTGGCAAGCGTTGCTCGGCGCTTTCCAATGCGGCGAGGGTGGCGGGGCGAGATTGTGCATTTATGATCTGGGGCATTGCCGATGGCAGTCACGAGGTGGTTGGAACGCACTTCCGCCCGGATGCGGAAAAGGTGGGCGGACAGGCGTTGCAACTCTGGCTGGCCAACAAGCTTCAACCGAGTCCGGCCTTTAGCTTTCGTGTGGTTGAACACCCGGCCGGGCGCCTAGTATTGCTGGAAATTCCCGCAGCGCCCGGGGCGCCGGTGAGCTTTCATGGCGTTCCCTACATTCGCATTGGTAGCACCACGCCGAAGCTGACCGATTACCCCGAACGCTATCAGCAACTCATCGAAGCTTTACGCCCGTATCGCTGGGAGCAAGGCATCGCCCGCCATTATGCAAGCGGCGACGAGGTGTTGTCCTTGTTGGATTACAGCCAGTATTTTCGTCTGACCGAACAACCCCTACCGGATAACCGTGCCGGCATTTTCGACAAACTAGAGGCGGATCGGTTGATCGTGCGCGATGTCGGGGGGCGTTGGAACATTACGCACTTGGGTGCCATCCTTTTTGCGACCCGGCTGAGCGACTTCGATGCGGGACTAGCTCGCAAGGCCGTGCGCTTTGTGGCCTACGCTGGCAAGAACCGGGCATCTACGGTGACGCATCGCCTTGATGGGCAAAAGGGTTACGCCGTTGGCTTTGAAGGACTGCTCACTTACATCAATGGCCTTCTACCCCGAAACGAGCATATTGGCCAGGCACTACGCGAAGCCCATCCGCTGTTTCCTGAATTGGCGCTTCGGGAATTAGTGGCTAATGCGCTGATTCACCAGGATATGACCCTAACAGGTGCCGGTCCGCAGATTGAACTGTTCGAAGATCGTATCGAAATCAGCAATCCGGGTACGCCCTTACTTAAGCCTGAACGGATGGTCGATTTACCTCCTCGATCTCGCAACGAGGCCATGGCATCCTTGATGCGTCGTATGAATATGTGCGAAGAGCAAGGCAGTGGTTTGGACAAGGTACTGGAAGCGTTGGAGTTGTTTCAGCTTCCTCCCCTGCTCCTACGTGCCGAAGAGAACGCAATGCAGGCCGTTCTGTACGGCCCGCGTGCGTTTGCCGATATGACGCCTGAAGAGCGAATACGTGCTTGCTATTTCCATGCGGTGTTGAGGTTCTTGAGCGGCGAAAAGATGAAGAATGCTTCCTTATGCGCTCGCCTGGGTATTGCCGCCAAGAATGCTGCCCAGGCAAGCACGGTCATTAACAAAACGCTGGAGGCAGGGCTGATCCGTGTGGCTGACCCCGATCACCCTAGGGCTGGGTATGTGCCACATTGGGCTTGAGTTTCTTGATCGGGTTTTGATTGTGACGACCAAAAATCACCCGTCGGCGATCACGACCCCTGATAAATCAATGTGTTACGCGGGGTCTGCTTGGGGCGATTTCTTGATCCAATTATTATTCCAATAATGCAAGAACGAGGAAGTGCCTGATGAACGAAGCCGAAACCCGCGCCGAACACATCGATCCAGCCCTAGCTAAGGCAGGCTGGGGCGTGATCGAGGGTAGCCGCATTCGTCGCGAGTATCCGATTACGCTCGGCCGTCTGGAAGGCGCAGGCAAGCGCGGCAAGCCACTGACGGCGGACTACGTCTTGGAGTACCGAAACACCAAGCTGGCAGTAGTCGAGGCTAAGGCTTTGGACAAGGCGCTGACCGAGGGTGTTGCGCAGGCCAAGGACTACGCCGGTAAGCTGGCGGTGCGCTTTACTTATGCCAGCAATGGGCAGGGCATCTACGGTATCGACATGCAGACGGCGGTGGAAGGAGAGATTACTGCCTTCCCGTCGCCCGATGAATTGTGGAAACGCACCTTCGCGACAAAGAACGCATGGCGGGATCGTTTTGCCGCCGTGCCGTTCGAGGACAAGGGCGGCTTCTTCCAAGGTCGCTACTATCAGGACATCGCCATCGAGCGGGTGTTGGGGGCGGTAGCGGCCAGGCAGGAGCGCATCCTGCTGACGCTGGCAACCGGCACGGGCAAGACCTTCATCGCCTTCCAAATCGCGTGGAAGCTGTTTCAGAGCCGTTGGAACTTGACTGACGCCAAGGGCGAAGGCGAGCCGACACGCCGGCCTCGCATCCTGTTCCTAGCCGACCGCAACATCTTGGCAGACCAAGCCTACAACGCCTTTTCCGCCTTCGACGACAAGGCGCTGGTGCGCATTGTCCCGGCCGATATCCGCAAAAAGGGCAAGGTGCCGAAGAACGGCAGCATCTTCTTCACCATCTTCCAGACATTCATGAGCGGGCCGGGCGATACGCCCTATTTCGGCGAGTATCCCCCCGATTTTTTCGACTTTATCGTGATCGACGAATGCCACCGGGGCGGGGCCAACGACGAGAGCAACTGGCGCAGTATCCTCGATTACTTTTCGCCGGCCGTGCAGCTTGGCCTAACCGCCACTCCGAAGCGCAAGGACAACGTTGACACCTATGCTTACTTTGGCGAGCCGGTGTTCATCTACTCACTCAAGGACGGCATCAACGATGGCTTTCTGACCCCATTCCGAGTTAAGCAGATTTCGACCACGCTTGATGAGTATGTCTATACACCCGACGACAAGGTGGTCGAAGGTGAGGTTGAGGCCGGCAAGCGTTACGAGGAATCAGACTTCAACAAGATCATTGAGATCAAGGAGCGTGAGAAGAAGCGCGTCGAGATTTTCATGTCGCTGATCGACCAGCGGGAAAAGACACTGGTGTTCTGCGCGACGCAGGATCATGCGCTGGCGATCCGTGATCTGATCAATCAGATCAAGATCAGCACCGACCCGAACTACTGCCACCGGGTGACCGCCAACGATGGCACCTTGGGCGAACAATGGCTGCGGGATTTTCAGGACAACGAGAAGCACATCCCGACGATTCTCACCACGTCGCAGAAGCTATCCACCGGTGTCGATGCGCGAAACGTACGCAACATCGTCCTGCTGCGGCCGGTGAATTCTATGATCGAGTTCAAGCAGATTATCGGGCGCGGCACCCGGCTTTATGACGGCAAGGACTATTTCACGATCTACGACTTCGTCAAAGCGCATCACCATTTCAGCGACCCGGAGTGGGATGGGGAGCCGATTGAGCCAGAGGTCTGCGAGAAGTGCCATTCGACCCCGTGCGTATGCGAGAAGAAACCGCCGCAGCCTTGTGCCGTCTGTGGCAATACGCCCTGCACCTGCCCCAAGGAACCTTGCGAGAAGTGCGGGCAGCGCCCCTGCGTGTGCAAGAAGAAGGCTAAGGTAAAGCTGGCGGATGGTAAGTCGCGCACGATTCAGCACATGGTCGTGACCAGCTTCTGGCACCCGGACGGCACCCCGATGTCGGCGCAGCAGTTCATGGAGGCACTGTTCGGCAAGCTGCCAGACTTCTTCAAGGATGAAGATGAACTGAGGGCCTTATGGAGCGCCCCTGAGACGCGCCGGAAGTTGCTGGAGGGTTTGGCCGAGAAGGGCTTCGGCAAGGATCAACTGGCCGAAATGCAGAAGATCATCGACGCCGAGAAGAGCGACCTGTTCGATGTTCTGGCGTATGTGGCTTATGCCTTGGAGCCGCTGACCCGCGAGGAACGTGCGGATCGGGCAATGGCGGTCATTAGCGAGACCTTCAACCCGAAGCAGAAGGTGTTCCTCGACTTCGTGTTGTCGCACTATGTGGCGCTTGGTGTCGAGGAGCTGGATCAGGCGAAGCTGACGCCGCTGTTGAAGCTGAAATATCACGATTCAATCCCCGATGCGGTGGCTGAACTGGGTAGGCCGGATGAGATCGGGAAGGTGTTTAGTGGGTTTCAGCGGTATTTGTATTTTCAAGTGGAGGGGGCATGAATTCAGCTCGCGAAAAGTCGGCGCTGGCGAGATGGCGGCAAAGGGCCGAATGGGTGATGACTTAAAAAAGTGTTCCCATATTTGTTCCCATGATGAAAATCCGAATTTCACAAACCTTGTAATGGCGCGGCTTGGCGCCCATTCGCTAGATTCTGTATCGATAGTATGCGTCAGCACATGATCTGAAATTCTTGGCGACGCAAAAAATGCCCGCTTAATCAGCTGCCCCCCCATAAGTTTCATGACTTTCGGGGGGCTTTTTACATAAAGACAAGTGACGCAGCACATGGATCCACAAACACGATTAATCCAGTTAATGTAACCATCCGATATTTATAAGGAATAGAGATGCGCCGTTGT
>JACCDS011065726.1_pt1 | contig 10121 bp, 7 predicted proteins | sample 7446441 | NCBI WGS metagenome assembly JACCDS01 (sample SAMN15323445, study PRJNA562643) | freshwater metagenome | isolation source: river surface water | place: USA:Blue River Watershed | collected 2017-08-17 | reverse complement strand
AGGCCGGCCCCTTGGCGACGGTGCCGTCGGCCGGATTGAATTTCGAGAAGTGGCAGAAGCACATCAGCAGCTTTTCTGCGCCGACGAACTCGATCACGTCGCAGCCCTGGTGCGTGCAGACCGCAGAGTAGGCAACCACGCCATTCACGGCGCGCGCCCGGATCTCATCGGTCATCTCTGCCGGATCGAGGCGAACCAGCAGCAGCTTGTTCAGGCGCGAGCCGTCCTTGGCCTTCTTTTCCTTCAGGTCGAACGGATAGACCAGCACCGGCTTGCTGCCGACCTTGAGGTCGTCCGCCCTCAGGGGCGCGGTTGCTTCGCCCTTGGCCGGCACCAGCAGATCGCCCTTGGCCGGGCCTTCGACGCCTTCGTCAGCATGCGCGGCGCCGATCGGCATCGCGCAGCAACCGGCGGCAGCACCAGTGGCCTTCAGCAGCAGGCGGCGTTGCACGTCGACGGATGTCATTTCCTGCATTTCCTGTTTCACTTCCCGTTTCACTTCCTGTTTCATTTCAACCTCTTGAAAAACTCTCTGATCAAATTCTTTCGGCATGCCACCGCGCTGTGGCGGCACAGGCCTGCGCGTCAGTGGCTCATCTGCATCTCGCCGGCGGTGTTGTGCAGCACCGAGATCGCAGAAAAATTGATGTGGTGGCGCGCCAGTCGCTCGGCTTCGGCGACATCGCCGTCGATCACGGCCTGCATGATCGCCTCGTGCTGCGTCCAGATTTCCACCGGCGCCGTGCCGATCATCAGCACCGCGCCCATCACGCAGCGCAGATAGCTCCAGTGGGACGACGCTGTCTCGGCGATCATCGGGTTGCCCGACAGCTCGTACAGGAAATGGTGAAAGGCCATGTCGGCGGCGACGAGTTCCGAAATCGACTTCTTGTTGACCGCCTCCCAGCCGCGCTCGAGGTAAGCCGGCCCTTCGACCGCAGCACGCATGCCGGATCGCTCGGCCGCCTTGGCACAGGCGAGCGCATCGAGGCTGGCACGGATCTCGTAAAGGTTGCGGATTTTTGCCTGATCGAAGGGCGCGACCATCAGTCCGCGCCCGGGCGCGCTGGTCAGCACGCCCTCGCTGCGCAACAAGAGCAGCGCCTGCTGGACCGGCTGGCGTGACACGCCCAGCGATTCGGCAATCTCTTCCTGGATCAGCCGGGCATCAGCACCATAGGTGCCGTCCTCGATCCGCGAAAGAATCGCCTCGTAGACCTGGTCAACCAGCGTCAGCTGTGGGCGTGATATCTGCATTGTCTCCCCGGCGACGGACCGGCATGGTCCGACTACCCCGTCACTCTTTTCTCTGAATTCTGAATTCGGAATTCAGAAATGTCTTTTTTCCCGAGATTAGAGGGGGCAAGACGTGCTGTCAATGCAACGGATTTCGAAAATCCGAAAGCCCCCCTTAGGAATTAGCGAATCATGGCAGCCCATTTCAGGCGGCCACCCGGATGCGCTGCGTCGTTTGGGTCGCCGCCCCGTCGAGCGCGCGCCCGGCGGCATCCATCAGCGCCTCAGCGGAAGAGAGCTTTTGGCCAAACGTCGCCAGGCCGATCGGGAGTTCGAACTCGGGCGGCATCGCGCCCAGCAGGTAAGACTCCTTTGCTGCCATGCCGCGAATACGCTCCGCTGCCTTCAGCGCCATCTCGGCCCCGGTCGCGCGCAGCGCCAGCGCGAAGATGCCGTTCTCCAGCCGCGACAATGCATCGGCCTTGCGCGCCACACGCGCCAGTACGCCGGCCAGATGCCGGTCGATCTGCTGCAGCGCCGCCGGTGATGACGGCAGCGCGCGGCCCGGCGCCGGTGCTGCACGCATCAGCGCGAGCGACAAGTCGCGCGAAGAATCGTGGTGCTTGGCAATTTCTTCGGCCAACACCTCGTTAAGCGCCTCGCGGTTACCGAGCCCAGTCAGCGGGTCGACATGATCGGGATTGAAGGCCTGAGCGTAAGGCGAGGTGTTCTGGATGATGTGATGCCGCTGCATGTCCATCCGGTTGATGATCTCCGCGATGTCCCGGCCTTCCACATTCGCGTCCAGCATCACCTGACGCAGGATATTGATCACGGCCTCGAAGGCGCTCGGTGTGATGCCACGCGGATGGTGCTGCTCGGGCATCTTCTTCGGATCGAAGCTTGCCGATGGCCGGCCCATCGCGAAAGCAATCAGTTCGACGTGGTGCTGGATCAGCTTCTGCGTTTCGATGCCGTCGAAATAGCGGCTCAGCGTCGGCTTGGCAACGAAGCGCAGATGGAACTCACGAACGATGTTGCGCACCCCGGGCACGCCACCGTACTTGTCGAAAAGCGTTTGGTGTCTGGTTTCTGGCACGTTGCCTCGATCCCTATGTTTTTTCGAAGTCATTATTGCGTGCGATTCGAAGAGTTGCAATTTTTCACGCAGGCAATCAAGTTTCGATGATCATCCGCATCCGTCCCCGACAATCAAAACCGGCTGCCGCACCCCGGTTCGGTTCGGAAATTTTTGATGCGGATCAGGGGAAAATTCTTTGGAATTACCTATAGTCAACTTGTGGATGACGCCAAGGAGGTCAAATGTCGTGCATTGCGCCGTTGAGCGCCCGAATTTCCGGATGGGTCGTCGCCTTGTCCACCACGGCGTGGCTGCAGGCCGGCCTCGCCAGTACCGACGCCCTGCCCCCGAAAATCGAGCCGAACGCGGTTTACATGCAGCCAATGGCGAGGCTGTCCGCTGATGATGAACGCCAGTTCCGCGCCGGCGAAACCATGTTTCGCACCGTGTGGCTGGTATTTCCCGCGATGCCAGTCCAGAACAACTGGCAGTACATGCGTCCGCGCGGCGGCTATGCGTGGGGTCTCGGACCGACCTTCATCGCCAATTCCTGCATGGCCTGCCACGTACAGGCCGGCCGCGGCAAGACGGTCGACCGGCCGAACAGTACCGTCTTCCAGCAATTGTTGCGCGTCTCGCTCCCCGGCACCGACGCGCATGGCGGGCCACTGCCGCATCCGCATTACGGCGCACAGCTTCAGGTGTTCGACGCGATCTCGGCCGATCGCCAGCAGGTGCGACAAGGCGAGGCCGACGTGTTCGTCGACTGGCTGCCGGAAACGGTCACGCTGCCCGATGGCGACCGGATCGAGCTGCGCCGTCCGAAGGTCAGGATCGAGAGCCTGTCGTTCGGGCCGCTCGACGACGAGGTGCTGACCTCGCTGCGCAACGCACCGTCCATCTTCGGCCTGGGCTATCTGGAATCGGTCAGCGAGGAAGACATCCTGCAGATCGCGGCAGCGCAAAAGGCCGCCGGCCTGAACGGGCGGCCGAATTACGTGCGCGACGACATCCGCCAGCGCACCGCGCTCGGCCGCTTCGGCTGGAAGGCCAACCAGCCTGGCGTGCGCCAGCAGGTAGCCGCGGCCTTGCTCAACGACATGGGCATTACCTCGTCGCTGTATCCTCACCAGAACTGCCCGCCGGTCCAGACCTTCTGCAAAAAAGCGCCGCCGGGCGATACCGCCGAACTGTTCGCCGACGAATTCGACGACCTCACCTTCTGGGTACAGGCACTCGATGCGCCGCCAAGGCGTGATCGCGAGCGCGCCGACCTCCGCCGCGGGGAACAGCTGTTCGAACAGGCACGCTGCGCGCAGTGCCACCTGCCGCAAATGAAGGCCGGTGCCGACGCACCCTTCCCCGCGCTGGCGGGCCGGGTGTTCCATCCTTATACCGACCTGCTGCTGCACGACATGGGAGCCGCCCTGGCCGACGGCCGGCCCGACTTCCGCGCCGGCGCGCGTGACTGGCGCACCGCGCCACTGTGGGGCATTGGCCTGTCGCCGCAGGTCAATGGCAGCGTCAACCTGCTGCACGATGGCCGCGCGCGCAATGTCGCCGAGGCCATCCTCTGGCACGGCGGTGAAGCGCAGCCCGCACGTGATGCTTTCGCGCGTCTCAGCCGCGCAGAGCGGGACGCGCTGGTCGCCTTCGTGAACTCGCTGTGACAGGAACGCTCTCAAGAAGGATCAGTGCGAGACGATCCGGGTCGCGCTGTATGGTCTTGCCCGACATTTTTTCACGCGTGAAAGGATTGCGCGCACGATCGGATATAAGATGTCAGGAAATTGTCAGCCAGGATCCAACCATTTCCCCAGTGCCCGCTGCCTTGATCATGTCCCGCCCGCTGAACCAGCTGGGCACCGCAATGTACCGCGTCCTCGCCGCCGCGCTCGCGATCATCGCAATCTGGACCATGGTCTTCGTGAACCTGCAGACCGACCGCAAACTGCTGCATGACCAGGCACTGACCAAGGCGCTGGGCTACGCGGCCAGCTTCGCGGAAAACCTGCAGAAGTCCATCCTCCAGATCGATCAGCTGTCGCTGACGCTGACGCAACTGCATGAAGCCGGCGCAAGCCCGGACACGGTGCAACAGGTCTATCTCGGTATCCTTGCCGATCTGCCCTTGCACCCGCTGTTCCTCGATGAAACCGGCATCGCGCGCCACCGCCGCACTGGCTCGGGGACCGCGATCGACCTGTCGCAAACCGAGTTCTTCCGTTTCCATCGCGATTCGCCATCGAACGCACTGCGCATCAACCCGCGCGAACAAGGCGTTGCCGCTTTTGCCGGCCAGCCGATCGTGCGCCTGACACGCCGCGTAAACAAGGCGGACGGCAGCTTCGGCGGTGTGGTCGCGATCACCATGCTGCCGCGCTACATGAATGCGTTCAACGACGACAGCAGCCTGAGCGAGCATGATTTCGCGTCCGTCTGGATCGCCGACGGGCCGATGCTGACCAACCGCACGCGCGGCTGGGGCGACCGGATCTTCCAGCATTACCGCCAGCCGCCTGCCCTGCCCGGCGACGCCGGCGCGCGCCTCGAGGCGACCGACAAATTTCATGACAACGGCCGTCATTTCGTCGGCTGGAGCCGGCTGAAGGGTTACCCGCTGATTGCGCTGGTGGCCTTTACGGAAAAAAACGTCACCGCGCCGCTGGCCAACGCCGAGCGGCTGAACTACGGCGGCGGCGCACTGGCGACGCTGCTGATCGTCCTGCTCGCATGGTCGAAGGCCCGCAGCGCGACCCGGCGCGAACTGGCGCGCCAGAAAATCGAGCAGGCGCAGGCACGCTACCGCCACGCGGTCGACAGCGTACGCGATGCCATCTTCGTGCTTGCGCCCTGCCCGCCCAGCCTGCTTGCAGGCGAATTCTGTGTCGAGGACTGCAATGCGCAGGCGGCACGGCTGGTGCGCATGACACGCGATGCGACCGTGGGACACAAAGTCGCCGACTTGTTCCCCGACACGGAGGCACAGCTGCTGCGCGACCTGCTACGCACGGCCGAGCGCGACGGCGATGCGCAGGGCGAGCTGACCACGACGCGCGACGGCCGCCCGGCCTGGTACTTCAATCGTGCGGTGCGCGTGGACAGCAGCATCGCACTGACGCTGCGCGACGTCACGGACCTGAAGGCACGCGAGCAGCAGATGCAATCGATGGCGCTGTCGGATCCGCTGACGCTGCTGCACAACCGGATATGGCTGGACGAATACCTGCCGACGGCGCTGCAGCTGGCGCAAGCGGAATCGCGCACACTCGCACTGGTGATACTCGACTTCGACAACTTTAAACTGATCAATGATGCGCTCGGGCACAAGTTCGGCGACGAATTGCTGGTCGCCGTGGCGGTCGGGCTGCGGCATTCACTGAGTCCGAAGCATCATGTTGCCCGCGTCGGCGGCGACAGCTTCGCGGTCCTGTTCGATCGCATCGAGAAACTCGGCGAGGTCAGCGATCTGGTGGCGAGCGTCCGCAGCGCGCTGGCATCTTCGTCGTGGCCACAGCAGGCATCGGAAGTGGTGCGCAAGGTGTCAATCGGCGTCGCCGTGTTTCCGAACGACGCCGACGACGCAGTCGGGCTGATGAAGGCGGCCGAGGTCGCGGTCCATGCTGCCGGCCAGCATGGGGGCGGCCTGACGCGCTACTACGAACGTTCGATGACGGAGCGACGCGAACTGCGCTTGTGGCTGGAATCGGCACTGCCGCTGGCATTGCAGAACGGCGAGATGTCGCTGCATTACCAGCCGCGCATCTCGGCACATACCGGTCAGCTGCGCAGCTTCGAGGCGCTGGTACGCTGGAACCATCCGCAACGCGGCGCACTTCCGCCAGTTCGCTTCATTCCGGTCGCCGAGGAAACCGGGCAAATCGTCCCGCTGGGTGCATGGGTGATCGCCGAGGCCTGCGCACAGCTTGCCCGCTGGCGCGCCGAAGGGCTACGGCTCATGCCCGTCTCGGTGAACGTGTCAGCGCAGCAGCTGAGAGATTCAGCGTGCCGGGACCTGATCGCCGCCTGCCTGCAGCAACACCGGCTGGGACCTTCGCTGCTGTCAATCGAGCTGACCGAATCGACCATGGTCGGCGAAGACCCGACAATGCTGTCCGAACTGAAGGAGCTACGCATGATGGGCATCGAATTGCACATCGACGATTTCGGCACCGGCTACTCGTCGCTGTCGCAGCTGCAGCGCGTCGAAGTCGATGCACTCAAGGTCGACCAGTCCTTCGTGCGCGCACTCGGCATGCGCGGTTCAGGTCGTCAGCTGTGCGAGGCCGTGATCAGCATCGGCAAGGCGCTCGGCGCCAACGTCGTCGCCGAGGGCGTCGAGACCGAGGAACAGCTGTCGCAACTGCGCGCCATGGGCTGCGACGAGATCCAGGGTTTCCTGGTGTCACCGGCGGTGCCGGCGGCGGCGGCGGCCGAGATGCTCGCTCAGCCACACCTGTTCGACATGGGCGTGGGCGGCAACGCGCACGCGACCCGCGCCGCCGGCTGAGCGCCTCCGTCACAACGCCGTTGGCAAGCGGCGGCAGCGCAAATCGTACAATCCTGAGCGCAAGGCTGTGCAATGGTGCGCGCCGGCCTTTTCGCCTGGAGTCAGTGCGTCCGTTCAGGATACCCGGCGATAGCCACCGGACACACCGCGCGGCGACAGCACCACCTGCCACAACTGGTTGTCACGCGCGCGAAAGGTGCCGGCGCAGCACAGCAGGTAGTAGCGCCACATCCGGTAGAAACGCGGACTGTAGCGCGACTGCAGCTCCGGCCAGGCCGCCTCGAAGCGTGCATGCCAGGCCATCAGCGTGCGGTCGTAATCGGCGCCGAAGTTGTGCCAGTCCTCGACGATGAAGCCGCGCTCGCTGGCCGCGGCGATCTCCTGCACCGACGGCAGCGCACCGTTCGGAAAAATGTACTTGTTGATCCACGGGTCGATCGCGCCGCCGCTCTCGTTCTTGCCTATCGTGTGCAGCAGGAACAGCCCGTCTTCCTTCAGCGAGCGGCGCGCGACCGCAAAATAGCTGCGGTAATTCTTTTGCCCGACATGCTCGAACATGCCGACCGACGCAACGCGGTCGAAGCGCGCGCCGCCGTCCGGGTTGAACTGCCGGTAGTCCGTCAGCTCGAAGCGCACCGGCAAGCCCGCTGCCTTCTCCGCGCCCCACTGCGCCTGCGCCCTCGACACCGTCACGCCGACGCATTCGACGGCGTAATGCCGGGCGGCGAAGCGCATCAGGCTGCCCCAGCCGCAGCCGATGTCGAGCAGGCGCATGCCGGGCTGCAGGCCGAGCTTGCGGCAAATGAGGTCGAGCTTGGCTTCCTGCGCTTGCTCCAGCGTGCCGGCGTCGGCCCAGTAGCCGCAGCTGTAGGCCATGCTGGCATCGAGCATGCGCTCGTACAGGTCGTTGCCGAGGTCGTAGTGCTCGCGCCCGACCTGCCATGCGCGCGTGGACGACTGCAGGTTCACCAGGCGGGCCCTCAGCAGCGCGACCAGTTCGCCGGGCCGGCCGACGCGGCGATGCAGCTGCGCACGCAGCACGCGGGCGATGAACTCATCGACCTGTTCGCAATCCCACCAGCCGTCCATGTAGCTTTCGCCAAGGCCGAGGCTGCCGCGCGCAAGGATGCGGCTCAAGACATCCGGATGCCTGACCTGCAGGTCCCATGGCCGGCCGCCGTCGATGCGGACATCGGCTTCGGCCAGCAGCGCCGCCGCGAGGTCGCGCTGCGACCGGTTCGGCTCCTTGCCAGTCGGTGAGAGATCTGCGGTGATCGATGCCATGGCGGCTCCCGGACGATAGGGACGTCGAGGGCAATTTATTACTATTTCGGTATTTTTGCAAAATACCGCCGGCCCTCGATGGCGCTCCATGCGGCAACGGAATGAAATCAGCGGGAATCTTGTCCGTAGTTACAAGTCATCACAGATCCGGTACGACAGGGCCGATAAAATGGCAGCATGCCACATTCGGCCTGATCGATGGAGTCATCATGCGCACACGTCTCAGCTCTTTGCTGGCCCTGCTGGCCCTGCTGCCCGGCCTGGCAATCGCGCACGGCCCGGCGCCGAAGCACCCCCATCATCGCTCCCACCCGCGCAGCAGCGTAAATTTCGGCCTCTCTTTCGGCACCGGCTTCTACGCGCCCGGCTTTTATGCCCCGGGGCACTATTCGTCCGGATACTACGGGTCGGGATACTACTCGCCGCCCTGGTACGGGCCGTCAGTGATCTATTCCGCGCCGGTCTACACGCCGCCGCCGGTGGTGATCCAGTCGCAGCCGCCGGTCTATGTCGAGCGCCCGGCCGAGGTGCCGGCATCGGCGTACTGGTACTACTGCGCGCCAACCAAGTCCTACTACCCTTATGTCAGCGAGTGCGCGGAAGACTGGCAGCGCGTGCCGCCGACGCCGCCGTCGTCGACCGCCAGCCAACCCTGAATACCATCATGACCAGAAAAGTCACCCTCGCCATCGCGCTGCTGGCCGCAGTGGCCGGCTGCGCGACCGCACCGACCGGCCCCAGCGTGCTCGTGCTGCCCGGCACCGGCAAGAGTTTCGACCAGTTCAATCGCGATGAAGTGTATTGCCGCGACTATGCAATGCGCGGCCTTGGCGGCCAGTCGCCGGGCAAGGTGTCGAACGACTCGGCCGTCACGAGTGCTGTTACCGGCACGGCCATCGGCGCGGTCGCCGGCGCAGCACTCGGTGGCCATGACGGCGCAGCCATCGGTGCCGGCACTGGTCTGCTGCTCGGCAGCGCGATGGGCGGCGAGGCCGGTCGATACGAGCGCAGCAGCACGCAGGTCCGCTATGACAACAGTTACATACAGTGCATGTACGGGCTGGGCCACCGGGTACCTGTCCCGGCCGGCATGTACACAACAGAGACCCGACCGGTAAGCGGCACGCCGACGAGCCGGGTGCCGCCGCCACCTCCGCCGCCGGCGGGCAATCCCCCGCCGCCGCCGCCCGGCGTCCGGTAAGCCCCTTTACCGTCGCTGTACCGTCGCTGTACCGTCGCTGTACCGTCGCTGTACCGTCGCTGTACCGTCGCTGCAGTGTTCCACCGCCTTCGCGGCACGGCTGGCGCACCGCCGCCATGCCTGCGGCGGCAAGCCCCCCTTTCATTTTCCGAGTTTTTCAGCGGCCGAAATTCGGCCTAAAATGCATAGGCATTCCGATGTCCTAGCCAGCGCGAGCGAGTGACGGGTTCATCGCGATTTGCGACACCTCTCTGTCATTTCGCTCCTGCAGGACACGTGCCTGCAGGAGATTTTTTGCGTGGCGTCGCGTGGCGTGGTGCATTGCACTGGCCTGCGTGCTCCGTGCAAAAAAAAACGGGCACCGGCCATCGGCCCGGTGCCCGTTTTTCCCTGCGATGCGCGTGCGCGTCAGGCAGCCAGCTCCACCATCAGGTCCTTCGAAGCGATCACCATGCCCGGCTTGACGTGCACGTGGCGCACCACGCCGTCGAACTCGGCGCGGATCATGGTTTCCATCTTCATCGCCTCGATCGACACCAGCGGATCGCCCTTCGCGACCTTCTGGCCCGTCTTCACCGCGACCGTGACCACCATGCCCGGCATCGGTGCCCCGACATGCTGCGCATTGCCTTCCTCGGCCTTCGGGTGCGAGACCGTCGACACCACGCCGGCATGCTGGATGCGCACCATGCGCGGCTGGCCGTTGAGCTCGAAGAACAGCTTGCTCTGGCCCTCGTCCTCGATCTCGGTACGGCCGAGCAGGCGGATCACCAGCGTCTTGCCCTGATCGATGCTGACCGAAATCTCTT
>JACCDS012396846.1_pt1 | contig 10123 bp, 8 predicted proteins | sample 7446441 | NCBI WGS metagenome assembly JACCDS01 (sample SAMN15323445, study PRJNA562643) | freshwater metagenome | isolation source: river surface water | place: USA:Blue River Watershed | collected 2017-08-17 | reverse complement strand
TTTTTTATGGGCAACGGCTTTCAACAAATTGTGGACCAGAAAGATTATAAAAATCCGGTCTTTGTCGGCAGTTGGGGTGCTTCGGATGAGGACTTGCTGAATAAAACGCATGAGCAGATATTGGCCCATCATGCCAGTGGAAAACCATTCTTTACCTTGGCATTTAGCTCATCCAATCATGCGCCGTTTGAGTTTCCAGATGGGCGTATTGAGCTATACGAGCAACCCAAAGCCACAGAAAATAATGCGGTGAAATATGCAGATTATGCCGTAGGCGAGTTTATTAAAAAGGCTAAAACCAGCCCCTATTGGAAAGACACTATTTTCTTGATTGTGGCAGACCATGATATTCGCGTACGTGGCGAAACCTTGGTGCCAATCGAACACTTCCATATTCCAGGCCTAATTTTAGGGGCGGATATTCAGCCCAAAACAGTGAAAGCCATTGCTAGCCAAATCGACCTGCCGGTGACGGTACTATCGATAATGGGCGTGAATGCGCAGCACCCAATGACAGGCCAAGACATGAGCAATATCCCAGAGGATTACTTAGGGCGCGCCATGATGCAATACAACTACAATTTTGGCTGGATGGAGCAAACTAAAGAAGCTAATCGCGTGGTGGTATTGCGAGAAGGTAAAGTACCTGCACATGGTGTCTATGATACGCAGCATAAGCATTTGAATGAAGTGCCACCGCCAGCAGATGCGGAGCAAATTGAGCAACGCGCTCTGGCAAACTCATTATTGCCTTCCCTGTTGTATACCGAACAACGCTACCGGTTGCCTTAATGACCAGCGCTTCCTATCAGCCTTCCATGCTGACCAAGCAGGTCGTCCGTGATGGCCTCATTTATTTTCTTCGCGGTGGGCTGTGGTTGCGCCAAGCGCATTTGCCCGTCAATAACCATGTGATTGCAGATGATTTTATTGGCGTATGTGTGGCTACGCAGCAAGACCCAGCGGTAGATGCCTATGTGATTGCGCAATTGCAAGCGCTGGGGATTAAGCGAGTCCGTTTGGATTTCACCTATGGCGATTTGGATAGTGCCAATACACGATTCTTATCTGGATTGTTGGCTGTGGGCATTCGCGTGGCGTTGCATTTGGTACAACCGTTTGAATCAGCAAAACAAATGTTACAGGCAACAGAACAAGCGATGTGGCGGCAGTTTGTCAGTGATGTGCTAGACCGGTTTGGTCATCAGCTGGCGCATATCGAAATAGGCTCGACCATTAACCGTAAACGCTGGAGCGGTTATAGTTTTGATGGTTTTCTTGCAACTTGGGATATTGCTTATACGCTGATTAAATCACGTAATATTCCTCTTGCAGGGCCCAATATCCAAGACTTTGAGCCATTCTATAACATCAGCTTACTCACGCACTTAAAGGCGCGCCAGCAATTGCCGGATATGTGCAGTAACAATCTGTTTTGTGAGCGAGTACCTGAGCCGGAAAGCCTAGACCATCGTGTATTCAAGTATCAATGGACTACCTGGTTTGATTACAACCTAATCAAAAAAGCGCGCTTGTTGCAAAAAATCGGTCAGGATTTTGGTGTTTCCGCACTGATTTCACCAGTCGCATTTTGGGCTATTTTTCGTGTACAACGCCGCTATCCAGATGCGCTAGAAAAACAGGCTGATTATGCAGCGCGTTATTTCTTATTATTGGCAGCATCCGGTGCGTTAAAACAAGCCAATTGGGGTGCTTTGATTTGCCAGCGCGAAGGGTTGATTAGCGATGGTTTGACCGAACGTGATTACCCGGCGCTAGAGCGCGTGACGCATTATGCACGTGCGGATGGCCAGCTTGCTGATTACGCTCATCAGCCTAGCTTTGCAGCGGTAAAAACTTGCGCTGCACAGATTCAAGGCGCGCGCTACGTTCGTGCTTTGGCTACCGGCAATGGTTTAGAGCATCATCATTTTGAGAAAGATGGGCACACCATTCACGCCATTTGGACGCAAAACGGTAAGGTCGCTTTTTTAGATACGATCTACTCGCAAGCCATACTGACGCAAGCTGTGATGGTGAATCGGGATGGCGCCCTACTTGCTAACACCCATAGGTTCGTGACCGAATCGCCCATATATCTGATTTGGCATCACACAACAGAAATACACGCCACGCCTACTCTGGCAAAAGATGTGGTGATTTATGCGCATCAACCCGATTTACAATACTTCCGTTTGGATGAAGGCGGTTGGCAGGGCTTGGTGCTGGCCAAGGATGCTGAGGAAGCCACCTTGTTGATGCATGCATTGCATCCGGAGCGCTTACAAGCACCCCAAAAAGCAGAGGCGTTGCGCCATGCACGTAATGCGATTTGGGCAGTGCCAGACCCAAGAAACTCAGAACGGCAAGTGACGGTAAAACAGCCGGTCAAGATGTACCCTCACAAAGCGTTTTTAGATCGCTTTAAGCCCAGTAAAGCCAAACGGAGCTGGAATGGCGCGATGGAATTGATGCGTCGCGGTATTGGTACAGCTATGCCAATAGCGTATTTTGAGCAAGTAGGTGATACCAGCCTCAAACAAAATTTCTATGTATGTGAATATGTGCCCTCGGATGCCAATATCGGACAAATATTTGCGGCCTTTGCACAGGGTGAAACGCACTTTAAGGGCTTGACTGCAGAAGATATCTATTTTCAGTTTGCGAAATTCTGCCATGATATGCATGGCAGATTAGTTTACTTTAGGGATTTTTCCGGCGGCAATATTTTGGTCAATATTAGCGCAGATCAACAGCTTACTTTCTCACTAATAGATACTGCACGCTTGCGTTGTTATTCTGTAACGCCCTTCCCAGAGAAGTATCGCTTGGCCGACATGACACGCGCCTGCCACAAGCTACACTGGGCTGGACGCGAGCGGGTCATGCAAATTTACTTTGGCATGATTGGTCGCCAGTTTACTTGGCGTCATCGACTAGCGTTTCATCTGTACGATACGAAAGTACGCCTGAAAAAGACCATCGGTCGTAAGGGTTGGAAACGGTTGATGAGAAAATTAAAAGGCAATTAATCGCTATCGTCCTCATGGCAATCTAATGAAAACCATGAGACAGTTTTAAGCAGTTTAGACAAGGCGTATTTTGTGTGGGGGCGTATAGTAACTCTACGTTATGGATATGTACTGGCAGTTATGCAAAGTCACCAAAACGAATTCTAACTAAAGGAGAATCATTATGTGGACAACACCAGCAGCTACTGAAATGCGTTTCGGTTTCGAAGTTACAATGTACGTAATGAACAAGTAATTCTTGTTGATCGTATGTTAAAGGGTGCTCATAGCACCCTTTTTGCTTTTTGCTATTTCGGCTATACGCTAAGGTGAAGGCAGTTTAAATTCTTTAGGTAGCAATACCCAAATCGTCCCAGATTGTTTCATTGCCCCCGCCATTTTCCCAGCGTAATTGCCACTACCCCAGTAAAAATCTGCACGTACACCGTCTTTAATTGCGCCCCCGGTATCCTGGGCAACCATCAAACGTTGCAATGGCTTGCTGGAATTCGGGTAAGTAGTAGACAAATAAATCGGTGCGCCTAGAGGAATGTATTTAGGATCGATGGCGACGCTGCGCTCCGCTGTAAGCGGTACACCCAGTGCACCCAGTGGGCCGGGCAAGTTGGCCGGTAACTCTCTAAAAAATACATAACTTGGGTTGGTGTTTAATAGCTCGCGCAATTTACCCACATTCTTACGTCCCCAGTCCTTAATACCTTGCATAGACGCTTGGCTGGCCGTGAGTTCGCCACGCTGGATCAATACTTTGCCTATGGAATTATAGGCATGTCCGTTTTGATCGGCGTAGCCGACATGCATTTGTTCTCCGGTATCTAATTGAATTAAGCCCGAGCCTTGAATCTGTAGAAAAAATGCATCAATTGCATCATCCACCCAGACCAATTCGCTCCCTGCCAAAGGTGGTGTATCAGTCTCAATTTCTGCACGTGTCAAGTAAGGCACAAGTCTATTGCCATCCAGTTTGCCGCGCACCCGTTTGTATTTGAGTTCTGGAAACAACGAACCTAAATCAACCGTAATGAGGTCTTTAGGCTGTGCGTATAGGGGAAAAGCATATTGCGCAGACTTGGTGCGGCTACCCTTTAAGATAGGCTCGTAATAACCGGTAATCAGTCCGCTGTTGCTACCGGCAATAGTGCTAGTGCTGTAAACATTAAAATAGCGCGTAAAGTAATCAATAATTTGGCTGTTATCAGGTGTGCTTAATGTGGATGCTGCTTGGCAAGCGGGTTGCCATTCAGGCTTATTTTTTAGCGTAGAGCAACTGGTGATCCAAGCCGACCAACCTGCGCTTAGATTATCCTGTTTCCAAGTTTCAATGTCGCGCCAATCGGCGGGTTTAAGCAAACCATATTCGGGAATCTTACTTCCCGGGGCTTCGGGTTTGGTTTCAGGGGTGGGTGTCGAGGGCTCAGGTACTTGCTTACTAGGCTCTGTAATGCTGGGTTCACAGCGGCATGGTGGTACTTCTTTAACATTTTTCTTACCGCATGCGGACATCATCAATACTAGGATGAGTAATAGCCAATAATGCCGTAAGCGCAATGAGGTCATTAATGTAACACCCTTTGTTGGTATAACTGAAAAGGCTCAATCACGGCCTCAAACAAGGTGCCATCTTCTGCCACCATTTGGTAGGTGCCGTGCATTTCACCCGAGGCGGTGGTCAGCAGAGTGCCACTGGTGTATTCAAATTGTGCATTGGGTTCAAGCAGCGGTTGCTCGCCAATCACGCCCAGCCCTTTCACCTCATGTACTTCATTGTTGGCATTAGTGATAATCCAGTGACGGCTAATCAGTTGCGCGGCAACTGTACCGGTATTGGTAATGGTCACCGTGTAAGCAAACGCATACTTGGATTCATTCGGATTGGACTGCTCCGCGAGAAACGTTGTTCTCACCTTCACAGTGCAGGCGTAATGCTTTTTCTCTGCCATCTGGATTAATTATTACCTGAAATCATTCCGGTGGTCGGTGAACTGGGCGAAGCCGAGTACAGTTTCTTTGCCATACGGCCTGCCAAATAGGATTCTCGGCCCGCTTCAATCGCCTTTTTCATAGCACCTGCCATCAACACCGGATTTTGTGCGGCTGCAATCGCTGTGTTCATTAATACACCCTCACAACCTAACTCCATGGCAATCGCAGCATCGGCAGCACAACCTACGCCGGCATCTACCAGTACTGGGATATTGGCATTTTCAATAATGATTTGAAGGTTCCATGGGTTCAAAATGCCCATGCCGGAGCCAATGAGAGACGCCAATGGCATCACTGCGCAGCAGCCAATATCTTCCAGCTGCTTGGCAATAATCGGGTCGTCCGAAGTATAGACCATGACATCAAAGCCTTCTTTTACCAGCGTTTTGGCGGCGGCTAAGGTTTCAATCACGTTAGGGTACAACGTTTTGGGGTCGCCTAATACTTCCAGTTTCACCAAACTGTGGCCATCTAGTAATTCCCGAGCCAAGCGCAAAGTCCGGACTGCATCTTCTGCGCTGTAGCAGCCGGCAGTATTGGGTAAATAGGTAAACTCTTCTGGCGGTAAGTAATCCAGTAAAGAAGGCTCATTGGCGACCTGACCAATATTCGTCCTTCTGATGGCTACAGTGACAATTTGGGCACCACTTGCGTCAATGGCAGCACGTGTCTCGGTAAAATCTTTGTATTTTCCTGTACCTACCAGTAGTCTGGATTGATAACTTTTTCCTGCAATCAATAATGCATCGTTCATCTGTATATTCTCTTTTATGCCTTAACCGCCACCTACCGCGCCCACAATTTCCAGCTGATCGCCATCATTTAATGAGACATTATCAAACTGGCTGCGCGGTACAATTTCGCCATTGCGTTCAATAGCGATGCGCTTTCCAACCAGATCCATTGCAGCAACCAGTGCACTTACCGATAACGCATCGTTATCAAAATGTTTATCTTTTCCATTAATGATCAAATGCATAGCAAAATAGGGCAACTACTTTAAAGGTTGTTATTTTACGTAATTATGCTGTCACATGGGGTGTTAATAATGATTTATTTAGATGAAAATTTATCTGTGGCACAGTCTATGCTTGTCATCTTACAACTAAGTGGTGCGTTATCAGCAATAAGCACAACATGTTAATGGTTGATAAAAGTTGTCATGTTTTTCATGATTGCGCGACTAAAGTGTGACGAGATTGAATTTTTTTAGTAATTTATGTTCTACCCCGTACGAACACAATTCGTGTGGTTTTTAACTCCCAAAAGGAAACGATGATGCAAGTAACAGAACGTGTACAAGTACAGAAGCATGATGCTCTGCTGGATGAAATTTACGCCCCTGCCCTGGCTGAGAAATCAGACAAGGTAAAACAGCAGGAAGCTGATATTTTAGTATTGCAAAGAAACAAAAATCTAAACCGATTTTTAGAAGCAAGTTGCGATTGCGTTTAATGTAATACCGTTTGCGAGTAAGCGTTTATAACGCTTTTTTCTCAGACATCACATAACAAGCAATAAAAAAGAGGATGGCACTGGCCACCCTCTCTCTAGAATTTACTTCCTCAGAAAAGGCTTACTCAATCGTCAATTGCGGACGACCCGCTTCCGGCCAATCCAAGTGGAAGAACTGACCACGTGGTTGATCTTTACGCTCGTAAGTATGCGCACCAAAGTAGTCACGTTGACCTTGAAGCAAGTTTGCAGGCAAATCAGCGCTGCGGTAACCATCGTAATAGGCCAATGCAGCAGCAAAGCCTTGTGCTGGAATACCGTTGGTGACAGCCAATGCAATTACTTTACGCCAGCCAGCTTGACCTTCGTTCATGGCGTTGGTGAAGTACGGGTCTAACATCAAGTTTTTCAGGCGTGAATTCAATGCGTAAGCATCGGTGATTTTTTGCAGGAAGCGTGCGCGGATGATACAACCACCACGCCAGATTTGCGCGATCTCACCAAAATTCAATTTCCAGTTATATGCTACTTGCGCTTTATCAATCAGTTGGAAACCTTGAGCGTAAGCGCAGATTTTTGAGCAGTAGAGCGCATTTTTAATCGCTTCGATAATTGCTGCTTTGTCTGTTTCTTTTACCAGTGTAGGGCCTTTTAAGATTTTGCTGGCTTCCACGCGTTCTTCTTTCAAACTGGAGAGTGCGCGTGCATAAACTGCTGCAGCAATCGCATTGGCTGGTGCGCCTAATTCAAGCGCATTCGCTGCTGTCCATTGGCCGGTACCTTTTTGGCCTGCAGTGTCCAGAATTTGGTCAACCAGGAAACCTTTGCCCATTGGGTCTTTTTGTTGCAGGATATCTGCAGTGATTTCAATCAAGAAACTAGAGAGCTCACCTTTATTCCACTCGGCAAACACTTTACCGATTTCGTCTGCTGGCATGCCCAGCAGGTTTTTCATCAGCCAGTAAGCTTCACAAATCAATTGCATATCGATATATTCGATACCGCTATGCACCATTTTTACATAGTGGCCTGCGCCGTCCGGGCCAATGTATTCTGCACAGGAGAAACCGCCTTCTACTGGTTTGCCAGGTGCGCCACCTTCTAAAGGTGTACCGGTCACTGGGTCTACTTTAGCTGCAATGTCGCGCCAGATAGGCTCTAAACTAGCCCATGCTTTACGTGTACCAGATGGCATAAGAGATGGACCAAAACGTGCGCCGGTTTCACCACCGGAAACACCAGAGCCGATGAACTCGATGCCTTTGGCAGCTAATTCTTTTTCGCGGCGGATAGTGTCTGTCCACAATGCGTTACCACCGTCGATGATGATGTCGCCTTGCTCAAGGAATGGCAATAACGCGTTGATGGTGACGTCAGTTGCGCTACCTGCTTTGACCAGTAACACGATTTTGCGTGGGCGTTTGATACTTAATACAAAAGAAGCTAAATCGGCATGACCCACCACACGCTCATGGGATGGCTCATTTTTTTGGCATTCCTCGATAAAGTTCAGCATTTTTTTTGGGTCGCGGTTGTAAACGGCGATGGTGTAGCCATGGTCGGCAATATTCAGGGCCAGATTTTGGCCCATCACCGCCAAGCCTACTAATCCAATATCCGCATTTTTTGTAGTCATAATGATCTCTATAAATGGTTAATTTAGTTGAAAAAAAGCACAAGCTTTTGGCCTGTGCTTGAACTAGGGTAAGTATTGAACATTCCATGCTTGTTGTTTTTGATATTGCAACAGGCATAAGACATTCAGCACCATAGTTTTCTTTATCTCAAGTGTTCTCGTGTTTTGTTTACTTGAGTACGTTGCCGAACATTTGCAAGGTCAACTGATATCCGAGATTGACCAACTGTGCATCGTAACGTTCACCTTCATCGCGCATAAAGGCATGTTGTCCATTGAATTCGTGCCAGGTGTAATGCAAGCCTGGTATTGCCGCAAAGCGGTTATATAGCTCGGCACGTTTATCAGCTGGGATATGTGGATCTTGCTTGCCCCAAATCATGAGCAACTCCCCCTTGATCTCGTTAACACGCTCCATGCTGTGCTGACCGGGTTTGTTTGGGATAACTGTAGTATGCAAGTCGGTGGCATAGAAACAGGCAGTAGCCTTCACTTCTGGTTGCAGTGCAGCACGGAAAGCCAAGTGGCCACCGATACAGAAGCCGGCAGCGCCCAAGTTGCCATCGTACCAAGCCTGCTTATTCAAGAAATCAATCATGGCGCGGTTGTCGCTATCGTAAGCTTGCACATCTTTGGCCATTTTGTCTGCATTGCCTTTGTCGCGACCAGCATCGTCATAACCCAGCACCGTGCCGATTGGGTTTAGTTCATGAAACACTTCTGGTACCAATACTGCATAGCCATGACCTGCTAGAAATCTGGCAGCGCGCTCAATCGGGCCGGTTTGTTGAAAAATTTCAGAGTAAAATAAAACTGCTGGGACTTTTTTATCGTGTGCCGGGCGGTGAATGTAAGTACGCATTACGCCGGTGGGAGTATTCAAATCAGCAATTTCGGTTTTGATGAGCATGGCTAGCATCCAGATAAATATATTTTCGAGCCCAACATTTTACAGCGCTTTAACTGCATTTTCACCTCAAATATTGAGTGAATTGAGAATTATTTAATCAATAGGCGCAAATAGTGAGCGCGCTAAGAATTATTTGGGGGTCTTGATGTCTTGATAAGACATTTAAAAATTTTTAGGATTGATTTGGGGTTTTAAAAATGCGATTTTTCCTGACAATATCCATGCTGTCTTTGTCGCTACCTTTGTTAGCGGAGCCAAGCACAGACCTGACTTACCAGCTCAAGGGTTCTGTCGCCAAGGTGCATGTGGTCACTAAAAACGGTGGGCACGGTGTAGGCTCTGGCGTGGTGGTGGCTAAAGATATGGTGGCGACGAATTGCCATATTCTGGCTAATGCAAATGGCGTCAACATTACTAAATTTGGTGATAGCTTTGCGCCAGTTGCGCTTAAGGCAGACTGGAAGCATGATCTGTGTATTTTACGTTTTCAATATTTAGACTTAAAGCCAGTAGAGTTGGGTGACTCTGAAACTCTGCAATACGAACAGTCTATGTTCTCAATTGGTTTTCCCGGTGGGCCACCCAAACCGCAAGTAACGTTTGGCAAAATAAAAGCGCTTTATCCTTTTGATGACAGTGCGGTGGTGCGTACGGATGCATCGTTCATTATGGGTGCAAGCGGAAGCCCGGTGTTTGATGAGCAAGGTAAATTAATTGCGATTAGTACCTTTAAGAGCCCGGGTCGTGGGGCTTACTTCTACAATATACCGGTTAAGTGGGTCAAAGCGCTTTTAGATGCACCAGACACCACATCACTGCAGTCAGATGTTCTGCCATTTTGGGATGCGCCACCAGAAGCACGTCCTTACTTTATGCAAGTGGTATTGCCTTATCAACAGGGTGAGTGGCCTGAGCTGGAAAAAATTGCGCGTGATTGGGTGATGAAGGAACCGAATACTTCGGAAGCACATTACTATTTAGCGTTAGCGCAAGCTAATTTGGGACGCGATAAAGAAGCGGAAAAGAATTTTCAAAAGGCATTGGCTCTTCAACCTCAACATACGGGCAGTTTAATGGGCTTGGGTTTAATTGCCAGTCGTTCAGGTA
>JACCDS011293926.1_pt1 | contig 10123 bp, 12 predicted proteins | sample 7446441 | NCBI WGS metagenome assembly JACCDS01 (sample SAMN15323445, study PRJNA562643) | freshwater metagenome | isolation source: river surface water | place: USA:Blue River Watershed | collected 2017-08-17 | reverse complement strand
GGCCTTTTCCGCAACGACATCACGCGCGTCATAGCGGATCGGAAACAAGAACAGCCCTGCCGTCGCAACCGCCGCCAAAACAGCGAATAAGCCTGGATAGGCCGTAAAAAAAGCGGCCAGCACAGCGCCAAGCCATAACAGCACCAGCATCAGCGCTAAACGCGGCTGTTTCAGGTTTAACATCAACGCACTCCCGGTACCATGCCAAGACACCGGTTAACATCCAACGTTAACCTGTCCATGCCAGATCCCGTTAAAAATATCAGCAAGCGGTTTAAAGCCCCGCAGCCACCATGGTTCTGATTTTCCGGGCTTTTTCAAAATGGTCCAGCTGATGCGTTTGGATCCACCAACTGGCCGCTTCCATCAACAGCACCGGGTCGTCATTTTTATTGGCAAAAAATGCATAAAATGACAACCCAACAGTCTCGCCTTTAGCCTGGATTTGTTTGTCACAGACCGCGAGGATTTTTTCCCTCAATGATGCACGCATCGCTATCCCGGTTTTGTTTGTCACAGCCCACTAACGGCCAGGTCTTATTCGTTGATAAAACTACCAATAAAATCAGGGCGTAATTTTATAAATCACATTGACGGTTTTAGAAATTTCGATAGTTTGCGGGATTAACACCTGTTGCGCTTCTGCATCACTCATGTTTGATGGTACGCGCCGCCTGACGCTGACGCCCGTATCAATGTCGAGACCGAAAGTGGCAAAGAAGCTGCTAAACGAACCGGAATCATTAAATGCGAATACGCTGTGGATTTTTACACCCAGCCCTTCTGCCATCTGTTCAGCTTTTTTGCGCGCTTGTGCCGCTGCCGCACTGATCAAAGCCGTTTCAACCACATCGCGCTCACTGGTGTCAAAAACACTATTGAGATTGTGCACGTATTCAGCGGCGTATAGCTGCGCCAGCAAGGTCGGATATTGTTTTAATGAGCTGAGACGGACTTCAAAGCGGCGGTTTAAGTCATAACCGAGAATTTCCAGCTCGTTATAGTTGTCGTCGCGTTTACGTTTTTCCGACTTCTCCAGCTCATACGCAGTGACCTGCTCATCACTGACGCCATTGGCTTTTAATACTGCCAACACCTTTGTGCTGGCCTGACTGAGTTGCGCATTTGCCACTTCAGCAGTTTGATGAAAGGTGGTGATGCTAAAGGTCACTGTGACACTGTCCGGCGCCACTTGTTTACTGCTTTGGCCGGTGACGGCGACAAAGGGGAAATCCGGCAACGGCGAGGCCAGACAACACAAGCTACTCAGCATCAATGTAATAGCGAGAACGATTTTCATAAAAAACTCCTGATTAAGTCTTGCACTGCACTGTCGCAATACAGGCACTGTACCCCTTATGCCAAAGGCGCATCTTTGACATCCGCCATATGGCGATACATCCGGTAATAGAACAGAAAACCCCAAACCATTGTGAACAGCAAATCAAAAGCACGGTTTGCAAAGGTGTCAGTTTGCTCCAGGACAACCAGGCTGTAATAGAACCATAATACCAGCGGTAGCGCAGATACCAGAATGAACCGGCAGGTCACAACCAGATTAATAGCGAAATAGCGGGCAACAAAATCCCGCCCCGCCGCGCCACCATTGGCCAGATAGGCCGCATAAGTACCACCCCCTAATAAAGCCACGGAACACGCTAAAGATAGATAATCCCAAAGCTGCGGTTCCGGACCGGCAAGCGTCATCACGTATTCATAGATCGCCGCTTCGACTAATAGAAACACAATCAGATAGTGAAACCGGTCCGCTTCGGTAAACTGACCGGCTTGAATACTGTTCTTTAATTTATTGATATTTAACAGATACATAAAAGTCTTTTTTATCGTAAAACCGCAGATCTTAGCGCTGATGCACCTTGAGCCGGGCTGCCCAGTCAACTTTTTGGTATAGCGCTTTTTTAGCAAAATCCGTATCGCCGCTTTGTGCATCGATATAGAAATAAGTTCCGCCGGCCATACCACCAGAGCCCACAGATGTCAGCTCCGCAGGCAGTGCCTTCACGGCGGCGGCAGCATCTAAAAACACGTGAGGTTCCGCATATGCATTTTGACGTGAGGGCTCGGATAGATTTGCGATCACCTGATTGATGATCCGGCCTGAGATTGCTTTATGGGTTTCGCCTTTGGCCCAACCCAATGATTTTCCAGTAAATATATTCAATTCATCGGCATGACCGGCATAAAAAACTTCGTCAACCAGGATCTTGCCATCTTGTTCAAGACACCAATCGACTATGACAAAACTGGCATAACTGGCATTGGTGATCACTTGCGAATACCGATGAATATTGACATGCACCTTCGCGGTGTTTGTTGCAGACTTGGCATTGGCATTAACCGCGCTATGAATCGCTTGTTTGATCACCTTCTGATCGTGTTGATCAAATTTGCCCCAATTAAAAGCGCCATAGGCTGCGTTATCTGCCGCGTTCGCTGCAGCTTCAACCTGAACAGCCGCCAGACCAGTCCGAAATTGTGGTGCGTTGGTTAAAGGTGCAAAAGTGGGCTGACTGGCAGTGCCGGTAACACCGCAACCAGACAATAAAAAAACGATGATAACCAGACTTAAAAATTTCATCAGTGTTCCTGTTTTAACTTCGATAAAAACGATTGGCTCAACGACTATGCCGTTTTATTCTTCGACACCAGCATCCAGATAAAAACGCTTTTTATCTTTGCTGCGCGCCTGCTGTTGGTGATAAAACGTTATGGCTTTGTCGTTGTTCGCCGGAGTCTGCCACTGCAGATGCGAACAGTTCAGCTGCCGCGCCAGGGCTTTCAACTGATTGATAAACTGCGTACCAAGCCCCAAACCCCGCGCTTCGGCGCGCAGATACAAACAATCCATATGCAGGTAGTAGTCGGCATCCCAGGTAGAAAATTCTTTCGTCGCAGTGGCATAACCCAGCAGGGTGCTACCTGAAACTGCAACCAGACAATGCAGCACGGCAGGGTCGGCAACTAAGACTTGCGCTAATTTCTCCGCCTTCCCCATCGGATCATAAGTCGCCCCTTCATACTCCGCATGCAACTGACACAACTCGACTAACTGCCCGATGTCAGCAGGCACAGCCTTTCTTAATAACACGTCCGTCATAAAAACCTTGTAAGCACTTAAAAACTGAATTTGGCGATATCGTGGAATGCCGCATTGTCAGACCGTGGCCACGACATCATTGGCCGGCGGCAACTGATAGCGCCGTCGCACCTCATCAATCAGGCGATGCCGTGAGCTTTTTGCCCTCTCGTGCGGCGCAAAAAACGCACTGGCTGCATCTAACAGGTCCACCGCCGCGGTCAGTTTAATGATTTGCTCTGCAGACAAGTCATCGCAGGCTATCAGCTGATTAATTTCAAGCACGGCCAGTTCTTTGGCTGCGATATCTTCCGGCAGGCCGGTTTTGGTACATAAACCATAAATACCAGCCAGAAAGTGTTGCCACTCCTGTTGCAGGTGACTATCCAGTTCGCTGGTGAGTTTTGTGCTGTCTGCATGATGGCCTTGCGCCTGCAGATCGCTCAGCGTCTGGCGGTAACGCCGGGAGAATATGCTGAACACTTCATCTGCAGACCCGACATGTTGCAGCAACGCCAACCAAGATGTATAACCTTTTGCATAATACTCAATGATTTGCTCATCAGTATGCACACCAAAAAATGAATCGCTGCACAGCTGCAGGTTTAACTTGTATGAACATTTTGGCATCACAGCGCCGGCCTGAAAGCGGGCAAAATCTGCCTCTGTCACTTTGGTCAGCGCCAGTAATTCCTGGCGGGTATAAAAGTACTGATTGAGGTAGTTAATTAATTCCAAGACCGAACTGCTCCATTCCACAACATCAAATCAGGACAAATGGCTATTCGGACCTGATCACAGTGCCTGAACATCATTTTTTAACAGACCGTTACGCTACCGTAAATAACTCGCTGTCTCAAGCTTTTTACCTGCAGCCAACCGTGGCTGAAAACCACAGCCTGGCGGAATAACGCTATCGGTTTGCTGGCGCACAGTGTGAAGCAGAGATGGCGGATATATTCAGCCAAAGCGCCGGCGCAACGTATGGCCGCAGCGATATGTGACCCAAGAAGGAGCAACGGCATGAACTATATCAGCGGCAAAGATAACACCAGACTTTATGTCAAAGACTGGGGCAGCGGCCAGCCGGTCATTCTAATCCATGGCTGGCCCTTATCGGCCGACAGCTGGGATGAAGTGGCGATGGAAATTGCCAATGCCGGTTTTCGCGCTATCGCCTATGACCGGCGCGGATTTGGCCGCTCGGCGCAGCCGTGGAGCGGTTACGACTACGACACACTCAGTGATGACCTCGCCGCCGTGATCGACCATACCGGCGCCTCAGACACCATCATTGCCGGCTTTTCGATGGGCGGTGGTGAAGTGGCGCGTTACATGTCGCGCCATGGCGGCAAATCTGTGGCCAAAGCAGCGCTGATTTCCTCTGTAGTCCCGTTTCGGCTGAAAACCCCGGACAATCCGGCCGGTACCGCTCAATCGGCGTTTGACGACACCGCCCGGCTGCTGCATACCGACCGCGCCAAATTCTTCAGTCAGTTTTTCCGCAGCTTTTTTGGCGCCGACCAGCCGGGCCGTCAGATCAGCGCCGAGTTGCTGGCGCAGATGCAGACGATCGCACTACAGGCCAGTTTTAAGGCCACGCTGGCTTGCCTGAAGTCGTTTTCCAGCACCGATTTCCGCCCGGATCTGGTCCATTTTAAAGTGCCGACGCTGATCATTCACGGTACCGAAGATCAAACCGTGCCGATCGACGCCTCGGCCCGGCTGGCCGCCAAAGGGATAGCGCATGCTAGCTTGCTGCAATACGCCGGCGCGCCGCATGGTCTGTTTGTCAGTGATAAACTGCGGCTGATTGAAGATCTGCTGAATTTTATCCGCCAGCCGTAAGTGAGGCGGCTTTGATAAAAACAATGCCGCCAACAGCGAGCTGCGGCGGCATTAGTTTTATCAGAGCAGTAAATTAAGAAGCGCGTTTGCCACGGCCACTGCCGTTACCTGCGGCTGGTTTTTTCGGCGCCGTTGGCTTTTTCAGCTGCTGTGGTCTTGCTGCTGGTTTTTTCGCTGCGTCGCTGCCGGCTTCATGTGCAGGTTTGCTGCGACGCGGTTTGCCTTTTGGCTGGGCGTTACCGGAACTGCCCAGTTCAATAAAGGTTTCACTGGCTTTGTTCGAACGGCCTGAGACGACTTTGCGCGAAATGCTTTTCAGCAAAGACACGCGGTTGCTGACTTCAAAACCTGGCTTGATCACGCGGCTGATTTTGCTGCCAATCAGTTTCTGGATGCGCTCTAACGTCAACTCTTCTTCGCGGCTGACAAAAGACACGGCATGACCAGAGGCGCCGGCGCGACCAGTGCGGCCAATGCGGTGCACATAATCTTCCGGTAAATACGGCAGGTTAAAATTCACTACGTAATCGAGGCCCTGAATATCCAGACCGCGGGCCGCCACTTCAGTGGCGATCAACACCTGTAATTTCGCTGACTTAAACTCAGCAATGGCGCGACGACGTGCGCCCTGGCTTTTATCACCATGGCAGACAGCAGCATTGATTTTACGCTGTTGCAGACCGGCCAGCAGACGGTCGGCCTGCTCTTTGGTACTGGTGAATACCAGCACCTGGAACCAGTTCTGCTCGGCCAGCAGCTGTTCAAATAATTCGATTTTGCGGCTTTCTTCCACCGGATACACCACATGGTGCACGGTGTCTGCGGTGCTGTTGACCTTGGTCACACGAATTTGCTGATGGTTATGCAGAATTTTATGCGACAGCTCATTCACCGCCGGTGAGGTGGTGGCAGAAAACAGCATGGTCTGACGTTTAGTCGCGGTCATTTGCAGCAGTTTCAGCACGTCGGCGCTGAAACCCATATCTAACATCCGGTCAGCTTCATCCAGCACAACAAATTCGACGTCAGATAAAATCACATTGCCAAGCGACATATGCTCTAACAAGCGGCCTGGTGTGCTGATCACAATATCAACACCGGCATTGAGTTTATTGGCCTGACCGCCCATTTTCACGCCGCCGTATAACGCGGTGATACTGATAGGCAGGTGTTTCGCATAGGCCGTGATATTGTCGGCGATTTGTTCCGCCAGTTCACGGGTTGGTGTCAGGATCAGGCAACGTGGCCGTTTTTCCTGGGTAGGTTTTGGCGTGTCCAGCATGCGCTGTAACACTGGTACAGCAAAAGCAGCGGTTTTGCCGGTACCGGTTTGCGCCGTAACCTGTAAATCTTTACCACGACGCGCCGGCACAATGGCTTGTGCCTGCACCGGAGTCATTTCGCTGTAGCCGCATTCTGTCAGCGCGCGCTGCAGATCCGGAGCCAAATCTAAAGATGAAAATTGCATAAAAAATCCTCTGTAGAATTGCTACAGTCAAAAAATGAGGGGCGGAATATACAGCATTTCGCCGTCCAGGCAGAGCTTTGTTTGCATTTTGTGCAACGCGGCTGATTTACTCTGCGTTTGTGCGTGGCTGATGCTGACAAGCACGGGCCAGAATTTCGACATAAAACTCAGTCAGTTCCTGCGCCATTGCCGCATCAATATGTTTATTGATTTCAGGGGTAAACACTTTTGCGGCTGTGTCAGCGGACGCGCCAAACCGACAATCAAAGGTCCAGTAATCCATACCAGCCGGCAGCGGCTTACGGCGTTCCCGGTTCAGATATTTTTTAATTTCATGTTTGATCGAGTCTGCAACGCGGGCAGGTTGCAGTTTAGGATGGGCGAAAGTGAAGGTTTTTTTCATCGGAATTCCTACAGAGGGGCAGTCAACAGTAAAAAGCGTAAAGCTTAATGTCACTATTCTACATGGATACGCGACAGTTGACCGCCAATATCTGCGAATTGGCGGTGAAATCGGCCTGCTACCATCACAAGGTGCTGCTCAGACTGGTCGTAATTGCTCGGCCAAAGAGCGGGTTTTCTCGGTCTCGACATCCCCGGTATGCAAAGTCGTTTTCCGTTCAATCAGCAGAATATGGCACTCCTCTGGCGCGATTGGATTGTGACGCACGCCTTTGGGCACCACATACATATCGCCTTCATTCAGCACCAGCGTTTGCACCTCAGTGCCGACTTCCATTTCAATCTGCAGCTGGCCTTTTAACACCAGAAACAGTTCGTCCTCAAGCGCATGACTGTGCCAGGCCAACGTGCCCTGCACTTTGGCGACTTTGACGTAGCTGTCGTCCACTTCGCCGACAATCCGTGGCGACCATAACTCGGTCAGACTGGCGGCTATTGCTGAGGGCGACACCGGTTGTACGCGCTGTTGCAGCAGCTGCGTCAGCCGGTCCAGATTCTGCTCATTAGCAGGTTCCACAATTTGCCGCACCGCCTGCGCAATGTCGGCATCGTCAAACACCTGCTGCCAGCTCAGCAGCGTGTGCCGGCCTTGTTCTTGCGACGTCAGCAACACCGTTAAAGTAAAAAACGGTGCGCAATCATGGCGGATCACGATTTTTTGATTGGGCAGCAGTTCAGTAAAAATGCTGGTATTGGCGTATTCGCGCCCGTCCGGACCACGCATGACAAAACGCCAGCGTCCGCCTGGCTGAAATTCAAACACTTCAAAACTATTGGTAAAACCGGCCGGCCCCCACCAGGCGGCCAATTGCTCTGCCACGGCAAAAGCGCGATAAATCGCCGGCGCCGGAAATGGCAGGATCCGGCTGGTGCTAAAAGTGTTTTGCTCGGTCATCGATGGTTCTCCGCATTTCGTAAATAAGTACTTTGCTGGTTATGTTCTTGGGGTTATGCCTTACTGGTTGCGCCGATGCAGAAATATGCCGAGGCGGCAGCCTAAACCGGCCTCGCAGCTCAGGATGAACCGGGATTGTCCAATCTGACGCTGGCCAGCGTTTGCGTCACCTGACTTTGCAAATACCAGTTGTTAAACACCAGATCTATCTGCTGTAGCGGCAGATAGCCAAACAGATAATCCTGATACTGCCGACACAGCGCCAGCACCGCTTCTGGCTGTTGCAGCGGTCGGGTGAAGCGACACAACGTCAGGTGCGCGCTTTGTTGGCGGTAACGGCTGTCCATGCTGTGATGCAAACCACTTTGGCGATAAGCCTGACGTAGTTGGTCGCGCAGCCGGTTCAGACCTTCGCCTTGGGCGAAACCCTGCAACAAAATACAGGATGGCGACGCGGTAACTCCGCGCAATTCAATCTGCAGCGGCGGGATCCTGCGCTCGATGATGTCTTGCTGCAGCTCAGTCAGTACGCGCTGAAATACTATGGCATAGGCCGCCGCGTCACTCTGCGGCAAGGTAAATCCACTGATGCAGGAAACAATCGACAGCAGGGTCAGATGTAGCTCGCTGGCCGGTTGCAGATATTGCGCCGGTTCCAGCGCAGCCAGCTGCTGCTGAAAAACCTGCACTTCGCTGCAGGCCGCTGGGCTATTTGGCTGCAAAAAAGCCAGAGCGGTAATACCCCGTCGGTCGTCAGCCAGGTTATCCAAATACGGGTCAGTGACGATTTGATGCTGTGCCAAGGCACACTGAAATTGCTGCCACAGCTGCTGATAGATTTCTGCTGACATACATTGCGTGAGTTATCTGAAGTCAGCCCGAGCTTAGCAGATCCAAAGTTGAATATTGGCGCTTTGTTAAGTCCCACTCACGACAAGTGCAAGTGCTGTTCAGTTTGGAGTGGGATGCGTTTATCGAAAAAACACCGCGCTTTACCAGCTGTGCCGCGTCGCAGCGCCCTGCTGCAAGCCCTTGCTAAACTCTGCCGAAATTGGTGGTAAGTACATGCTTGCTATGATGATTCCATTACAAACCGCCAGTAATTCATTCAGCGCTGACTCCAAACCGAATTCAATCGTTGGCCCCAATAGCGCAATCCACGGCAAGCCAACCAGAAAGCCTAAAACAGTGCAGGTTCTCCCCCAGTTTTTAAACAGCAGCAAACCTGCAACGGACGCAACCCATATAGCGATTATGCCGGTCAGTAGGACTATACCTAACAAGCTATCAGGCAAATAGCTTTCAAAATCAGAACTTTGCGGCAAGGCTGCATAGGCGGCCTCCAGTTGCTGATTGTCGAGGAAAACAAAAACCAAGGCAGAAAGGACATAAGCCAAATTTGTGGTGATCACTAAAGTTCTAAAGATACTTTTATGATTCATGGGGATTGAAGGTTTGGTTAAGGCCGCGGCCAGTCAAGGGCCTGAGCGCAGCGATTGGTTGGACACTCAGAGTATTTACAAAATTACCTGGCCCTTCGGTATGCCTCTTTCGCTCTTGAAAGGTCAAGTTCATACCATCCCAGCTCTGGATAGTGCCTTGCAACACCCAACGCCGCCATTACGGGGCCGTGATAGATAACTGAAAGAGACTGATCTTTGAACTGAATTAGCATCAGATCGTCCACTTTCTCGAGAGTTGAGTCAGAAACTCTGACGAAACCAGATTTCTGGGCAGTTGTTTTAACACTGACCCTTCTGCCGTTTTTTGATATTACATCAAACCCGTGTTGGTTCGCGGTAAATGCCAACGAGCCATCAATTGACAACGCACAATAAAACTCGCCGAGACGGCCAATAAGATGCCGGACTTCGGTTGGCTTTACACCAAACTCAACAGTTTCAAGACAAATTAGGGCGAGATATTTCTCATACAAAATCCGAATATTTTCTGTGCTGATGGTTCCGACTAAACCAAGATCTGCCTGATACGCCAATCGTTCTTCTTGTTTGTAAATTTTCCCAGAAGTATCAAATCGCCGCCATTTCTCTGATGATGAATCTCCGCCCCGTTCTTGAACAAGAGCTAAAATCCTACTTTCAAAGTATGGGTGAACACTTATTGGACAAAGGCGATGCCAATGTTGGTTTTGATTTAACAGGGATACAGCAGCCTCCCACGACGTAACCGGCACAGACCGAACTACAGACTCACCTTCAAACTCCTCATTTGGCAACATGTTTCGTAGCGCGAGTTCGTTCTTTTCTAGAACGAATTTTCTCAGGCCATCACTTCCCCGAAACCCAAGAAGCGTGATTGAACCACCTTCCGCACCTAACTCTAAGATCGTCTC
>JACCDS011140893.1_pt1 | contig 10123 bp, 8 predicted proteins | sample 7446441 | NCBI WGS metagenome assembly JACCDS01 (sample SAMN15323445, study PRJNA562643) | freshwater metagenome | isolation source: river surface water | place: USA:Blue River Watershed | collected 2017-08-17 | reverse complement strand
TTCTCGGTGTGGCGAAGAACGCTTCGGATGACGAGATCAAGAAGGCGTATCGCAAGCTGGCGATGAAATACCATCCGGACCGCAATCCGGACAGCAAGCAGGCCGAGGAAAAATTCAAGGAGGCCAAAGAGGCCTATGAGATGTTGTCCGATGCGCAGAAACGCGAGGCCTACGACCGCTTCGGTCATGCGGGTGTCGACCCGAACATGGGGGGCGGCGCCGGTGCCGGCGGTTTCGGCGGTGGCTTCTCGGATGCGTTCGGCGATATCTTCGGCGATATCTTTGGGGGCGGCGGCCGCTCCCGCGGCGGACCGCAGGTGTATCGCGGCGCCGACCTGCGCTATAACCTCGATATCACGCTCGAGCAGGCGGCGCACGGCTTTGATACGACGATCCGCGTCCCGTCCTGGGACGAATGCGATACCTGTCATGGCAGTGGTGCGAAGCCGGGCACGACACCAACCACCTGCGGCACGTGCGGTGGGCACGGGCAGGTGCGCATGCAGCAGGGTTTCTTCAGCATCCAGCAAACTTGTCCGAAGTGCCACGGCACCGGCAAGGTGATCCCGGATCCGTGCACGAGCTGCTCAGGTGCTGGCCGTATCAAGCGCAACAAGACGCTCGAAGTGAAGATCCCGGCGGGTATCGACGATGGCATGCGGATTCGGTCGACCGGCAACGGCGAACCCGGCATGAACGGCGGACCGCCCGGCGATCTGTATGTCGAAATACATATCAAGCAGCACTCGGTGTTCCAGCGCGACGGCGACGACCTGCATTGTGAGATGCCGATTTCCTTCGCGCGCGCCGCGCTCGGCGGCGAGATCGAGGTGCCTACCTTGTCCGGCAAGGTGTCGTTCAGCGTGCCCGAGGGTACCCAGACCGGCAAGACTTTCCGCCTGCGCGGCAAGGGTATCAAGGGCGTACGGTCCGGTTTCCCAGGTGACTTGTTCTGTCATGTGGTCGTCGAGACTCCGGTGAAGCTCACCGAGAAACAGAAAGACCTGCTACGCGAGTTCGACCAGCTGACCTCTGCGGGTGGTGCCAAACACAGTCCGCAAAGCAAGACCTGGATGGACAAGGTCAAGGAGTTTTTCGAGTAAGGCCGACAATACCGCTGTCCCGAGAGGGGCAGCCAGACCCGCAAAACGCCGACCTTGTGTCGGCGTTTTTTCATGCGCAAGCCAAAGGCAGGCGATTGACATTAACTTGCGTTGGGTGCATGGGAACTTGTCAATTTTCATTCAGAGATATCTCAAGGCGACAAGACCAGTAAACTTTGCGACCAATCGTCAAGTTCAGGATGCCGGAAGATGTCGCGCTGGTCGACACCGCTATTCGAAGCGCTCACGTTCAGGAAGAATCCGGTTACTGCCTTGATCGCAGCGATACGCGCACATCGCGAAGGGCGCAGCGACAACGAGCTCGAACAATCGGTCGTTCGTATCGTACTGGGTATGCTGCTACTCAGCCTGTTCGGTTACCTGACCGGCATGAAACCCGAAGGGCCGCCGGGCATTCATCTTGAAATCGTCACCGTCCTCGGCATTTTTTTGCTGGCATCCTTAGGAATTGCCGCCAATATACTGATCAGTACCGGTGACGGAACGGTCCGACGTGTCTGCGCGATCCTGCTGGACGTCGGCACACTTACCTACCTGCTGCTGATCGGCGCGGAACATTCAGCGCCTCTGTATTTCTTCTACCTGTGGATCATCATTGGCTACGGCTTTCGCTTCGGGCGGTTCTACCTGTTCGTCGCGCTTGGGACCACGCTGACCGGGTTCGGTCTGGTGATCGGCGTTGCACCGTACTGGCATGACGAGCTGGGCATGTCGATCGGGCTGTGGCTGGGCACCTTGCTGATTTCGATTTACTTCAGCGTCCTAGTGGGGCGATTGTTTCGTGCGCTGGACGAGGCGAACATCGCGAACATCGCCAAGCGCAAATTCATTTGTGCGGTCAGTCATGAATTGCGTACACCGCTTAACGCCATGATTGGCATGCTCGACCTGCTGAAAACGACGCGGGTCGACATCGAACAGCAGGAAATGCTGGACTGCATGACCGCGACATCGCAGGTGATGCTGTCGCAGATCGAGGATGTGCTCGATTTCTCGAAGATAGAGGCCGGCAAAATGTCGGTGGAGCGCGTCGATTTTGATCTTTACCGGCTGGTTCAGGGTATACAGGCGATGTTCCGGTACCGAGTCGATCCGCTGGCGACCGAATGGCTGGTCCAGATCGACTCGCATGTGCCGGTGATGCTGAACGGCGATCCGCATCACCTGCGGCAAATACTGGTGAATCTGGTTGGCAATGCCGTGAAGTTCACCGAACAGGGAAGGGTCGCGCTTCGGGTACGGCGGCTGGCCAGTAGTGACAGTGGGGTCAAGCTGCTGTTTACGGTATCGGATACCGGCATAGGCATCGCAAAATCAGTGCAGGGCAAGATATTCGACAGCTTCACGCAGGCTGACGAATCCGTCGCACGTCGTTACGGTGGCACTGGACTGGGCACGACGATCTGCAAACAGCTGGTGGAGCTCATGGGAGGGCGGATCGGCTTTTGGAGTGAGCCCGGCGAGGGCAGTGATTTCTGGTTTGAGCTGGATTTCGGCCATGCAACGGTTCTGCCACCACCGGTTCCTGCGCCGTCGACCGAGATGCACGCGATGCTGGTCAGCTGCGGGCAGCATTTTCCCGATCTGGCTGCCGACATTGCAGCATCGTGCCGGATCGCTCCCACGTTGGCCAATGATATCGATCAGGCCATTGAGACGCTTGCGTGCTCGAGTTTGAGCGGCAAGCCGGTCGGGCTGGTTTTCATACATGCGCAATTCATGACAGGCGAGTCGGTGCCTGAATGGGCCGCAAGAATCGGTACAGGCTTGCGTCGACTTCGTGTGGTCGCTCGTGAATTCATGATGGTTGCTGTGCTGTTGCCACCGCCTGAAATGTCGACGGACCTCGCGTCTGAACTGGCTGAATCTGCGGGATTCTTTTCCGTGCTTCCAGCTGATTATCGGCCGCTCGCATTGGCGCGCTTACTGCACGCAGCCGAGCTCTCATGCTGCGGCGAGTTCCTGCGTATTTCGGCGAACTCGACGGGCATGGCGCGTTTGCCGGTTGCTGCACCCGAGATCCGGCCGGTGGCCACGGAAGACGGATTGGAAGTGATGATTGTCGAGGACAATCCGACGAACCGCCGCGTGCTGCAGAAGATTCTCGAGCGCGCCGGCCATCGCTGTGTACTTGCGAAAGATGGTGAAGAAGCTCTCGATCTGATCGGCAAGCATCCCGTTGACGCCATCATTCTTGACATGAATATGCCCGGGGTGCATGGCACCGAAGTGGCGCGATTGTGCCGCTTGATGGGAGGGCGTGCAGCGGCGACCCCGATCATGATGTTTTCCGCCAATGTCACACCCGAGGCGCGCGAGGAGTGCCTGCGTGCGGGAGCCAATGCTTTCATGCCGAAACCTATTCAGGTTGACGCCTTCCTGAAGACGCTGGATGAACTGGCCACCACGCATCGCAGCATCATGCCTGAAGTCTTATCGGGGCAATCAGCACCCGCCAAGGCGTATACCGGCCTGGTCAGACCAGGGGAACTCGTACTCGACCTGCAAATGCTCAGAGGTATCGAATCGGTAAGTAAGGATCCGATGTTCGTCGACGAGCTGATTGCCGAGTTTATGACTGAGAGCCGTCGGCTCCTGAGCGCGCTCGCTCAGGCCATCGAGCTCGAAGCGGACCATTCGATCAAGGAGGTGCTGCATGCCTTGCGGGGTTCCGCACTCAGCATTGGTGCGACATCGCTGAAAATGATCTGCAAACGTATTGAACGACAGGTTCCCTCGGGTCTCAAGGGACAAAAGGAGGACATCCTGCGGGAACTGAATCTCGCATTCATGAAGTTATGCAAGGAGCTGGAGGCTTACCGGCGGCAGCGCGTGCCAGCAGAGCAAGCGTCACCGAGACTGGATTGACTTCAACCATTTGTGGAGACAGATATGTCGCTGAATAACCAGTTGATCGAAATAACCGATACGAATCGGCAGGCTATCGAAGCAATCCCCAGGCTGCAAGACATGCTGAAAGGCGAATTTTCACGGCAGAGATATATCAATTTCCTGATTCAGTTATATCCGCTGGTATCGCACTTCTGTCCTCTGATGGCGGCGGCGGCGAGTCGTTGTACAGACCGCTACCCGGAACTGCGGGATTATTTATATGAGCACATCGCCGAGGAAAGAGGACATGAGCAAATGGTCCTGGACGATCTGGAAAACATGTGTGTCGACAGCAAAGAGGTGCCGACATCTCTGCCTTGTCCACCGGTACAGGCCATGCTGGGCTTTAACTACCATGCGATTGCGAACGTCGATCCGCATAATGTCCTCGGCTTGATTTATGTGCTTGAGATCGTTTCCTCTGTATATGGTGGAAGGGTTGCGCAGGCGGTTTCCCGCAATATCAACTTGCCTCTTTCTCAGGGTTTTGCATTTCTGGAATCACACGCGGTTCTCGATGATGAGCATCTTGGTGAATTAAGAAAGGTCATCCAGTCAGTACATGAGTCTGAACTCGAGGGCATGGTACTGAATAGCGTTCGAACCAATTTTTATCTTTTCAGACAAGTACTCGGTTTTACGGAATTTCATTGAATAACTCCGCCGTAGTGGCCTCCTGTGCCACTACGGCGGCTATTCAATCAGGTGATCATCCTGTCAGGATGATCAGGCGATTCGAATATTTGAGACCTGATTCTCAACACTTTCTTCAGATTGCTGATACTTCGCATGCAGCGAGCGCTGTGCCATTGCGAGTTGCGTCATCATGTGAAGATCTTTTGCGTCGACGCGCAGTGCCGCATCTACCCATAACATCGCAATGTCGCGCAACTCCTCGAAGGTGATGGGCCAAAGATGATTTCGGCATTCGTAAATCGATCGGACGCCATTCAGATGCCGGTTTTTCTTACGTATGAGATCGACGACTGCACTTTGGCCTTCCCCAGGAGCGGCAACGACATCGACCACGCCCATATCCGCCAATTCTTCGGCACGGTAGGTATTTCCGCTCAACATCATTTCCTCTGCCTTGCGCATGCCAATACGGCGAGACAGGAAGCTGTAGGCTCCCATGCCGGGAAACAGGCTGAAGATAATTTCGGGCAATCCCATCTTGGTACCCGCCTCAGCAACGATGATATGGCTGGATAGCGCAAACTCGAAGCCACCTCCCAATGCGTCACCCTGCACGAGGGAAATCGTCGTCGTCGAGCAGTCATAGCCCTTGATCCGGGGGTACATCGCATCGACGCAAAGCTTTGCATACTCGACAAGTGCCTCACGATTCTTCTCCCGGATCAGGTTGATGAACAGGGCCAGATTGCCGCCGAGACTGAAGACCTTTTTGCGGCGAGACGCGATCACGCAATAATTTACTGGTTGCCAGTCATCTTCATGCAGCACATGGGACTCTCGGTGCTTCAGTTCATGAAATACGTGGTGCAACTCTTCCACCATGTCCTGATTGAAGCAAGGCACGCCAATCGGCTTCATATAAGTCCACAAGGTTCGCCAGGTCTTGTCATAAACGAGTTCGACTTGCTGGTACTGGCGCCTTGGCCACAACGCGGTGTTGGGATCCGTTTCTATCGAGGCAGGGTTTTGGTCGATGGTCAGCATCGTTTTCTCCTTCGAGCTGTCACCGCCTGGTGTATGAAAGTCCAGTCGGCAACATGGGGCACGGAATGCTATGCGGGCAGCTAGGAGCCGTCCCGCGCCGGTTTATGCAACAGTCGATCTGTTTGCCGCTGAATGCCCATTGCACTGCCTGGCGCCTAATGAAAACGGCGGATGCTATGGCGTTGCCAGGTAATACGTCCTGTTATCTGGCGCACCTTGTCAGGCTGGCGAATTTTTCGCTGAAAGCATCAAGCTGCAATGTTTGCCATTAAGCCCATCTCCACAACATAAATTTCGCGAAGGGTTTGATCTCGATGGCTTTTGTGAGCGCTACGATTTGCTTTTGCTCAAACTACTCAGCGGCCATTGCAGTTTATGAAGGCTGACGCAGAGTGAAAAAATGATTAGTAAGTCGTCACGCAGCGCTAACACTAGTTGCTCTCATTTCGACGCCCGCATTTTCAACCGCCGATTCCGTAGAAAGCCTGACTCGCTACGGTAGAATTCACATGTCTCTTTTTTACTGATCCGATATGCCAGGCAGGAATTTCGACAGGGCGCTGCGCGAGCTGGTGGCCAACAATCGTGAGTGGGCGGCCTCGATGGTCGCGCAGGATCCCGACTTCTTCAAAAAGCTGGTTGCGCAGCAGTCGCCTGAGTTTCTCTGGATAGGCTGTTCCGACAGCCGCGTACCCGCCAACGAGATTGTCGGCTTGCAGCCGGGGGAGCTATTCGTCCACCGTAATGTCGCGAATGTCGTGGTGCACACCGACCTGAACAGTCTGTCCGTGCTGCAGTTCGCCATTGACCAGCTCGGCGTGAAGCATGTGATCGTGGTGGGACATTACGGCTGCTCTGGCGTGCGGGCTGCCATGGAACGCAAGCGGGTAGGTCTTGCCGATAATTGGCTGCGGCATGTGCAGGACGTTTACATCAAGCATGCGCAGTTGCTGCCAGAAGCGATGGATTCGAACCAGCGGCATGACAGGCTCTGCGAGCTGAACGTGATCGAGCAAGTCGTGAACGTTTGCCAGACGACGATCGTTCAGGATGCCTGGGAGCGCGGCCAGGATGTGACCGTGCACAGCTGGGTTTACAGCCTGCAGGATGGTCTGGTACGCGACCTCGGGCTTGCAGTCAGCAATGCCGATTCACTGAACGTGCAACTGGACGCCTGCCTCGCGCGCTATCAGCTCTAACGCGACTGCGCGGCAGCCTTGCCGCATGTCGGGGCGCTGTGCCCTGACCGTCTCCGGGCTCAGAACGTATGTTCCGCCGCCGGGAAGCTGCGGTCCTTGACGGCCGCGACATAAGCGCTGATCGCGCCGGCGAGGCTGGACTGGCCTTGCATGAAATCCTTCACGAATTTCGGTCGGTGGCCCGGAAAGGCGCCGATCATGTCATGCAGCACCAGCACTTGCCCCGAGCAGTCCACGCCGGCGCCGATGCCGATGGTCGGAATCGCAAGTTGGTTGGTCACGTCAGTGGCCAGCTGCGCCGGTATCGCTTCCAGCACCACCATTGAGGCGCCGGCATCCTGCATCGCCAGCGCGTCGGCGAGCAGCTGCCCGGCTGCGCTGTCGGTTTTGCCCTGCACCTTGAAGCCGCCAAGCTGGTGCACCGATTGCGGCGTCAGTCCGAGATGCGCACAGACCGGCATGCCGCGTTCGACCAGCATTTTTACCGTCGGCGCCAGCCATGCGCCCCCCTCAAGCTTGATCATCTCCGCGCCGGCGCGCATCAGCCTTGCTGCGTTCTCCATCGCCTGCTGCGGCGTGTTGTAAGAGCCGAAAGGCAGGTCGCCGATCAGTAGCGGGCGCGTGCAGCCGCGGGCAACGCAGCCCGTGTGGTAGGCGATGTCATCCACTGTCACCGGCAGCGTGGTGTGATGGCCTTGCACGACCATGCCGAGCGAGTCGCCGATCAGGATGGTGTCAATGCCGCACCGGTCCATCAGTGCCGCAAAGCTCGCGTCGTAGCAGGTCAGCATCGTGATTTTGTCGCCTGCAGCGCGCATCTGCGCAAGCGTCGTCACTGTGACTTTTTTGCGTGGCGTGGGGGCTTGGGTGGACATGTTCATTCTCCGCGGTTGAAGAATTCGCGCTTGCCGCGCATGCCGGCGATACGCTGCATCAGTAGCGAGAAATCGTCGCTGCGCTCGATCGGATTCAGGCGGTCGGCATTGACCATCAACAGCGGCGAAGCGTCGTAGTGATGAAAGAAGCGGCTGTAGCCATCGCACAGCCTTTGAAGATACGTGTCTGAAATCGCGGCCTCGCTCGGCACACCGCGGCGGCGGATACGCTCGGCCAGTGTCGCTGGCGCTGCCTGCAGATAGATCACGAGATCAGGACGCGGTGATTCCTGGCTTAGGTGACTGAACATCTGCCGGTACAAGTGCAGCTCGTCATCGGCCAGCGTCAGCGAAGCGAAGATCGGGTCTTTGTCCAGCAGAAAATCCGACACGACCGGCGCCGAGAACAGATCCGCCTGTGCCATGTCCTTCAACTGATTCATCCGCTGGAACAGGAAGAACATCTGCGCCGGCAACGCGTAGCGCGCGGCGTCACGATAGAAGCGCTCGAGGAAGGGATTGTCCTGCGGCTGTTCGAGCAGCGCCTGCGCGCCGGTTTCAGCAGCAATGCGGCGGGCCAGGCTGGTCTTGCCGACGCCGATCGGGCCTTCGACGACGATATAACGGTATTTGACCGGATTCATGGGCGACGATGATACGTCATTGTGTTGACATCGCAATCACAATCGGCGCGAGCCAGCCTTTCATTTTTGCTCGCCCGGGCGAGGGTCGCTGACGCGTGCGATCGGCTGATCCTGTACGCAGCCCAGATACGTATCCGCCCGGCCCTGTCCGGGTATCTCGATATCCGGTGTCAACTCGAGCAGTGGCAGCAGCACGAACGCACGTCCGCACATGCGCGGATGCGGCACATGCAGGCCGTCCTCAGCGATACTTGCATCGCCGTAGAGCAGCAGATCAAGATCAAGCGTCCGCGGTGCATTGCGAAACGGGCGTTCGCGACCGAATGCCAATTCGATCTGCTGCAACTCCCGTAGCAGTACCTGTGCTGACAGCGCCGTACCGATCTGTGCGACGGCGTTGACGAAATCGTCGCCGCCGGCATCGATCGGTGCACTTGAATACAGGGACGAATGGCGTATCAGGCGCGTGCCCGGCAGTAGCGCCAGCCGGGCAATCGCGTCATGCACGGCCTGTGTCGGGTGGCCGAGGTTGGCGCCGAGGCCGATATACGCGGTGACGAGGTCGGTCACTGCGCAGCTTCGCCGTCGGCCTTGCTGCGATGTCGACTGCTGCGCCGGCGGCGCTTCTTTGCCGGCGCAGCGCCATCGTCGGATGGCTTGCGGGTCAGCAGCGCCTCGCGGCCCGTACCGTCGGCATCGATGAAGTCGGTCCACCATTCGCCGATTTCGTGGTCGATCTCGCCAGACGCGCAGCGCAGCAGCAGGAAATCGTAGCCGGCCCGCATGCGCGGGTGTTCGAGCATCTTGTAAGGTGACTTGCCGACGCGCCGCTCGAAGCGAGGTTGCATCGCCCAGATGTCGCGCATGTCGGTGGCGATACGGCGCTGTATCGCCAGCTGCTCGGTCTGCCCGTCGAGCACGTCGTCGGCCGCAAGGTGCAGCGCCGGGATCGGAAGCTCGCCGGCTGCACGGTAGGCATTCCACTTCTCCAGTACCTGGTGCCAGAGCAGCGATGCGAACAAAAACCCAGGCGAGATCGGCTTGCCTTCACGCACGCGTTCATCGGTATTGGCCAGCGCCAGCGTCACGAAACGCTCGCCGAGCGGCTGCTCAAGCACCACGTCCAGCAGCGGCAGCAGGCCGTGATGCAAGCCCTCCTTGCGCAGTTGCTGCAGACAGGCCATCGCGTGGCCGCTCATCAGCAGCTTGAGCATCTCGTCGAAGACCCGCGCAGCCGGTACGTTATTGATCAGGGCGGCCATCACCTTGATCGGCGCGCGCGTTGGCGGTGCGATCGAGAAGCCGAGTTTGGCAGCAAAGCGGACCACGCGCAGCATGCGCACCGGGTCTTCGCGGTAGCGCGCTTCCGGCACGCCGATGATGCGCAGCGTCTTGCTGCGGATATCCTTCATGCCGCCGTGATAATCGAGCACCTGCTCACGCTCGGGATCGTAGTACATCGCGTTGATCGTGAAGTCGCGACGCTCGGCGTCCTCATGCTGTTCGCCGAAGGTGTTGTCGCGCAGGACGCGGCCATGCGCATCCTTGGGCGCCTCTTCTGACGACGCACCCCGGAAGGTCGTCACTTCGATGAGTTCCTGCCCAAACATGACATGCACGATCTGGAAGCGGCGTCCGATGATGAACGCACGGCGAAACAGCCGCTTCACTTCTTCCGGCGTGGCATTGGTAGCCATGTCAAAGTCATT
>JACCDS010863786.1_pt1 | contig 10125 bp, 9 predicted proteins | sample 7446441 | NCBI WGS metagenome assembly JACCDS01 (sample SAMN15323445, study PRJNA562643) | freshwater metagenome | isolation source: river surface water | place: USA:Blue River Watershed | collected 2017-08-17 | reverse complement strand
GCCCGCTATCTGGCGAGCTACTTCGAGATGTACCCCGCCGGCCACGGCAGAAAGCCCGGCGGCGGCGATGGCCCGCCCGAGATGGGGGGCGTCTGGCGCCACGGCGACTGGCTGCGCATTGGCAATGCGCAAGGTGAGGGCGAGGGCTGCGTGATCTATGGCCGCAGCGATGCGACCATCAACCGCCACGGCCTGCGCATGGGCACCAGCGAGCTCTACAGCGCGGTCGAGGCCTTGCCCGAAGTGATGGACTCGATGGTGGTGGACCTGGAGTACCTGGGCAAGGAAAGCTACATGCCGCTCTTTGTGGTGCTGCGTCCGGGCACCACGCTCGACGAGGCCCTCAAGGCCAAAATCAACCAGGCCATCAAGGTGGCGCTGAGCCCCCGTTTCATCCCCAACGAAATCTTCCAGGTGGCCGAGGTCCCGCGCACCCTCTCGGGCAAGAAGCAGGAACTGCCCATCAAGAAACTCATGCTGGGCCACCCGCTGGAGAAGGTGGTCAACAAGGACGCCATGGCCAATCCGGGCTGCCTCGACTGGTACGTGGCGCTGGCCCAGCAGCACCAGGCCCGCAGCGCCTGAAGCCGGCGCGTGGTCCCAGAGCGACTGCCAGCAACCTTGCGCCAGCGCCTGTGCAAGCGGTTCAGTTGGGTTTGATGCCGGCGCGGACCACGATGTCCTTCCAGCGCTCCTGTTCCTTGCGCACCCAGTCGCCATACGTCTTGGCGCTGGTGCCATCGGCCGTGGCGCTTTCGGCCTCGAATTTGGCCACCACATCGGGCGCCCGCACCGCCTTGGCGCATTCCTGCTCCATGCGGCGAATGATGTCGGGCGGGGTGCCGGCACGGGCATGCATGCCGTACCACTGCACCGTCTCAAAGCCCGGGTAGAGCTCGGACACCGAGGGCACATCGGGCAGGGCCGAGATGCGCTTGGCCGAGCCGACCGCGATGCAGCGCAGGGCCCCGCTCTTGATGTGCGGCATCAGCACCGGTGTGCCGGCCGAGAAAAATTCGACGCGACCGGCCAGCACATCGGTGAGCGCAGGCCCGGCGCCTCGGTAGGGGATGTGGGTGATGAACATGCCGCTGCGCAATTTGAGCGCTTCGACCGCCAGGTGACCGGCGCTCGCATTGCCTGACGACGCGTAATTGAGCCGGCCGGGCCGGGCCTTGACGTAGGCGATGAAGGACTTGAGGTCGGTGACCGGCACATCCTTGTGCACGCAATACAAGCTGGGCACGCGCGTGAGCAGACTCACCGGCACAAAGTCCTTGTCCACGTCGTAGCCCGAGTCGGGGTAGATCAGCGGATTGACCGCCATCAGGCCGATGTGGCTCATGATGAAGGTGTAGCCATCGGCCGGGGCGCGCAGCAGTTCCTGCATGGCGGGCACACCGCCGCCACCGCCCTTGTTGTCGATCACGAAGGAGGTGTTGAGCTGCTTGCCCAGTTCGGTGCCGATGCTGCGGCCCACGATGCTCGAGGTCCCACCGGCCGCGAAGGGCATGATCCAGCGGACCGGTTTGCTGGGCCAGGTCCCTTGCGCGATGGCAGGCAGACCGCTGGCGGCCAGGCCAGCCGCGCCCATCCATTGGAGGGCGTCACGGCGGTTCAGGTCGGGTGGGTGCATGTTGGCAAGCTCACAGAGAGGATACAAGCTCCGAAATGGCGCAAATTCGGCGGCTGATCATTTTGGAAATCACCCATGGCGCCCTTTCTGGGCTTGCTTCAGTGACAGCTGCGTTCAGTGCCCGATCAGCAGCCCCGCCGGCAAGCGCGAGACGATGTGCTGGGCCGCCGCCCTGGCCACCCGGTCCGGCTCAGCGCACCGGACCGATGGCTTCGCTGCGCACGGCTCAGTTCTTGTGCAGTTCGGCGTTGAGCTCGCCCCAGCTCTTGTTGCGTGGGATCGCATGCAGCGCGCCGCTTTGCGAATCGCGGCGGAACAGGATGCCGCTCTTGCCGGACAGCTCCTTGGCCTTGATCACGCTGCCGTCGGGCAGTTGCACGCGGCTGCCGCCGGTGATGTAGCAGCCGGCCTCGACCACGCAGTCGTCGCCCAGCGAGATGCCGATGCCGGCATTGGCGCCCAGCAGGCAGCGCTTGCCGACCTGGATGACCTCTTTGCCGCCGCCCGAGAGCGTGCCCATGCTGGAGGCGCCGCCGCCGATGTCGCTGGCGTCATCGACCACCACGCCGGCGCTGATGCGGCCTTCGACCATGCTGGCGCCCAGGGTGCCGGCGTTGAAGTTGCAGAAACCTTCGTGCATGACGGTGGTGCCGCTGGCCAGGTGCGCGCCCAGGCGCACGCGGTCGGCGTTGGCGATGCGCACGCCGCTGGGGATCACGTAATCGGTCATCTGCGGGAACTTGTCCACGCCCTTGACCTCCAGAATGCGACCGGCCGCGCGGGCCCGCATGCGGGCGGCCGGCACGTCGGCAATGGCACAGGGGCCGAAGTTGGTCCAGGCCACGTTCGCCAGCAGGCCAAAGATGCCGGTCACGTTGGCGCCATGCGGCTGCACGAGGCGGTGGCTGAGCAGGTGCAGGCGCAGGTAGGCGTCGTGCGTGTCGGCCGGTGCGTCGGCCAGCGATTTGATTTCGGTGCGCACGGCCACCACGGTGGTGCCCCGCACGCTGCAAGCGGCCAGCGCCTGGGCGACGTCAGCGCCCAGGGCAGCGATGGCTTGGGCTTCGGTCAGGCGGGTGCTGCCGCTGGCGGCGATGCCGCCCGCCAGTTCGGGGGCCGGGAACCAGGTCTCGAGAACGGTGCCGTCGGCGGCCAGGGTGGCCAGACCGGTGGCGCGCGCGCCGGTGGTGACGAAGGTGCTCATCTTGTGTTGCTCCGTTGCGATTGCAAAACCCGGGATTATCGGCCAGGCCTCAGCGGTTCACATCCACCACCACCCGCCCGCGCACCTGACCGGCCAGGATCTGTGCGCCCAGGCCGATGGCCTCGGCCAGGCCGACTTCCTGGGTCATCGCTTCAAGCTTGGCCAGGTCGAGGTCGCGCGCCAGCCGCGCCCAGGCCGCCTCGCGCAGGGCGCGCGGGGCCATCACGCTGTCGATGCCGGCCAGCGTCACGCCGCGCAGGATGAAGGGCGCCACGCTCGCCGGCAGGTCCATGCCCTGGGCCAGGCCGCAGGCGGCCACGGTGCCGCCGTATTTCGTGCTGGCGCAGGCATTGGCCAGGGTGTGGCTGCCGACGGTGTCCACCACGCCTGCCCAGCGCTCCTTGGCCAGTGGCTTGCCGGGGGCCGAGAGCGCGGCGCGGTCGATCACGTCGGCGGCGCCCAGGCCGCGCAGGTAGTCCGCCTCTTGCGGGCGGCCCGTCGAGGCCACCACGCGGTAGCCCAGCTTCGCCAGCAAGGCGATCGCCACGCTGCCCACCCCACCGCCGGCGCCGGTCACCAGCACCTCACCCTGTTCGGGCTGGACGCCGTGTTTTTCCAACGCCATCACGCACAGCATGGCGGTGTAGCCCGCGGTGCCGATGGCCATGGCCTGGCGCGCACCGAATGCCGCGGGCAGGTGGATCAGCCAGTCGCCCTGGAGGCGGGCCTTTTGCGCCAGCCCGCCGCTGTGGCTCTCGCCCACACCCCAGCCGTTGAGCACCACCGCGTCACCGGCCTTGAACAGCGCATGGCGGCTCTCGGTCACGGTGCCGGCCAGGTCGATGCCCGGGGTCAAAGGGAATTTGCGCACCACCGGGCCCTTGCCGGTGATGGCCAGGCCGTCCTTGTAGTTGAGCGTCGAATACGCCACGGCAACGGTCACATCGCCTTCGGGCAGGGCACTGTCGTCGAGCGTCTTGAGGCCGCAGCGGTAGCTGGCCTCGTCTTTTTCAATCTGCAGGGCTTGGTAAGTCATGGGGTCTCCAATCAAAACATCAGGAAGGCTTGCGGTTGACCAGCACGATGCCCAGGGCCACCAGACCCAGCGCCATCAGCAGCGTGGCGGTCACGGGCTCGCCCAGCAACAGGCTGCCAAACAGCAGTGCAAACAAGGGGGTGAGGAACACGAACACCGAGATCCGGGTGGCCGGGTAGCGGCCCAGCATCCACATCCAGGCCAGGTAGCTGGCAAAAGCGCCCACCACCGTTTGTGCCAGCACCGAGCCCCAGGCCAGAGGGCTCCAGTCGAAAGACCAGCGCTCACCCATGGCCAGCGACAGCCAGGGCAGGCTCACAGCCGTGCTGGCGATTTGGTAGAAGAGCAGCTTTTCGGGCGAGATGCGGGTCAGCCCGGTGGCGCGGATGCTCACCGTGGTCAGGCCCCACAGCGCGCCGGCCGCCAGGCCCAGCAGGTCAGCGCGGGCACTGCCACCGCCCAGGCCTTCGCGCAGGGCAAAGGCCACCGCCACGAAGGCGCACGCCAGGCCCGCCCACTGCAGCGGCCGCAGGCGTTCGGACTGCACGAACAGCGGCACCAGCGCCGCCACCCAGAAGGGCGAGGTGTAGAGAAACACCGTCAACCGCGAGGCGCTGGTCAGGCTCAGCCCCAGGTAAATGCAGGCGAACTCGGCGGCAAACAGCGCACCGGCCAGCAGGCCGGCCCACAGCGTGCCATCGCGCTCGAACAGCCGCACGCCCCGCACACGGCACCACAGCAGCAACAGCACGCAGGCGCCGATGCAGCGCAGGCTGGCCTGGAACAGCGGCGCGACCTCGTGCACGATGGCCTTGACCAGGATTTGCTGCAGCCCCCAGAACATGCAGCAGGCCAGCAGCAGGCCAACGGCCAGGCCGTCCAGGTGGTCTTTGCGTTGCACAGGGTTCATGCCCCTATTGTCCTGCGTTGGCCCTGGCTTGGCTGTCATGCGCGTGCCGCGTAACATGGCCGCATGATGTTTCCCCATTTCACCGCGCTCGGTGCAGGTCCGACCGTGCTCATGCTGCATGGCGCGGGCGGTGGCCACCGCAGTTTTGCGCCCCAGGTCGAGCATTACGCCTTGCAGGGCTGGCGCGCCGTGGCCTGGGACATGCCCGGCTATGGCCGCTCGGCCCCGGTTGAGCCCTATGGCGTGCGGGGCTTGGCGCAAAGCTGCATTGGCCTGATCGAGGCGCTGCTGCCGCCCGCCCTCGCCCCCGCCCAGCGCTCGGTCGCCCTGCTGGGCCATGGGCTGGGCGGCATGGTGGCGCAGGAGGTGGTGATGCGCCGCCCCGACTTGGTCAACCGCCTGGTGCTCAGTGGCAGCACCAGCGGCCCCGACTCGGGCTGGTCGCACGACGCCCAGCGCCAGCTGGCCCTGCTCGACCATGCCGACAACAACATGCGGCAGCTGGCCGAAGCCGTCTTGCCCCAGCTCACCGGCCCGCTGGCGCTGCCCGAAGGGATGCTGCTGGCGCGCCAGTGCATGGGCCAGCTCTCCCCGGTGACCTACCGCCTGGCCTTGCAGGCGCAGGCCGCTTTTGACCGCGATGCGGCGCTGGCCCAGATCCATGTGCCGACGCTGATGATTGCCGGTGAACACGACCGCTGTGCACCGCTGGCCGCCATCGAACGGATGGCCGGCAAAATCCAGGGCAGCCGCTGGGTGCAGATGCCCGGCATCGGCCACTGGCAGAACCTGGAGGCGCCGGACGCCTTCGACGCCCTGGTGCTGGACTTTCTGCACGAGCGCGCCGACCTGTGGCTGCATTGAGGAAACCGTCAACGCCATGCAAAGAAGACACCTGAACCGGCTGGCCCTGGCCTGGGCCCTGTCGGCCTGGGCCCAGGCCGCGCCGGCACAAGCCAGCGCCGGCCGCGTCAGCGGCCCGGCCTGGCAGACCAACCCGTTTGCCCTGGGGGTGGCCAGTGGCCAGCCCCGGCCCGACAGCGTGGTGCTGTGGACCCGCCTGTGCTTTGCCCCGGCCGACGCCGCCTGGCAGGCGCAGGCGCAGACGGTGCGCTGCGAGCTTTTTGCCGATGAGGCGCTGCGCCAGCCGGTGCGCCAGTGGCAGCTCGAGACCGATGCGCGCCGCGGCCACAGCGTGCACGTCGTCGCCAGCGGCTTGCAGCCCGCTCGCCCCTACTGGTACCGCTTTGTCTGCGGCTCGGCCAGCAGCCCGGTGGGCCGCACCCGCACCGCGCCGGCGGCCGACGCGCCGGTGCAGCAGCTGCGCTTCGCCCAGGCCTCCTGCCAGCATTTCGAGCAGGGCCACTACGTGGCGCACCGCGAGATGGCCCAGCGCGAGCTGGACTTTGTGCTCTTTTTGGGCGACTACATCTACGAAAGCAGCAACCCGCGCTACCGCATCCGCAGCCACGAAGGCGGTGTGCCCAAAACCCTCGACGAATACCGCCAGCGGCATGCGCAGTACAAGGGCGACGCCGACCTGCGCGCCTGCCATGCGGCGCACCCCTGGGTCATGACCTGGGACGACCACGAGGTGGTCAATGACTACGCCAACGACCTGGACAACCGCTACACCGACCCGGCGGTCTTCTTGCGGCGGCGCGCGGCGGCCTACCAGGCCTATTTCGAGCACATGCCGCTGCGCATCGGCCCCGACCCGGCGGCGCCGCACCAGATGCGCATCCACGACCGCATGGTCTGGGGCCAGCTGGCCGAGATCTGGACGCTGGACTGCCGCCAGTACCGAGACCACCAGGGCTGCCCCGACCCCAACCGCGGGGGCGCGCGCGTGGTGGTCGGCTGTGATGCGCTCGAGGATGCGCGGCGCAGCATGCTGGGCCATGCCCAGGAGGCCTGGCTCATGCAGGGCCTGGGCGAGAGCAAGCGCAGCTGGCGGCTGATCGCGCAGTCCACCCAGATGAGCTCCAGCGGGCTGCCGACGCCGCTGGGGCGCAGCAGCTTCAACGACGCCTGGGACGGCTACCCGCTGGCGCGCGAACGCCTGCTTTCGGGCCTGGCCGAGATGAAGCTGCAAAACGCCCTGGTGCTGGGCGGCGATGTGCACCAGAACGTGGCCGCCAACCTGCGCGTGCGGCCCAACGACGAGCGCTCGCCGGTGGTCGCCAGCGAGATCGTGACCACCTCCGTCAGCTCGCGCGGCATGAGCGAAACCCTGCTGGCCACCATCCGCGACAACAACCCGGACATCCGCCATGCCCGCGCCGATGAGCGCGGCTACACCCTGCTGGAGATCCGTCCTGCCGGGGCCACGGCCACCTTCCGGGCCACGGCTTTTCCGGTCCAGAACGACAGCACCCTGCGCGAGCAGGCCCGCTACGAGGTGCTCGCGGGGCAGGCCGGGGTGCAGCGGGCCTGAGGCCCGTCAGCGCACCAGCAGCACCGGCACCTTGCTCTGCGAGAGCACCTGGGTGGCGACCGAGCCCATCACCAGGTTGCCAAACACGCCGTGGCCATGCGAGCCCATGACCACCAGATCAAACCCGCCCGCGTTGGCGGCTTTGCACAGGGTCTCGCCCGCATGCCCGACCTTGGCCACCGACTTGGGGTTGATGCCGTGGCGCATCAGGAACTGGCTGGCCGGGCCCAGCACCTTCTCTGCTTCTTCGCGCTGGTAGCTCTCGACCGCTTCCTTGCCGACCATGCTGCGCGCCCGTGGCGGCAGCTGGGGCTGCACCGTCATGAGCGTGAAGCGGTTGCTTGGCGCGAGCAGCTCCTCGTGGGTGACCAGATAGGCCAGCATCTTTTTGGTGTGGGCACTGCCGTCGACGGCGAGCAGGATTTTCATGGCGACATCTCCTCGGGGGTGGATCGTTGAAGACCACTGTAGCCCGCGCCATCGCGACGGGATTTGATCCCCGTCAAGACATGCCGGTGTCGTGCCCGTGCGGCGTCACTTCCACGGTGCGGCAGGCCACAAAAGCCGCCTGTTCGCCCTTGCCCGCATAGCCCAGCGGGTTGGCCACCACGCGGCAGCCCCCGTGCACATAGTCGCTGGGGCAGTGCAGGTGCCCGTGCAGCCACAGCTGGGCCTGCGGCAGCCAGGCGTCGAGCGCATTGCAAAAGCCGGCGGTGCCCGGCACCAGGCCGTAGCGCGGATCGGCACTGCGCAGGCTGGGGGCGAAATGCGTCACCACCACCGTGGGGCCCGCGTGCGGCTGCGCCAGCGCCTCGGCCAGCCACTGCTGGCACGCCAGGGCCTGCTCGCGCACCTGGGGCGCCAGCCAGGGTTCGCCGGCCCGGGTGGTGCCGGTCTTGCTCAGGTACCAGTTGGCGGCGCGAAACGCTTTCTCGCGCGCCTTGAGCTGGGCGGTGTAGCCGGCCGGCAGGGCGTGCTTGGCGGGCGCATCCGCGTGCGCAGCTTGGTCCGCCCCGGCCAGGGGCCCCAGTGCGTCAAAGTCGCTCCACAGTGTGGTGCCCACAAAGCGCACCCCGCCCATCACCACCTGCTCGCATTCGAGCCAGGTGATGCCCAGGCGCCCGCAGGTCTCGCGCAGCCGCGCATGCGCCAGGTCAAAATCCAGCCCGTCGTATTCGTGGTTGCCCGGCACAAACAGCACCGGCACCGGCCAGCCGCGCTGCGGCGAGAAGCGGCCCAGCCCGAAGTCGGCATCGCCCAGGGCCGCCAGGGCCGAGCCGGTCTGGTAGGAGCCGATGTCCCCGGCCAGCACCAGCACATCGGCCTCGGGCGCGGGGGCAGGCACAAAGTCCGGATGGCTCTCCAGGTGCAGGTCCGACAGCAGCTGGATCTTCATGCGCCCTCCTGCGCAGCGCGCCCGTTTGCAAAGGCCGCCTGCGCCACCTCGAGCAGCTGCTGGCGCAGCCACTGGTGGGCCGGCTGCTCGTGCCGGCCCTCGTGCCACAGCGCTTCCACATGCACCGGCGGCACCTCCAGCGGCAGCTGGCGCACCACCAGTTGCTCGCCCATGCCGGTGGTCGGCACAAAGTGCCAGGGCAGCACCGTCAGCAAATCGGAGTTCACCACCACCCGGCCCGCGGTGAAGAACTGGTTGACCGTCAGCACGATGCGGCGCTGGCGGCCCAGCGACGACAGCGCCTCGTCCACATAGCCGTAGGGGCGGCCCGAAAAGCTCACCAGCAGATGCCGCGCTGCACAGTAGGCGTCCAGCGTGAGCGGCCCTTCGGCCAGCGGGTGGCCCTTGCGCATGACACAGACGTATTCGCCCGCGTACAGGCGCTGGTGCGCGAAGTTGACCGGCTCGCCCGTCTGTGCCCGGGCGGTCAGGTCGGTGAGCACCGCCGGAAAGTAGCCCAGCGCCAGGTCGGCCGTGCCCTCGGCCAGCAGGCGGCGCGGGTCGCGCGTGGTCAGGGGCACCACCCGCACCGACACGCCGGGCGCCGCCTCCTGCAGGCGGATGGCCAGCCCGCCCATCAGCTCGGCGGCGGTGGCGTCCGCCATGGCCAGCACAAAGGTGTTGGTGGCCGACGCCGCTTCGAAGCCCTGCGGCACCAGGGCCGTCTGCAACTGGCGCAGGGCCTGGCGCACGCTGGGCCACAGGGCCAGGGCCTGCGGGGTGGGCTCGACCCCCTGGCCGGCGCGCCGCACCAGCTCGTCGCCCAGGCTGGCGCGCAAGCGCCGCAGGGCGTTGCTCACGGCCGGCTGCGTCAGGGCGAGCTTGTGCGCCGCCCGCGTCAGGCTGCGCTCGGCCATGACCTCGTCAAAGACCCGCAGCAGGTTCAGGTCCAGGGTGCGGAAAGAGATGGGTGGGCGGCTGGCCATAACCATCACGATTATGAATGACTGGCATCATCAATATAAAGTGGAACAACACCCGTAAAAACCCTAGTATTCGCCTTGTCGTCTGGGCCATACGCCCGGGCCAGACCTGTCCATTGGCATCGAAGGGAAGAACAAAATGAACGCACACGTCCAAACCACCGCCCACCCGGTCGAGCGCAGCTCTTCGCGGGCCCTGGCCAGCCTGATGCTGGCCGCCGCCGTCGCCGCCCTGGTGGTGCTGGCCGATCAGCGCCTGGCGTCCTGGGCCGAGCGCCACGAAATTGCCGCCTGGCTGGTCCTGTGGGGCATTGCCGTGGCCGCCATCGTCCTGCTGCGGGGCATCACCCGCGCCGCCGCGCGCCAGACCATGAAGGCCCTGGACGGCTGGTCGGCCCGCATGGCCCAGCGCCGCGCCGACGAGCGCCTGTGGAACATGGCGCAGACCGATGCGCGCCTGATGGCCGAGCTGCAGTCCGCCCTGGAGCGCAGCGGGCAGTCGCCCACCCCAGAGCGGGTCGAT
>JACCDS011361593.1_pt1 | contig 10126 bp, 5 predicted proteins | sample 7446441 | NCBI WGS metagenome assembly JACCDS01 (sample SAMN15323445, study PRJNA562643) | freshwater metagenome | isolation source: river surface water | place: USA:Blue River Watershed | collected 2017-08-17 | reverse complement strand
TGTCGGCGCGGACACGGATGCTGCAGGCGACGGTGACGAGGACGAAGACCGCGAGCAGGATGGCGCGGATCGGGCGGTCGGCGGAGGCGCGCCAGGTCCGCCAAGTCACGAAGGCAAAGACGGCGACAAACAACGCGGCGTGCACTGCGAACGGCCAGGCTTTGACCGCGACGGGGCCGAAGAACGGCCACGTGACCAGCCGGCTGCCCAAAATCGAGAAGCCCATGAGCGGGCGGAAGGCCGCGCCGCCGCCCTCGAGGGCGAGGTTGGCCTGCAGCATGAATTTCGCCTGCACGCCGGCGCAGGCCGCCAGCACGGCGAACGCGAACTACGCGTCGCGCGACCGCCGGTCCCACGCGTGCCAGGCGAACAGCGGGAGGAGCACGAGGGCGAAGGGGCCGTTGAGGCCGACGACGGCGAGGAGCGCGAGATCGCGGAGCCGTTGGGCGACGTTGGCCGGCGGGGCGAGGAACAGGTGGAGCAGCAGGTAGAACGCCGTGACCCATTGGACATTGGTGACGTTGAGCAGGGGTTCGCCGGTGCCGACGACGGCGACGAGGGCCAGCATGAACCCGGCCTTGGCGGGCAACGCAACGCGGGGCGAGGCGAGCCGGACCAAGACGCCGAGGTGCAGCAGGAAAGCGGCGCCGTTGTAGAGCGCGGGCCACCAGGCGACGTCGGCGACGCGGCTCGCTGTCCACGCGATGAGGCGCGGGAGCAGGTGGAGGTAACCGTTGTAGGGCTCCCACCAGGCGCGGAGGCCGAGCTGTTCGTTTTGGACGAGGAAGATACTGCCGTCTTCCGCCCACAATTGCGGGGTGTGCAGGGCCCAGGGTTTGCGCAGGGCGAGAAAAATGGCGCAGACGAAGACGAGCCAGAGGAGTGCTTGCGGCTCGCGGGCGCGGGCGGCGACGCGGTCGAACCAACCGGACCGAGGGGCAGGCGCGGGGCTCATGGTCGCGGCGCGGGCCGGCCCGGGTAGTCGAGTATCCAGCCTTCGGGTAGCGTCGGGATTTTCGCGGGCACGCCGCGGCGGATCGGCTCGCAGTGATCCGCCCAACGGTAGTCGGGCGGCGCGGGCTGCACGTGGCCGCGGATGTTCAGGAGCACGGCGGCGAGGCAGGCGGCGCGGGCGGTCCAGGCGGCGAGCCGGGAGATGGCGCCGCATTCCCAAACAAGCAGCCACGCGACGAGCACGCGGGGCATGAAGAAGTAGCGGTCCGAAAAAGTCAGGTCGTCCCAGTCCCAGCGGTCCGGCCGGCAGCGGATGACGGCGGCCGCCGTGGTGAGTGCGAGCGCGGCGACGACGGCGAGGCGGGCGGGGTTGCGGGCGCCGGGCCGCAGCGTGCGGAACAGCAGCCAGCCGAGCGCGGTGCCGCCGACGAGGGCGTGGGTCCGGGCCGTGAAGTCGATGGCGACGTCGAAGCCGAGCAGCGGTCGCACGACGAGGCGGCCGCCCAATGCGGCGGCGAGGAAGCCCGGGCGCCAGGCGCCGCCGGCCGCCGGGGCGGATTCGGCACCCCAGAGAAACCAGGCCTGGACGGTGGCGCAGAGTCCGGCGACGACAGCGACGGCGGTTGTATCCAAAGTCCGGTCACGCCAGGCGCGCCACACGAGCAGGGGAAGAAACAGCAGCACGAAGGGGCCGGTGAGCCCGGCGAGCGCGACGAGGGCGAGATCGCCGGTGCGTTGCCAACGTCCGATCGGCGGGGCGAAGAGGGCCTGCTGGAGAAAGATAAAGGCGGTGAACCACTGGAGATTGGTGAGGCTGAGAACGGTTTCGCCGGTTTGGGCGACGAGGCCGATGGACAGAACCAGCCAGGAGCGGCCGGGGACATCGAAACGCGGCGAGGCAAAGCGGAACAGCACGAGCAGCGTGCCGGCCGCGGCGGCGCCGACGTAGCAGGCGGGCCACCAGCGCGGGTCGAAGCAGGTGCCGGCAAACCAGGCGACCGCACGCGGCAGCAGGTGGAGGTAACCCATGTAGGGAGTGAACCACGCGTGCAGACCGAGGGTTTCGTGGCCGACGAGGAAGATGCTGCCGTCCTCCGCGTAGAGCTGCGGCGTGGCCAGGGCCCAAGGTTTGCGCAGGAAGAGCAACGCGGCGGCGAGGGCGACCGCCACGAGGGCGCCCTGCGGCCCGTGCCACCACGCGCCGAGGGCCGGCAAGCGGCGGGAAACGGTGGGCGGGGCGGACGGACCGGGCATGGCGGCGCGTCACTGCAGGCCGTAGTGGCGGATCAATTCCTTCGCCCGCGCGGTGGACAGAAAAGGAACGCCCGGGACGGCGCCCTCGGCGGGCGGCTGCGGTTGACGCAGGAGCACGTCGCGGGTGTGGCGGCCGCGGTGGGCGGCGAATTGCTCCGTAGCGGCGGGCCAGTGGCGCGCGGCGAGGAAACCGGCGAGGGCGATGAGCGCGGCCGTCAGGCCGATCCGGATACGCGGCGCCGGCAGGGGCTGCAGCCAGGCGGCGAAGGCGAGGCCGAGAAAGGGCAGCGTGCAGAGCAGGGAGTTGTAGTAGTAGCGTTCGCTGTTGGCGGCGGGCAGGCCGGTGTGGTGGCGGCCGACGCCGAGCAGCACGGCGTTGCCCAGATCGAAGATCAGCAGCAGCGCGAGCACGTGGCGCTGGCTGCCGCGGGCGGCGCGCCAGCCGGCGACGAGCAGGCCGGCCTTCAGGGCGCCGAGGGCGAACAGCAACGGCCAATGCCAGGTCGTGCCGTCGAGCAGCCGGTGGAGCGGGACGGCGGTCCAATAGGTGAAAGCGAATTCCGCGATGGCGCGGCCGTGGTCCCCTAGGGCGCGGTGGTTGCCCGGGGACACGAGCATAATGGTGACCGCGACGGCGACGGCCGGGAGCAGGCACGCGGCGGCGACGCGCAGGCGCGCGGGCCAGGCCGGAGTCCGGAGCCCGAGGGGCAGCAGGACGACGGCCGCGAGGGCGCCGCCGGTGAGGACGCCGCGCGCGAAGGTGAGGGCACTGCCGGCCGCGAGCAGCGCGAGGAGCAGCGGCAGGCCGAAACCGCGCAGGTCGCCGACGGCGAGGCGCGGGAGGAGGACGTTGGCGGCGCCGAGAAAGCAGGCGACGGCGAGCAGGGCCGACCATTGGACGGACCACGCGAGGGTTTCGACATTCACGGCGGCGACGGCGAAGAGCACGACGGTGAAGCCGACGGCGGGGGCGGCGAAACCGGAGCGCACAAGCAGCCGCGCGAGAAGCGCGGTGTTGAGGGCGTGGGTCAGCCAGAGCGCGGAAATCAAAACGCCGTAGCCGCCGCCGGCCAGAACGAGGCCGCCCCAGAGCACCTTGAAAAGCGGCACGAAGTTTTCGGCGAACGGCAGGATCGTCCAGCGCCAGAAGCCGAGGCGTTGGATTTGATCGAGCAGATCCCAGTCGTCGCCGAACCACCAGAGATCGCCGAGGGCGCGGAAGCAGACGGCCGCGGGCACGAGGGCGAGCAGACCGGCGAGCCACGGCGTGGCGCGGGCCCCGCGACCGGGGGCGGCGGGCGGAGGCTCCGGGGCGGCGGGAGATTCGGGACGCGCCGGGACGAAATCGGAAGGGGGGCCGTCGGCGTCGCGCCGGCGCAGCAATTGCCACGCGAGACCGGCGCCGGCGAGCAGCACGACGGCGAGGGCGGCGGGGGAAACGTCGCCGAAGACGACGGGGTTGCCCGGGGCCCAGGTGGTCGCGAGGGTGAACGTCTGCAGCGCGGCGATCAGGAAAATCCAACCGCGGCCGGCGCGATCGAACCATGCGGAAAGCACGACGAAGAGCGCGAGCATGGCAGCGTAGGAACCCTGGTGGATCACGGCTTGGCCGCCCGTGAACAGCAGAGCGCACCAGAGCGGAATCGTCAGGAGCGGCCAAAGCAGGAGCGCGAGGTGCATGCGGCCGAGCTGCGGGTCGGCGCCGCGGTCGGGGCGCAAGCGATTCCAGACCCAGGGAAACAGCAAAAGGCCGAAGGCCCACCAAGTGAACGCGCGGCCGGTGAGGAAGAATTCCTCGTTGCGGCGCTCGAGGGCGCGGGCGGCGTCGGTCTCGACCAGGGCACCCCAGCGGCCGCCGACCTGGATTTCGAGATTCTGGCGTTTGTGGGCCCAGATTTGCGGCCACGAGAGGGCGGCGTAGCCCTCGCGGATGGTCTGCCAGGTGCCGCGTTCGTCTTTCGGGATTTGGCCGCCGAGATGCCATTTGAGGAGACGGTTGCCCGGCGGGTCGTAGAATTTCTGATACGCGATCCAGGGGGCGGCGAAGAGACCGAAGACCAGGGCCGCGAGCAGCCACTCGCGGGCTTCGCCGCGCAGCATCCGCCAGGCGATCCAGGGTGCGAGCACGAGGTAGGAAAAGGCGACGCCGCCGTGGGAAAGCCAGGCGAGGGAGGCGAGCACGGCGCCGACGAGAACCGCGCGGCGGCGGTCGAGGTCCGGCGGGGCCAGCACCCAAAGTCCGAAGGCGCCGGCGGCGAGGGCGGCGGCGGAAAGTTTCGGCCAGGTGAAGGTCGAGTTTTGCAGGAAGAAACCGCTGAGCGCGATGACGCCGGTCCAGGCGGCGGCGCGGTTGGGGCGGAGCCGCAAGGTGCGCAGCAGACCGTAGGCGGCGGCGACCCAGGCGAGTTGCAACCAGAGGCTGGCGGTGCCGGTGGTGGCGCGGGGAGTGAGGCCCAATTTCGTCAGGACCGGCCAGGTGATGAGATGCCAGCCGCTCTGGAGCGGCGGACGGTCGCTGGAGAGCCAATCGGCGTCGGCGCGGCGCAGCGGCTCCCCGGCGACGAGACGGGCGGAGACCTCGTGGGGGAGCTCGTTGTCGGTCGGGAGTTCGGCGCGGAAGCGGTTGGCCGCGAGGTGATAGTAGTCGAGCGACGACGGGAACAGGTGAAGAACTCCGAGGTAGAGCAGACCGACCAAGGCGGTGAGCCGGACGACGGCGGCGGCTTCGGCGGCAGCGGCGGCGTCGGGGGCGCGCGAGCGGAGCAGCAGGAGGGCGCCGGCGGCGAGACCGAGGAACGAGGCGGCGGCGCCGATTCGGGGACCGGCGAACCAGAGCCAGAAAAGCAGGTAGGCAAAGGCGGCGACGACGGCGAGGCCAAGCAACGGCAACCAAGGTGCCGGCACGAATTGCCGCGGCGCCAAGAGGCGCATCGCGGCGAACCAGAGGACGCCGAGGCAGAAGCCGTTGAGCAGCCAGGCGGTGAGGTTTTGCCACAGGCCGGTGGCGCCGTCGCCGACGCCGCCGCGGATCGGTTCGGTGACGGCGAGCCAGCCGCCGAGGACCTTGGCGTCGTCGACAGCGACGAGCTGGACCGGCTGGCCGACCCAGGCGGGCGGAACGGCGACCTCGACGATGCGCCAGCGTTCGCCGACGTGCGGGGCCTTGACCGGGAGCGTATCCGTGGTTCCCGGACGTTCGAGGCGGAGCGAGATGCCCGGGGTCGGGGGGTAGCCGCCGACGGCGAAGCGGAGCCGGACGGGGGCGGGGAACGGGCCGACGGTCAGCGCGCCCGTGTTTTCGTCGGAGCCGGTCCAGGAGCCCCAGGCGCGGACCGGGCGGTGGGTGGCGAAGGGTTCGCCGGGGTACCAGCCTTCGCCTTCCGCGATACGGCCCTCGAGCTGGGCCCCGAGGTTTTCGTGCGCGGGCGCGATGCGCAGCGAGACGTGCATGGCCGCGTAGCACGCGGCGCCGAGCAGAAGGGCGAAGATGAGGAAACGGCGGCGCACCGGCGGGGCCCTAGATCCGCTGGAACCGGAATTTCGCGAGGGCCCAGAGCCAGGTCACGGGATCGCGGAACATGGAGATTTTTTTCCCTTCCTTGAAGGAGCGCGACTTGTAGCTGATCGGGATTTCGATCGGTTCGTGGCCCTTGCGGATCAGTTTGATCAGCAGTTCCCAGTCGAAGTCGAAGCGGTTGCACTCGAAGGTCAGGCCGTCGAGGCATTCGCGGCGGAAGACCTTGTACATGGTGAACGGGTCGCGGAGCCAGACGCCGAGGCTGGCGTTGATCAGAAAGGTGAAACCCCAATGGGCGCTGTTGAGGATCAGGGCCTGGAAGGGCTGGTCGGAGAATTGCCGGATGGCCCAGCCGCCTTGGCCGTGGCGGGAGCCGAGGACGAAGGACTGGCGGCCGGCGGAGAGCGGGGCGAGGAGGATGTCGTAATCGTTGAGATCGTATTCGAGGTCCGCGTCCTGGATGAGAATCACATCGCCGGTGGCGGCCTTGAAGCCGGCGCGGACGGCGTGGCCTTTGCCGCGGGCCCGATCCTCCAGAATCAATTTCACGCGGGGGTGCGACGCATAGGTCTGCACGATGGCGCGGGTGCCGTCGTTCGAATTGCTTTCGACCAAGATGATTTCGAGCCGCCAGCCCGGCACCGCCTTGGCGAGGATCGCATCGAGCGCGGTGCGCACGGTGGCGGCCTCGTTGTAAATCGGGACGACGACCGAGAGCACACCGTCACGGATGGGCGGGAAGGGCGGAGGCGACATGGACACCCTGAGCAAACGCGCAAGCGGACCCGGTTTCCAAGCCCCAAACCGCCGGGGCGGTTCAGGCCGGGAATATGCAGTTGAGGGTCGAAAGTTGAGGGTTGAGAGAGCGATCCGCTGAAGGACGGAAAATGCGACTGCGGCCCACGAGGTGAAAAAGCCGAACCGTTCTGCTCCCAACGCCCAACCAAGCTCTCCCAACTGCAGCTGTTCGGTTCAGGCCGGGGCGGCCGGTTTCACGGCGCAGGGCATGGCGGAGACGCCGTAGAGCGCGTCGACGGCGCGCACGAAGGGGGGCAGCGCGAGCGCGGCGGCGGCGAGGGCGCGCCGGGCGCGCCGGTGGCGCAGGCTCTTCAGCACCTTGAATTTCACAGCGCCGTGGTAGCGGACCGGATACGGCGCGAGGCCGACGGTGCGGTAAAGACCGGCGAGGCAGCGTGGGTTGAAGAGGCTGACGTGGATTTCCGGAGCGCAGTAGCGGTAGTGGATCCCGTGGCGGCGGGCCACGGCGGATTCGAGATTGCCCGTGGTGAGGAGGAGCAAACCGCCGGGTTTCAGGAGCCGCGCAATGAGCCGGAGCGGCGGTTGGGGATCCGGCAAGTGTTCGAGGACCTCGATCAGGCTGATGACATCGTAGCGGGTGGCGGGCTCGGCCTGCAGGCGTTCGAAATCGAGGATGCGGAAACCGTCTTTGCGGCCGAGCAGGTCGGCGTAGGAGCCGACATCGTGGCCGGTGAGGGCGAGGGGGCGGCCGGCGAGGGCGGATTTTTCCCGCAGGTACTTCAGGAAACCGCCGGCGCCGCAGCCGAAGTCGAGCCACTCGACCGGCATCACGGGGGCAACGGGTACGAGCGGGGCGCGGAGGTAGGTTTCCGCGAGGCGGGCGAGATCGTCGAATTCATGGACGCGGTCGCTGCGGCGCCAGTCGCGGTATTCGGCATCGTAGTCGACAAAGGGATCGGGCCCTTGGCCGCGGTAGTAGGCGTCGTTGTAGATCTCGAAACCGGAGAACGGTTCGACCCACATGAAGCCGCAGTCGTCGCAGCCGTGGAATTCGAATTCCCGTTGCAGGAATTCGCCGGGCTTGCGGCCGCGGAGGCGGACCTGCGCCGAGCCGCAGCAGCGGCAGGCGGGTGCGCTCACGTGGCGGCGCCGGGGCGGCGCAGACCGACGAAGACGGAGCCGGCGAGCAGCGCGAGGCCGAGGCCGCCGAGGGCGAGATTGCGGGGAAAGTTTTTCGGCACGTAGCGGATGACGATGTCGTGTTCGCCCGCCGCCGAGATGGCAACGCCCTTGAAGGCGTGGTTGAGGCGGAGGACGGCGGTCTTGCGGCCGTTGATCTCGGCGCGGAAATCGCCGGCCCAGAACGCATCCGTGAGCACGACGACACCGGGGCCGGTGGCGCGGACTTTGAAGCGCGTGGTGTTGGGCGTGAGCCGGTAGGCGGTGGCGGCGACGGAGGTGCGGGCGGCGAGATCGCGGGGCAGTTGCGCCAGGAGAGCGGCGGCGTCGGGGTCGTCGGCCTGGGCGGCGGCGAGAGGCCGGCCTTCGGCGGCGCGGAGCAGGGCCGCGAGTTCGGCAGGTTGCGTGTAGACGCCGAGGCGATCGGTGAAGAAAGCGCGCGGCCAGGCGGTGCGGCTTTCGTAGACGTCGAGATCGGAGCCGTGGACGAAGGCGAGGTGGGCGGCGAGCGCGGGGTGTTTGCTCAGGATGTCGAAATAGAAACGGACGTTGAGCGCATCGAAGAACGGCCGCACCTGGGCGATACCGGCGGCCTCGGTGTAGAGCCGCCAGTCCCAGATGCGTTCGACGCCGGAGACGCCGACCAGTTCGCGGAGCCAGGGATTCACGAGGGCATCGGGGCCGTGCACCGTCTCGAGGTTGTAGGCGCCGGTCCAGCCGGGGAAGAAGTTGCCCTGGATGCCGTAGCCGCGGCCGGGTTCGCGGGCGTGGGCGGCGCGGACGAAGTCGATGGACGGAGAGCGCGCGTGGAAGTCGACGCGGGCGGGCGGGCGGAGCGTGAAATGGTCGAAGCCGACGGCGTCGGTGTACACGCCGTGGCGCCAGAGCAGCACCGCGACGGCGCCGGCAAAGAGCAGGCCCGTCGCCGGGGTGAGTGCGCCGCGCAGAAAAATCCGGCGGGCGACGAGCGCGAGGGCGATGCAGCCGAGCAGCAAGGCGGCGAGGTAGTGCCAGATGAACGGGGCGATCGCCAGGACCTGGCCGGGTTGATGGACGGTGAAGACGGGGCCGAGGATCGGACGGTGCGCGGCTTGGCGAAAGGCGATCCAGCCGAAGACGAGGGCGCCGAGGAGGAGACCGGCGATGACGAGGTCGGCGCGGCCATCCTTGGTGCCGAGACGTTCCGCGGCGGTGGCGAAGCCGACGCCGGCGAGCACGCTCCACAGCACGATGAGCACGCAGGAGAACGTGTTGTCGAGGTGCGCGATGTTGCTGAGGAACGGGACCGTCACGATCCACGTCGGCGGCACGAGACCGAAGGCGAGGGCGAGCGGAACGAGCGAGGCGGCGGCGAGGGCGGTCACGGCGGCGCGGGCAAACTGGAGGCGCAGCGTGGCGAGCAGGTAGAGCAGGCCGGCGAGGAAGAGGAAATTGAGGGAAGGGCTGAAGACGCGGTCGTCGTTCAGCAGCGGCCGGTAGAAAATCTCGTCGAAGGCGCCGAGGAGCAGCGTGGGTTGGATTTGGTAAGCGGTGGCGGTGTTGTAGCCGGTGTAGGCTTGGCGGAGCGTCGTGAGGAACGTGGCCCAGATCGGCGCGGTGAGCAGGGCGAAGACCAAGCCGGCCCACGCGAGGGCGAGCAGTTTGCCGAGACGTTGGCGGAGCGTGCCGCCGGCGGCGACGATGACGGCGGCGCCGGCGAAGTTCACGCTCACGAGGAGCATGTAGGCTTCCTTGACGGTGCCGCTGTTCATCACGGCGAAGTTGGCGACGATCAGGCCGGTGCCGGCGAAAACGAGCTCGCGGCGCGAAGCGGCGAAGGCGAGGCGGAGCAGGCAGTACAGCGGCCACGGCGCGTAGCAGAGACTGAAATACGCGGGGTGGTTGATGCGGTAGTGGAAGAAACCGATGTAGGGCGCGGCGACGGCGACGAGTACGGCGGCGCCGAGGGCGGCGCGGGACGTTTCCGGGCGCCCGGCGCGGAGTAGCGTGAGCACGCAGAGCCCGAGGCCGAAGGCGAAGAGGGCCTTGGCGACGGCGTACTTGGCGTCCCAGGCCCAGGCGGCGCCGTCGGCGGCGATGACGCCGAAGTGGAGCGGATCGCCGAACATCGATTGCCCTTGGGCGAGCAGCGGGACGCCGGCGGCGTTGTGGCGGTTCCACAGCGGCAATTCGCCGGCGGCAAGGGCGCGGCGCTGCATCATGGAAAACGGGACGTGTTGCCACATGATCGCGCCGACATCGGAGAGCCGGGCGTCGACAACTTCGGAATCCTTGTAGCCGGGCAGCGTCGGGTAGGTGTCGTAGAGGAGGACGGTGCCGAAGTTCGGCGAGACGAGACTGCGGCCGAGGAAAACCACCGGGTGCAGGGAAACGAGGGTCGCGAGGACGGCGCCGAGGGCGACGGCGGCGGCGGGGCGGGCGCCGATCCACCGGCCGGCGGCGGCGAGGCGGGTGCGGAGGGGG
>JACCDS011922417.1_pt1 | contig 10127 bp, 9 predicted proteins | sample 7446441 | NCBI WGS metagenome assembly JACCDS01 (sample SAMN15323445, study PRJNA562643) | freshwater metagenome | isolation source: river surface water | place: USA:Blue River Watershed | collected 2017-08-17 | reverse complement strand
GCCAGTTGCCCGAGCTTGGGCACCAGAGCCCAGTGGCCACCGATCACGCGGGCAATCATGCCAACATGGCCAAAGTGGTTTAAGCCACGTTCCTTGCCATCACCTTGCCCGGCGGCATAGATCAGGGTCAAATCGCGCGGCATGGCTGTGCCCGGGTCGCTGTTTTCCAAAAAGCGCGCTTCCAGTGCCTGGGCAATCCCTTCGGGAAAACCGATACCGACAAAGCCGCCGGTGGCAATCGTGTCGCCATTTTGAATCAGTTGCACCGCTTCGCGCGCTGAGACAATTTTGTTGCGGGCAGAGCGCGCAGCGCCCGAGTGCGCTTGCAGTTGACGGTGCGGCATGGGGCCACCTGTTTGGGTTGGGGTTGAACGGCGTTAGGGTTGGTACGCGCTGGTATGAGGTGGTGCTTTGTGTCAGTATCTCAGCCTTCGTGCCAGACTGCGGCTCAGGCCGGATCGCGCGCTGCGCGCTGCTGTTTTTGCAGCGCAATTGCCGACTGTTTGCGGTTCTTTGCTTCTTGCTGGCGGCGCTGTGCGACAGCAGTGCTGGGTATGAGCGGGGCAATGGCCACCGGTTTCATGTCCTGATCTACCGCAACCATGGTGAAGTAACAACTGTTGGTGTGGCGCACAATCCCGTCGCGCACGTTTTCTGCGACCACCTTGATGCCGATTTCCATCGAGCTGGTGCCAACGTTGTTGACGCTGGCCAGAAACGTGACCAGCTCGCCAACGTGGATCGCCTGCTTGAACGTCACCTGATCCACCGAGAGCGTAACCACATATTGCCCGGCATAGCGGCTGGCGCAGGCATACGCCACCTGATCGAGCAATTTCAGGATATTGCCGCCATGCACATTGCCGGAAAAGTTGGCCATGTCCGGTGTCATTAACACCGTCATGGAAAGTTCGGTGGCGCGGTAAGATCCCATGGCATGCTCCCGGGTTGGTGCTGCATTTGAAGGAACCGGTGGTTCAGACCGGTTTATAGCACGTAGCGCGACAAATCCTCATTCACGGCCAGGGCATCGAGCCGTTCGTTGACATAGGCAGCATCAATGAGCACCTCACCGCGCATTTCATTGGCCGAATACGAGACTTCTTCAAGCAGCTTTTCCATGACCGTGTAAAGCCGCCGGGCACCAATGTTTTCGGTACGTTCATTGACAGAATACGCGATTTCGGCCAGCCGAAAAATACCTTCAGGGGTAAATTCGATATTAACGCCTTCGGTTGCCAACAGTGCCTGATATTGTTTGGTCAGGCAGGCATCGGTACTGGTCAGAATACATTCAAAATCGGCAATCGAAAGTGGCTCCAGCTCAACCCGAATTGGAAACCGACCCTGCAACTCGGGGATCAAATCGGACGGTTTGGCCAAGTGGAACGCACCGGACGCAATGAACAGGATGTGATCGGTCTTGATCATGCCATATTTGGTATTAACCGTGGTGCCCTCAACCAGTGGCAGCAAATCACGCTGAACCCCGGCGCGCGAGACATCGGCCCCGCCATGTTCCGAGCGCGACGCAATTTTGTCGATTTCGTCAAGAAACACGATACCGTTTTGTTCGACATTGGTAATCGCAAGCTGTTTCAAGTCGTCTTCGTTGATCAGTTTTTCGGCTTCTTCTTCAATAATCAGCTTCATCGCTTCGCGCACCTTGAACTTGCGCGACTTTTTGCGGCCACTGCCAATCCCTGAGAACATCGACTTGATTTGCTCGGTCATCTCTTCCATGCCCGGTGGCGCCATGATTTCCATGTGTGGCCCGGAATCGGCGACGTCGATTTCGATTTCCTTGTCGTCCATTTGGCCCTCGCGCAAGCGTTTGCGCAGCGTTTGCCGAGTGGACGAATCTTCGGTTTCTGTTGGCGCGGCAGCAAAGCCAAAGTCACGCGGGGGGGGTAACAGCACATCGAGAATCCGGTCTTCCGCCGCATCTTCGGCCCGCATGCGCACTTTTTTGATTTCGTTGGAGCGGGTTTGCTTGATGCTAATATCAATCAAATCGCGGATGATGGTATCGACATCGCGCCCGACATAACCGACTTCGGTAAATTTGGTGGCTTCAACCTTGATGAACGGCGCGTCGGCCAGTTTGGCCAGACGGCGCGCGATTTCGGTCTTGCCAACCCCGGTCGGGCCAATCATCAAGATGTTCTTTGGTGTGATTTCGTGGCGCAACGGTTCGGCTACCTGTTGCCGCCGCCAGCGGTTGCGCAAGGCAATCGCCACGGCGCGCTTGGCGCGGCCCTGGCCGACAACGTGTTTATCAAGTTCGGAGACGATTTCGTGGGGAGACATGTCCATGATGGGCAAACTGGCTAAGGGTTGTAGGGGCGGGCGATTTTATTCCAGCGTTTCGATGATATGCGACAAATTGGTGTAAATACACAATTGTCCGGCAATGGTCAGCGACTTTTTGACGATCTCTTCGGGCGCCAAATCGGTATTTTGTTGCAGGGCAGTGGCCGCTGATTGGGCATACGTGCCACCGGAGCCAATCGCCCCGATCCCATCTTCTGGCTCCAGCACATCGCCATTGCCAGTGATCACCAGCGTCGATTCCCGGTCCGCCACCAGCAGCATGGCTTCCAAGCGGCGCAGCATGCGGTCGGTACGCCAGTCCTTGGCCAGTTCGACCGAGGCCCGCAGCAAATGGCCCTGATGCTTTTCCAGCTTGGCTTCAAAGCGCTCAAGCAGGGTAAATGCGTCGGCCGTGCCACCGGCAAAGCCAACCAACACCTTGCCATGATAGATTTTGCGCACCTTGCGCGCCGTGCCCTTCATGACGATTGAACCGAGCGTGACCTGACCATCGCCGCCCAGAGCGACCTGATTGCCGCGCCGTACCGATAAAATCGTGGTGCCGTGAAATTGTTCCATGCCTGCCTCAAAAAAATGCAAAATATCAAACCCAGATGGGGCTAGCTTACCCAATTTCAAGCCGCTGTGGTGCAAAGTGCGGAAGCAACGGAATTAATATTTGTGCGGAAAGACCTTGGCCAGCCGGTTGATACCCATCACTTGCAGCATCGCGGCAACCAGATGGTTGACATCCTGAAATTCAATCTTGCGCCCCCCGCCCGAGAGTGGAGTCAGTCCGCTAAGCAACTGTCCGGCAGCAGTGAAGTCGATGCGGGTCAGGTGGGCACAATCGATCACCACCGGGTTATATTGCCCGGCATAGTCCTTGATCGCGGCCATCAGGGAATCGATATTGCCTGATAGCACCGGCGGCATCAAGAACCGGTCCGGTGAGACATTCGGGTGCACTTTTTCTTCGCGCGCCATGGTGACCTTGATGTTTTTGGGTGGCTCGAAGGCTGGCGGCGACACTTCAAAGGTAATGCAATAATCCATGCTGGTTTCTTCAAAATCTTTTTCCAGATCCAGCAGTTTCAGGATTTCCAGCAACAATAGCCATGGTGCTTCGGTTTCATCACGTCGCCCGATCTGGATGATGTCGCGCACCTTGGTCGCCAGTTCGGCAGCACCGACCAGCATCAACTCGTGTTCGGTTTTTTGCAGGGTTTTCAGGGCGCGCAACAGCAACTCACAGCCACCCGGTTCGACTGCGGTGACACGGGCGAATTCAAGCCGGAATACCTGACTTTTTTCACTGAGCTTTTGTACCTTGTCGAGTTGTTTGACAATGCTGTCATCGAGCAAACCGGCAAAGGCCACGGTTGGAATCACGCCAGCGGTGGCGGGGGCAGTCAGTGGTGCGCTGCGGGTCGGGCCGACCACCCATGAGGGGGGCGAGGTTTCCCACTTGCTGGCGTAATCAATCGATAAATTCTCGAAATCGTCTTGCCGTCCGAGTATTTGATAAAAATCAAACAAAATCCACCACGTAGAGAGGGTGGCCGCGCCGAGTTGGTCTTCGGTGATCAGATCACGCAGCATTTGCTCGACCAGATCATATTGCTCGCTGGCGTATAAAATCGCAATTTCTTCGATGGCCGGATGGGTGGCCGGATCGGGCACATCTGCCGCCGCGCCACCTCCGGTTTCATCATGCAATAATTCGGTGGTCGCCAGTTCAATTAAGGGCAAGGTATGGTTGTCTTCATGGTCACCGGGGCGGGTGCGGCCATCACTGATTTCTTGCCGGGCCGTGGTTTTGCTGGGGCGTTTGGGCCGCTTGTTCCACGACGGTTCGGGTTCGTTAAAAATGTCAAACGCCATTTCTGACTCGATGGCGTCAATTTTCAGGGCCGTGGCGCGGGCAATGTCACGTTGCTGCTGGGAGTTGAGTCGCCCCATTTCGCTGGTAGTGGTCAGACGAGCGTTATCCTCATCACGCTTTTTGCGCAATGCCTCTTTCTCGTCCGGGGAGGGCGATTTTGGCTCCTCCTTTTTTTTCAAAAACGAAAAAATCCCCACAGCGTTTATCGCCTTCGCTTAGACTATGCAAAAATACAACAAAAAAACAATTTCAGCCGAGTGGCGCAGGCTAGGCCAGCCTAGTCACCATACAGCTTTTGTTTTAATTCGCGCCGTTGCTGGGCTTCCAGTGACAAGGTGGCAGTCGGGCGGGCGATCAGACGGGCTGTGCCAATCGGTTCGCCAGTCTCTTCACACCAGCCATAATCCCCGGCATCAATTGCTGCGATTGATTGTTGCACTTTTTTCAGCAATTTGCGTTCCCGATCCCGGGTGCGTAATTCCAGTGCATGTTCTTCTTCAATCGTGGCCCGGTCTGCCGGATCCGGAACCAACACGGTTTCGCGCAAATGCTCGGTGGTTTCACCTGCATTTTTCAGCAAATCTTTTTCCAGTTGTTGTAGTTTTGCTTTGAAGAATGCCAGTTGTGCAGCATTCATGTACTCGTCATCCCCCATCTGACGAACCTGTTCTTCGGTCAGAAGCGGCACGTCCGGTGTTGTGCCGGGGGTAGGTTTATTGGTCTTGGTCATCACTTCGTTAACTCTCGATACGACGGATTGAATATTGCCAGCGGTCAAGCCTGGGCATGGCTGCTGGAACCTGACGAACTTTGGTGCCCCGGTTGGCGGCAGTCATTCGTCTCGTGCCAAATCCGCTGATTTTAATCTAAAACCCGGGCAGTTTATAGCAAACACTGTTGCAAGCCCTGAATAAAAATGTCTTTTGGCAGATTCTGTCCAATAAAAACCATTTTACTCTCGCGATCAGTCGCGTTGGGCCATTTTCCACCCAAATCACTGCCCATCAATTGATGCACGCCCTGAAATACAACTTTGCGATCCGCACCCGCCATCCACAGCACGCCCTTGTAGCGCAACATGCGCGTGCCATACGCCTGTACCAGATGGCCCATAAAATCGTCAAGTTTGGCGGTGTCAAACGGGCGCTTGGCCTTGAACACAAACGCGGCAATTTCATCGTTGTGATGCGAATGGTGATGATTATGTGCGTGCCCGTGCCCATGTTCGTGGCCGTGCTCATGATCGTGCCCATGTTCATGCCCGCAGTGCTCGTCGTGCACATGTTCTTCGCTGGCCAAAAAGTCCGGATCAATTTCCAGCTTTTCGTTCAGGTTAAAACCACGCAGATCGAGAATTTGATCAAGTGGCGCACGGCCAAAGTCTGAGTTGGCGATATGGGCCCGTGGATTCATGTGAATCAGGCGATCCTTTAGCGCCGCCAATTGTCCGGCATCGACCAGATCGGTCTTGGAGATCAAAATCCGGTCGGCAAACCCGACCTGACGCTGGGCCTCTCCGTGTTGATCGAGTTGCATCATGGCATGCTTGGCATCGACCACGGTGATCACCGCATCCAGTATGAATTGTGAGCTGATGCCTTCATCAATAAAAAAAGATTGGGCCACTGGCCCCGGGTTGGCCAGCCCGGTGGTTTCAATCACCACCCGGTCAAACTGTAATTCGCCGCTGGCGCGGCGCTGTGCCAGTGCTTCGAGTGCCATGATCAAATCACCGCGCACGGTACAACAAATACAACCATTGTTCATTTCAACGATGGTTTCATTGCTCTCTTGAACCAAAATTTCATTGTCAATATTTTCTTGCCCAAATTCATTTTCGATCACGGCCAGCTTCAGGCCATGGTTTTCCTGCAAAAGCCGGTTCAGCAGGGTGGTTTTGCCGGCGCCGAGGAAGCCGGTCAGGATGGTGCTGGGAATCAGTGCCATGATGGTGTATTAGGGTAAACAATATTCGGGATTATATGGTGCTGCCAGCCGTTAATTCAAGGGGGCATGGCGCTTTTCGACCATTGTCGGCCATTATCGGCTATGTTGGGCCGGGCAACAGGGTAATGCCGCAGCAGATCGGGTAAAAATGATTCAAATTGGGCGTGGCCCGTGCTATTTTCGCTTGGCGCGCGGGTGCGCTGCATCATACACCTGGGCCAGATGCTGAAAATCGAGGGCGGTATACACTTGGGTGGAGGCAATCGAACTGTGGCCCAGCATTTCTTGCACGGCGCGTAAATCACCTGATGATTGCAATACGTGTGAGGCAAATGAGTGGCGCAGCATGTGTGGATGGACGTGGCCCGGCATGCTGCTGGTCTGGGCATGGCTTGCCAGGCGCAGTTGCACCACGCGTGGCGAGATGCGTTTGCCGCGTTCATTAAGAAACAGTGCCTGTGAATCGGCCAGATCGGTATTCGGGCCGATCAACTGCGCACGAACCGGCAAATAGTCATTGAGGGCATCAATCGCCCCTCGGCCGATCGGAACCTGACGCATTTTTTGGCCCTTGCCGGTGACGGTCAGCAGCGCCTGCTCCAGATCGATCCAGCCCAGTGACCCATCACCATGGTAGCGCCAGTCGAGCTGGCACAATTCCGAAACCCGCAGGCCACTTGAATACAGTAGCTCGAACATGGCCCGGTCACAGGCTTTGCGGCTGTCCGAACCGCTGCCATCAGTGGTCACTAGCCGCACCGCATCATCGACCCCGAGCGCTTTTGGCAGTGGCCGACTGCGGCGCGGGGCGCGCACACCCGTGGCCGGATTGTTGCTGGCACCTTGTTGCTCAACTTGCCAAGCATAAAAACTGCGCCAACTGGATAATTTTCTGGCCAGCGAGCGTGGGCTGATGCCCTGTGCGTGCAGTTGGGCGGTGGCTTTACGCAGCGCATTTTGATTCAGTTGCGCCAGTTCGTGGTCAGGCAACAGGGCCTGCAATTGCAGCAAATCCCTTTGGTAACTGCTGATAGTCAACGGCGAGAGTTGCCGCTGATGGCTTAGAAAGTCCAGCCAGGCAGAAACGGCACTGGCCGACATGGCCCTACGCCAGCAAGCAAGCCAGTGCAGCGCTGGAGGTATCGGCGATTTGCATCAGAAAATCGGTCGCCATATCACCGGAATAGCGCTCCGGATCGGGAGAGCCCAATACCAGCAAGCCAAAGGTGTCGCGCTCGGCTTTTAGGCGTAATGGCAACAGGGCAATCGAACGGACTTCGTCGGCCTGTTCCAGCCAGGTAACGGCTTCAAAATCATTGTTCAGGCCACAATACGGGCCAAACAGGCTACCCGCGAAAATGCGCGCATCTTCCGAGACATTGTCGGCGAACCAAGTGTGCGAATAAGCCTCTTGCACGCGCCACAGGCGCAAGGTGGCGTGCGGTACATTGAAATACGAGCGCAGGCCAGAGGTCAGAACGTGGGGTAGGGCGACATCATTTTTGGCCAGTAACAGCGATTTGCTCCAGTCGTTAAACTTGTTATTGAGCGCATCATTGTCGTGCGCGGTACGGATAAACTCGGCCAGACGCAATTCGAGCGCCTTGTATTTGCCGCGCATGACTTCCATTTGGCGTTCTTGCAAAGAAATGGCGCGACCGGTAACAAGGCTAGTCAGTTGCAGTTGGGCCAGCATGGCACCGTATTCCTGAAAAAAGTCAGGGTGGTCGGCCAGCCAGTTGGCAACAGCAGGTGCATCCAGAGAGTCATGCATGGGTTCGGAAAATTGGGTCGTGGAAGCAGTGTTCAAAAGGTACTCCGCTGTATCAAACAACAAAATCAAACAATAAAATTAAACAATCAAACAATCAAACAATCAAACAATCAAACAATCAAACAATTAACAATCAAGCAATCAAACAACAAAAAAGGCACCTTGCGGTGCCTCGATTTGTACCGCCGAGGCAGTGCGCGGTACAAAGCAGGGAAGGGGCATCAGAAACGATGACGAATCCCGATCTGGAGTGCTTTGCCATCTTCACCCGGTGAGCCGGTAAAACCACCAGCGGCACTGGCTACACCTGGTGCATATTGACCAAGGTTGCTGTTGTTGACATAAGCCAAGACCGTATAAATATCGGTGCGCTTGGACAGATAGTGGTCATAGCCAATTGCATACTGGGCGACATTGCTGTTCGTTGCGGTGCGGTCTTGCTGATAACTGATCGAACCCATGATCTTGCCAGCACCAATTGTTCTGTGCATCCCGATTGACATACTGCGGGCATCGAGCCTGAAGTTATTGGCCAGGTTGGTGGTAAAGATCCGACGCAAGGCAGCCGCAGTCGGGGCACCGAGTGGGGCCAAGCCTGGAGCGATAGTGGCATCCCAAGCATTGGTAAAGACTGGAATGAACACCGAGTTTTCATTGCTGTTGGTTTGGAAGCCAGCGAAGAGTTTATAGTCGCCAACGGTATAGGAACCGCCAATGATGCGCGTGATCAGGCCGGTTTTATTGCTTTGATTGGTGCCGCGGCTATAGCCGAAGCCGATATCCCAGCCATTGCGTTTGTAGGTCAAGTTGGCAGACATGAAGCGGTCATCAAGCCCGGCAAAGCCGGAATTTTTGAAACCATACATGATTGCGGCACCGATGCCGTCCTTGGCAATCCGGTACTGGATCGATTTATCCGAACGAATCGCCGCGCCGCTCGTCAAAATACCACCCAAGCCACCGGTAATTTGACCCCAGTTACCAGCGGTGCCAACATCAAAGGTTTCCGCTGCAACGAAAACTTCATAGGAAGGGACGTACTGACGACCGAGCAAAACTGCACCAATCGGGGTAATCAAACCAACTTGCGAGGTACGGTCAAACAGGGCATTGTTAGTGTTGACGTTCACCGCAGGATTCAAAGCATTGCGCACGCCAGCCAGAACCGCAGGTGGTAAGCCTTCCATGCCACGCGTCAAAGCAAAACCTTGATTGGTGGAGAGGTTGCCTACTTGTTGCCGACCGGTATCCAATTCAATCCGCATTTCGAGATTAAAATACGCTTTATAACCACCGCCCAAATCTTCCAGGCCCTTGAAGCCCAAGCGCGAGCCTTCGGCAATGCCGCTGACCACTTTGACGCTGCGGTCATTGCCGCCAACATCGCTGATATGCAAACCGGCATCGGCAATGCCGTAAATGGTGATGTTCGATTGCGCAAACACCGGTGCAACCGTGCCAAGCGCAATGAGTCCGGCCAATAATTTTAATTTCATGATGATATCTCGTAGAGGGTGTTGTAATTCGAATAGGGGCAATAGAAATTCGGCTATCTGTACTATGCCATTGTTCCGCCATCATGTATAGCGTACAACGTGTTGTTCGTGTATCTGGTTGCGGGAAAGCTACAGTGTTATCTTGAATGCAGAGGTTGGATGAACCAAATTTTTGAAAAAAAAGGCGCATAACAGATCGTCATGCGCCCTTTGCTGCCTTGTGTTTCTTGTGTTATATCCGACAACCCTAAATCCGGAGCCATACCCTGTGGTATGGCTCCGACATGATTAGAAGTTGTGGTGGATACCAACGTCGAACGAATGGAAATCCCGTACGCCCGGTGCGCGGCGGTTCCATGCATCAGCGTACACGAAGGTGCGCTTGGAGAAGTGGTACTCATAGCCGACCGAGTACTGATCGGTCTTGGAAATGCCATCTGGCTTGTTGCGGCCATAACCAGCCAATACCACGCTCTTGCCTAGCGTCCATTGCGCGCCAACAGTAAGGCCCTTGGTCTTCAGATCGCCGATTTCGACCTTCTGCTGTGCGTAAGTACCAATCAATTTCAGGTTTGGCAGCACTTTGAGGGTTGCAGCCAAGTTCCAGAATTTGGTTTCAATCGCATTGCGCTCATAGCCAACCATGGCAGCCAACGGGCCATTGTTGTAAGTGGTGCTAAACGAGTAAGGGGTGACCAATGGGGTGCCATTG
>JACCDS010206066.1_pt1 | contig 10127 bp, 4 predicted proteins | sample 7446441 | NCBI WGS metagenome assembly JACCDS01 (sample SAMN15323445, study PRJNA562643) | freshwater metagenome | isolation source: river surface water | place: USA:Blue River Watershed | collected 2017-08-17 | reverse complement strand
GATTTCGGAATGCAGCGCCCAGCCGGGGGCGAAGCCGACTTTCACCGGCCAGCGCGAGTAGAGGAGATGGTATTTGCCATCGTCGCCGCGGATCGGCGCGCCGCACCAGATGTGCCAGCCGGGATCGGAGAAGCGGGCGTCGCGCGGCGCGGGTTGCAGGCGGGTGCCGAGGTCGAGCTCGGCCGCCGGCAAGGACGCAAAACCGGCGAGCAGCAGGGCGGCGAGGATTCGGATCATGACCGGAGAGCCCAGGATTTTCCTGGTCGCCAACGGCGCAAGGAGGAAGCGGGATCCCGATGCTTCCCGCTCAGAACATCACGTTGAGCGAGAGGGAAGATTTGAGCGGCGTGTATTGCTCGCGGAAATACCGGACGACGCCGTTGGTGCCGCGGGGCAGCGCGATGAGGACCTGCTTGTCGAGCACGTTGTCGATATTCACCTGGAGCGACATCCGCGATTTGCCGAAGCCCTTGAAGCTGTAAACACCGAAGAAATTGTGCTGCACGCGGTCCGGATAGTAGAACGTCTTGCGCGCGTTGGCGGCCGCGGCGTCGGTGTAGCGGTAGGCGCGGAACTTCTGCTGGTAGACGCTGGAGACGCCGAGCACCAGACCGCGGAAACGGCCGGTGCCGAATTGGTAGCGGTTGATCATGCTCCAGGCATTTTCAGCGTAGCCGGTGGTGGGCTCGCCGGCCTTGCGCACGATGATGTCGGCGACGGGCGGCACGAAGCCGAGCTGGTGTTGGCTGATCGGCAAGCCGGTCGCGCCGGTGCCGATGCCGGTGTTGCGCAGCCCGAGGAATTGCGAATTGAGAATCTGGCCGGAGTCGGGATCGAGGTTGGCGAAATAGGGACTCGTGGGATCCCGCAGCATCGCGAGCGAGAGCGGGACCTGCGGCGACGTCGCATCGGTGGGATCGCTGGCGACGAGCAGCGGCGTAAGCGTGGTGCCGCTGCGGGAAGCGACGACGGTCTGGCCGCCGACGGTCGTGGTGTTGAATTGGTCGTTGTAGAAGATCGGCAGGGTGACGTCGCTGCGCTCGGAACCGTTGGACTGGGTGAAACTCAGGGTGACCTGCCACGACTTGAGCGGGCGCGCGGACAGGGCGACGCTGAGTCCGTCGGAGACGCGGCTGAAGATGTAGCCCTGGCCGCCGTTGCGGCCGTTGATGCCGTCGGGATCGACGTCGTTGCGGAAACCGCCGAGGGCGGCGGTGTTGTTCAGCTGCTCCGTCTTGTAGTACGTGATGCTGCCGGAGAGGCGGTGGTCCCACATCGCCATTTTGAGGCCGGCGTCGAAGCTGCGACCGGAGCCGATGGGGAGGATGACGTTGTAGATGTCGCGGTCGGTGGCGAAGTTGATCTTCGAATTCCGGGAGCGGTTGGCGTAGGCGCGGAGACCTTTTACCGGGGTGTCGACAACGATGCCGTAGGCGAGACTGTCGTAGGTGATCGGGCCTCTCAGCACATTGGTCGTGAGTCGCTCCTGCTCGGCGTTTTCGCGGCGGTAGCTGGTGAGCACATCGATGCGGTTGCGCCAGAACTTGCTGGCGAGACTTGAGCCCCAGCCGGATTCGCGCGTCTCGTCGATCTGGTAGCTGGACTGGTTGGGCCGGCCGTCGGCTGTCAGCGGACCCGAGACCCCGAAGGGATTGTTCGCCGTCGGGGCGACCGCGCCCGGATAGGCGGCGGTGCCGAACCGGTAGCGCTTGCCGTTCGGGTGGTTGATGTACTCCACCGGCCAATCGCGCAGACCATAGGGCAGATTGCCGGAAAACATCGGGCGCCATTCGGCGGGCATCTGGATGCGGCCCGAGTCGGCGTTGGTGATCTGGGCCGGGTTGGTCACCCAGTTGCCGTCGGCATCGATTTCGTAGAAACGCGCGAAGCGGATGGTGGTCCAGTTGCGTTGGTCGGAGTAGAAGCCGCTGAGCCGGTGGTTGCCGAACCACTTGCCGAGATCGAGGCTGGCGACGCCGGTGACGCGCAGGCCCTGGGCGCCGGTGATGTAGGGGAAACTCTGGATACCGGCGTTCGTCGCCCATTCGGCGAGGCGGTTGCCGGCGGCGTCGCGGTAGTTGTTGGACGGATGGTCCGGACTGAAGAACGTCGTGCTCGTCGGCGAGATGGTGGCGTTGACGCGGGTGTCGCGCCCGTAGCGGGCCTGGAAGGCGACGTTTTTCCAGCGGACGAAGTCCACGGTCACGCTGTTGGATTTGTTGACCCAATGCTGCCGGTTCATCGCGCCCATGAGCGAGTCGGCGTTGGTGACGGTGACGAGGTTGTTGAGCAGCGCGGGACCGCCGAGACCGATGAGGTAATTCGTGGATTGGTTGTCGAGATTGACGCCGTTGCCCAGCAGCAGGCCGGCGGCGACCGGGACGCGGAGGGTGGCGCCGCTGGAGATGGCGGCCCCGCGCGTGTAGTGGCGGAAATCCGCAAACACACTGACCCACGGCACCGGCCGGAATGTGGTCGAGACCTGGAGGCCTTCCTGATCGAGACCGAGCAGCGGGCGATAGTAGCGGTCCGCGGACTTCATCAGGTTGACGCGGACGCCGAAGCGCTTGGCGCCGTAATTGGCGTCGACGGTGTAGAGCGTGGAGCCTTCGGAATCGAACTTGGTGCCGAGGGTGGCGCTGCGGCGGTTGAGGGAAGCGCGCTTCGAGTTGACGACGACGACGCCGGAAGCGTCGCCGGAGCCGTAGAGCAGGTTGTTGGAGCCGTTGATGACGTCGGCGCTCTCGACGTCGAAGCTGTTCATCATCGACGTGGCGGAGCGGAGAAAGCCGTCGCGGCGCGGGGTGCCGATGGCGAAGCCGCGGCCGGTCATGCCTTCGGGCTGGACGCCGTCGCCTTCCTGCATGCCGCGCTGGTCCTCGTTGCCGCTGCCGAAGAGGGTGGCGCCGAGGCCGCCGAACTCGCCGAGCAGTTTGAAGATATCGCCGCCGCCGAGCTCGGAGATCATCTGCTTCGTCATGATGCGGGCGTCGACCGGGGTCTCCTGCAGGGAGGCGTTGGTGCCCGTAAGGGAGTTGGTGTTGGTGGCGTCGTAGCCGTCGTTGGCGTCGCTCACAACCTCGAAGGGCGAGAGGATGACGGCATCGGCGGCCTTGGCGGCGGCGGCGGACGGCGGGGGCGCGACGGGGGCGGGAGCGACGGCTTGGGCAAGCAGCCCGGCCGGGACGGACAGGGCGGCGGCCAGAAAGAAGCGGAAGGAAGTGGACATGGGGGAGGACGGGGCGGAGGGGGCGACCGGGACCGGAACGGGGTGCCCAACGGGAAATGCCGGCGCGGTCGCCGCGGCAAATGCGGCGGCGGTGAATTCGTTCACCGCGCCGGGCCCGCCACCGGGCCGATTTGCGGCTGGCCTCGGCGCGGGGGGCCGGTGAACTCGTTCACCATGACGCCGGTTTCCGCCCCCGTGGTGACGCTCAAGATGCTCGCGGAACACACGGGGCGGTCGGTCGCGACCGTGTCCTACGCGCTGCGCCAGCACCCCAAGATCCCCGCGGCGACGCGGGCCGCGGTCGCGGCCGCGGCGCAGGCGCTCGGCTACCGGCCGAATCCGCGGGTCGCGAGCCTGATGGCGCACATCCGCGGGGCGCAGGCGCGGCCGCACCCGGAGCGCCTGGCGTTCGTGTGGGTGCACACGGACCGGGCGGAGGCGCGGCGGAATCCGTTTTTGCGGAACGTCTTTGCCGGGGCGCGCGAGCGCGCGGCGCAGATGGGATTCTCGCTGGACGAATTCTGGACCGAAGATCCCGGCATGACGGACCGGCGGCTGCAGGAAATCATCCGCGCGCGGGGCATCGTCGGCGTGGTGCTGTCGCCGGTGACGACGGCGGAGGCGGCGGTGACGCTGGACTGGGACTGGACCCATTTCGCGCCCGCGGTGATCGGCAACGTGACGTGGACGCCGGAGCTGCACCACGCGGGCCACCACCACTACCTCGCGATGCGGACGGTGCTGCGGGAATTGGCGGCGCGGGGCTGCCGGCGGCCGGCGGCGCTGATCGAGGCGGCGAGCAACGAACGCGGGAAAAACGCGTGGGTCGGCGCGTTTCTCACCCACCACCCGGCGGCGCGGGCGGCGCGGGGGCTCGCGCGCGTGGTGCCGGCGGACACGACGGAGGAACTGGGCCAATGGCTGCGCGCGGCGCGGCCCGATGCGCTGATCGTGAGCGAATGCAGCCTGCTGGAGAAACGCGGGGTGCGGGCCGCGGCCCGCGGCCTGCCGACTGCGACGCTGTACTGGAGCGACGCCACGCCGCCCGGCGTGGGCGGCATCGACCAGTGCTACGACCGCGCCGCGGGGCACGCGGTGGATCTGGTGGTGGCGCAGCTCAACGCCAACGAGACCGGCGTGCCGGATCTGCCGCGGATGATGCTGTTTCCCGGCCGCTGGGTGGCGCCGGCCGGCGGCAAACCGAAGCCGGCGGCGCGGACCCGCCGCACCTAGCGGCGGGCCGAGAGCGGCAACCTGACGAAACGGACGGTTTCGCGCTCAACTCTCAACCAAGCTCTCTCAACTGCATGAGTTCGGCTCAGTACGTCAGGCGCGTGGTGATGGCCAAGCGGCGCGGCGTGTTGAACCAGCCGGCGTAGCGGAGCGTGCCGTTGGCGCTGTTCACCTGGTAAAGGACCTCCTGGGCATCGAACAGGTTCGAGACATTGATCTGGACGGAGGCGCGGACGAAACGGTTCACCCGGAAACTGTACGAGGCGAAGAAGTCGTTCAGGAAGCGGTTGGGATAATAGTACATTTTGCGGACGCCGCCGGCGGCGGCATCCGTGTACATGTAGGCGCGGTGATTCTGCTGGAAGCTGGAGGTGAGCCCGAGCCGCAGGCCGCGGAGGCGGCCTTCATAGAACGCGTAGGAGTTGACGAAGCTGTAGGCGCGCTCGGCGTAGCCGGTGGTCTTTTCGCCGGCGCGGCGGACGATCCAGGTGCCGCCGGAAGGCGAGACGAAGCCGAGCTGGTGATCGGTGATCGGCAGGCCGGCGACGCCGGTGCCGATGCCCGGGGTATCGAGGCCGAGCTGCTGGGCATTGGTGATCTGGCCGCCCTCGCGGTCGACCAAGGCGTAGTAGGGGCTGGCGGGGTCCCGCATCATGGCGAGCGAGAGCGGAATCGGGGCGGAGGCCGGGTCGAGCGGATCGGACGGGACCAGGAAGGGCGTGATCGCGGCCGTGGGGCTGGTGCGGATACCGACGACCGTCTGGCCGGCGACCGTGGTGGTGTTGAACTGGTCGTTGTAGAACTGGGGCAGCTCGACGTTGCTGCGTTCGGAACCGTTGGCGGTGGCGAAATTCAACCGCGCTTCCCAGCCGCGGAGCGGGCGGGCGCTGAGCGTGACGTTGAAGCCGTCGGAGGTCTTGCTGTAGGTGTAGGCGTTGCCGCCGAAGCGGCCGTTGATGCCGTTGGGGTCGATGTCGTCGCGGTTGCCGAAGGTGGCGGTGAAGTTCTGCGCTTCGGACTGGTAATAGTTGATGTTGCCGGAAAGGCGGCGGTCGAAGAGGTCGAGTTTGAAACCGATGTCCTTGCTGACGCCCTTGCCCGGGGGGAGCGGCTGGTTGAAGAGGTCGCGCGTGGTGTCGAAGTTGATCTTGCCGTTGGAGGCGTAGTTGAGGGACAGGCGGAGATTCTTGATCGGCGTGTCGACGACCCCGCCGAGGTTGAGGCTGTCGTAGGAAATGGGGCCGCGCTTGATGCCGAGCGCCTTGCGGAGGCCGGTGGCCTCCTCGCTGCGCAGGCCGGCCATCGTGTCGATGCGGCCGCCCCACCATTCGGAGAAGAGGCTGGCGCCCCAGCTCTTTTCTTCGGTGTCGTCCATGATGTAGGACGTATTCCCCGGGGCGCCCGTGGTGGCATTGACCGTGCCGGACATACCCATGGGGTTGGCGGCGGTGGGCGCGACCGCGCCGGAATAGATCTGCGGCGCCAGTTTGTAGGAGCGGCCGTTGGGATGCTTGATGGTCTGCACGGGCCAGTCCCGACCGCCGAGGATGGTTTCGGGAAACATGGGAACCCAGACGGCGGGCATCAGATTGCGGCCGGATTCGGCGTTCCGGATGTTGGCGAGATTCTGGATGATTTCGCCGCTGGCGTCGGTCTCATAGAAGCGGACCGTGTATTGGTTGGACCAGCTTTCCATGACTTGGCGGAAGACGTTGGCCTGGTGGCGGCCGAACCATTTGCCGAGGTCCTTCTGGTAGGCGACGGCGCCGCGGTAGCCGCGGGCGCCGGTGAAGAACGGCGTCCCGACGACGGAGGTGTTGAACGCCCACCGCTGGCCGACCTGGCCGGTGACGGGATCGACGTAGTTGTTGCCGGTGGCGCCGGGGGCGAAGACGGTCGTGCTGGAGGCGCGGGGAGCTTCGTTGACGCGGGCGTCGTGACCGTAGCGGACCTGAACCGCGAGGCCTTCGGCGAGGGTGGCTTCGGCGACGACGGACTTGATGCGGTTGATGTAGAAGTCGCGGTGGTAGGGGCCGACAGCGGAGTCGACCTTGTCGAGATCGATGACGCCGCCCGTGATCTGCGAGATCTCGGGGAAGGCGACAAGGTAGCGGGCGCTCTGGTTGTCGACGCGGGTGCCGTTGGGCAGGAGCCACGTGAGCGGGGCGCGGACCGTCGAGGCCTGGGCAAAGATCGTGTCGCGGCTGTAGTAGCGGTACTCGCCGCGGATCTGCAGGCGTTTCCACGGCTGGATGGTGGCGGCGAGGTGGTAGCCTTCGGCGGCGCGGCCGAGGCCGGGGCGGGAGTACTTGGTGTCGTCCTTCACGCCGTTGAAGCGGAAGGCGAAATACTTTTCGCCGAACCCGGCATCCACCGTGTAGCGGCGGGAACCTTCGGAGTCGCCCGTGGCGGCGAGCGTCATGGTCGGCCGGCGGTTCAGGTAGGCGCGTTTGGAGGCGCTGGTGATGACGCCGCCGGCGTCGCCGGAACCGAAGAGCAGGGAATTGGAACCGCCGATAGCCTCGACGCGCTCGATGTCGTAGGTGTCGAGCAGCGTGGTATCGGAGCGGAGGAAACCGTCGCGGCGCGGGTTGTTGATCTGGAGTCCGCGCATCGTCATCGACTTCGGATCCTGGCGGTCGCCGTCGACCATGCCGCGCACATCTTCGCCGCCGTTGATCACCGCGGCGCCGAGGCCGCCGATTTTCCAGAGCATGTCCGTCATGTCGACGGTACCCATATCGTCGAGCATCTGCCGGTTGAAGATCTTGGCGTCGAGGGGAGTCTTGCTGAGGGAGAGGTTGGTGCCGGTGACGGAATTGGTGTTCGTCGCGTCGTAGGTATCGGACTCGTCGGCTTTGACTTCGAAGACGTTGAGCAGGACGGCGTCGTCGCGGGCCGGCACCGCCTTGGCTTCGTCGGCCCGGAGAGCGGCGAGCTCGGCGGCATCGAGTTTGCCGTCCTTGTTTTTGTCATACTTGGCGACTTGGGCCGGCGTGGGGACAGCGGAGGCCGCGGGCGCGGTCTGGGCCCCGGCCGGGGCGGACAACAACGACGCGAGCAGCGCCAACGGGAACGCGCGGCGGACAACGACGGGGAACTGCGGGACGGTAGGCATGGTGGTGGCGGGACAACAACAGGACGGGGGCATCCGGGGGATACGGACGAAGGGGCAGGTCCGAAGCTCGCGAAGAGTGCCGCCGCGAAGCAAGGACCGAATCGGTGAACGCGTTCACCTCAGCCAAGGTTGCCGACCCGCGGACCGGGCCGCTTGCTGGAAGATTCCTCGCGCCGCGCTCCGCCGCGCCCGCCCCGCCCCCGCTCCTGCCATGTTGTCCGCTCCCGCCGCGGCCCGCCGCGATCTGCACCGCCGTTCCCTGTCCGCCGATCTCGTCGTCGTCGGCGGCGGCCTCTCCGGCACCTGCGCCGCCATCACCGCCGCGCGGGCCGGCAGCAAGGTGATCCTCGTGCAGGACCGGCCCGTCCTCGGCGGCAACGCCTCCAGCGAAGTCCGCCTCTGGATCCTCGGCGCGACCTCCCACATGGGGAACAACAACCGTTGGGCCCGCGAGGGCGGCCTCGTCGACGAACTCCTGGTCGAAAACACGTTCCGCAATCCCGAGGGCAACCCCTGGTTCGTCGACACGCTGCTGCTGGAAAAGGCCGTCGCGGAGCCGAACCTGACCCTGCTCCTCAACACCGCGGTCCACGAGGTCGAGAAAGGCCCGGGCGACCGCATCGCCGCCGTCCGCGGTTTCTGCGCGCAGAATTCCACCGCGTACGAACTGCGCGCGCCGCTGTTCTGCGACGCCTCGGGCGACGGCATCGTCGGCTTCCTCGCGGGCGCCGCGTTCCGCATGGGCGCGGAAAGCGCGGCGGAGTTCGGCGAGAAATTCGCGCCGACGAAAGACTACGGCGAGCTGCTCGGCCATTCCCTGTATTTCTATTCCAAGGACACGGGCCGGCCCGTGCGTTTCACTCCGCCGGCCTTCGCCCTGCGCGACATCACGAAGATCCCGCGCTACCGCAGTTTCGGGACCCGCAATTTCGGCTGCCGCCTCTGGTGGCTCGAGTACGGCGGCCGGCTCGACACCGTGCACGATACCGAAGCCATCAAATGGGAACTGTGGCAGGTCGTGTACGGCGTCTGGGACTACATCAAAAACTCCGGCAAATTTCCCGACGCCGCCAACCTCACGCTCGAATGGGTCGGCTCGATCCCCGGCAAACGCGAGAGCCGGCGCTTCGAGGGCGACACCTGGCTGATCCAGCAGGACATCGTCGAGCAGCGCGCGCACGCCGACGCCGTCGCCTTCGGCGGCTGGTCGATCGACCTGCACCCGGCCGACGGCGTGTTCAGCGAGAAACCGGGCTGCAACCAGTGGCACGCGAAGGGCGTTTACCAAATCCCCTACCGCTGCCTCTACAGCCGCAACATTCCCAACCTCTTCTTCGCCGGCCGGCTGATCAGCGCGTCGCACGTCGCCTTCGGCTCCAGCCGCGTGATGGGCACCTGCGCCACCGTCGGCGAAGCCGTCGGCCAAGCCGCCGACTTCTGCCGCCGCCACGGATTCCTGCCCCGCGACGCCGGAGCGCCGGAACGCATCGCCGCGCTGCAGACGGAGTTGCTGCGCATCGGCCACCATATTCCCGGACTCGTCCTGCGCGACCCCGCGGACCTTGCGGCGCGGGCCGAAATCTCCGCCTCGAGCGAACTCGCCCTCGCGTCCCTCGCGTCCGACGGTCCGGTCATCCAACTCGGCGCCCGCCGCGCGTTGATGCTGCCGGTCGCCGCCGGCACCGGCCTCGATCTCACCGTCTTCACGCACGCCGCGGCCGCGGGCGAACTGCGGGTCGAATTGCGCCAGAGCAGCCGCCCCGACAACCACACGCCGGACGTCACCCTCGAAACACTCACCGTGCGCGTCGAGCCGGGCGCCGACGTGCCGTGCCGGCTCGCGTTCAAGCACACGTTTGCCGACGCGCGCTACGCGTTCGTCTGTTTCTTCGGCGACGCCTCCATCGGCCTGCGCGGCTCGGAGCAACGGCTCACCGGCGTGCTCGCGCTTTGCCATGAGGCCAACCACGCCGTCGCCGAATCCGCGGTGCAAACCCCGCCGGCCGACATCGGCGTCGACACCTTCGAATTCTGGACGCCCCAGCGCCGCCCCGGCGGGCACAACCTCGCGTTCCGGCTCGCGCAACCGCTGAACGCGTTCCGCGCCGCCAATGTCGCCAACGGCATCGCGCGGCCCACCTCGCAGCCCAACGCCTGGGTCGCCGACTTCGCGGATTCTGCGCCGGCGCTGACGCTGCGCTGGGCGGAGCCGCAGACGATCACCCGCATCGAACTCGGTTTCGACACCGACTTCGACCATCCGATGGAGTCCGTGCTCTGGGGCCACCCGGAGCGCGAGATGCCGTTTTGCGTGCGGACGTTCCGGTTGCGCGATGCCGCCGGCAACATTCTCGCCGAGGTCGCGGACACCCACCGCACGCGGCAAGCAATCGGGTTGCCCGCGCCCGTCGCGACGACAACGCTCCGCCTCGAACTCGAAGCCCCCGCGCCGCACGTGCCCGCGGCGCTGTTCGAGATCCGTTGTTACCACTGAACCACCCCGCGATGCTTGCCCGACTCCTCCTATTATTGATGGCGCTGTCCGCG
>JACCDS012082335.1_pt1 | contig 10129 bp, 7 predicted proteins | sample 7446441 | NCBI WGS metagenome assembly JACCDS01 (sample SAMN15323445, study PRJNA562643) | freshwater metagenome | isolation source: river surface water | place: USA:Blue River Watershed | collected 2017-08-17 | reverse complement strand
TACTAAATCCGTTTGGCGCACTAAAAAGGCAGGGATTTGTAGTACATCTACATATTGTGCCGCCATATCAGCATCTTCATTGGTATGAATATCAGTAACTGTTGGAACACCAAAAGTTTCGGATACTTTGCGCAATATTTTCAATGCTTTTTCATCTCCAATTCCAGAGAAACTATCAATTCTAGAGCGATTGGCTTTTTTGAAAGATCCTTTAAACACATAAGGTATTTCCAATTTGTCAGTAATGCCAACTAATTTTTCAGCAATGCGCAAAGCCATTTCTTCGCCTTCTATAGCGCAGGGGCCAGCAAGCAAAAAGAAGTTACCACTATCTGTATGTTTGATTTGTGGAATATGTTGTAGGTTCATAGTAATGAATTTATTGAAAGTGCAAAGGTAGTTAGGAATTAGGAATTAGGAATTCGATTTTGCAACTATTTTCGTTTTTGAACATAAAAAAAGCTCTAACAAATGTTAGAGCTTTTCGTATTTTGAGTTTGAAATATTAGAATTTCAAAGCTACTGTCAATTCAAATTCATCATCAATTGCTTTGTCAGCAAGAGTAGTTAATAAAGTTCCTGAACTATACGTAATGTCATATTTAGTTCTGTTTACTTTAAATGTAGATGTAGCAGAGTTAGCTGTTGTAGCTAAATCAAAAGTTACTGGTTTAGTAATTCCTTTGATAGTTAAGTCTGCAGTTACAGTATACACGTTAGCTGCTTTTACAGCTACAGTTTTGAAAACTAATTTAGCAGTTGGGAATTTATCCGTTCCAAAGAAATCATCGGCTTTCAAATGACCGTTTAATTTACCTAACCATTCTCCTGTAAGGTCAGTTGCAGTTAATGATGTCATGTCTACAGTAAAGTTTCCACCAGTTACTTTTTTTCCTTTGAAAACTAAAGCACCTTCTTTAAAGTTTACAGTTCCACTGTGTTGTCCACCTACTTTTTTAGCGACCCAATTAATTGAACTTTTTGCAGCGTCAATTTTTTTTGTTTGAGCTGATACTGATACTGTAGCTAAAGCTACTACTAATGCTAATGCAATTGATTTTAAATTTTTCATGTGTTTTAAATTTGATAGTTGTTTATAATTAAAGTGTGATAAATAATTCTTCGTTTGATTTTCTTACTTTTTTGTAATGTTGTGTGTCATCTTCAGTATGTCTGTAACCAATAGGTGCTAATAATGTAGCATTAAGACCTAATTTGTCTAATCCTAAGATTTCATTTACTTGAGCAGGAACAAAACCTTCCATAGGTGTTACATCAATTTTAAGTTCTGCAGCAGCATTTAGTAAATTTCCCAAAGCTAAATACGTTTGTTTTGCTGACCAGATATTTCTAACTTCTTCAGGTAACCCCGTAATGTTACCCTTCATATAATCTACATATCCTTGTATTGCTTCTAACGGAAGACCTCTAGTTGCACTAATGTTATTTGCTAATTGATCAATTCCAGCAGCACCAAAATTCAATTCGTTAGCAAAAACTAATAGATGAGATGCATCGGCTACTTGAGTTTGTCCATAAGATGCACCAACTAATTTTGCTCTTAATTCTGGTTTTTCAACGATTAAAACTTTGTAAGGTTGTAAACCATAAGAAGATGCACTTAAACGGATTGCTTCTTTTAAAGTATTCAAATCGGCGGTTGAGATTTTTTTTGACGCATCAAACTTTTTTGTTGCGTATCTCCAATTCTGATTTTCTAAAAATGTACTCATAACTGTATTTGTTGTTTATTGATTTCTAAATTTTTCTAATAATTCATTTAATTGCATCATTTCTTCTTCGCTTAAATTTTTTGAAAAAGATTGCTCGTGTAATTTCACTTTTGGTTCTAATTCTTCTAATAAATTTAATCCTTTTGGCGTAATTAACACTTCTATTTTTCGTCTATTTTCAGGGCAAACTTCTCGAGTCACTAATTCTTTCAATAGTAACTTGTCTACTAAACGAGTGGTATTGCTGGTTTTAGCTAACATGCGCTCTTGAATTACACACATATTAGCAGGGTTGCCTTTTTGGCCTCTTAAGATACGTAACACGTTAAATTGTTCTGAAGAAATGTCATAAGGTTTTAATATTTCATTAAAATTTTCTGTAATTACATTTTGGGTATAGATAATGTTCATGATAATTTTTTTAGAATTATCCATGGGTACAGTTGATTTTAATACGTGTTCAATTTTCATATTTGTATATATGTAATTTGTAGGTACAAATGTAGTGTATTTTTTATTTGTATATACAAATGTTTGTTATTTTTTTGTTAAATTAAATTAATTATAATTTTTAAAATAATAGTTGTACTTTTAGTGTAACAAATTTTGTTTTCAAATTATTAATAAAAACAGTTGATTTTATCTTTGTTAAATCCCCAAATAAATGAAGTTACAATTGGTTTTCAATAGGAATGATTTTTGGTAGTTCAATCGATTCATAAATTTAAATTGATCATTTTTATTGAATGAATAAATTTTCAAAAGAGATTTCTATTTAATAATTGAAGAGGTTATAATATAAAATTAAGGAATATAATTTTAGTGATCTTTTATATAAATGAGGGAAATTGAAAACAAAATAGCGGGACGGGGTTATTATAGAAGTACTAACATTACTATTGTTGGGATAGGTGCATCTGCAGGAGGACTTGAAGCATTAGAGAGCTTTTTCAAAAATATGCCTCCAGATAGTGGATTAGCATTTGTAGTGATTCAACACTTGGATCCTAATTTCAAAAATATGTTACCTGAACTGCTTCAAAAAACTACTTTGATGCCTGTTTCTCAAATAACGGATAATCTTAAAGTTTGCCCTAATCATATATATGTTATCCCTCCTAACAAGACTTTAACTATTGAAAATGGATTTTTACACCTTTCCATTCCTAAAGAAGAAAGAGGTTTGCGATTGCCAATAGACACTTTCTTTCATTCATTGGCTTTGGATCAATTAGACAAAAGCGTTGGTATAATTCTTTCAGGTATGGGGTCTGATGGAAGTGAAGGAATTAAGGAAATAAAAAAAAATAAAGGTTTAGTATTAGTTCAAGATCCTACAAATGCTAAATCAGCTAGTATGCCTCAAAGTGCTATTACAAAAGTGAATTCAAATTGTGTCGCTCCGGCAGATAAATTGCCTGTTAAATTAATGGTGCTTTTACAGTCAAAACCAATTGCTAATGATGAAGAGAGAATGACTTTAAAAGAAAGACAAAATTTAGATGCTATTATTGTTTTATTGCGAGAACAAACAGGGCATGATTTTACCTTATATAAAAAAAGCACCTTAATTAGACGAGTAGAAAGGAGAAAAGGGATTCATCAGATTGATAAAATTCAAAACTATGTTCGTTTCTTAAAAGAAAACCCAAAAGAAGTCGAGCTATTATTTAAAGAACTTTTAATAGGAGTTACTAATTTTTTTAGAGACACTTTAGTTTGGGAAAAATTAAAAAATCAGGTAGTACCAGATGTAATTAATCAATTGCCTGATGGATATACTTTGAGAGCTTGGATTCCTGCTTGTTCAACAGGAGAAGAAGCATATTCATTGGCTATTATTTTTAAAGAAGTGATTGATACCCTTGCCCCAACAAGGAATATAACGTTGCAAATATTTGCTACCGACCTAGATACAGATGCTATTGATAAGGCTAGAAAAGGGATATTTAGTGACTATATAGTCGGAGATGTTTCTCTAGATAGACTCCGAAAATATTTTATTCAAGAAGAAGAAGGGTACCGAATTAGTACTTCAGTAAGGGAAATGGTAGTTTTTGCACCTCATAATGTGACTAAAGACCCTCCATTTACAAGATTAAACTTTCTTTTCTGCCGCAATATGCTCATCTACATGGAACCCACTTTACAAAAACAACTCATGGAATTGTTTTATTACAGTTTGGTGCCAGGAGGTGTTTTATTATTGGGATCAGCAGAAACCTTAGGTAGAAATAATAAAGGTTTCGAGATAATCGATTCAAAATTAAAATTTTTTCAACGCATACATTCTTCAATAAGACCTGATCTTAGTGAGTTTTCAAATGCTTTTTCATACAATAGAAAAATGATTTCAAAAGACAAAATTACCAATCCAACTTCAGGGAATATTCAAACAATCACAGACCACATTTTACTACAACAATTTGCACCGGCTAGTGTACTAGTAAATGAAAAGGGAGATATTATTTATATTACAGGTAAAACAGGTAAGTATTTAGAACCAGTTGCTGGAAAAGCCAATTGGAATATCCATGCTATGGCACGAGATGAAATAAAAAATGAATTGCCCGATGCTTTTAGGAAAGCCTTACAAAGTTATGATCCAATTATTCTTAAAAATATTAAAATTAAAAATGGTGCGAATAGTAGTTTTGTGACTTTAACAGTTCAGCAAATTGCCTCTCCAGATATTATTAAAGGAATGGTTTTAGTTGTGTTTACAGATGTTTCTGTAATTATTGAACACGAAGTATCTAATGTAATCCTTAATAAATCAGATGGTTCGGGCAGAGCCAAAGAACAAGAAAATAAATTAGCAATTTGCTACCAAGATTTACAAAATACGCGAGAAGAAATGCAAACTTCTCAAGAAGAACTAAAATCAATTAACGAAGAATTACAATCTACAAATGAAGAATTGCAATCTACCAATGAAGAGTTAACAACTTCCAAGGAAGAAATGCAAAGTTTAAATGAAGAATTACAAACTGTAAATGCCGAGTTACAAAGTAAACTAATTGATTTTGAGCAAGCTAATAATGACATGAAAAATTTGCTCAATAGTACTGAAATTGCCACATTATTTATTGATAAAGAATTAAATATTAGACGATTTACAGATTCGATTACTAAAATTTTCAAACTTCGTTTGACTGATATTGGCAGACCATTTACTGATTTGACAACAGATTTACAATATCCTGAAATTGGAGTACATGCCATTCAAGTGATTAAAGATTTAATTCCAATTCAAAATACAATTGCTACCAATGACGGAAGATGGTTTTATGTCCGAATTTTGCCTTATCGAACTATTGATGATCGTATAGATGGACTAGTAATCACTTTTACAGATATTACCATTGCACAACAAGCTGAAGAAATATTGGTGTCTGAAAAGAATTACCGTCACTTTTTTGAATCTGCCAAAGAAGGAATATTTTTCTTAGATATCCCAACCGGAAAAATAATTGATTTGAATTATTCATTACTCAATTGGTTAGGAATTACAAAAGAACAAGTTGCTGAAAAACCAATTTGGGAAATTGATTTTTTTAAATCCATTTTTAATTCAAAAAAGCAATGGCTAGAATTAGAAGATAAAGAGGTTATATTCAAAAAAAATATTACAATACAAACTTTTGATGAGCAGTCCAGAACGATCAATTGTTTTGGGAATGCTTATGAATCAAAAGACAAAAAAATCATCCAATTTTTTATACGAGAAAAATGACAGTTAATAAGGTTACGCATATTTAGAATACTACGAATACGAATAGTGAATACTATAGTCTAATATAAAGGTTTTATTCATGGAAAATGCAGATCAGAATTTAAATAATATTGATTTAATTCGTCAAAATCTAGCAGATTTAGAACGATTGAAATTAGAACGATTTGGTGTTGATTCCTCAGAAGTAGAAAAACTCAAGCTGATTCATGAATTAGAAGTCCATCAAATTGAATTGGAACTCCAAAATGAAGAGCTGTTATTAGCAAAACAACAAGCCGATTCAGCGATTGAAAAATATACTGAATTATACGATTTTTCTCCTTCAGGTTATTTTACCCTTTCTAGAGAAGGAATCATAATAGATGCTAATCTTACTGGGTCTACTATGTTAGGGGTTGACCGAATCAATTTGAGACAAGCAAAATTCAGGTCTTTTTTGTGCAATGCTTCAAAAATGGAATTTGATATATTTTTTGACAAAATTTTTATCAATAAAATTAGAGAATGTTGCGAAATATGTTTGGAACCTAAAGTCAATACACATTATGCATATCTTTCAGGAATCATAACTGAGGATGAACAATTTTGTCATATTACTGTAATAGATATTACTGATTTGAAATTAATCAAGAATGCTTTACAGAATAGTGAAGAAAGATACCGTGATTTACTTTACAATTTAGACGTGGGTATTGTGGTTCATAATTTGGAAACTTCAATAGTAATGAGTAACCCCAAAGCTTCAGAATTATTAGGAATTACGTCTGAAGAAATGAAATATAGGAGTATTTATGACAACCAATGGTTATTTTTTGATGAAAATGACATACCATTAGCAGTGGATGACTATCCCGTTATTACTATATTACGAACGGGCCAACCTCTTAAGAATTTTAGAGGCAAAGTATTTCGGACCCAAACTAACGATAGTAGATTACTTTTAATTAATGGTTTTCCATTAAAAAATTTTAATGGAGAATTATCAGAGATTGTAATTAGTTTTATCGATATAACTGACACCAAACAAATGGAGTCGGATTTGATTAAGGCTAAAGAACAGGCGGAGTCCGCTAATAAAGCTAAATCAAGTTTTTTGGCGAATATGAGTCATGAAATCAGAACTCCTTTGAATGGGATTATTGGATTTACTGATTTGTTATTAAAAACAAAGTTAGATTATGATCAAATAGAATATATGGGGATTGTCAATCAATCGGCAATTTTATTGATGGAAATTATTAATGATATTCTTGATTTTTCTAAAATAGAGGAGGGGCGTTTAGAATTGAATGTAGAAGAAACAGATTTGGTTGAATTAGTTAATCAGGTAATTAATTTATTTAAACAACAAGCAAATGCAAAAGGTGTTGAACTCATTTTAACAATTGGGGAGCATGTTCCTCAATTTATTTTTTCAGATTCTATCCGATTAAAACAAATTTTAGTAAATCTGATTGGGAATGCGATTAAGTTTACAGAAGAGGGAACTATAGCATTAAATATTACTGAAATAAAAACCTGCGGTAATTTTTCCACGCTTCATTTTTCGGTCAAGGATACAGGAATAGGGATTAAAAAACAAAATCAGGAAAAGATATTTAATTCATTTATGCAGGAAGAAGTAAGTACTTCTATAAAATTTGGGGGAACTGGCTTAGGGTTATCTATTTCGAATCAATTGTTAGGCTTAATGCAAAGTCAACTGTTTCTTATTAGTGAATATGGTATGGGTAGTGATTTTTATTTTTCAATTCAGTTTAGAACGGCTGTCAATAGAAAAGAAATAGTACAAAAACACCCAGCTCAAATATCAAAAATTACAGAAGCAGATTCAATAATAGAAGATAATATCAAAATATTAATTGCAGAGGATAACGAAATTAATATGTTATTGGTCAAGAAAATACTTATGCAAATGTTTCCGAAAGCCATATTGTATGAGGCTCGTAACGGAAAACAAGCCGTAAAAATATACAATAGTATTCCGTTAGATATTATTTTAATGGATGTACAAATGCCTAAAAAGAATGGTTACGAAGCAACGCTAGAAATAAGACAATTAGAACAATCTAAAAGAACGGCTATTATCGCACTTACTGCAGGGATTTTTAATAAGGAAAAGAAAAAATGTCTGGAATGTGGTATGGATGCTTATATTTCAAAACCAATCAATCCAGCCCACTTGCAACAAGCAATTGTGCAATGTTTGGCCAATAGACGATCTGCTATCTAGTTTCTCCAAACCACCATTTAGGTTTGTATTTTTCTTTTATTAAACCAAATTTTTTGATACTGTTTTTTTCAATATGATTGACCAATTCTTTTACAGAATCGGTAACAAATAAAAGGTTCATATCCTCAGGACTAATACTTTCATTTTTAGCCATGATTTCAATATGGTGACATAATTCTTTATGGTATTCTTTGTCAAAAATTACGACAGGAAAACCACTAATCATTTTGGTTTGAATCAAAGTTAAAGCTTCGAATAATTCATCAAGAGTTCCCATTCCGCCAGGCATTACCACAAAGGCATAGGAATATTTTACTAAAATAACTTTTCGAACAAAAAAATAAGGAATGTAAATCCATTTATTGAGGTATGGATTTGGGTTTTGTTCAATGGGTAATACAATGTTACAACCCACGGAGTAGCCTCCAGCCTCAAAGGCACCTTTGTTAGCGGCCTCCATAATACCAGGCCCGCCTCCAGTCATCACAGTAAAACCAAGTTGAGCCATCTCGGCTCCAATTTTCTCTGCACTTTTATAATGATCCGTTTCAGGTCCAAATCGAGCTGAACCAAATATAGTAACACAAGGACCAATAAAATGCATCATTCTAAAAGCCCTAATAAAATGATATTGTACCTTAAACGTGAAAATTAAATTTTTAAGTCTTGTAAGCGGTTCTCTCACGAATACAGATTCGGAACTAGAGAGTCTAAAATTTTGATTGCTTTTCATAAAATTAAATTTAAGAAATTTTATAGAATTATAGCACTTTTTGAATCAAATTAATTTTTCCAATTCAATTGCAAAGCAAAGCAGGTTTTGTCCTCTTTTGTAATGCTAAAAATAGAAGTGTGTTGTTCTGTATTTTCATGAATGATTACTTCGTCTTTTAATGAAAGCTCTTTCATGAAATTCATCTCAAAACTTTCAATTTCTTGATTGAGTAGTTTAGCTTCGTCAGCTAAATCCAAACACCATTCTAAATATTTCACATTATTGGCGTGATTGACAATATCCAAATCCGATAAACGAACTGTTTTTTCAAATACCATTTCTTTCTCGTGGTTGAGGTTTATTTTAGAGAACGTTTCTCGCGTGGCTTTATTCTCGGGAAATAATTCAAAATGTTCGTAAGGCAATGCCAAGGCTTCGGGACGGCGAAGTTGTGTATTGAAAACCGCCCAAAATGTTTCGGAACCTACTATTTTTTTACCATTGACATACATTTCTAAGGCACGAATCGAGCGGGAATTTTCTAAGGAATTAATCCAGGTTTTTATTGTGACTACATCACGCCATTTAGGTAATGAACTCACTTCTACGCGCATTCTACTCAAAACCCAAGCTTGGTGAAATTCTTGCATATCAGTAAAACTAATACCTCCCACTTCAGAATGTGCTGCAGCTGTCATTTGTAATAAATTACATAATTCCGTGTATTTTAAATAACCGTTGGGCGCACATTGGGTAAAATTGATTTCCCAGTCTTTGCTTAAAACAGAAGTGAAATTTGGAGAGATTGGCATGTTATGAATTATGAATTATATTTTTAATGAATGCTATAATTTCGTTTCTATCGGTTAAGTAATCAAACCACTTTGCATTTTCGGTTCTTTTAAACCAAGTTAATTGGCGTTTAGAAAAACGACGGGTATTTTTTTTGATTTCTTCAATGGCGAAATCCAAAGTGCATTCACCGTCAAAATAAGTAAAAAGTTCGCGATAGCCTACAGTTTGTAAAGCGTTTAATTCTTTGTGTGTATAGAGTTGCTCAGCTTCCTCCAAAAGACCTTCATTGAGCATGATATCCACTCGCTGATTGATACGATCATACATCACAGTTCGTTCGGCTTCCAAACCAATAACTATTGGGGTAAAATTACGATTGTTTTTGGTTTGATTCAAGAAAGAAGAATAGGGTTTTTCGGTTCCAATACAGACTTCTACAAAACGCATCATGCGTTGTGGATTTTGTAAAGTTTGTGGATTCTCCAAACTTATTTTTTGAAAATAGTTGGAATCTAAAAGTTCCAATTGTTCTTGCAAATAGGAGATACCGTATTTTTCATAATTAGCTGTTACTTCTTCACGTACTACAGCATCAATGTCTGGAAAAGCATCAAATCCTTTTAAAATGGCATCGACATACAAACCAGAACCACCTACTAAAATGACAAAATCATTGCTTTGATACAATTCATTGAGTTTTGCAATGGCTTCTTTTTCAAAATCGCCAACGGTATAGTTTTCAAAAATCGATTTGTTTTGAATGAAATGATGCGTTGCAGCGGCTAATTCATCTGAACTTGGAACGGCAGTTCCAATTCGCATCTCCTTAAAAAATTGACGACTATCACACGAAATAATGGCGCATCCAAAATGTTGTGCCAAAGCAATGCTTAAGGAAGTTTTCCCTATAGCAGTTG
>JACCDS010080519.1_pt1 | contig 10129 bp, 11 predicted proteins | sample 7446441 | NCBI WGS metagenome assembly JACCDS01 (sample SAMN15323445, study PRJNA562643) | freshwater metagenome | isolation source: river surface water | place: USA:Blue River Watershed | collected 2017-08-17 | reverse complement strand
GCACTGCACAATATGGTCTGGGCCTACGGATTTACCAATTTGGCCAGCATAAGGTGTATCACCACGGCGGTTTGGTGCGTGGCTATCGCACTGATATGTCGTATTCGCCGGAAGCAGGCCTCGGCGTGGCTGTGTTGGTGAATGCACAAACTAATGCGGTAGCTGAGCTTGGCAGTTACTTCTGGCATGAAATGCTGGACACGCCGGCGCAAGCAGTGCCGGTACCGCCGAAAAAAGCCGCTAAAAAGCAGGTGAAGAAGCTGACCAAAAAGACGCAGAAAGCACCGGTGAAGAAGAAGCCGGCACCGAAAAAACCTGCTCAGAAAAACGCAGCTCAGAAAAACGCTGCAGCAAAAAAATGACGTACACAGGCGCTATGTCATTGATTTGATGTAGCGCCTGAGTTTCGCTTTCGGCGGTGGGGCAGTCCGATCTATTTAATCTTTTTGATACAAATCGAGATAGAAATCCAGCTGGATCGCCGGCAATTGCTGGCAGAGCGTCTCACGCATTTGTGTGTTGAGTTTGTAGGCCAGCGGGATCATGTCAATCAGTTGCAGCATGGCCGCTGCATCAGGTGCTTGCCACAAACTTTGTAAGCGCTCACGGCGAACATGGCTGAATCCTGCTTCGGTTTTCACCGTATCCGCATGTAGCCGGACTTCACTATAGGCTTGTTGTTTAAACTGCAGCAAATGCTCGGGTGCCGGACTCACTGTTAACAGATAACCGCCCGGGCGCAGCACTCGCGCCATTTCTGCGGCATCAGAAGGCGCATATATCCGCAACAGAGCAGCAAAAGCGCCATCAGTAAACGGCAGGGCATAACTGCTGGCAACACAACACTGTAGCTGTTTATAGCGTTTAGCGGCGTAACGGACTGCGGTTTTGGAGATATCGAGGCCATAGACCGTTAAACCTGGTAGCGCGTTGGCAAGTGCTGCGCTGTAATACCCCTCACCACAGCCAATATCCAGCAGCGTAGCGGGACTCTGTTGAATCGTGCTTGCTAGCACAGCAGGGAGCTGCTGATTAATCGCATTTGATAAAAACTGATAATGGCCGGCGTCCAGAAAAGCGCGACGAGCCTGGATCATCTCGGCGTTATCGCCCGGATCGAGTGACTTCTTTTGTTGCACCGGCAGCAGATTGACATAACCTTCCCGCGCCATATCAAACTGGTGACCATGCTGACAACGCCAGGCGTTTGCTTGCTGGTTCAGTGTTTCAGCACAAAGGGGGCAACGATACATCTGATCTCCGAGACTGGCGCAAAAGCGGCGATTATAGCCAAGGCCAGCGCGCCCCGCACCTTAATTCAGGATCTCGCCAGGCTGGTATTCGCGATCATTCAGCTCTGCCATCAGCCCGGCAAAAATATGCGTCCAGCCTTCAATTAATTGCTGTCGAAACGGCGCCCATTGGCCCGAAGTCTGGTGACTGAGTACCAGCTCACAGCCCAAAGGATGGGATTGAAACTGCAGTTGCACCATGTCAGGTTCACCCCGACCTGGTTGGGTGCCACTCGTTGTGCAGCTGAATAACAATAAGTGAGGCTTGTGGATCTGGTGGTATTCACCGGTGTGCACCCAAGTGCGGCCGTGTATCTGTTCTGTCACGCGGAATTGATGATTGGGCGCCAGTTCGAGTTGCAGGTGGTGCATCCGGCCTTGCGGCGTGGCGAACATCCAGCGACCGGCCTGATGCTCGGCCAGCCAATGGTCAAACACCTGAGCGGGAGGCTGACGAAACAAATGACGCACCTGAACAAGCACCGAATCGACCATCACCCCACTCCTTGTTGGCTACAGTTGCCGGCAGCAGTGTGCCGGTCTGCTCAGTGTAGGAGTGGGAATGTGACTTGCCCAAGTCAGGTTGATGATTTGTCACAAAAATATCAGCTATTTTTCCGTTCAATCAGGTCCCATAAGTTGCCATACAGGTCGGCAAATACGACAACAGTGCCATAGGGCTCCACACGTGGTTGTTCGTTAAACACGACACCTGCAGCCAGCATTCGTTGGTAATCACGCGTAAAATCATCAGTTTGCAGGAATAGCCAGACACGGCCGGCGCCCTGGCGGCCAATCAGCGCCTGCTGTGCTGTATCACTGGCGCGAGCCAGTAACAAAGCGGAACCACTGTCGCCCTGCGGCGCCACCACAACCCAGCGTTTTTGGCCTTGCGGCGTATCTTCTACCAACCTAAACCCGAGTTTCTGGCAATAGAATTCGATAGCTTCGTCATAGTCGCGTACGAGCAGACTCACGAGGGCGAGTTGTTGTTGCATGATGCAATTTTCCTGAAAGAGTTAATGCAATAAACCAAGGTCGATCGCTTTCAGCACCGCTTTGGTTCTGTCGCGCACGCCTAGTTTACCTAAAATGGCTGACACCTGATTTTTCACTGTGCCTTCGGATTTAAAGACGGCGGCAGCAATTTCCCTGTTACTGAAACCGGCCGCGAGCAGTCGCAGTACTTCCAGTTCTTTCGGCGACAAACTCTCCGCCTCAGTATGGCCGGCAGTGTCATTTCGGGCCTGCAGGATACGGTCGGTCAACGCCGGTTGCAACAAAGAGCCGCCGGATGCGACTGTTCGAATGGCTTGAAGCAGGATATCTAAAGCCACATCTTTGAGCAGATAACCGCGGGCACCAGCCAGCATCGCTTCGAGCACTTGCTGATGATCATCAAAAGTAGTCAACATCAGCACCGGTACGCGCAGCTGCGCTTGTTGTAATAAGCGCAGCGCGTCAATGCCATTGACCAGCGGCATGCGGATATCCATCAACAGCACATCCGGCTGAAACTGTTGCACCAGCGCGACCACGTCACTACCGTCTGCGGCCTGTGCGACGACTTCTATCTCCGCGTCCAGCTGCAATAAGCTGATGATGCCCTGACGGACTAAAGTCTGGTCGTCAATCACAATCAACCGGATACTCATGCGATCTCCGCCGGTAATTCAATATCGATCTGCAATTGTTGCTGCTCATTCGACAGCAGCAGCTTGCCGCCAGCCTGTTCAATCCGCTCGCGCATGCCGGTCAGGCCATTACCTTCATGCAGTGGCCAGTGTGCTAGCGTCCCGTTGTCGCGATAGCGGAAAAACAGCTGCTGTTGATGGGTCCACACCTGCAACTGTGCCTGCGTGGCGCCACTGTGGCGGACACTATTAGTCACCGCTTCCTGACTGACACGGAACAACAGGGCGGTTGACAGTGGGTCTGTCGGCAATCCGGGTGGAATTTGCAAATCCAACTGCAGTTGCGGCACATTCTGCGCCAGTGCTTTGAGTTGCAAAGCCAGCTGCGGCAGCGCGGGTTCGCGCAGTTGCGAGACGGTGTGGCGGATCTCCTGCAACAGCTGTTTAGCTAAATCATGGCAATGATTAATTTGCCCCGTCAGCGCTTGCTGAGGCGCACCTGGTGCTGTGTCATCTGCTGCCAGCTGGCTGCTTTGGTAGCCTGCCACTTGCAGCTGGATCACCAGTGCCGTCAGATGATGACCGAGGCTATCGTGTAGGTCGCGCGCAATGCGCAGGCGTTCTGCATCGGCTGCTTGTATTGCTAATTGCGACTGTGCGGCCAACAGCGCCTGATGCGTTTTTGCCAAGGCTTCGCGCGCCAGTTTTTCCTCACGGGCTTTGCTCATGGCGTACATGGCAAAAAACTGAAAAGTGCCGCATACCAGCACCATCAGACCTTCGCCAAGCTGCAAACCATTCAAACTTTGCATCACCAGTACCGGTAATAACGCTGGCGCAATCATCAGATATAACCAGCGCGCTGGTACAAACCATGGCAACAGGCAAACCCATAACACGCCAAGTCCGGCAGAAAAACCATTCGGTACCAGCACAGCCGTGGTGGTCATCGCTGCCCACATCAGCAACAACGCGACCGTTGGCGTGGAATTCTCTTCGCAGGACTGACAATAAAAAAACAAGCCAATAAACAGCAATAAACTGGCTGCGCACAGCAGGCTTAGCGGATGCCAGTTGCCATAGATGTGCATGGCGCCACTTTGCTGGATATAGGCAAACACCAACCAGCTCAGCACTGCAGCCAGATTTTCTTTTTGCAGCCAGCGCGATGGCGGTATATCCGTTGGCAAGGGGACAGCAGGGTGAGTCATCAGCAGCTCGTCGTTAGATCTTCCATCAGCAGATGCCGCAGTATGCGTGAGGGCTGGTTCTGCCGGCAATAGGCCGGAAGTCATAGTGACGATTGTGACTTCCGGCACTGTGGCACCGTCCGTTAAACCGGCATGCTTACTACAGTGAATCCCGCAACAGCCTGGAGGGCCTATGCATACTCTGCATCAGTATTTATTAATTCTGCACATTATCAGTGGTGTGTTGGCATTGTGCGTGTTTTGGGGGCCGATGCTGGCTAAAAAAGGTAGCCCCTGGCATGTGCGCAGTGGGCGCTGGTATAGCCAGCTGATGTATCTGATTTGTGGCGCCGGGATCCTGATGTGCGCGCTGGTACTGAGTGCACCACTGACGGTCAAGGCGGCTGATTTGTCGCCAGGGCAAGATCCAGTGAAGTTTGCGGCTGCAGTGCGTCAAATGTCCGGCTTTTTATTGTTATTGTGTTTGCTGGCATTGATGAATTTACGTCAGGGATTGCTGGCCTTGCAAGCCGGACCGGCACGGTTGTCACTACGGCACTGGACCCATCAGGGCTTGGTGGCTCTGACTTTCCTTTGTGCGCTCTGGACGTTGTGGCATGCGGTGCCGCGTCAGTTTGTATTAGGGCAAATCTTTGGTGGAATTGCACTCTTTAGCAGTGTTGGCAGCTTCCGGTACATTCACCGCGCCAGCGTTGAACGCTCAGATCTGTTAAAAGAACATATTGGCAATATGCTGGCGTCAGCGATTGCGGTGTTTACCGCATTCTTTGCCTTCGGCGGACGCAAAGTGCTGGACCTTGGCCCAGAGCTGCAGTTACTGAGTTGGGTCCTGCCGTCAGTGCTGGGTATTGCTGCTACGCTCTGGTACAACAGACGGTATGCAAAAGGCCGTGCTGGCCTCAAGACGGCAGCGGTGCGCTGAGATATACTGTGCCCGTTTTTATCAGCGGGGATGTGGAATGTCGGATAGTTTAGAACTCTGGTCGATGGATGAACTTTGTGATCATGCGTTTGCCATTTTTGAAGAACTGGCCAGTGAAAATCTGAGTCCTGAGGACTATGCACTGTACCAGCAACATTATGAAACGCTGGCTTATGTTGACCTGGTCCCTGCCGGCGAAGACTGGCTGGAACTGATTGGTGCCGAGTTAGATGCCGAACTGCATCTGGAAGCGCTGATTGGCCTGAGCGGCACTGATGGCGCCCCTGATCTGGTGTTAGCGCGGATCCTGCTGAGCCGGGAAAAACACGACGCTTTGTGCCATGCCCAATGGCGCGGACAATAAGCAGCGTGTGCAATAAGTAGTCATGACGGAGCAACAATGACAATCAATGCCACGTTGATCCCGGCATCACAGCAAACTGTGACGCAATGGGCTGGCGGCGAAACTCGCCAGCTGGCGATTGCACCTGCTGGAGCAACAGTCGCAGCCAGAGATTTTCACTGGCGTTTTAGCACTGCCACTGTGTTGCAATCCGGTCCCTTTACTACCTTCGATGGCTACAACCGTTATCTGGCGATACGCAGTGGCGCTGGCCTCGAGCTGGCAGTGACAGCTTCAGGTGCGCCCCAGCAGCGGATGCAGCTGACCAGCCCACAGCATCAGGCCTGTTTTGCCGGTTCGGCACTAACCAGTGCCGAGCTGCTTGATGGTCCGGTGTGCGATATCAATCTGATGCTGTCCGCCGGCTTGCAAGGCGGATTGCGGGCGTTGCAACTTTTCGCGCAGCAACCATTCACATTAACAAGCCTGGCCAACGCCAGTTGGCTGCTTTACGCTGATGGCCTGTCTGCAGGTCAGCACATTAGGGTACAAAGCGGTTCGCAGTACTGGCTGTTAGCTGCCGGTGATGTGCTGGTATTGCCCGAAGCAAGCTGCATTTTATCAGCAACCGTTGATTGTGCCTTGGTCGCGGCCTGGATCGCCGCACGACCATAAAGTCAGTCGGTATTGATTGCTGAAATGATGAATTGTCTATCGGTGGCAGAATCTGCTGGTACTCAGACGCTGTTTTTGGCAAGCTCAGGTTTAAATGAACTTTGGGACTGCCGGCGTCATGCTGCTCCACACTCTGTTTCTCCGTGATTTGATGGTCTTTCGCGCCGCAGCCTGGTCTGGCAAGGGGGCGCTGATACTGCTGTTGATATTTGTATTGTCGGCTCTTGCGCCGGCAGTAGCGACGGAGCCCGCAACGACACCTAAAGTCAGCGAGGCTGCAAAAGCTGAAGCCTCTGAGCCAGCGCAGCTGGCACCTGTGCTGCGCTGGCCGGCACCGGATGAAACTTTGTCTGACACTGCTGCGGCTAATTTTGCGTTGTGGCAGCGACAAGCGAAAGCGCTGCTCAATAACGCTTTGTTACTGCCACCGGCAGATCCAGCTTTGATCGCGGCAGCAACACGGATCAATCCACAAAACAAAACCAGTACCGAACAGTGGCGACTGCAGTTATGGCAGCCGCTTGACTTGTATCTGTATCAACCGGAAAACCTGCGCCAGAGCGCAGTGAATGCAGTGATCCTGTTGCATGATCATGGCGCCGAATTTCGCATTGGCAAAGACAAATGGCTGCCTGCGGGGCAAAGCCAGACGCCAGAGCTTGTCCAACAATGGCTGCAAAAGTATTTTGATGGCATCGCCATTGCCGAACTATTGCGCGCGCAGGGGTATCTGGTGTTGCTGGCCGATGCGCCGGGGTTTGGCGCGCGCGGGCCGCTGCAATATGCTGAACAGCAACAGCTGGCGGCGAATTTGCAGGCGCAGGGCGTTAGTCTGGCAGGCCTGATGGCGCGGGAAGACGAAGCAGCCGCGGCATTTCTGGCACGGCAACCCGGCGTGAAGGGCATCGCTGCGGTCGGCTTTTCAATGGGCGGCTTTCGCGCCTGGCAGCTGGCGGCTTTGTCGGCATATGTGGACGCTGCGGTGAGTGTCGGTTGGCTCAATAGTCTGCAGTTTTTACGCGAACCGACCAATAATTTCAGCCGCGGTCAGACCGCCTTTTACATGATCCATCCGGGGTTATACCGGCAGTTGGATTTACCTGAGATCGCCGCGCTTAGCGCGCCAAAACCCTTGTTATTCCTGCACGGCACTGAAGATCCGCTGATGCCGCGGCATCAGGTCGAACTGGCGTTTAAACATATTCAGTTGCGTTACCGGCAGTGCGGTGCACCAGGCCCTAAGTTGCATGTGGAGCAGGGGCAGGGCCATCGATTTGGCCAGGCATTACAGCAACAGATGCTGCAATGGCTGGCGGAACTTCAGTTGTCAGTGGCAGGTTGCAACAGTTGATCGAGTTGCCACGCCAGCCGCACAGCGGCCTGCAGCAGGCGTTGTTCGATCACGGGACCGTCGCGGTCCAGCTCTTTCTGGCTAAATAACATGCCCGGTTTGTATTCTCGGTAAATACGCCGGGTTTGTTCAAGAGATTGCTGTGCCCAGACCAGCGGTTGACCGCTTTGCCTACGCTTTACCGCCGTCGCTTGCAGCTTTGCCAGTTTGTCTGCCGCAAGCTGCGGATCATCTGGATAGCCCAGGCTTTTTAGCATTGCTGTATCCCAGACGCCATGCAGGTTCCAAGGTTGACCAAAATAATACAACGCGGTTTTCCCGCCACCTAGGTCGTCGGCATAACTGACGTGCAATGGCTGATGCAAGTCTGCGATAAAATGACTGTAAAACAACAGCGCTTCAGCTTTTTGCCGGGAATGGCCGCTTTGTTTCAGCAGCGCGCTGTAGTGCTGAATCGCACTCAACAGGCAGCCTTTGGCTGCACAATCTGTCGCTTTTAGCTGTTGTTGCTGGCGTGCCACATTCAGATAATGAAAAGCGGCAGTAAACTGATAAGCCGGATCACGTCGCACTTCGTCCGGCCAGACACAGCCTTTGGCAAAATGTTGTTCCGGTCCTATCGCTAACAAGGCATCAATCTGTTGTTTTGTGATGGGCTGGACCAACTGATAAGCCAAGTCGCAGACCTGCTGATGGCCGATGCTACCAAATGCCAACGCTTTGGCCGGCAGTAACAGCAAACAAAGCGACAACAAAAAACTGTACCGCATTATTCCTCCACCAGTTGCTGAACTGTCCACTGCACCTGAGCACCCAGCAGCGGTGCGATTTCGCTCAGCGCCTCGCGCATGTCATTGGCCAGCGTGTAAGGCGGGTTGATCACCAGCATCCCACTGCCGGTCATGCCAAAACCGCTGCTATCCGGCAGCGGGCACAGTTCAATGCGTAATTGATTGCGGATACCGGTTGTGACAATCGCATCAATAACGGCTTCGATACTGGCGCGTTCAATCACCGGATACCAGATGGCAAAAGTCCCTTGCGGAAAACGTTGTACCGCCTGCTGCAGGCCTTTGACCAGATCCTGATATTCTGTTTTCAGCTCATAGGGGGGGTCAATCAGTACCAGACCGCGTTTATGCAGCGGCGGTAACATGGCGCGCAGGCCGGCATACGCGTCCATCTTTTCGATGCGGCAGTGCCGGCGCCCCTGAAACTGGGTTTGTAACAGCGGAAAGTCCGCTGGATGCAATTCCGTCGCCTGAATGCTGTCGCCATCACGTAACAGCAGTCGGGCAATGCCGGGCGACCCCGGATAAAACTGCAGCTGACCGTCTGGGTTCAGTTCACGCACCAGGCCCAGGTAGGTCTGCAGCGCGCTGCTGCTGGCCTGATGGTGAAACAACTTGCCAATCCCGGTTTGGTATTCGCTGGTTTTAAGCGCCTGCGCGCTGTCAAGGCTATATAAACCGGCACCGGCGTGGGTGTCGTGGTAGCAAAACGGTTTATCTTTTTTCATTAAATACATCAGGATAGCGACTTCTACCAGATGCTTGATCACATCGGCGTGATTGCCGGCATGAAAACTGTGACGGTAACTGAGCATAAATATTCCGAAACGGCGCAAATTGGCGCCAGCTTACTGCAGCCAATAACAAACTCAAGTCTTTCTTCGATACCGCGGCTTTTTGCGTTAAACTGAAGGCTTTTCCGGCCTGCAGGCCCGTCAGATACAGGATTTTTTATCGTGGCATATCCGCCGAAAAAACCGAGCCAAACCTCATCTTCCCGCCCGCCCCGTCAACGGGATAACGATGGTGCCCTGTTACAAAAACCGTGGAAAGGCGCTGCCGGTAAAAATACTGAGGCAAAGCCAGCGCATGCGCGCCCGGACAGTGGCCGCCGGCCAGACCGCACCGAACCGTCAACAAACGTGCGCGCAGCCAAAGTCGCTGTACCGGCAAAAGCCGTCTCACCCGCGCAGCTGAAACAACAAGGCCAGCATGAAAGCCGGGTGCTTGGGGAAAATGCTTGCCGGGTCTGTTTTAACGAAAGACCGGATGCGGTGATTAAAATGTACCTGCATACTGACTATGCGCCGCGTTTTGCCGATGTGATGAAATATTTGGCGGCAAACAAACGGGCTTATCACATTGTTGATAATGCTGAACTGGAGAAAGTCAGTGGCAGCCAGCACCATGGCGGCGTGATCTTCGTGGTGAAAAAACGTGAAGCCATGTCAGTCGCCAGTTACCTGACTTTGCACCGGAAAAAAACACAGGATTGTTTGTTGGCGCTGGATGGGGTCGGCAATCCGCATAACCTCGGCGCAATAGCCCGCAGCTGCGCCCATTTTGGCGTCAGTGGTATTATCCTGACCGCACCTGAAGCGCTACAATCCGGCGCCGCAGCACGCACTGCAGAAGGTGGACTGGAGTTTGTTGAAGCGCTGCAGACCGACCATCTGCCACTGGCGCTGAAGTTGTGTAAAGAAGCTGGTTATACGCTTATTACCACGTCAAGCCATGCCGGGGTGTCGTTGTACAACAGCCAGTTGCCGAAAAAAGTGGTGGTGGTGTTTGGCGAGGAGATGCAAGGTGTGTCAAAAGCGGTCGCCAACAGTGCCGAAATTGCCTTGCAGATCCCGGGAACCGGCAAGGTTGAATCGCTGAATGTCAGCGTGGCGGCCAGTTTGATCCTT
>JACCDS010213275.1_pt1 | contig 10130 bp, 6 predicted proteins | sample 7446441 | NCBI WGS metagenome assembly JACCDS01 (sample SAMN15323445, study PRJNA562643) | freshwater metagenome | isolation source: river surface water | place: USA:Blue River Watershed | collected 2017-08-17 | reverse complement strand
AGGTCGGCGGCTTCAGCCCCGACTTGTTTTGGCCATCACCAACGCGCCCACTCCAAGCCCTAAACTTGGGGTTTTGATGTCCACGACCAAGCCATGAGCGTTTCTTCCATCGTCGATCCTTGCCGTTGTCCCCTGTGCGGGCAAGACAACCGCTGCGGCATGGCCGCTGCGGCGCAGGGACAGGCGCATACGCCGTGCTGGTGCACCCGCGAACAATTCAGCGCCGCGCTGCTGCAAAGCCTGCCAGAAGCCGCCAAAGGCAAGGCCTGCATTTGCCTGGCTTGCGTCCAGAAAGCGGCGCAAACGCCATGAGCCAAGACCCGCACAGCCTGCAGGCCCTGCGTGCCCGTTATGGCACGCGTCACCGCTGGTTGCTGCTCTTGTCGGTGATGTTGGGCACCATGGCTTCGGTCATGTCCTCCACCATCATGAATGTAGCCATTCCCGACATGAGCCACCATTTCACGCTGGGCCAGACGCGCGTGCAGTGGGTCAGCTCGGGCTTCATGGTGGCCATGACGGTGTCCATGTTGACCACACCCTGGCTATTGTCCCGTTTTGGCTACCGACGCACGTATGAAATGTGCATGGTCATGCTGCTGGCCGGTGGAGTCGGCGGTGGCTTGGCCAGCGATTACAGCGGCGTCTTGGTGGCGCGCCTCGTGGAAGGACTGGCCGCAGGCGTGGTGCAGCCGATCCCGATGATCATCATCATGAATGCTTTTGCGCCCGAAGAGCGTGGTCGCGCCAGTGGCCTGTTTGGCACGGGCGTGGTGCTGGCTCCGGCCGTTGGACCCAGCATTGGCGGTCTGTTGGTCGATGCGTTTGGCTGGCGATCGATATTCTTCATGGTTGTGCCGCTGGCCATGGCAGCGCTGTGGTTGGCTCGGCGCTATGTGCCCACCACCGCGCCTGGCGGTGTGCCTGCCCATGCGGGCGGCCAACTGGATTGGCAGGGCCTGCTGCTGGCACTGGTCGGTACGGTGCTCTTGCTGTACGGTATGGTGGCTTGGCGTGAAGTGGGGGCGTCATGGGGCATGACCTTGTTGACGGGTGCAATGGTTGTGGCTGCGGTGTTTGTGATCTGGCAGCGGCGTTTGCAGCGTCGCCATCAACACCACGCGCATGGCGCACAAGCCCCCCTCATGGACTTGCGGGTCTTCACGCACCGCGGCTTTGTGATGGGTTCTCTGGTGGCCATCACCTATGGCACAGCTTTGTTTGGCTCGACCTATTTGCTGCCCGTGTTCATGCAAAGCGGTTTGGGCTTGTCGGCTTCGTATGTGGGGTCGGCGCTGTTGCCTGCTGGGTTGATGCTGGCCATCACCATCACACTGGTCGGGCGCTGGGCGGATCGCACGGACAAGCGGCGTTTGGTCCTAGTGGGCTTGGTCTTGCTGGCCAGTTCTTTTGCGCTCATGAGCACGGTCGATCCCGAGCGTGGCTTGCTCATGCTGTGGTTGTGGGCCATCCTCGGCCGGATTGGCCTGGGTTTCATCTTGCCCTCGCTCAACCTGGGCTCCATGCAGGGCATGCCCGCACATTTGATTCCGCAAGGCGCGAGCGTGGTGAACTTCTTGCGCATGCTGGGCGGTGCCGCTGGCGTGAGTTTGTGTGCCATCGTGCTCGAATGGCGCTTGAGTGCCAGGGGCGTGGCGCTGCTCGGGGCAAGCGATATGCCAGCACGTTTGCAGGCTTTTCATGACACGTTTTGGTTTTTGGCGGTGCTCACCGCTTTGGCGATCGTCCCGGCCTGGCTGATGGCTGTACCCGAACACAAGAAAGATTGACCCATGTGCCAATTGCTCGGCATGAACTGCAATACCCCCACTGATGTCACCTTCAGCTTCAGCGGCTTTGCGCAGCGCGGCGGCGTGACCGACCACCACAGCGACGGCTGGGGCATCGCTTTTTTTGAAGGGCGTGGCGTGCGCCACATGGTGGACCACCAAAGCGCCAGCACCTCGCCGGTGGCCGAGCTGGTGCGCCGTTACCCGATCAAAAGCACCAACGTGATTGCCCACATTCGCAAGGCCACGCAGGGCGAGGTGAGCCTGGAAAACTGCCACCCTTTTGTGCGGGAGCTGTGGGGCCGCTATTGGGTGTTTGCGCACAACGGTAATTTGGTGGATTTCGAGCCGCGCTTGCATGGCAACTTCAAACCCGTGGGTCAAACTGACAGCGAACGCGCCTTTTGCTGGATCATGCAGGAGCTGGCCAAATCACACGCCAGCGTGCCCAGCGTGCAAGAGCTGTCACTGACGCTGCGTGAGCTGGTGCCGCAGATCGCCAAGCATGGCACCTTCAACTTTTTGCTGTCCAACGGTCAGGCGCTGTGGGCGCATGCCAACACGCAGTTGCATTACGTGCTGCGCCGCCACCCTTTCAGCCAAGCCACCTTGAGCGACGAAGACCTGAGCGTGAACTTTGCCGAGCACACCCGCGAGACCGACCGCGTGGCCGTGGTCGTCACGCAGCCCCTGACCACCAACGAAGCCTGGGTGGCCTTTGAGCCAGGACGGGTGTACACCTTTGAAGACGGCGATTTGTCTGGCACTTGAGTCGTGTCCATCCAGCGGCCCTTGAAACTTCATCGGAAGTAAGTGGCAATCTGTTCCATGTCCTTTTCATCAACCAGACCGATGTGTGCTTTGATGCGCAGCCAGGCCTGCAAATAGCTCAGGCGTGCTTGGGCTTGATCTTTCTTGACCGTGTGCAGCTGCTGCATCGCATTGAGCAAGTCTGCATTGACGCGCTGTCCGCCAGTAATGCTTTTGCGAACGGCGATGACCAGGTTCTCCGCAGAATCTACCGCTTCTTTCAGCGCCTCGATCCGAGCCGCACCGGTTCGGATTTGATTGAATTGCTTGCGCAAATCGACCATCACGTCATTGATCTTGGCATTGAGCAAAGCCTGTGATTTCTCGTAGTTGGACTGTGCTTGTTGCGAAGTCGCAGAAACAGCCCCTCCGCTGTACAAGGGCAGAGTCAATTGAACCCCTGTACTTTGATTGTTCAGCCGCTGGTTGATCGTGTTGACAGTCTCTGACATGCTGCGGCTTACGCTGGCGACGAGATCCAGTCGTGGCAAGTGTCCTGCACGGCTGCGCTCCATGTCTTGTCGGGCGGCCTCCATGGCATGACGCAGGGCCTGAATGTCAGGATTGTTGTCTTGTGCCAGTTGTTGCCATTCTTCAATGGTTGCAGGCAATAGCGGCCGCAGTTTGAAGTCTTGCTTGGGGCCGTGCATCTGTTCAAGTTCTGAACGCACTTCATCGCCGGCAATGCCCTCAAGCTGTCGCTTGGCATAGTCCAGCGAGGCTTGTGCTTCCAACAACTGGGCCTCTGAAACCAGATACCGAGAGCGTGTTTCCAGTACATCGGTGCGTGTGCTCTCGCCATTTTTCCACATGGCCTCATTGGCCTTCATCACCTCGCGCAAGGAATTCAATTCAGACTGAGTCAGAGCCATCTGTTCTTTCGCAAACAGCACATTGGCGTAAGCCTCCATCAGTCGAATGGCCAGGGCATTGGCTTGAACATCAAAAGTTGCAAGGCTTTGGCTTGTCTGTGCCACGCCCTGTCTGTAGCGTGCCAAACCCTCGAAATTCACCAAAGGCTGACGCAGGGAAAGCACGTTCGAAAGGCTTCTGTAGTCCGGGCTGTCTGTGATCGATTTGCCCACAATGTCCTGTGTTCGGGTCAGCTTGTTTTGGCTGTCGCTGTATGACCACTGAAGGACCGGCAGCAAATTGGACCGGCCAATTTCCTGGTACTGAAGGCCGGCATCACGTTCGCGTAATGCTGCTTGAAATTGGGCGTCGTTTTGCAAAGCCGCTTGATACGCCCTGAGCAAGTCGAGTGACCAAGCTGACGTGCTGGTCAACAACAGACTGACTGCGCTGCTCCAAAAGATGAATCGCATCATCACTCCTCACGCAGTGCGGAATGCGCACGATCCAAAATAGGGCGAATCAAGTAATTAAGCATCGTGCGCTCACCCGTTTTGACAAAAACTTCAACGGGCATGCCAGGCCGAACCTTTTCATCACGCAAGCGATGCACACCTTCGGCGGTGGCCTCCGCATACAGTTTGAAGTACGGCGCGCCGGTCTTCTCATCCGTTAACCGGTCTGCAGACACTTTGGTCACCATGCCAGACACACGAGGCGTCTTGCGTTGGTTGAAAGCCGTGAACATCAGCTCGACTGGCAAGTTGGGCTTGACCTTGTCGATCAGGTGAACAGGTACCTGCCCCTCAATTTCCAATCGTGCGTCTTGTGGCACAACATCCATGATGCGAAAGCCGGGGCTGATCACAGCACCAGGCGTGAAGACTGCCAAAGCCACCACCGCGCCATCCGCGGGGGACTTCACTTCGGTGTTGCTCAAAGCAAAATCGGCTGCAGCCAGGCGCTGTGCTGCACTTTCGGTATCTCGCTGCACATCGGTCAGCTGCGTTCGAACTTCCTTTTTGTATTCCTGCATGCGCTGTTCCTTGCGCATGGTGACTTCCTGGATTTGCTTTTCCAGGCGACCAATGTTGCCGGTGTCCTCGGCCAATGCACCTTTAAGTTGAGCACTTTGCCGATCAAGTTCCAGCATCCGGTTACGCGGGACATAGCCTTCGCTCGACAACTCACGCATGTTGGTCAACTGTTCTTCCATTGTGATCAGCTGGCTGCGTTTTTCCTGGCGCGATTGCAGCAAGCCCTTGAGTTGAAATTCAACACCCTGAATCGACTGATCCATGCTGGCCAGCTCGCTTTGGAGCGCCGCGCGGCGGCTTGCAAACAACTGCAGCTGCAACTGCAACAAGCTGGGCACACGGGGGTCGGCTTTGCTTGTGGACGCGCTCAGAAGCAAAGCTGGAAACTTCACGACCGCCGCACCCGTGTCTTCTGCTTTCAGTCGCGCCTCCATGGCGCGTCCGGTCAGCACCTGAAAGCGCATCATCTCAGCCTCTGCGCGAGCTTGTGTCACATTCATGCGGGCCAGCACCTGGCCGGCTTTGACCGCATCACCCTCGCGCACCAGCACTTCGTCCACGATGCCGCCAGTTGGGTGCTGCACAGACTTGCGGTTGCCAGCCACGATCACGGTGCCTTGCACCTGCACACCCTGGTCAAGCGGAGCCACGGCCATCCAACCCAGCGAGCCCAAAACCCCGGCCAGCACAATGATCCAGCCCCAACGGCTGTAGCTGCCTTCATCCAGAGGCCCGCCCGGCTCGGGCTTGGGGTTCACATCGGTGACTTCGGCGGTGGGCGTTGTTGGCATATTCATCTTCATTGACCTTCCTGGGGCGTAACCGGCGCTGCGCTCGCCTGTGCTTGTTGCTGTGCTTTGGCCATGGCTTCCATGACCTGCTGCGTTGGGCCGAAGGCCTGCAGCTGACCGTCACGGATGAACGCCAGCTTGGTGCTCAGTGCCAGAACATTGGCTCTGTGCGAAATCAGCACCACCGTTCGCCTGTTTTCACGCAGCCATTGCAAAGTTCTGCCCAAGGCGATATCGCCTGCTTCATCCAGGTTCGAGTTCGGCTCATCCAGCACGATCACGGGCGGTTGGCCGTAGAGCGCCCGGGCCAAGCCAATGCGCTGACGTTGACCTGCAGAAAGACTCGCGCCATCGTCGGTCAACTCAGTGTCATAACCTTTTGGAAAACGCAAAATCATCTCGTGCACACCTGCTTGCTGTGCTGCCGCAATCACCTGGGTCGGATCGGTTTGGCCAAAGCGAGCGATGTTCTCGCCGACAGTGCCCGCAAACAGTTCAATGTCTTGTGGCAGATAACCCAGGTAAGGACCCAACAAGTCTTTGTTCCACTGATGGATGTCGGCACCATCCAGTCGAACCTTGCCCAACTGGGGAGCCCACACGCCCACCAGCAAACGAGCCAGTGTGGACTTGCCTGAGCCGCTAGGACCAATCACTGCGAGCACATCGCCGGGCTCCAGGGCCATTGACACATTGTTGAGCACCGCCTGGCGTGTGCCGGGTGGGCCTGCAGTGACAGACTCCACGGACACTTTGCCTTGTGGTGGAGGCAAGGGCATGCCCGTTTCTCGCGGCGGATTGGCATCCAGCAAAGCCACCAGGCGTTCGCTCGCATTGCGCACGCCTGACCATTGACGCCAGACATTGATCAGCAGCTCCACGGGCCCGAGCACTTTGCCCATCAGAATGGAGCCGGCAATCATCATGCCGGGACTCATCTCGCCAATGATGACCAAATAGGCCCCCAAACCCAAGACCAGCGACTGCACTGACAACCTCACAAACCGGGTCGTTGCGCTGATGGTCCCCAGCTTTTCACTGACCTGGGCATGCTGGTTCAAAAACTTCTCGTGAACTGTGTACCACCGTGCGCGCAGGCTGGGCAGCATGCCCATGGCCTCTATCACCTCGGCATTGCGCAAGGTGTTGGTGGCCATGTTGCTGGATTGCACCTGCAGTTTGCTTGTATCGCTCAAAGGCGTGTGCGATACACGTTCGTTGATCACTGCCAAAAGCACCAGAACGGCGGCACCACACAAAGCGAACACGCCCACCCAGACATCAAAGATGAACAAGACGACGAGGTAGATCGGAAACCATGGCACATCCATGAAGGCAAACAGACCGTTGCCCGTGACGAACTGACGGATGGTGGCCAGATCGTTGAGTGACTGACCCGCTGGAGAGCCGACTTTTTTGAGGTTTTGCTCAAACGCAGCGGTGTAGACCCGTTTGTTCAGCTCCAGATCGATCTTGGAGCCAATCCGGATCACCATCAGGCTGCGCACGTACTCCAAAGCGCTGATGAATACAAAAAAGAAAAGCATCAGCAAGGTCAACATCAGCAGCGTCATCTTGTTGCTGCTGGGCAGGGCTCTGTCGTAAACCTGCAACATGTAAATCGACGGCGTCAGCATCAGCAGATTGATCACCATGCTGAAGACCACCACCGTGCGCAACACGCCTTTTTGAGCTTTGAGTGCCTCGCCTATCTCGCCCTTGCGAAGCTTTTCAAACACTGTCATTTGAACCCCATCTTTAAAACGTTATTCGTTGAAATCGAAATTTGGTAATTATGTTTATTTATTATTTAAATTTGAGTAAATAGCAACTTTAAGATTGGTATTTACTGATTTTTTCGAATGTTAAACATAAATATCTAAATTCAATCCATGAATTCTAGATCAAAACCGTCAAATTGCGGCATAAATTGGCAAAAATAATGTAAAGTGTGATGATTGTTGGAAGTATTAAATATGCTAACATGGTAGGGATAACATTAAAAAAGAGAAAAATGTTTGACCATTTTCACGCAGGAATCGGTATGCCCATTCGATCGTCAGGACGTCCCTTGGACGCTTCGTTTGCCTCGCTAACAAGCGGGCGATGCGGTTATTCGCCTCTACAGGTCAGGGGTGGCCATCTCTGTGCCGTAGACAGGATGGGTCAGGCATTTGGTCTTCGCAGTTTTTTGATCCAGTCCGACAGCGTTGCTGTCCAAAGGTTGTCCGTGGCAAATGCCATCGCGTTGCAGCAAAGCGACTCGGCAGCCCACACAACCCCCATCCAGTTTTAAGAATCCAGGAGAGTTCTCATGTCCGCAGTTAATACACAAATTCTGTTTATCGATAGCCGCGTTGCCAATATCGATGCTTTGCTGGCCAATGTGGCCCCTGGCGTTGATGTCGTCCTGTTGAACGGCGCTGAGCATGGCTTGGTTCAAATGGCTGCAGCATTGGAAGGCCGCACAGATGTAAGTGCTATCCATGTGATTTCCCACGGCGGTAGTGCCTACATGACCTTGGGCTCGGGCACGCTTGACATGGCGGCACTGGGGGCATACACAGATGCTTTGGCAGCGATCAAGTCCAGCTTGACCGAAGATGCTGACGTCCTGCTCTACGGTTGCGATGTGGCGGCCGCAGATGCGGGGCGTGCTTTCATTGATGCGCTGGCGATGGCCACGGGTGCTGATGTTGCTGCCTCAGTGGATGTCACTGGCTCTGCGCTGTTTGGTGGGGACTGGACGCTGGAGGCGGCAACAGGTTCGATTGAGGCTGCAACCCCAATCACCCAAGAGGGTCAAGACGCTTTTGACGCCAGTCTTGCCTTGCCGGGTGCGCACAGTGCCAAAGTGGGCAGCGAAGTGTTTCTGGGTGGTAACTACATCGAGCTGGGTATCAGCTCGGTCGGCTCTTTTGGTACCAGTGGCAGCAAGCCTGCCAACTTCCTTGGTACAAGCCGCTCCACCAAGATTGGCATGAGCAATGATGCCGATGGTTTTGGTGTGGGCACCAACCTTGCCATCGACTACTTCCTGCCCGGTTCGCCCGAAGAGCGCTGGGCAGTGGGTTACAACGGTAACCAGACCGCCAGTGCTTCGGCACTGGCCGGCAGTAGCGGCACCATCAGTGTCACTGGCGTCAGCAACGACTCGTCAGGCGATACGCTCAAAGCGACCCATACTGCTGTGGCCAACAATGCTCTGCGCGTTCAGCAGATCATCAGTTTCGGTGTCAACGACAAATTCTTCAAGAACACGGTCACACTGACCAACACCACCGGGTCTACCCAGACCGACGTGCGCTTCATGCGTTCGTTTGACCCGGACAACACCGTGTTTTACGGTGGTGGTTATTCCACATTCAACCGCGTGGATGAGCAATCGGCTGCCAGTGGTGGCAATGCTGTGGTGTCTGCCACCAGCCTGAACGACAGCTACAAAACTGCCGCGGGAAGCACCGCCAAGATCTTCTTTTACTCGAACGAGTCAACTGCGCGCGTGGCCGCTTTCGGGTTCAGCAACCGCAATCCCTACGCCGTGCCGACACAGGCCGAGGGCTACTCGATTCAGACCGATGGTGGTATTTCCATCATGTTTGCGGTAGGTTCTTTGGCCGCCGGAGAGTCCAAGACCATCACGTACTACACATCGTTGGACACGCGTCCGGTGGCGGAAACGGTCGCTGCCATCGAGACTGTGGCCACCGTCCCCAACGTGGCCCCCACCTTTGCCGGACCGACATACGACGGCAGTCTGAGCAATGTTGCCGATACCTTAGGCAACGACAGCTTTGCCAACCTGACCGGCCGACTGAACGCCAGTGACAGCGACGGCGGCACCATGGCCTACACCGGCAGCGCCACAGGCGTCTATGGCCGTCTGGTCGTCAACAACAACGGCACGTTCACCTTCTTTGTGAACAACAGCGCGGTCCAGGCCCGCACCACCAGCACCACCGAGACATTCAACGTCTCCGTGTCAGACGGTCAGGGCGCCAGCACCAACGGCACACTGCAATTCACCATCAACGGTGCCAACGACGCCCCTGTGATCGCCAACAGCGCTTCGCCTGTAACTTTGGTGGCCATTCAAGAGGATCCGGCGGCCAACGCTGGCGCCACAGTTTCAAGCTTGTTGGGTCCTCGCTTCACAGATCGTGATACGGGTTCCAGTTTGGGTGGTGCTGTCATCACCAACAACTCGGCCGATCCATCACATGGCACTTGGCAATACAGCACCAATGGCACGACCTGGTACGACGTGGGTGTAGTGTCGGCAACCAGCGGCCTGGCACTGAGTGCCTCCACGCTGATGCGATTCAACCCTGCTGCCGATTGGAATGGCACGCCGACAGCGCTGACCATCTTCGCAACCGACAACCTGTACGCTGGCACCTACACCAGCGGCGCAAGTCGCGCAATTGAGACCAACTTGTCTGCATCAGGCGTGTCGCTTAACTGGGTGGAAGTGGGCATCACTGTGACCGCCGTGAACGACGGCCCCCGTTTTTCGCCAAGCGGCCCTGTCAACATTGGTCTTGCTGATACTGCAGCTGCAGACATTGCAGGTACTTTGACGCTGACAGGCAGCCTGTCGGGTACAGCAGTTGCCACCGACCCTGAAGGATCTACTCCCGTCACATACAGCATTCGCGGTGGCAGCGAGGTCAGCGGCGTTTGGACCTTGCAGGGTCTCTATGGTCAGCTCACCCTGAACACCAACGTTTCTCCAGCAGCTTGGACCTACACCCCCAACAAGCTCGACATCATCAACGCACTGCCTGTTGATGCAACGGTGACCGACACATTTGACCTGCGTGCCGTCGATCCTGCAGGGGCTTTCGGCT
>JACCDS011983446.1_pt1 | contig 10131 bp, 11 predicted proteins | sample 7446441 | NCBI WGS metagenome assembly JACCDS01 (sample SAMN15323445, study PRJNA562643) | freshwater metagenome | isolation source: river surface water | place: USA:Blue River Watershed | collected 2017-08-17 | reverse complement strand
CGCGCTGGTGTACGGCCAGATGAACGAGCCGCCGGGCGCCCGCATGCGCGTCGCGCTGTCGGCCCTCGCGATGACGGAATATTTCCGCGACGAGAAAAACCAGGACGTGCTCCTCTTCGTCGACAATATCTTCCGCTTCTCGCAGGCCGGTTCCGAGGTGTCCGCTCTCCTCGGCCGCTCCCCGTCGGCCGTCGGTTACCAGCCGACGCTCGCCAACGAGATGGGCACGCTCCAGGAGCGCATCACCTCGACGAAGAAGGGTTCGATTACGTCGTTCCAAGCCGTCTACGTGCCCGCGGACGATCTCACCGATCCGGCCCCGGCGAACACGTTCGCCCACCTTGACTCCACGATCGTGCTGGAGCGCTCCATCGCCGAGCTCGGTATTTACCCGGCCGTCGATCCGCTCTCCTCGGTCTCGAAGGCCCTTCAGGCCGACATCGTCGGCGACGAACACTACAAGGTCGCCCGCGAAGTGCAGCGCGTCCTCCAGCGCTACAAGGATCTTCAGGACATCATCGCGATTCTCGGCCTCGACGAATTGTCCCCCGAGGACAAGCAGACCGTCTACCGCGCCCGCAAGATCCAGCGTTTCCTCTCGCAGCCGTTCCACGTCGCCGAAGTCTTCACGGGCTCGCCCGGCAAATACGTCTCCGTCAAGGAAACGGTCCGCGGCTTCAAGATGATCCTCGACGGCCAGCTCGACGACGTCGCCGAGGGCGATTTCTACATGAAGGGCGGCATCGACGAGGTGCTCGCCGCCTCCAAGAAGGCCTGACGACGGCAGTAGCGAGTAGAAAGTAGCGAGTAGCGAGCATCACGCATAACTCCTTCGGTCTACTCACCACTCGCTACCCGCTACCCACTACTTCAGCACCATGCCTCTGACCCTCGAAATCGTCACGCCCGACGCGCGCGTCTACACCGACACGATCGACTCCGTCGTCATCCCGACGGTCGAAGGCGAAGTCGGCATTTTGCCCGGGCACATTCCGTTGCTCACGCAGGTTGAGGATGGCGAACTCCGCGTGACCAAGGGAACCGAGACCTTGCTCTTGGCCGTCAGCGGCGGCTTCGCCGAAGTCGAAGGCGACCGCGTCCACGTCCTTGCCGAACACGCCATCTCCGAAGAGAAGATCGACGAGAAGGCCGTGGAAGAAGCCCTCAAGCGCGCCGAAGCCCAGATCTCCGACGCCAAGAACCTCGATCCGCAGGAGTACGAGCGGCTGCAAGGCCTTGTGCGTTACTCCGGCGTACAGCTCGCGGTCAAACGCCGCCGGCGCTGACCCGATCCGGATTACGATTCCTCAACCCGGTCGAGCGACCGGGTTTTTTTCTGCCCGCTCCGGACGCCGCGGCTCCGCGCCATCCCGCTCCCACCCGACGAGCCGCAGCCCATGATCAAAGCTCCGCAAGCCGTGCGCGGCGGGGCAGGGGACAAATTCGCTAGAATCAGGAGAATTCCCGCAGTTCCTCGCCCTTTTTCTTGCCCCACGATGAAACCGAGTCTCAGTATGCCCGTCCTTGACGTTGAAATGAGCTCCTTCGCCCCCACCACCTTGCCCCTCTGCCAGCTGCCCGCTGGTTCCCTGGGTCGGGTCCGCGGGCTCACGGGCGATTCCGATTTTTGCCAGCGCGTCCGGGAAATGGGCTTCGGCGAATCGGCCTTTGTCACCAAAGTCGGCGGCAGCGGCCCCTTTATTTGCCAAGTGAACGGCAACCGCATCGCCCTCAGTCACAGCGCCGCGATGTGCATCCAGGTCGAGCCATTGCGCCGCCGTTAAGCGCGTCGGTCCACCCATGACGCTGTCCGAACTCACCGTCGGCGCTTCCGCCGTCGTCCGCGAATTTCCCAAAGCGGGATCCGCCTTCCTCCGGCTCCGCGAGATGGGTCTGCTCGCCGGCACGCGGATCACGTTGATCAGGACGGCTCCGCTCGGCGATCCGCTCGAAATCAAGGTCCGCGGCTACCACCTCACGCTCCGGAAATCCGAAGCCGATCACGTCGTGGTCGAGCCCGTGGTCTGACATGGCGCTCCCTCCGCACATCGCCGCCGCGCCGCCGAGTCCGGCCACGCGCCAACCGACCTACGCCCTCGTCGGCAATCCCAACTGCGGCAAAAGCACGCTCTTCAACGCGCTCACCGGCCTGAAACAAAAGGTCGGCAACTATCCCGGCGTCACGGTCGAAAAGAAAATCGGCACCGCCTACTCCCAGCACGGCCAGCCGATCACCGTGATCGATCTGCCCGGCGCCTATTCGCTCGCGGCGCGTTCGCCTGACGAAGCCGTGACCCGCGACGTCCTCCTCGGGCGCCGCGCCGACACGCCGCAGCCCGACCGCATTCTCTGCATCATCGATGCGACGAATCTCGAACGGAATCTCTACCTCGTGCACCAGATTCTCGATCTGGGCCGGCCGGTGATTCTCGTCCTCAACATGATGGACGTAGCCCTCCAGGCCGGGCTGGAAATTCAGGCGGAACGGCTCGAGCAGGAACTCGGCATCCCCGTCATTCCGTGCGAAGCGGTGAACGGCAAGGGCGTGATCGAATTGAAAGTGGCGATGAGCCGCTCAGATCTGCCGTTGCCGCGCCATGCCTGGGATGTACCTGCCGCCATCGCGCCCGCCGTGGCGGAATTGCAGGCCTCGCTCGTGACCCACGACCGGAAGTTGCCGCTGAGCGCGCGCGCCGAGGCCCTGCTGCTGCTGACGGATCAGGACTCGGTGCGCGTCGCCGGATCGACGCCGCTCAGTGCGCGCACGGCGGAGATTCTCAAAACGTGGCAGCAACGTTGGGAAAGCGAAGGCACCGACTGGGCCGGCATGCTGGTCAACGCGCGCTACGACTCCATCGGCCGGATTGCCGCGCAGGTGGTAACTCAGGCGGGAGCAACCGGGCCGACGATATCGGACAAGATCGACGCCTACGCGACGCATCCGCTCTGGGGCTGGCTCATGCTCGGCAGCGTGATGGGCCTGCTGTTCCTCAGCATCTTCACGCTGGCGGAGTATCCGATGAACCTGATCGACGATCAGATGGCCAATCTCGCCGATTGGGTGAAAGGCGCGATGGGCGAGGGCGACCTGCGCGATTTGATCACCGACGGCGCGATCGCCGGCGTCGGCGGCGTGATCATCTTTCTGCCGCAAATCCTGATTTTGTTTTTCTTCATCGGTCTGCTCGAGAGCACGGGCTACATGGCGCGCGCGGCCTTCATCATGGACCGGCTGATGAGCCGCGTGGGCCTGAACGGAAAATCCTTCATCCCGCTGCTCGGTTCCTACGCCTGCGCGATTCCCGGCATCATGGCGACGCGCACGATCGAAGATCACAAGGACCGCATCGTCACGATTCTCGTCGCGCCGCTCATGAGCTGCTCGGCGCGGTTGCCGGTTTACCTGCTGATGATCGCGGCGCTCGTGCCCGGCGACCGCGTTCCCGTCGGCACCAAGGTCGGCATCATGCTACTGATGTACACGCTCGGCACCGTCGGCGCTTTCGGTTTCGCGTGGCTGTTCAAGCGCACCCTGCTGAAGGGCGCGCCGCCGGTCATGATCATGGAACTGCCGCCGTACCGCCTGCCCGGCGTGCGCGATGTGGTTTTCCAGATGCTCGAGCGCGGGTGGCTCTTCCTCCGGCGCGCCGGCACCGTGATTCTCGGGATCAGCATCGTGCTGTGGTTCCTGTCCGCGTATCCGAAAGCCCCGGACGGCGCGACCAACCAGCAGCAACTTGCGCAGAGCTTCGCCGGCCGGGCCGGGCATGCGCTCGAGCCCGCGATCGCGCCGCTGGGCTTCGACTGGCAGATCGGCATCGGCCTGATCAGCTCGTTCGCCGCCCGCGAGGTCTTCGTTTCCACGATGGGCGTCGTATTCAACGCCGAGGCCGAGGACGACGATACCGCGCCGCTCCGGAAGGCGTTGCTGGAAGCGAAATGGCCGGACGGCCGCGCGCTCTTCACGCCGCTCGTCTGTTTCACGCTGATGATCTTCTACGTGTTCGCGATGCAGTGCATCAGCACGATCGCGGTGGTGCGGCGGGAAACGAATTCCTGGCGCTGGCCGCTCTTCCAACTCGGCTACATGACCGGCACGGCGTGGGTGTTGAGTTTCATCGTCTTCCAGAGCGGCCGCGCCCTCGGTTTCTGAGCCTGCCATGACGCCCGAAACCCAATCCGTCGCCGCCCTGGGCGTGGTCGCCCTGACCTTGCTGGCCTTTGCGGTCCGCGCTTGGCGCCAGCGCCGTCGCCCGGCCGGTTGCGGCGGCGGCTGCGCCTGCCCGACGGTCAAATTCAAGCGGGGTTAATTCACCGTCCGGGTACTTGGCGCTAGGGGATTTTCCTTCGTGCGTTTCCGCCGCGGCCTCCGCTAGATCTTTTCCCACCATGGAAGTCATCATCCGCGATTCGGCCGAGACGGGTTGCATTCTGGGCGCCAAGATCATGGCCAGCGTCGTCCGGGAAAAGCCCGACGCCGTGCTCGGCCTCGCCACCGGACGCACGCCGCTGCGGCTCTATCAGGAACTGATCCGCCTCCACCGCGACGAGGGCCTCGATTTCAGCCGCGTCACGACTTTCAACCTCGACGAGTACGTCGGCCTGCCCCCGACGCATTCGCAGTCTTACCGGTTTTTCATGCAGGAAAATCTCTTCCGCCACATCAACATCGATGTGAAGCGGACGCATGTGCCCGACGGCGTCGCGCCCGATCTGCATGCCGAATGCCGTTCCTACGAGAAGCGCATCGCCGACGCCGGCGGCATCGACATCCAGTTGCTCGGCCTCGGCCGCAACGGCCACATCGGTTTCAACGAGCCCACCGGCTCGCTGCGGTCCCGCACGTGGATCAAGATTCTTTCCGAGCAGACTTTGAAGGACAACAGCGAGGTCTTCGGTTCCTTCGAGGCGATGCCGAAGCACGCGCTCACGATGGGCGTCGGCACGATTCTCGATGCGAAGCGCTGCCTGCTGCTCGCTTTCGGTCCGGCCAAAGTCCGCGCCGTCGAAGACATGGTCGAAGGTCCGCTCGCGGCGATTTGCCCCGGCTCCGCGCTGCAGCTGCATCCGCGCGCCACCGTGATTCTCGACGAGAATTCCACCGCCGGCCTGCACTACGCCGACCACTACCGCTGGATCGACGCGCACAAGTTCGACTGGCAGCGCACGAAGTGAGGAAAACGTCCGCCCGGCCCGACCTGCATCAGGCGGCCGCCGGCTCCGCGCGGCGCACTTTCGCGATCGGCAGCACGCCGACGGCGGCGATCAGACAAAGCACGCCCGCGCCGATGAAGGCCGGCGCGTAGCTGCCGAAATTCGTCCGCAACGCCCCGGCCGTGTAGGCCGCAAACGCGGCGCCCAACTGGTGGCTCGCGACCACCCAGCCGAAGACGATGCTCGCCTTTTCGCGGCCGAAGACCTCGCCCGTCAACCGCACCGTCGGCGGTACCGTCGCGATCCAGTCGAGACCGTAGAACACCGCGAACAGCCCCAGGCCGAGCGCCGGTCCCTGCAGCGCCTGCGGCAAAAAGAGCAGCGAGATCCCGCGCAGGCCGTAGTACCCAAAAAGCAGATACCGGCAGTTGTAGCGGTCGCTCAGCCAGCCGCTCGCCGTCGTCCCGAGCAGATCGAACAAACCCATCGCCGCGAGCAGGGAGGCCGCGCGCACCTCGGGGATGCCGCAATCGAAGGCCGCGGGAATCAGGTGCGTGCCGATCAGGCCGTTGGTACTCGCCCCGCAGACGAAGAACGACCCGGCCAGCAGCCAGAAGTCCCGCACCCGGACCGCTTCCGCGAGCACGGCGAGCGCGCGCGCCGCGGGATTGCCCGTCCGGACCGCAGCACCGGCCGGGTCCGGCGGACCGTCTTCGCCGTAAGGTCGGCGGCCCACGTCGCGCGGATCGTCGCGCATGAAGAACCAGATCAGGGGCACCACCGCCAACGTCGCCGCCGCCACGATCCAGGGTGCGGCCCGCCAGTCGCCACCGTTGGTCACCGCGGTGGCCAGCGACGGCAGGAACACCAGCTGGCCCGTTGCGGTGCTCGCGGTGAGCACGCCCATCACCAACCCGCGGCGTTGCGTGAACCAGCGGTTGGCCACCGCGGCGCCGAGCACGGTCGCGGCCAGGCCCGAGCCCGCGCCGACGACGAAGCCCCACAAAATCACGAAATGCCAATACGCGGTCGCCCAGGTCGAGAGTCCGTACCCGGCGCTCAGCAGCAGCATGGCCGCGATCATCGTGCGGCGCAGGCCGAAGCGCTGGTACAGCGCCGCCGCGAAAGGACCGATCAGACCGTAGAGGAAAATGTTCACCGCGACGATCGACGACACCTTGGCGCGGCTCCATTGGAACTCGTTGCCGAAGGGCAGGAGCGTCACGCCCGGAGTCGCGCGCGCGCCGGCGGCGGCGAGGAGCGTCACGAAGGTCACGCCGGCCACGATCCACGCGTAGTGGAATTTCGGTTTCTCCCCGGCGGACTGGTCGGAGCGGCTCATCGCGGACGCGGACGGTGCGGGGTGGGCCGGCGGCCGGCAAGCGGCCCCTTGCTGTGCGCCGTGGATTCGGCGGGCGCTGTTTCGCGGCCCCGCGCGGCCGACGGCACGAGTCCGGCGTCAGCGTTTCTCTTCCATCAGGCCGACGAGGTTGTCCTCGGGATCGCGCACGAAACCGATCCACAATTCGTGATCCGGCATTTTGGCGGCGAGCTGCGGGGCGCGTTCGTTTTTCGCTCCGCGCGCGACGATGGCGGCGTGCGCGGCGACGATGTCGTGCACCTTGAAATAAAGCACCGAGTTCTTCCCGGGTTCACCGTGGCCCTGGGGCGTCGACAGCATGAGCCGCACGGAGCCCGCGGCGAAGAACGCGAGGTTCGGCCCGGCGGCAAACAGCAGCTTCAGCCCGAGCACGTCGCGGTAGAACTCCGTGGCGTGGGCGACGTCCGCAACCGTGAAGGCGATCTGGCCGAGGTCGGACAGGGCGGGGGAGGGAGCGGGCGGCGTGGGCATCGCGATCGGGAAACGGACGGGTTTTCCGCGGGCTCAATGCCCGGCGGGCGCCGCGGGTTTGAAGGCGACGGCGAAATAGACGGCGGCGAGGATGAAGGCGAAGCTGACGGCGTAGTTCCACGTCAGTTTCTCGCCTAGCACGAGCCACGCGAAGACGACAAAGACGAGCAAGGTGATCACCTCCTGCGCGATCTTGAGCTGGTAGCCGCTCATGCCGTTGGCGTAGCCGATCCGGTTGGCGGGAACCATCAGGCAGTATTCAAAAAACGCGATACCCCAGGAAATCAAAATCACGGTCCAGAGCGATTTGCCCTCGAAGAACTTCAGCTTCAGCTGCCCGTACCAGGCGAGCGTCATGAAAATGTTGGAGGCAACGAGGAGGAGGAGAACCTTCATGGTTTGAAAAACAGCTCGCTTGGTCGTACCAGCGCAGGCCGCAGCCGGATCATGCGGCGCAACGCCGCCGGCCGCGCTCAGGCGCGGTAATACTCGCGGAACCAGGCCACGAATCGCCGCAGGCCTTCCTCGAGCGGCACCTTCGGCGCGAAACCGATCGCGGCCTGCACGCGCGTGAGGTCGGCGCAGGTTTCGAACATGTCGCCCGGTTGCGGCGGCAGCAGCTCGATCTCGGCTTTCCGCCCGAGCAGTTCCTCGAGCATGCGGACGAAGAGCAACGTCTCGACGGGACGGTGGTGCCCGAGATTGAAGATCCGCAGCGCCGGATTCGCGTCGGCACCCGCGGCCGTGCCGACCTTCAGGCCCGCCGCGCGCGTCGCCGCCGTCGCCGGCACGGGTTGGGCGCGGTCGGCGGGCGGGTAGAGCAGCACCTTCACGACGCCGTCGACGATGTCGTCGACGTAGGTGAAGTCGCGGAGGTTTTTGCCGGCGTTGAAGAGTTTCAGCGGTTTGCCCTCGAGGATCGCGCGCGCGAACAGCGTCGGCGCCATGTCCGGCCGACCCCAGGGTCCGTAGACGGTGAAGAACCGCAGCCCGGTGAGCGCGAGGCCGTGGTTGTGCGCGTAGCTGTGCGCCATGAGCTCGTTGGCCTTCTTGGTGGCCCCGTAGTACGAGATCGGCTGGTCGGTGTTGTCGTCCTCGCGGAACGGCGGTTTCGCCCCCGCGCCGTACACGCTGCTGCTCGAGGCGAAGACGAGGTGCTTCGGCGGCGTGCGCCGGCAGGCCTCGAGCACGCTGGCGAAACCGTCGAGGTTGCTCCGCGTGTACGCGGCGGGCTGCTCCATGCTGAAGCGCACGCCGGGCTGCGCTCCGAGATGGACGACGTAGTCCGGTTTGAAATGCGCCGTCAGCCCCGCGAATTTTTCCGCGTCGGCGAAATCCGCCTGCAGGAAACGGAAATCCGGCAGCGGCGCCAACTGCTCCAGCCGGGCGCGCTTCAGCGCGGGATCGTAGTAGTCGGAGAGATTGTCGACGCCCAGCACCTCGCAGCGCTTCGTCTCGGCGAGCCGCCGGGCCGTGTGGTGGCCGATGAAGCCGGCGACGCCGGTGACGAGAACTTTCATCCGCGCGTGATACGGGAGCGGGGCGGATTGTTGAAGCGCAAACGCGAACCGGCGCCGCGCGGCGACTGTGCCGGTGCGGCTATGACAAGATTGTGAGCAAGTTTTCGAAAACGACGCTTGAACGCCGAAACCTGCGCCCTTTACCTTGCGCCGTTTCTGTCCCCGAACACGTTCACCGCATGAAGATCAAAGCCTATCTCAAGCCGCAATGCGGTTGGTCCAATGGCGTCCGTGCGATTTTGCGCAAACACAGCCTGCCGTTCGAAGACATCGACATCATCAACCACCGTGAAAACTACGCGGAGATGGTGCAAAAGTCCGGCCAGCCCCTCTCGCCCTGCGTCGAAGTCGACGGCGTGATGCTCGCGGACGTGTCCGGCGAGGAAGTCGAAAATTATCTCCTCAGCAACGACCTGGTGAAACCGGTGGACGTCCGTCCGGACGTCCCGACGAACGCGGGTTGCTCGGATGAAGAGCACGCCAAAATGGCCACCAAAACGATCCGCTTCTTCTAGTTCGCACGCCGAGAGCACTCCGCACACACAAATTTCACGGGCCGCTCTCGCACACGACGAGAACGGCCCTTTTTTTGCTCTACGTGGCCATCCCCGAACCTCCGCCCCACCTTTTCCCACGCCTTTTCCGATTCTGACGACATGAACCACACCTCCAGCGACAGCCCATTGCCGACCGCCCAGCAGCCCGTCCGTTCGCCCGGTCTGCCGCCGAAACAAGGCCTCTGCGATCCGTGGTTCGAACACGAGGCCTGCGGCGTCGGCTTCATCGTCAACCTGCACGGCAAGAAGTCGCACCAGACGGTCAGCGACGGCCTCCAGATCCTCCGCAATCTCGACCACCGCGGCGCCAGCGGCGCGGAAATCAACACGGGCGACGGCGCCGGCATCCTCATCCAGATGCCGCACAAGTTTTTCGCCGAGGTCTGCAAATCCTCCCGCATCACCCTCCCCGAAGCCGGCCAGTACGGCACCGGCCTCGTCTTCCTGCCGCGCAACCCCACCGTCCGCCGCAAGGTCGAGGAAAAGTTCGAGCAAGTCGTCCAGGCCGAAGGCCAGGTTTTCCTCGGCTGGCGCACCGTCCCGACCAACAGCGCCTCCCTCGGCGACACCGCTCTTTCCTGCGAGCCCTTCATGCGCCAGGCGTTCATCGGCCGCAGCGAAGGCCTCGACGACCTCGCTTTCGAGCGGAAGCTCTACGTCATCCGCAAGCGTTCGTATTCCGAGATCCGCACGTCGACGCTCCCCGGCGCGGAGTACTGGTACGTTGCCAGCCTCTCGACGCGCACCCTCGTCTACAAGGGCATGCTCACGACCGATCAGGTCGACAACTACTTCCCCGACCTGAAGCACCCGGCGATGGAGTCCGCGATGGCCCTCGTCCATTCGCGTTTCTCGACCAACACCTTCCCGAGCTGGGAGCGCGCCCACCCGTACCGCTTCCTCGCGCACAACGGCGAAATCAACACCCTCCGCGGCAACATCAACTGGATGCACGCCCGCCAGGCCCTCTTCGACAGCCCGCTCTTCGGCGACGACATCAAGAAGATCCTCCCGATCGTGAACCCCAACGGTTCCGACTCGTCGATGT
>JACCDS011853460.1_pt1 | contig 10131 bp, 9 predicted proteins | sample 7446441 | NCBI WGS metagenome assembly JACCDS01 (sample SAMN15323445, study PRJNA562643) | freshwater metagenome | isolation source: river surface water | place: USA:Blue River Watershed | collected 2017-08-17 | reverse complement strand
CATTTAAGTCAAGTAGTCCAATATTTAGGCTACTTGAGATATTTGAGTGAAATAAAAAGTTTTGTTTTAAATCTTTTGTAATTGCATCCTGAAAAGAGCCAAAATTTTCAAATTTCTCTTTTAGGAAATATTCTAATTGTAAAGATGCTTCGTCAAAAGTTGTTGGATAATAAAAATCATCGTTCATTTTTCCTACACTTTTAAATTTTTTGCAATACTCTTTTGCTTCTTTTATAAACTCATTTTCAAATGCTAAAGTAGGGGATATTTTAATATCTTTGTGAAGTTTTTTTCTATTTTCTTCATCAAAACTGTATTTATCAAAAAGAGGTTTTCCATTATCCATAAATATATTTAACTCTTTTCTTCTGTTGATATAAAACTTATGCAAAAACTTGTTTTTATCTTTTGGATTTATGAAGTTTGGATTTTTTAAAGTGATAATATTTTGAAAGTTTTTAAAGACTTTTTTTTCTAAATAATTATCGAAAAGTTCGTAAATAAAAATTTCTTCATTTTTGTATTTTTGTATATAACTTTCATCTTCAAAATATTCAACAGAAATATTATTCTCCGATAGATATTTTTCATAAAATTTCATAGAAGCCCTATGAAGTATTAGTTTTTGAATATGGAAATCATATTGGCTAAAAAATAGAGGTTCTTCTATTAAGAGCACTTTTTTATTTACAAAATTTGATAGATTCTTAAATAGTTGATTTGGGTAAAGCATGAATATTTTCATAATATAATTGACACTTTTTTAAATTGATTTGGAACTTTTCAAAAAAGCAAAATAACAAATGTTATAATGCTTTTTTGATAATATTATTCATTAAAATCAAACGCTATATTTCACATAAACATTAACTACTAAAACCTTAAAAATTTTAGTAACGCCAAATTCGGTTTTTTTTAAGCTATTTTAATTTAGCTTAGAGGAATTATATGTAAATTAAAAGTTTTTTTGTATCTATTTTATGTAATTTAATGTTGATTATTTAAGATAATAAATGATAAAATTATAAACTTATTAAGATAAAAAATAATAAAGGTATATAGTGAAGAATCTCTTAGAAATCGAGAAATGGTTAAAAGAACATTCAATAAATAATTATATGATTTCTGAAGACTTACATATTACAGTTCAAGGTAATGTAAATTTAAATCAAAAATTAAAAGTTAAAAAACTACCTGTTAAATTTAAATTGGTAGATGGATATTTTGATATAAGTAATAATGAATTAGTTTCTTTAGAAGGATGTCCTAAAATCGTTACAAGAGATTTTAATTGTTCAAAAAATAATTTAACTTCATTATTTGAAGGACCAATAGAAGTTGGCGACCTTGATTGTTCGTATAATCAGTTAAAAAGTTTATCATATGCACCAAAAGAAGTAAAAGGAAATTTTGATTGTTCATATAATCAAATAGAATCTATAAAAGGAATGCCAAGAACAATTAAGGGAAATTTTAATTGTTCAAATAACAAAATTGCTTCACTAAAGGGTGGTCCTAAAAATGTGGATTTAAATTTTGATTGTTCTGATAATTTAATTGAAACATTAACTGGTGGTCCAATATGTGTTGGTCAAAATTATAGTTGTATTAGAAATAATTTAACTGATCTAGATGGTGTTGCAGATGAAATAGGCTGGGATTTAATTACTGATGTTAGATTAAATCATGTAGCAAATACTCATAGTGCAGAAGAAAATATTTGGAGATATAAAGGAGCAGAAGCTATTTCTCATATTTATAAGCCAATTGTTGCACTTACAAATATAGAAGATATTAGTAGATGGCTTAAAAAACATGAAATAAGAAGTTTTACTATTTTAAAAGATAATTCTGTGAATGTACATGGAGATGTTAGATTATCAAATAAATTAGCTAATCTACTAAAATTGCCACTAAGTTTTAATATTGTGGAGGGTGATTTTGATATTAGTGATAACGAATTAACTTCATTAGAAGGTGGTCCAAAAAAAGTTCAAGGAAGCTTTATGTGTCACAATAATGAGATATTTTCTCTTAAAGGTGGACCAAAAGAAGTAGGTGGTAGTTTTATAGTTTTAAAGAATAATATAACTTCTTTAGAACATTCGCCAACTTTGGTAAAAGAAGATTTTATATGTTCACATAATCCCATAAAAGAATTAGATGGTATAAATACAGTTCTTGGATATATTTTTACAGGTGTGTATGTACCAAATATAAAATGCCAAAAATATGTTTATAAAGGTGTTACAACATATAAATATCCAGCAGATTTTGTTATGAAATATTTAGATAAAAGATATATTTCTTTGACCGATGAAGAAAAAGCTTTTGAAGAAACAAGAAAAAATCTTGAAAAAGTTATTTCAAAAATGCTAGTTCAAGGAACATTATCAAAAGAGATGATTAATGATAATTTAGTAAATAACTTAACTAAATATCATTTGGATCAATTAAAATCAAAAGTTTTAGCAATAAAATATCCAGCTGAAGATGATAGTAAAATAAAACAACTAACAGAAGATGAAATTATGAGATTAGCATTCGAAAAAGAGATTTAAGAGTATAAATTAAGTCTTAAATAGATTTTTTTGGCTATAATCGCTTCAAATAAATGAAAATAAAATATATGGAGAGAATTATATTATGGTTCAAACTGTCAATCTAAAAAAAGCTTTTGGTCCAAGAGTTTTATTTCAAGATATAAATTTAAAATTAGATGCTGGTAAAAGATATGGATTAATTGGTGCAAATGGTGCTGGTAAAACTACATTCTTAAAAATCTTATCTGGACAAGAAGAAGCAACCGAGGGTGAAGTACAAGTTCAAAGTGGAAAAAAAGTAGGGGTTTTATCACAAAATCAATTTGCTTATGAAAACAATACTATTTTTGATGCTGTTCTTTTAGGAAATAAAAGATTACATGATGCTGTAAAAGAGAAAGAAGAGCTTTATATGAGTCCAGAGTTTACTGATGAAGTAAACAATAGATTGGCCGAACTTGAAATCATCTGTTGTGAAGAAGATCCAACTTATGAGTATGATGTAAAAATTACAAGAATATTAGAAGATTTAGGATTTCCAGCTTCATCTCATCAAGATTTAATGAGCACATTAACAGGTGGAAATAAATTTAAAGTTCTTTTAGCTCAAGTTTTGTATCCAAAACCAGATGTTCTATTTTTAGATGAGCCTACGAATAACCTTGATATTGCAACAATTGGTTGGTTAGAAAATCAATTACAACATCACGATGGAACAATGGTAGTTATCTCTCACGATAGACACTTTTTAAATGCTGTTTGTACGCATATTTTAGATGTTGATTTCAAACAAATTAGAGAGTTCACAGGAACTTATGATGATTGGTATATTGCTTCAACTTTAATTGCAAAACAAAATGAAAAAGATGTTAGTAAAAAATTAAAAGAAAAAGAAGAACTTGAAAAATTCATCGCTAGATTTAGTGCAAATGCTTCAAAAGCAAAACAAGCAACTTCAAGACAAAAACAACTTGATAAACTTGATGTTGGTGCAATCCAAGTATCAAGTAGAAGAGATCCATCGATCATCTTTAAACAAAAAAGAGAAGTTGGTAAAGAGCTTTTAACTGTTAAAAATGTTTGTAAAGCTTATGATGGGAATGTTGTTTTAGATAACATCAATTTCACAGTTGAAAAAGGTGATAAAATTGCTTTAATTGGAACAAATGGAATTGGTAAAACAACACTTTGTGAAATTTTAGAGGGTAATTTAAAACCAGATAGTGGAGAAGTTTTATGGGGTGCAACTATTCAAAACTCATATTTCCCACAAAATGCAACTGATATAATTGAAGGTGATATTACACTTTATGATTGGTTGAGAAACTGTGATAGGGATGCTGATATTTCAGAAATTAGAAATTGTCTTGGAAGAATGTTATTTAATGGTCAAGAACAAGAGAAAAAAGTAAACTCTTGTTCAGGGGGAGAAAAACATAGAATGATGCTTTCTAAAATCATGTTAGAACAAGGAAATTTTCTAGTTTTAGATGAACCAACAAACCACTTAGACTTAGAAGCGATTATTGCTTTAGGAGAGGGATTACTTGACTATGCAGGTTCTGTGATTTGTGTATCACACGATAGGGAATTATTAGATGCATTTGCAAATAGAATTATTGAAATCCAACCAGGTGGAACGATAGTTGATTTCAAAGGAAGCTATGAAGAGTATATAGAATCTAAAGAACAAGCTTAATAAAGTTTGATTCTTTTGAAAAAAAAGGGGAAGATTTAAATATCTTTCCCTTTTTTTATAACTTAAAATAACTACTATTTTGCATGTCTTGAAGACATTCTTATTTCTCTTCTTTGAATAGCATCGTTATATCTTCTTTTATCATCTTCTGTTACAAGTTCTAATTTTGGAACAGGTGCCGGTTTACCTGCCTCATCAACAGCAATCATAGTAAAGTAACAAACATTTGTATTTTTGATTGTATGGTCTTTTATATCTTCAGAAATTACTTTAATACCAATTTCCATTGATGTTCTTCCAGTATAATTTACAGAAGCATGAAAAGTAACAAGAGAACCTATTTTAATTGGATCTTTGAATAAAACCATATCAACTGATAATGTTACAGCATACATACCTGTATATCTTGCTGCACAAGCATATGCAACGTGATCTAACATTTTTAAAATTTCACCACCATGAACATTTTTCCCTGAGAAATTTGCTTTATCTGGAGTCATTAACATAGTCATTGTAAGAGATTTTTCTCTTCTTATTTCTTCGCTCATTTTTTTACCTTGTATCAGTTGAAATATAAGTAATTATAAAATAAAAAAGTAGTTTGAATATAGCATTTTATAAAAATAGTTATAGAGTTTAAAAAAACATATAAAAAAGTAACATTTTTCATAAATTATGAATTACTATTCATTATTTTTAGGTACTCTTCCCTAGTTATTTCATATGCACCCAAACTTGCAAGATGGTCATTATAAACTTGACAATCAATAAGTTTTATACCATTTTGAATTGCTTGTTGGCAAAGATGATAAAAAGCTACTTTTGATGCATCCGTAACCTTTGCAAACATACTTTCCCCACAAAAAATATCTCCTATTAAAAGACCGTATAATCCACCAACTAATTCTTCATTTAAATAACACTCAATACTAAAAGCAATATCTAAATAATGTAAATTTGTATAAGCTTTTATAAATTCATCACTTATCCAAGTGCTATCCTCATGTTTTCTTTTTATATTTGAACATGATTTAATAACCTCTTCAAATTTTTCATTTGATTTTATAATAAAACCTTTATTTTCTATGGATTTTTTAAGGCTTTTTGAAACTTTAAAATCTTCTGGTTTTAAAATCATTCTTTTTTGAGGACAAAACCAATGAATATAATTATATTCATCTATATACCAAGGAAAGATTCCATTTTCATATGCGTTTAATAATCTTTGAGGATGAAAATCTCCTCCAACAGCTACTAAATCATTATTCATCATATCTAAAGTTGGGAAATCAAAGTTATCTTCATCTAATAAATAGATTTTATTTTTTTTATCAAGTAGTTTCATGTTTATGTAAATTTGAATAAAAAGGAGAGTTTATTCTCCTTTTAGCCCTTTTCTCATAGCTTCAACTAAGTTTTCATCGGCTTTTGTATTTGTAAAGTATTCAAAAGCTAAAACACCTTGAAACAATAACATATCCTCACCATCTTTGATTTTGCAATCATTTTCTTTTGCTAGAGCTAAAAATGGCGTGATTTTTCCATACACACAATCAAATGCAAAAGATGCATTTTTTAGAACTGGTTCAAGCAACTCTTTTGGGCAAGGCAGATATTCATCTTTCAGTCCAGCACTTGTAGAGTTTACTACTAAATCAAAATTAGATGGTTCAAAACTATCCCAAGTTGAGCATTTGATACCATTGTTTTTGAAAAAATCAAGTTTTCCTTCACTTCTATTTAGTACAGTTACGCTTATACCTTTTTCTTGTAAAGCCAAAGATATAGCTTTTGCTGTTCCACCAGCTCCAAGTAAAAGTACATTTTTTACAGTTCCAAAACTCTCAATAGCTTTTAAAAATCCAGGTGCATCAGTGTTGTAAGCGATTACTTTTCCATTTTCATTTATGTATGTGTTTACAGCTTCAATTTTTTGTGCTATTCCTCTGATTTCATCGGCATTTGCATAAGCAAACTCTTTATGTGGAACAGTGATATTTGCACCTTTGTAGTTTGAAGCTAAAAAAACATCTTTTATAATGCTTCCATCTTCAAGGTGATGTTTGTCATAGTTTCCATCAAAGTTTATATGTTTTAATCCTGCATTTTGCATTTGTGGCGATTTTGAGTGAGCTACTGGATTTCCAAATATTGCAAATTTTTGTGACATTTTTTACCTTTTATTTTTGTGCTATTAGATTAAAAATAGGAAAATCCCTATCTTCTCTTTTATCAACCAATACGATTTTATAATCAACTATTTTAAAACCAGAGTTTTTTAGGCAATTTTCAAGTTCATCTTTGTCAAAACCAAAGTGATAAACCCCGTCGTTATTGTGTTTTTTATGAAAAGTTCCATCTTCTTTGTCAAGATCATTTATACATAAATATCCATCTTTTGTTAAAGCTTTATAGGCTTTATTTGCAAACATACTTGTATCTTTTATATGATGTAATGACATATTTATAGCGATTAAATCAAATTCATTTGATGGTAAATCTTGCTCATCAATATTATGTTTAATAGCTTTGATATTTGAAAAATTTGTATCTTTTACTTTTTTATTAAACTGCTCAACCATACCCTCAGAGTTATCCATACCTAAAACACTATTTGTGTCATTACTCAAACCAAATGAAACAAGTCCCGTTCCACAGCCATATTCTAATATTTTTGCATCATCTTTTAATCTTATAACTTTATTTATATTTTTCACACAAGCATTTGCAAGTGCAATACTAGCTGGTCTTAAATCCCAAGTTTTTGAAGCCTCATCAAATCTATTCAATTTTTTATCCTTAAACAAGCTTTTGCCTAATTTTTGATAGATTATAGCAAAAGCAAATAAAAGAAGAAATTATGAACAAAATATTAAAAGTTTTTACAACAACACAAGATGGAAATTTAGCCTATCATGTGGGTGATATAAAAGAAAATGTAGATAAAAATAGAGAAAATCTAGCTTTAAAATATGGCTATAAAAATGAAGATTTAGTTTATATGAATCAAGTTCATGGAAATAATGTGATAATTGTGGATGAAAACTCGCCAAAACTTATTGATAATTGCGATGGATTAATTACAAATGTAAAAAATCTTCCACTTATGGTTATGGTGGCGGATTGTATTCCAATTTTGTTTTTTGATGAAAAAAAAGGTGTAATTGCAGCAGTTCATGCTGGAAGAAACTCTACTTTTTTAAAAATTGCAGAAATTACAGCAAAAAAAATGGTAGAAAATTTTGATTGTAAGCCAAGTGATATAAAAGTAGTTATGGGACCATCTATTCAAAAGTGTTGTTATGAAGTAAATGATGAACTTTTAAAAATTGTAAAAACATCTTTTGGAGAAGAGTTTTGTATAGGTAGTAATATTGATTTACAAGGAATAAACAAAATGTTACTTGAAAATATTGGTATAAAAAAGATAGAAATATCTTCTATTTGTACAAAATGCTCAAATGAACCATATTATTCGTTTCGGCAAAATCATAAAACTGGAAGATTTGCTGGAATAATTACTTTATATTAAAAATTAGTAAATACTTTAAATAAATTCCTATTTTACTATACTTTATAAGTGTTATTTTATTTCTAAATTATACTATTTTATATTTTTTATGCTAGAATTAATAAATTATATATCAAGGAGTATACTATGAATACAAGTATCGTAGGAAGACATGTAGATTTAACAGATTCTATAAAAGATTACATAAATAGCTCAGTGGAAGTTTTTAAAAAATATAATTTAGATATTATTTCTGTGAACTCGATTATTTCTCAAGAAGAAAAACATGGTAAAAAAGCTTTTTCTTTTGAATTTACATTAAATATTGCACATTTAGATACAGTAGTTGTAAAACAAAAAGATAAAGATTTATATGCTGCCATTGATATTGCAGTTGATAGGGTTTCAAAAGTTTTAAGAAGACATCATGACAAAGTTGCAGCTCATAAGGCTACAAAATTAACTGAAGTTGTAGCAACTGAAATTCAAGATCAAATTGCTCTAGAATTAGAAAAATTTGAAGATGAAATCACTCCAGTTAGATTAACATCTTATAAACCAATAGATATTGAGGAAGCTTTAGAAGAATTAAAAGCATCAGAGGCTCAATTTAAAGTGTTCTATGATAAAGATGATGTAATGAGAGTTCTTTATAAAAGTTCAGTTCCAGGTAAGTTTGGATTATATTAAGAAGAGTCTTAGTAATGAAAAAGGTATTAGCAAATCGCTAATACCTTTTTTGGTTTATAATAAAAAATAGGATTAAAAAAATTTATGGATAAAACATTAAAAAAAATCGCTCTTATAGGGCAACCAAATGTTGGAAAATCTTCACTATTTAATAGAATTGCAAACAAAAGAATTGCAATTGTATCTGATATGGCAGGAACAACAAGAGATATTAGAAAACACGAAATTGAAATATTAGATAGAAAAGCATTGATGCTTGATACTGGTGGTATTGATGAAACAAACGATGCAATATTTTCAAATGTAAAAAGAAAAGCTATAGAGACGGCAAAAGAGGCTGATATAATACTTTTTATGGTTGATGGGAAGAATATTCCAGATGATAAGGATAAAGAATTATTTTATGAGCTTCAAAGACTAGGGAAAGAGTTAGCTTTAGTTGTAAATAAAATTGATAATGACAAAGAATTAGAGAGACTTTGGGAATTTTTTGAGTTTGGAATAGGAGATGAAAATCTTTTTGGAATTTCAGTTTCACACAATAGAGGAACAAAAAATCTTTTTGAGTGGATATATCAACATTTACCAGTGAACCTTGAAACAGTTGCAAAGGAAGAAGCAGAAGCTATAAGAAAAGCTAAATTAGAAGAAGATGAATATTATTTTGATGATGAAGATTTTTCAAGTGAAGAAAATGGAGATTTTGAATCAACTTTAGAAGAAACAAGTGATGATAATGAAGTTAATAATAAAATCAATGTGGCCATAATTGGAAGAGTAAATGTTGGGAAGTCTTCAATATTAAATGCTATTTTAGGAGAAGAAAGATCTGTTGTTTCTCCAATTGCTGGAACAACTATTGACCCTGTTGATGAATCATTTGAATATAGGGAAAAAGAGATTACATTCGTCGATACAGCAGGTTTAAGAAGAAGAGGAAGTATTGAAGGAATTGAAAAATATGCTTTAATGAGAACTAAAGAGATGCTTGAAAAAGCAAATATGGCTTTAGTTATTTTAGATGCTTCAAGGGAACTTACAGATTTAGATGAAAAAATTGCAGGACTTGTTGATGAATATGGTCTAGGAACAATTATTGTTTTAAATAAATGGGATGAAAATATGGACACATTCCAAAAAATAGAAGAAGAGATTAGAAGAAGATTTAGATTTTTATCTTATGCTCCAATTATTGCAGTTTCTGCAAAAACAGGAAGAAGTATAGAAAGACTTAAAGATAAAATTGTAGAAATTCATGATAATTATACACAAAGAATACCAACATCTCAACTAAATAGAGTTATTGAAGAAGCTGTAAGCAGACATTCACTTCCAAGTCCAAATGGAGTATATTTAAGAATCTATTATACAACACAATTTAGCTCTAAACCTCCTAGAATTGCCCTTGTGATGAATAAACCAAATCTTTTACATTTTACATATAAAAGATATTTAATTAACTTCTTAAGGGAAAACTTCAATTTTGAAGGAACACCAATTCATGTTATTGCTAGAGGCAAAAATGATAAAATGGGTGATGAAGAGTATTTAGAAAGAGATACTAAATAGGATTATTTCTATGTCAAAAATCTATCTTTTGAGTAATCAAAAATATTCAGATGTGGAAAATCTAGAAGTTTTTCACATTGAATACATAAAATCATCAAATATAGATTTATCTTCTTATG
>JACCDS011965805.1_pt1 | contig 10133 bp, 7 predicted proteins | sample 7446441 | NCBI WGS metagenome assembly JACCDS01 (sample SAMN15323445, study PRJNA562643) | freshwater metagenome | isolation source: river surface water | place: USA:Blue River Watershed | collected 2017-08-17 | reverse complement strand
GCACGTCGATGCCATTGCGGTCGGGCAGTGAGATGTCGAGCAGCACGATGTCGAACGCGCCGGTGCGCGCCTGCTGTATCGCCTGCAGGCCGTTGTCGGCCTCGCCCGTGACCGCAAAGTCGGCACTGTCGGCGATGATCTGCTTGAGCCCTTCGCGCACGATTGCGTGGTCATCTGCGATCAGTACCCGGATCGGCTTGCCGGAGTCGTTTCCTCGTGTGGGCATAATGGTCTGTTGTTGGGGTCTGTCCGGGTGTGATCAGTCTGGCTGCAGCGGCAAGGTGACGCGCACCGTGGTGCCCTGGCCGCTGCGCGACGACAGATGGAAACTGCCGCCGAGCGCGGACATGCGCTCGGACATGCCGAGCAGGCCGAACGAGCGTGAATTCTTTCGTTTTTCTTCGGAGATGCCGATGCCGTTGTCGGCCACTTCCAGCACCAGCTCGCCGTCGCTCTCGCTGAGGCGGATGTCGACCCGGGTCGCCTGCGCATGCTTGCGCACGTTGTTGCAGGCCTCCTGCGCGATTCTGAACAGCGAGGTCGCGAGACTGGGGGGCATGTCGATGTCCTGGCTTTCCGAGCAGAGCTGGTAGGGCACGCCGGTCTGGCGCTGCTGCTCCTGCGCCAGCCACTCGAGCGCGGCGACCAGGCCGGCATCGAGAATGCCGGGCCGCAGGTCGGCCGAGATCCGGTGGATGGACTCGATCGAGCGGTCGATCAGCTGGTTCAGATAGGCGCTGCGCTCCTGCAGGAAGGGGGTGGGCTCCAGCTGCTTCCACACATGCCCGAGCATCATTTTCAGGGCCGACAGGTTGCCGCCGAGGTCGTCGTGCAGGTCGCGTTCGATGCGCTCGCGTTCCTGTTCGCGCACCTGCTCGACATAGGCGCTCAGTTCGGCCAGCTGCGCATGCGACTGGCGCACTTCGTCGGCCTGGCGTTTGCCTTGCGTGATATTGGTCATCAGGCCGGTCCAGAGGACGTTACCATCGCTGTCAGTGCGCGGCGTTGCGCGCAGGTTGATCCATTTGAAGTCCTGCCAGGACTCGATCCAGATACGACCCTCCCAGTTGAGCACGTCGAGCGCATAGGCCGAATGGCGCATCTTGACCGCCAGCGCCTGCCGGTCCTGCTCAACGATCTGGTCAAGGAAGCGCTGCGCCTGTGCATACAGCGCCTCGACCGGGTGGCCGAGCAGGTCCTGGCAGGCCTGCGACAGGAAGCAGAACTGCAGTCCGCCGGCGCGCCGCCGCTGCAGCTGGAATAGCAGGCCCGGCACATGGGCTTCGATCTGCGCGAGCCGCTCTTCTGGATTGACCGGCGGCTCGCCGGTGCCGGCGCTGCGTTCGACCTCGATCACGCACATCAGCGCCATGCCGCCTTGCAGCGGCAGCCGCGAGATGCGCAGCCGGCCGGCGACCCGCCTGCCGTCGGCGCTCGCCAGGGTGGTCGGCACGAGGGTCTCGGCGGTCGCGCCGTCGCGCAGCCGCGCGATCACGCGCTCCAGCGGCTGGCCCGGTAGCTCGGGCAGCAGCGCATCGGCCGCCTGGCCGGCCAGCGCGCCCGGCGCGTAATGCAGCGTGCGGCAGGCGGCGTCGCTGGCGGCGATGATCGTGAGGCTGGCCTCGTTAATCAGCAGCAGATCGCGGGACGACTGCCGGACCAGGTCGGGCAGCCAGGTTTCAGCGACATTCGGCGCGGGTGTGCTTGGGGTGTCTCGAGGGGTCACGGCAGTTACATCGGTGGGTTGAGCGGAACGCGGCGGATCAGCGGCAGGGTGACGGATCGCGCTGATTTTGCACGATAAAGCCGATACCGGCATGTCGGGCAGCGTTCGCTGCCTGCTGTTTTCAGGTCTATACGGCGCATTCTTTGCAGGCGAGCCTTTTTTGTCATTCGGGAAAAGCCGGGCTTCCCTGACGTTGTTCCGGCCTTTGCCCGCGTCTGCGGCGTGCTCTCATTTCCCTTTGGCGAGCCCGGTGTTGTTTACCGCTGTCGCCGCTGCCATTGCAAGGCCTTGCCGCAACGACGGATTGATCTGCGGTGCTGCGGCCGGCGGGCTCATTTTCGTGAAAGACCCTTATTCCGGGAGCAGCGTACAGATGGACAACAGGAGCAAGGAATTCCCGTTCACTCAGGCAGACTTCGAGCGGGTGCGCGCGATGATCCGCCGCAGTGCCGGTATCGCTCTTGCTGAAGGCAAGCAGGAGATGGTGTACGGCCGGCTTGCCAGACGCTTGCGCGCCACCGGCATCGGCTCTTTCACGCATTACCTGGATACCCTTGAGCGCGATGCGAGCGCGGCAGAGTGGCAGTCGTTCACCAATGCGATGACGACAAACCTGACCGCATTCTACCGTGAACCGCATCACTTTCCGGTGCTGGCCGAGCATGCGCGCAAGCACGCGCAGCTGTCGGTCTGGTGCGCGGCGAGCTCGACCGGCGAAGAGCCGTATTCGATCGCGATGACGCTGTGCGATGCCTATGGCAGCCTCGAGCCGCCGGTGCACATCGTTGCCACCGATATCGACACCGATGTGCTGGCTACGGCGGCGCAGGGCGTGTATCCGGCCGAGCGCGTTGCTTCGCTGCCTTCGGCGCAGCTGCACCGTTTTTTCCTGCGCGGCCGCGGTGCGCAGGACGGCATGGTGCGGGCGCGGCCAGAGTTGCGCAAGTTGATCGAGTTCATGCCGCTGAACCTGCTGTCGCCGCGCTGGCCTTTGTCGAATCCATTCGACGTGATTTTCTGCCGCAATGTGATGATCTATTTCGACAAGCCAACGCAGCGCCAGATCCTGTCGCGCTTCGTGCCGCTGATGAAGCCGGATGCGCTACTGTTCGCCGGGCATTCGGAGAATTTTTTGTATGTGTCTGAGGCGCTGCGGCTGCGCGGCAAGACAGTCTATGAGCTGGCCTCGGCCCAGGCGGCGCGATGATGAACGCCGATCCGCATTTCGCCAAGCATGTGTATTACGACCGCCATTTCACCTGCATGGCGGCGCGCGTGCTGCCGGGCGAATACTATTTCACCAGTTCCGACATGGCGATCCTGACGGTACTGGGTTCCTGTGTGTCGGCCTGTATCCGCGATCGCGAGACCGGCGTCGGTGGCATGAATCATTTCATGCTGCCCAGCAGTGGCGATGATGGCCCGGCGTCGGCATCGATGCGCTATGGCGCGATGGCGATGGCGGTGCTGATCAACCAGTTGCTGAAGGCCGGCGCGCAGCGCGGTCGCCTGGAAGCAAAAGTGTTCGGCGGCGGGCGAGTGCTGTCCGGCATGGCGGCGCTGAATGTCGGCGAGCGTAATGCGCAGTTCGTGCGCGATTACCTGCGGGAAGAAAAAATCACCATCGTTGCGGCAGACCTGAATGATGTTCATCCGCGCAAGGTGGCCTATTTCCCTTCGACGGGGCGAGCGATGGTGAGGAAGCTGGAAACGGCCAGTCCGCGCCTGGCGGAATTCGAGAAGCAGTATTCGTCGGCGCTCAAGGCCAAGCCGCTGGCGGGCGATATCGAGCTGTTCTGACGGGGGGGCGGTGCTGTGGCATCATCCGCGCCTTCGACAGGGGGATGACATGGGCTGGGTAATGGTGGGAATCGAGCTGGCTGTCGCCGCGATCATCGCGGTCGCTGTCTGGCTTGCTCTGAGAAAGAAGTGAAGACGTTCAGCCGGCTTTCTTGACCGCCTGCTGCAGGCACTTGGACAGTTTGTCGAAATGCAGCAGGGCGGCCTGTGTCAGTTCCAGCTGCTTGCGCCGTGCGTCTTCCGTATCGGCCAGCAGGATCCAGCCTTTTTCCCGCATCGACTTGAGCCGGCCGTGCAGCATCGCCGGCGAGCCGAGTTCGCGCTTGCCCATCAGGTCTTTCACCGACAGCCGCTCTTCCGTCTGGCGCGCATAGGCAATCAGTTCAAGGATGCGTTCCTCCAGCGGCTCGAGCGGCGGCAGCGAGGGAATCGCGCGCAGCGTTTCGGCCAGCTGCAGGAAGCGGAGATAAATGTCCGCAGGCCGCGTTCTCTTGGTCATCGTAATCCTCTTATGGTTTATCTTGTTTCACAAAGGAAACAATGATAATTCAAACGAATATATTGTGTTGCAGACTTCATCTAAATTTTCGGTATATCGACATAACTATTAGTAACAATCGACAAAATTTGCGAGTTTACGAAGGAAAAGCGGGAAGATTTCAGGCTTTGGCCCCGCTTCGCCAGTCTGCAAATAGGCTCACAAAAGCATAGTTCGCCTCTCCTTTAACGGCCATGGTTCTGCAAAATTGATCGGATTAAGCGAGATCGACCGCCGACGCGCGCCGATCTGCCCGATCTGTCGCCCACGCTCTGCCGGCCCGTGCCGCCCGCCGCGCCCCCCGCCGCTCCTCCTATAATCGCCGCTTCAAATTTCACTGCAACGCGAGGGCGCGCCGTGCGCCCGGAGGCAAACCATGCAACTCGTGACCCGTTTGTTGCTGCGGCTGGTGATGGTCGGCAGCGTGATGATGCTGATCGCGCTGGCGCTGACCTTGCTCGCCGCCCGCCGCGATATCGCCGATGAGGTCGACAGCAGCCAGCGTATCGGCCGGCTGGTGTCGACGCTGTCGGTACTGCATGGCAGCCAGACGCCGGAGCAGCGCATTGCCGCGGTCGATGCACTCAACGCCAGCGGCAAGCTGCGCAATTTTCGTGTGGCGCTGCTGGATGACCGTGGACGCCGGCTGACGCGCGCGCCGCAGGAGGAGCACGCCCCCGGCCTGCTGGCCGGCTGGCTGCTGCAGGGGCGCGAAGCGAGTGCGTATACCCTGCCGCAGACCTTTGCCGACGGAGCGCGGCTGACACTGGTGCTGGAGCCGCAGCCGCAGGCGGAGAGCGCCGAGGCGGTGCGCGCGGCGCTGCTGCAGTTCGGTCTGTTCGGCGCGATCACGCTGGCGCTGGTGATTGCATTGTGGGTCAGCGTCAAGCACGCGCTGGCGCCGCTGTCCGGCATCCTCGCCGGCATTGCGCGCATCGAGGCTGGCGACTACCGGGTGCGCATCGCCGATTGCGCGACGCGCGAACTGAATCAGGTCGCGCAGGCGCTCAACCATCTGGCCGAGGCACTGACTGAGCAGCTGGCCAAGCAGCGCGAGCTGCTGCACCGCCTGCAGGATGTGCAGGAAGAAGAGCGACGCCGTCTCGCGCATGAGCTGCATGATGAATTCGGCCAGCTGCTGACGGCCTTGCAGGTCGACGCCTCCTATCTGCTGAAACAGACCGGCGGGCAGCCGGCCTTGCAGGAATGCGCGAAGGCCATGTACGAGAACAGCGGCAGCATTCTCGCGCAGCTGCGCGGGCTGCTCGCGCAGCTGCGTCCTTACGGATTGCAGGGAGGCGAGGAAAACCAGATCGCGCTCGAGCAGGCGCTGCGCGAGCTGGTGCGCCAGCGGCAGTCGCGCGCCGGTGCGTCGCTGCAGTGCCGCCTGTCGGTGGTCTTGCATGATGTGCCGATACCGCAGCGGCTGGCCGTGGCGATTTACCGGATTGCGCAGGAGGCGCTGACCAATGTGATGCGGCATGCCGGCGCGACCGAGATGCGCATCGCTCTGGTGGCCGACCCGCAGGCGCGCACGCTGACCCTGAGTGTGGCCGACAATGGCCGCGGGCTGCGCACGCAGGTTCCGGACGGCGCCGGCCGGCAGGAGGGTATCGGTCTGGCGGGCATTCGTGAACGCGTGCTGGCCAACCAGGGCCGCCTCGACCTGCAGGGCGTTGCGGGCAGCGGCCTCACGCTGGTGGCGCGCTTCCCGCTGCCGGCTGCGGATGCGGATGCGGATGCGGATGCGGATGCGCGCGACGCCGCCGCGCAGCCGCTCACGCTATGAGGCCGTGCTCCCTCGCGTAGCGCTGCAGCTCGATCGATGAGCCGACCCCGAGCTTCTTGCGGATATTGGCCTGATAGTTCGATGCGGTCTTGGGGCTCAGGTGCAGGCGTGTGCTGATGCTCTCCACACTCTCGCCGCTGGCCAGCAGCATCAGCACTTCGAATTCACGCGGCAGCAGCTCGTTGTGCGGCAGGTGGGGAGCGTTCAGCTCGTCGAGGTCGGCGCGCAGCGCGGGCGCCACCGGTTGTGCGCCGCGCATCGCCTGATGGATCGCGTCGATAATCTCGTCCGGTGCCATGCTCTTGGTCAGGTAGCCGCAGGCGCCCAGCCGCAGCGCCTGGTTCGCGATCGACGCATTCTCATGCATGGAAAAGATCAGCACGCGCTGCGCCGGGTAGCGGTTGAGGATGCGCCGCAGCGACTCGAACCCGCCCTGGCCGGGCATGGACAGGTCCATGATCACCACATCGACCGGCGTGTTGTCGAGCAGCGCATAGGCCTCTTCGCCGCTGGATGCTTCGGCCGCGACCTGCAGCGCGGGATCGAGTTCGATATAGCGTTTGTAACCGGCGCGCACGACCGCATGGTCGTCGACCAGCAGGATGGTGGTTTTTCGGGGGGTCGTCATCATCATGGCCATCGTTTCGCGGTGCGTCATGGTACAGAAAACGATCGGTGAAAAAAACGGGCGATGCCGAGGCATCGCCCGTGCCAGATCGCACACCTGACCGGGGGGAGCGGTCGTATCGGGTGCAAGGACAGAGAGAGATCCGGCGCAGGAAGCAACTACGCCGACCGGATCGCACTGTAGCGGCCGGCGCGGGCTTAATAAATAGGAAAAATTCCCGATTGATCGGGAAGCCTTCCCGCCGGTTCGCATCGGGAAAAATTCCCAGTCCGTTCACAGACGCTTGCCCTTAAAATCGCCCGGGCATTTCCTCCCCCTACAGATTTCCATAAGAAGACCAAGCGAAGGAGACAAGATGAAGAAGTTGATGCCGCACGCATTCCGCCTGAGCGCCATAGCGCTGTCGGTCGCGGGACTGTTCGGCGCACCGCTGCTGCATGCCGAAGAACAGCCGGCGGACAAGGAAGAAAAGACGCTGAAGGAAGTGGAAGTGGTCGGCACCTCGCCGCTGCCCGGCATCGGCATCGAGGAAGACAAGCTGCCTTATGACGTGCAGAGCGTGACTTCCGAAGACATCGAGCGCGGCCAGACGATGAACCTGACCGATTACATGTCGCGCAACCTGTCCGGCATCACGATCAATGAAGTGCAGGGCAGCCCGTTCCAGGCCGATATCGCTTACCGCGGCTTCCGGCTGTCGAGCATCCTCGGTTCGGCGCAGGGCCTGTCGGTGTATCTGGACGGCGTGCGCGTGAATGAACCGTTTGGCGATGTCGTCAACTGGGACATGGTTCCGGAAGCGGCGATCGGCAATGTCACGCTGATCCCCGGTTCGAACCCCATCTATGGCCTGAACACGCTCGGCGGCGCGCTGGCGTTCACCACCAAGTCGGGCCTGACCACGCAGGGCAATGAGCTGAAGGTGCAGGCCGGCAGCTTCGGTCGCAAGCGTATCGATATCTCGCACGGCGGCAAGTCGGAAGACGGCTACCACCGCTTCATCAGCGCGACCGCGTTTGATGAGGATGGCTGGCGCGACTATTCGCAGGGTCGCCTTGGCAATGTATTCGCCAAGATCGGCCGCCAGCAGAATGACAGCAACTGGGACCTGTCGCTGCTGGTCGCGCGCAGCAGCCTGCTCGGGAATGCACTGCTGCCGAGCCGTAATTACGGCCCGGATGGCGGCGACAGCCCGACCGGCAGCATGTACGAACGCAAGCGCGACTGGATTTACACGCACTCGGACAAGACCTGGAATGACCTGAACATGCTGACGTTCAATTTCCAGCGCCTGCTGGACAGCAATACCGAACTGTCGGCGATGGCCTATGTGCGGCAGGGCAAACGCCGCGCCTACAGCGGTGACGCCGAGCGCGAGGAATCCGAGACGGTCCCGAGCACTTACGAGGACGAAGCCGTCGTCAACTACAACAACAGCCGCCAGACCAGCTACGGCGGCAGCGTCAACTACACCAAGCTGCTGGCTGCACACCAGCTGACCATCGGCGCCAGCACCGACGCCAGCCAGATCCGCTACGGCGCGTCGCAGGCCGAGTGTGAGGGGCTCAGTCCCAGTCGTTCGCCGGTTGATTGCGAGGCAGCGGAACGCACCTCCGGGGTACGCGGCAAGACCTTCGCGATGGGTATTTACGCTTCGGATACCTGGACCGTGAACGAGCGCACTTTCGTGACTGGTGCGGCGCGTTTCAATCATGCGAATGTGGCCAACACGATTACCAACTATAACGGCGGCACCGGCACCGACCGTCCGCGCGAGAGCTTCAACTACAACAGCCTGAATCCGTCGCTGGGCATCAGCTACCGGCTGGCACCGGAGATTTCATTGTTCGGCAACATCGGCCAGAGCAATCGCGTGCCGACCGTGATCGAACTCGGCTGCGCGGACCCCAACGAGCCCTGCCGCCTGCCCACCGGACTGCAGGCCGATCCTTACCTGAAGCAGGTGATCGCGCGCACGATCGAATTCGGCGGACGCTGGCGTCTGTCGTCGAGCTCGGAATTCACAGCATCGGTGTACCGCTCCGAAAACAAGGATGACATTCTGTTCCGTGCAGTCTCGGTCAGCGGCCTGGGCTACTTCAGTAATTTCTCGCGCACACGCCGTCAGGGCATCGACCTGTCGGCCCGTACCGAGATCGGGCCGGTCAGCCTGCATGCGAGCTACAACTATCTCGAGGCGACCTATCAGGATGACGGCGAGCTGTTTGGCGGCGAGCGCAATATCACGGTGCGCCCCGGCACCCGCATTGCCGGCCTGCCGAAGCACACGCTGCGCATCGGCGCGGACTGGCGCGCGCAGCCCAGGCTGGTGGTGGGCGGTACCGTGCTGGCAACGTCGAGCCTGGTCACGCAGGGCAATGAGGACGGGCTGATCGGTGAAGACCAGAGGGTGAATGCGAGCGTCAAGGGGTATGCGCTGATGAACCTGCATGCCAACTACGAGGCGAGCAAGGGGCTCGATTATTTCGTTCGCGTCAACAACGTGTTCGACACCCGCTTCGAGACCTATGGCCTGATGGCGCTGAGCATGTTCGACGCGTCTGGCAATCAGTATGCGTCGCCGAACACGCCGCCGGGCTTCAGCCGTTTCATTGCGCCGGGCGCACCGCGCAATTTCATGGTGGGTGTGCGTTACCGCTTCTGATGGCAGCGGATCGCGGGGCGCACTGGTAGCGCCCCGGTCCGGAAAGCGGCGGCCCCCGGGGCCGCCGTTTTTCATTCGGCGCCGATATCGGCAGGCAGCGATCCGGCGGCCGTATTGCCATGGTTTCTGCCAAGCCGGAATTCCAAGAATTTCAAGGCCTTGCCGGAATTCGGCGCTACGGCCGTTTGCTAGAATGGCAGGCTTTTGCGGCCGCCGGAACCGCATGCCATCACCCTAACGGAGACAAGTTCATGTCATCACCGCTGAAGCTCGAGATCGACCAGTCGCTGGCCGTCATCACCTTCAATACGCCCGAGCGCGCCAATGTGCTCGACCTGCCGATGGCGCTTGCCTTCGCAGCCGCCATCGAGCGGGTCGCCGGCGACGAGTCAGTGCGCGCGCTGCTGATCACGGCCGCCGGCAGGCACTTCTGTGCGGGCGGCGACATCAATGCGTTTGCGGACACCTCGCGCCCGCTGCCGGAGATCCTGCAGGAGCTGCTCGACCCGGTACATGAGGCCATGAAGATGCTGGCCCTGCTACCGATTCCGGTGGTGTGCGCCATCAATGGCCCGGTGGGCGGCGGCGGCATCGGTTTTGCGCTGTGTGGCGACATCGTGCTCGCGGCAGAATCGATGAAGCTGCGCGGCGGTTATTCGGCCATTGGCCTGACGCCGGACGTTGGCGGTTCGTGGTTCGTCACGCGGCGTGCCGGCGCGGCGAAGGCGAAGGAAGTCTTCCTGACCAATCGTCCCTTCCCGGCCGCCGAATGCCTGTCCATCGGGCTGGTCGACCAGGTGCATCCGGATGCGGAGCTGGCGGCTGCAGCGCGCCGGCTGGCCTTGCAACTGGCGCAGGGGCCGGCGCAGGCACAGGCCCGCATCAAGGCACTGATCGAGTCGGCGCAGCATCACAGCCTGCACAGCCATTTCGATCTGGAGCGCGAATCGATGTTTGCGTCCGGCGCGACCGAGGATGGCCGCGAGG